>Ga0207930_1000732_pt1 | contig 10336 bp, 8 predicted proteins | sample NGESurshal092012_7_FD_184477 | JGI IMG/M metagenome (GOLD analysis project Ga0207930, IMG submission 184477) | Arctic peat soil microbial communities from Barrow, Alaska - NGEE Surface sample 210-3 shallow-092012 (SPAdes) | ecosystem: Environmental > Terrestrial > Soil > Wetlands > Peat ... | reverse complement strand
AAAGTCGGGCGGCGAGCAGACACCGGCGTCAACGCCGACAACGGCAGCGGAAGCCAACCGACCCGGCACGGACGCAACGCGGCCGGCGAAGGCGGGTCCGGAGCAAACATCCATTCCTAACGCTGCCCCGCCAGTCACAGCTACTCAAACAACTGGCGCGACTAACCAAGAGCCGAAGGTCAAAGAAATGAATGAGGAAGAAAAGAAGAAAATCGAAAAAGAGGGCAAATAGACCCTACGCCTGCCGCGACTGAGTCTCGCGCCATTAATGAAAGAGGCCGCCAACTGAGGCGGCCTTAAGTCAAATCCGTCAAATATCGAACCAGAAGTGTGCCCAAGCCGTAGCAACAGTGCCACCCACGCTGCCCGAAGCAGAAGCGCCCTTAAAGGATTCAGTGTTCGGCTTACCGCCGGAAACGAAGTCGAGTTCTTCAATCTTCAGTTCACGAGTTTCGTTATTCGAATTGGTCATGTCAGTCCCCTGTGTTTTGTCTGGGAGGGATCATTCCCTCTCATGCCCGGTAGACGCGGCGACATGAGAAACCGTTCAGCGCCGTTCATAGGGCGTGTGATGTGGCTCACTTTGGCGAATTAGGACACTTCGGGCCTGAAACTAGGACAGTCGGGGTCAAATACGGACAGTACCTAAAAACCCATAGGAACAATTGCAGACCCGTGAACATTGCTGGAACGTCGTCCGGGATTATTCCGGGACTTTCGGGTCCAAAGCGTGCTTTTCGTGTCCCTTATGTTCGCATTCGCTGTTTTCGTACCTTGCGCGACACGGCGAATTTCCCTAAGCAATCAACGCCGTTAAGGCATCGGAGCGTGGCGCAGCCCGGTTAGCGCACTAGTCTGGGAGACTAGGGGTCGGAGGTTCAAATCCTCTCGCTCCGACCATTTTTCTCAATGTTTTCAATCCATTTTCCGGCCGTTCAGTTGCCAACGGACCGCCCGTTTCCACTTCTTTGCCAATTTTGTTCGCCGGCCGTTCCCTAGGGTGTCGCGGTCAAGGTAACGAGAGTTGAGCGCCCTTGGGTCCGGCTCACACCCGTAGGCTCGGTGTCATTGTGAAATGACGGCATGACCCCGTCACAAATTCCGAAACAGCGTCGGTAATCGAGCTTCGATGATTACGCGTTTTCCAGCAAAAGCCTGTCCGCTTGATGCGGGGTGGATACCGGTTCGCGCGAAGAAACCGATCGAAAAAAGAAATCGAGCCTTGTTCCGATTCAATTGGAACGGAAAGAAGCTCGCGGTTCCCGCAGGCCCAGGACTACCCAGGTTCACTAACTTGACAAACACAGGGGTGGATTCGAAGCTAGCGCACAAGAATTTTTACAATAGGGAGAGACGCAATGGCGCACGTCGTGGTGATGTACAAGACCCCAAAGGATACAGCCGCTTTCGACAAATATTATTTTGAAACGCATGTTCCGATTGCGAAGAAAATACCCGGCCTGCGAAAGTATGAAGTCAGCAAAGGCCCGGTAGCGACGCCCGCAGGGCCTTCCGGCTTCCATCTGATCGCCACCTTGCACTTTGACAACCTTGCAGCCATTCAGGCCGGCTTCGGCAGCCCCGAAGGCAAGGCGGCAGGAGCCGACGTGCCAAAATTCGCCACCGGCGGCGCAGATATGTTGCTGTTCGACAATCGCGAAGTCTAGGCGAATTGCAGCTGCGAAGGCTTGTGCAGCAAATGAACCGAGGCCGCCGATGAGGCGGCCTTAGTTCTTTAACTCTTGCGGTAGTCGCCCGTGCCGCCAAGGCATGGCTCGCGGCTTGCGTAGCCGCCCTTTGCCATGTGAACATCAAATTTGGCGGACGATCAGAGACCGCGTGAACAGAAAGGTGAGCGAACCCCATGAAGGATTTTGCCGGAAAGATTGCGGTCATTACCGGAGGCGGCACAGGCATGGGCCGCGAGCTGGCGCGGCAGCTCGTCGCTGAGGGCTGCAATGTCGCAATGTGCGATATTTCGGCGGATGCGATGGCGGAGACCAAGCGTCTTTGTGAGGTCGAGCGGTTGCCGCAGGGCTTGCGCATCACCACCCATATCGCCGACGTCTCCATCGAAGGTCAGTTGCAGCGCTTCCGCGACGAATTGATCGAGCAGCAGGCCACCGACAAGATCCATCTATTGTTCAACAACGCCGGCATCGGCGGCGGCGGCAGCCTGTTCACCAACACGCGCGAGCAGTGGGAAAGGACATTCAACATCTGCTGGGGCGGGGTTTATCTCGGCGTCCGCACCTTTCTGCCGCTGCTGGTAAAGGCCGATGAGGGCCACATCGTCAATACTTCCAGCGTCAACGGGTTCTGGGCCTCTGTCGGACTGGGCGTGTCGCACACGTCCTACAGCGCCGCCAAATTCGCGGTGAAGGGATTCACCGAGGCGCTGATCAACGATCTCCGCCTCAACGCGCCGCACATCAAATGCTCGGTGGTGATGCCCGGTCACATCGGCACCTCGATCGTTTCCAATTCACGCAAGGTGCAGAGCGGCACCGATTCCGACCGCCTCAACGACAACGAAATCGCGCTGATCCGCGCGAGGCTGGCCGCGTCCGGCACCGATACTTCAACGATGTCGGACGAGGACGTTCAGGCAGGGGCGGCCGAACGCGCCCGTAACTTCCGCGACGAGGCCCCGACCACGGCTGCCGCTGCCGCCAAGATCATTCTCGATGGCGTCAAGGCCGAGCGCTGGCGCATTCTGGTCGGCGCCGATGCCCATCGCCTCGATGAACGGGTCCGGGAGACGCCGGAGCGCGCGTATGACGCCGAATTCTATCAAAGCTTCGTCGCCGAAGTGGGCTGGCGGCTGGGTTAGCCGACCAACGCCGCGCCGCGATCGTGGACCGCCGGTTCGGCATTTGTGCGGGGGTCGCCGAGTAACATCGCGCTCAGCAGGTTTTGCATCTCAAGGCGGGCGCTGACATGCGACATTGTCGGGCGCGCGCCGAACGTGATCTGATCGAGATCGTCGACGGCCGTCAGTCCCCGCGGATACAGCTCGCGGAAGATCACCCGTTCGGCCAATCCCTCGACGCAGCGGAAATTGAGCGTCCGCGAAAGTTCTTTCAGCCCGTCGCCTACAAGACGCTTGTTGCGCGAACCAAGCATCGAAATCCGGTTTCGCAACACGATCCAGTCGGTCGACGCATGATCGAGTTGGCGCTGCCGGCGCGCCTCCTGGACCATCCGGGAGTAATGGCTGGTCCCGGTGACCCCAAAGGTATCCGGGTCGACGGTGCCAAGCACCTCAAAGTCGACGAAACTGTCATTGAGAGGCGTGACCAGAGTGTCAGCCAGCGAATGCGCCAGCCGCATCAGATAACTGTCGTGGCCGGGGGTATCGATGACGATCAAGCCGTAGGTACGTCCCAGCGCGTCGACCGCGTCGGTCAGGGCCTTGCGTCCGGCTGCCTCATCCTCGACGCTGACATAATTAGCCCGGCTGAAACAGAAATGATCGGGAATATCGAGGTCGCGAGCGATATGCTTGGCCCAGGCGCGCCGGTTCTCAATATAATGCGTGAAGCTTCTTTGCCTCGTATCGAGGTCGATAGTGGCGACGCGCTGGCCCGACTTCATCAACGCTATCGCTATATGCATGGCGACGGTGGACTTGCCGGACCCGCCTTTTTCGTTGGCTACGACGATGACTCGGGTGGCCGACATCAGGGCCTCGATGAATCGTTGCGAAGGTTTGACGGCGTCATTAGGCTTGATTCTTCAACTTATCGCAAGTTGTACGATCTCTTGACGTCTTGGTGACGTAGCAGACATGCAAGGCGGCAAAGTGAGTCGGGAGAGCGGTTCCCTCGATCGCTGCGGTCAAAGCAGCGTCGCCGCAAGTCTTCGCGCCAATGATCTCCGTCCATGATCATGTTTCCCGTAAGCGCTCGCATCCGAAGGAGATTTTGCATTGTTTTTCTTCCTCTCCAAAACGCTCGGCATGATGCTGTTGCCGACGAATCTCCTCATCGGCGTCGGTCTGCTCGGTGCGATCTTGCTGGCGACACGATTTGTATCGCTCGGTCGCAAGCTCTTGATTGCGTCCGTCGCACTTCTGGCGATATGCGGATTTTCGCCGCTTGGAAATCTGGTGCTTTATCCCCTTGAGTCACGATTCCCGCCATGGGACGCCACGCGGGGCGCGCCGGATGGCATTGTCGTCCTCGGCGGATCGATCGATGCTGATCTTTCGGTTGCCCGTGGTACTGCTGCCGTCACGGCCGCGGCCGGCCGCCTGACCGAAGCGGCCGCACTTGCGCATCGGTATCCGAACGCGCGCGTCATTTTTTCCGGCGGGAGCCCGAACTTGGTATCTGCCGATGCCAGGGAGGCCGATTACGCCGTCGCCATGTTCGAAAGTCTCGGCGTCTCCAGAGAGCGCCTTGCGATGGAGCGGCGCTCGCGCAACACGCAGGAAAATGCCGAATTCTCCAAGGCGATCGCCGCGCCGAAGAGCGGCGAGCGATGGCTGCTGGTGACGTCGGCTTATCATATGCCGCGATCGGCCGGCTTGTTTCGCAAGGCCGGATTTGCCGTCGAGCCCTATCCGGTCGACTGGCGTACGGGCAAGCCTGCGGATATCCTGTCGTTCTCGCCCCGCGCTGTTGAAGGGCTGGAACGCATGGATATTGGCGTCCGCGAATGGATAGGCCTTGCCGCTTATTGGCTCACCGGCAAGATCGATGACTTGTTGCCCGGACCAGTCCGAAACTAGCAGCGGCGGTCGCAACCGGCGCGCAATCGGGGTAGAGTCGAGGCAACAGGCGCACGGAATTAGTTCGCCGATTTGGGAGTTTACGCCATGCAGCAGCAAACACCGCCAGAACAGTTTGATATGGCCGGCATCGTCGCAGATCTGAACAGCCTGCTTCGGCTGAAGACCACCGTGATCGGCATGAAGATGTTTGCAACTGTGGATGAAATGGCGGCGATTCCGAAAATCAGGCGTCCGACCGCGGTGCACACCACCGACCAGATCGTCAGCATGGCATCGCGGCTCGGCTGGACCGTTGGCATCACCGCCGACGACCTGGTCGGCGCGCAATGCCGGGCGGTGATCGGCCTGGCGCCGCAGGACGAGAAATGGCTCGACGGTCAATCCTATGTCGGGGTCTGGCACGAGAATGCCGAGGACGCACGCAAGCGCCAGGAGGCGCTGGATGTCGTTCCGCACGGCAAATACCAGGCGCTGGTGGTGAGCCCGCTAGCCAGCGGCCGGCTCAATCCGCCGGACATCTGTCTGGTCTATGCGACACCCGGTCAGATGATCATTCTCATCAACGGGCTGCAATGGATCGGATACAAGAAATTCGAGTGGGGTGTGGTCGGAGAGACGGCGTGCGCCGATTCATGGGGGCGGGCGCTCAAAACCGGGGAGCCCAGCCTGTCGCTGCCCTGCTATGCGGAGCGGCGCTACGGTGGCGTGCCGGACGAAGAGATGTTGATGGCGCTGCCGCCATCATATCTGGCCAAGGCGATCACGGGCATGAAGGCGCTATCAAAGAACGGTTTGCGTTATCCGATCGCTCCCTATGGTATCCAAAGCGACGTGCGCGCCGGCATGGGCGTCTCGTACGGCAAGAAATAGGACTGGTGCCTAAGCCCCGCCGAACGCAGGCGGCCTCCCAACTCGGGCGCTTGTGTGGACGACACGAATTTGCATCCCAAACGAAGGTAAGGCCCCGAATTGCTCCGGGGCCTTTTGCTCTTGCGAGGTACATCCGCCGCGCGAAAGAACGTCAGTACTTGCTGCCGCTTTTCGGAGCAGCCATGTTATCGGCGCCGGAACCAGCGTTGTCTGGACCCGATGGAGCCATCGTGCCGCTTTTGTTGGCACCGCTATGTGTGCCCGCCCCTGTCGTCATCCCTTTTTCATGTTGCGTTTTCTTGGCCGACGTAGTGCCGGGACTGACGGTTCCTGCACTGGACGCGCCGGGTGCGGTTTGGGTTTGAGCAGACGCAATGAGCGTCGAGCCGAACAGCGACGTAACGACAAGCGCAGAGATTGCAAGTTTGGATCGCATCGGAATGTCTCCATTGGTTACACGGTCACTGCAAATCCCGGGCGTGCGATTCAGTTCCGGCGCGTGGCAAACATTGCGCAAATTTCATATTCCAAAAAACTCGTTCGCAATTGCTGCGCAGGCGTTCATTACTTTTCCAAACATCCGTCACGTTCCGAACATAGGATCTGCGCAAAGCGCGTCCAATAGTGCATTTGCTATTGGGGGGATACGCAGTGTTCGCGAACGTTATCAAGAATCCTGGTTGCCTAAAATGCGGGGAGATGATGGCATTGCGGATCATTGAGCCTGAAAGACCAGGTTTTGATTCACGCACTTTCGAGTGCCCGAAGTGCTACGATACCGAAACGTTGGTGGTGTCGATCTCCTGCGAAGTAGATGCCTCTGTTGCATCGGTTTAGATGCCGCTCTGATCGAGGGGTGGCGTCGAGCAAGCCGATCTGCACCCATCCCAAGTCAGACGTATTCGGCTATGCTGCGCGATCGCCATTGAATGCGCTTGCCGGTCGCGGACCCGGTCGATAACGCCTTTGAGAAGTTGCGGCGTGGCGCCGGGGAGCGTCACCGTTCCGATACGAACGCCGACGTGACTCGTCAGCATCCATTCGATATGATCGACGGGTGCGCAGTGGCTAATGTTTTCAGATAGTTACGAACCAATTCATGTTGCCTACGGCAAGCAACAGCCGTGCGTCCGAATCTCCCCGAGCATCCCGAGGAAATCAAAAGATGAAGCCTTCGTCGAAATTCGACATCGTTGTCTATGGCGCTACCGGATTCACCGGCCAACTCGTCGCCGAATATCTCGCGTCGCACTATGCCGGAAAGGCCGACCTGAAATGGGCGATGGCCGGACGCAGCCAGGACAAGCTCGCTTCCGTTCGCGATGCGATCGGCGCCCCGGCCGACACGGTCCTGATCGCCGCTGACGCCGGCGACCCGGTTTCCCTGAAAGCCATGATCGACCAGACCCGATCGGTGCTGACCACGGTCGGCCCGTATCAGCTCTACGGCTCCGAACTGGTGGCGGCATGCGCGGCATCCGGGACCGACTATTTCGATCTCTGCGGCGAGCCGGTCTGGATGCGCCAGATGATCGACGCCCATCAGGCTGCTGCGCAATCATCGGGCGCGCGGATCGTGTTTTCCTGCGGTTTCGATTCGCTCCCGTTCGAACTCGGCGTGTTATTTCTTCAGCAGACGGCGAAGAAGGTTCTGGGCGCCCCGGTCAGCCGCGTCAAAGGTCGCGTCCGCAACATGAAGGGGACGTTCTCGGGCGGCACGGCCGCGAGCATCAAGGCGACTTTCGCGGCCGCTGCCAAAGACCTCAGCCTGGTTGCCATGTTGAAGAATCCGTTCGTATTGACGCCGGGCTTCGAAGGTCCGAAGCAGCCGCCGGGCAACAAACCGCTATTCGATGAAGATTTGGGCATGTGGACGGCGCCGTTTGTGATGGCGACCATCAACACCCGCAACGTGCACCGCTCCAATCTCCTGATGGGCTTTCCCTACGGCAAGGACTTCGTCTATGACGAGATGGTGCTGACCGGCCCGGGAGAGAAAGGCGAAGCCAACGCCAAGCTCGTCGTGGCCGCCAATATGGAGATGGGTGGGCCGGGTGGACCGAAGCCGGGCGAGGGCCCGTCGAAGGAACAGCGCGATAACGGTCTTTACGATCTGCTGTTCGTCGGCCTTGCCGAGGGCGGGCGCCAGGTTCGTGTCGCGGTCCGCGGCGATCGCGATCCCGGTTACGGTTCAACGTCGAAAATGATCTCGGAATGCGCGATCTGCCTGCTGCGCGACACGCCGGAAGTTCCAGGTGGCATCTGGACTCCCGGCGCGGCGATGGGCGATCGTCTGATCAAACGGCTTGTCGACCACGCCGGGCTGACGTTTGACGTTGAGAATTAAGTTCCCATCGCGGCTTGGAGAAGGCCTGCCACTTCACGCGATCCAGCTGGATACCGGCTCGCGTGAAGAAAACGCGTCAAGCAAGGGCTTACGCCGCGCGGGGGTCGTAGCCGTACATCCAGTCCATGCCCTTTGAGGTGAGCGGATTCAACGGCGACCGAAGAGCTGAAAGCGATGATCGAGGCGCCGGAGGGCAAACGGGCCGGTGCTAGGAAGCCTGCCCGGGAACCATGAGCGGCTGATCCGCAGCGGACTTGTAGCGTTGCGCGGCGGCGAACATGCCCCACATCGCACCCAGCATCATCCAGAAGTGCCGCCAGTGGTCGGTGTCGATGATGAAGCTTTCGCCAACCGTACCCAGAAACGCCGAGAAGATCGCCAGATAGGCGCGCTGCCAGGGCACGCGGATGAAGACGTGCCGGAATCCCATGATGGCCGTGACGAATACCAGCGCCGGATAGCAGATGCCGGCGATCCAGCCGCCGGACATGAAGGCGTTCAGGTAGGAGTTATGGGTGTCTTCGGGGAAGTAGTTGTGAAATTGCAGCGGCCCGATGCCGAACGGCAGATCGAGCGCCATCTGTGCGCCGAGGATATGCCGCCCGAAGCGGCCGAAGCGGCCCTCGTCGTAGCTTTGATCGAAACTAGCGCGTTGCCTGAACATTTCACCCACGGAGTCGAACGACAACAGCACCGCGACCAGCATCGCCACGAGGATCACCGCGATCACCGCGGTCACAATCATGCGCGAGCGCTGCGCGTGCGATCGGCTGGTCAGGATCATCAGTGCCAGCATGAAAGCCGATGTGATTACCAGTCCGCCCCATGCCGCGCGCGAGAATGCCAGCAGGATTGCAAGCGCCATGATGGCGAACGCAACCGCGCTGCGGAACGATTTGCCAAGACGGTCGGAGACGACGCTCTGCAGCACGAACAGAGCAGGCAGGATCAGAAACGCGCCCAGCACGTTCGGGTCCTTGAAGGTGCCGCGCGCGCGCTCATAGAGCGTCAGCAAATCATGTCCGCCCGGTACGAGATTGAAGTAGCCCGCGACGCCGGCTGTCGCTGCGATCGTAGCGCCCACGATCAGACCGCGGCGAAGCATGTCCAGCCGCGCTGCGGTGTCCTCCGAAATCACCATCGCGAAGAAGATCACGGTGATCGCCATGTACCAGGACGTCGCAATCCAGTTGGCGACCTCCGGCTGGTCCAGAAAGGGAACGGCGCCGATGGTGTAGCCGATATTGACCAGGAACAGCAGCAGCAGCAGCGGCATGAAAACCAGTCGCAACCGCAGTCCGGTCGCGATGAAGATGACGGCCGCGACGAGTGTCACCAGTTCGTAGGGGCTCGGCTCGATGAAGACGATGGCGCCCGAGGCTCCGACCAGCCACATCAGCGCGCGCTGCAGCGCCACCACGCCGGGCGCAGCCGTCACCGATGAGGGGAAGTCGCCGGCCGTCGCCGCATAGGTCATCTCACACTCGCAACTTACGCGACGCAACTGCGGGCTACGCCGGGCCGGGCCTTCCCGGAGCGGGTCAGTAGGCGTTCTCGTTCTCGGTCATCAGCGCCAGCGGCGTCTTGAGAAGAATGAAGAGGTCGAACAGCACCGACCAGTTCTCGATGTAATAGAGATCGAACTCGACGCGCTTCTGGATTTTCTCTTCGCTGTCTACTTCGCCGCGCCAGCCGTTGATTTGCGCCCAGCCGGTGATGCCTGGCTTGACGCGGTGACGCGCGAAATAACCGTCGACCGCTTCGTCGAACAACTGGCTCTCCAATTTGCCCTGCACGGCGTGGGGACGCGGCCCGACCAGCGAGAGATTGTTCTTGAACACGACGTTGAACAGCTGCGGCAACTCGTCGAGGCTGGTCTTGCGGATGAAGCGTCCGACCCGGGTGACGCGGGGATCGTTCTTGGTCACAACCTTGGAGGCCAGCGGATCGGCCTGATGATGATACAGCGAGCGAAATTTGAAGACGTCGATACGCTCGTTGTTGAAGCCGAATCGCTTCTGGCGGAACAGCACCGGCCCCGGACTGTCGAGCCTGACCGCGAGCGCGACCAGCGCCATCAGCGGCGAGGCCAACAGCAGGATGATGGCGCCGACGACGTGGTCGAACAGCCACTTCATCACCAGATCCCAGTCAGTGATCGGCGCCTCGAAAACATCGAGAGTCGGGACCTTGCCGAGATAGGAGTAGGCGCGGGGGCGGAAGCGCAGCTTGTTGGTGTGAGCGGAAAGCCGGATGTCTACCGGCAACACCCACAATTTCTTCAGCATTTCGAGAATTCGCGTCTCCGCCGAGATCGGCAATGAAAACAGTACGAGGTCGACGCGGGTGCGGCGGGCGAACTCGATGATGTCATCGACCTT
>Ga0207930_1000726_pt1 | contig 10372 bp, 6 predicted proteins | sample NGESurshal092012_7_FD_184477 | JGI IMG/M metagenome (GOLD analysis project Ga0207930, IMG submission 184477) | Arctic peat soil microbial communities from Barrow, Alaska - NGEE Surface sample 210-3 shallow-092012 (SPAdes) | ecosystem: Environmental > Terrestrial > Soil > Wetlands > Peat ... | reverse complement strand
CTCGATGTCGCCGAGCAGGAAGTGCAGGCCGCCATTAATGCCGCCGGCAACCTGCTACCCTCCGATCTGCCCGCGCCGCCGATTTACGCCAAGGTGAATCCGGCCGACGCGCCGATCCTGACGCTGGGGCTGACGTCGAAGACGATGCCGCTGACGCAGGTGGAAGACTTCGTCGATACGCGCCTGGCGCAGAAGATCTCCCAGCTTCCGGGCGTCGGCCTTGTCAGTATCAGCGGCGGCCAGCGGCCTGCGGTCCGGATTCGCGCCGATATCCGCAAACTCGCCGCCTACGGATTAAACATCGACGATCTGCGCACCACGCTCGGCAACGCGAATATCAACACGCCGAAGGGCAATTTCGACGGGCCGATGCGCTCCTACACCATCAACGCCAACGACCAGATCAGGAATGCGAGCGACTACCGCCCGCTGATCGTTGCCTACAAGAACGGCTCGCCGGTCCGGCTCAGTGATGTCGGCGAAGTCGTCGATGGAGCCCAGAACGACAAGCTCGGCGCCTGGATGAACGAGACACCGGCCATTATCCTGAATATCCAGCGGCAACCCGGCGCCAACGTCATCGCCGTGGTCGAGGGGATCAAGGCGCTGCTGCCGCAATTGCAGGCTTCATTGCCCGCCGCGATCGACCTCAATATCCTGACCGACCGGACCGTGACCATCCGCGCCTCGGTGGAGGATGTGGAATTCGAGTTGACGCTCGCCGTCATCCTGGTGGTGCTGGTGATCTTCGTGTTCCTGCGCAACGCGCGGGCAACCCTGATCCCGAGCCTCTCGGTCCCGCTGTCGCTGGTCGGCACGCTTGGCGCCATGTATCTGTTCGGCTTCAGCCTCAACAATCTTTCCCTGATGGCGCTGACCATCGCCACCGGTTTCGTGGTCGACGACGCGATCGTCGTGATCGAGAACATCTCCCGCTACATCGAAGAGGGCGAGTCGCCATTGCAGGCAGCTCTTCATGGCTCCGAACAGATCGGCTTCACGATTATCTCGTTGACGGTGTCGCTAATCGCGGTGCTGATTCCGCTGCTGTTCATGGGAGACGTGGTCGGCCGGCTGTTCAGGGAATTCGCGATCACGCTGTCGGTCACCATCCTGATCTCAGCCGTCGTGTCATTGACCTTGGTACCGATGGCCTGCGCCAAGCTGCTCAAGACCAAATCCGAGTCCCACGAGAACGCGTTCCAGCGCTACAGCCGCGAGGGGTTCGACTGGATCATCGAGGTTTATGGCAAGGCGCTCAATTGGGTGCTCGACCGTCAGACCTTCGTTCTGCTCATTGCATTGGGCACGTTCGCGCTGACCGCCGTGCTCTACATCATCATTCCGAAGGGTTTTTTCCCGCTGCAGGACACTGGTGTCATTCAGGCGATATCCGAGGCACCTCAGTCGGTATCCTACGCCGCGATGGCCGAGCGGCAACAACAGCTCGCCAGCCTCATTCTCAAGGATCCGGACGTCGACAGTCTTTCCTCATTCATCGGCGTGGACGGAACCAACACCACGCTCAACAGCGGTCGAATTCTGATCAACCTCAAACCGCACAACCACCGCAAATCCGATATCGGCACGGTGATGCAGCGCATCAAGAACAGCACCGCGTCCCTGACAGGCATCTCGCTCTATATGCAACCGGTTCAGGACCTGACGATCGAGGGTACCGTCAGCCGCACGCAATACCAGTTTATCCTGCAGGATGCCGATCCGGTGCAGCTGAACGAATGGACGCCCAAACTCGTCGACAGGCTGAATCAGCTGCCGGAGCTTGCCGACGTGGCCAGCGACATCTCGGCCCAGGGGCTCTCGGTCTTCGTTGAGATCGACCGCGACCAGGCCGCCCGTTTCGGGATTACGCCGGCGACGATCGACAATGCACTGTACGACTCATACGGCCAGCGCATCGTCTCCACCATCTTCACCAACTCCAACCAGTACCGCGTCATCCTCGAAGCCGATCCCAGTCTGCAAGCCTCGCTGCAATCGCTGTCCGATATTTATCTGCCCTCCTCGGTGGGTAGTACGCCGGTGCCGCTGGCCGTGATGGCCAAGATGCGGCAGCAAACCGCGCCGCTGCAGGTCTCGCATCTCGGGCAGTTCCCCGCAGCCACCGTATCCTTCAACCTGGCGCCGGGGGCGTCGCTCGGCAGCGCGGTGACGGCGATCAAGAAGGTGCAAGCCGAGATGGCTATGCCGGCCAGCGTCATCACCAGCTTTCAGGGCGCAGCGCTGGCCTTTCAATCGTCCCTCTCCAATCAGCTTTTCCTGATCCTCGCCGCGATCGTCACCGTCTATATTGTGCTCGGCGTGCTCTATGAGAGCTTCATCCATCCGCTCACCATCCTCTCCACGCTACCTTCCGCGGGAATTGGCGCGCTGCTGGCGCTGATGGTGGCCGGCGATGATCTGACGATCGTGGCCATCATCGGCATCATCCTCCTGATCGGTATCGTGAAGAAAAACGCGATCATGATGATCGACTTTGCCCTCGACGCCGAGCGCAATGAGGGCAAACCGCCGCGAGAAGCGATCTTCCAGGCCTGCCTGTTGCGTTTCAGGCCCATCCTCATGACAACCATGGCGGCGGTTCTCGGCGCGTTGCCCTTGATGATCGGGACCGGTGCGGGCTCCGAATTGCGGCACCCGCTTGGGATTTCGATCGTCGGCGGCCTCCTGGTCAGCCAGCTGCTGACCCTGTTTACCACGCCGGTGATCTATCTCTGGTTCGACCGTTTGGCGGTGCGGTTCGCCGGACGTCCGGGTGACGATGTCGCCACGCGAACGAATTGAACTGAGAGTTGAATTGAACTATGGGCCCATCGACCCCCTTCATTCGCCGGCCGGTTGCAACGACGTTGCTCACCTTCGGGCTTGCGGCAGCGGGAGTTGTGGCGTTTTTCAAACTGCCGGTCTCGCCGTTGCCACAAGTGGACTTTCCGACCATCTCGGTGCGGGCGTCCCTGCCGGGCGCCAGCCCGGAGGACGTCGCCACCACCGTCGCCAGCCCGCTTGAGCGTCATCTCGGGCAGATCGCCGACGTGACCGAGATGACCTCTTCCAGTACGGTGGGAGCGACCCGCATCACCCTGCAGTTCGGGCTCAACCGCGACATCAACGGGGCCGCGCGCGACGTGCAGGCCGCGATCAACGCGGCGCGCGCCGATCTTCCGACCAGCCTGCGAACCAATCCCACCTACCGCAAGGTCAACCCCGCCGACGCCCCGATCCTTGTCCTGACCCTGACCTCGGACACGGCGACACGCGGTGAGTTGTATGACGCGGCCTCCACCGTGCTGGCGCAAAAGCTGTCGCAGGTGGATGGGATCGGTGAAGTCGGTGTCAGCGGCAGCTCGCTGCCCGCGGTGAGAGTCGATCTCATTCCTCAGGCGCTATACAAATACGGCATCGGCCTCGAGGATGTGCGGGCGTCACTTTCGAGCGCCAACGCGCACAGCCCGAAAGGCGGCATCGACGTCGGCGATCAACGCTATCAGATCTACTCCAACGACCAGGCCAACAAGGCTGCCGACTACCAGTCGCTGATTGTCGCCTACCGAAATGGCGCAGCGGTCCATCTTTCAGACGTCGGCGAGGTAACCGACGGGGTTGAAGATCTCAGAAACGCCGGTCTCTCCAACGGCAAGCCGGCCGTCCTGATCATCCTCTATCGACAGCCGGGCGCCAACATCATCAGCACCGTTGATCTGGTGAAGTCGCTGATGCCCCAATTGAGGGCTTCGATCTCGCCTGCCATTGACGTCAACTTCGCGGTCGACCGTTCGACCACCATTCGCACGTCGTTGCACGATGTCGAGCGGACGTTGGTTCTCGCCGTGCTGCTGGTGATCGTTGTGGTCTTTGCATTCCTGCGAAGCCTGCGCGCAACGCTGATCCCGGTCGTGGCGGTGTCGGTATCGCTGATCGCGACATTCGCCGCCATGTACCTGATGGGCTACAGTCTCGACAATCTTTCGCTGATGGCCCTGACGGTTGCGACCGGCTTTGTCGTCGATGACGCCATCGTGGTTCTGGAGAATATCACCCGCTATATCGAGAATGGCATGTCGCCGCTGGAGGCCTCGCTCAAGGGCGCCAACGAGGTCGGTTTCACCGTGCTTTCGATGAGTATTTCATTGATCGCCGTCTTCATTCCTATCCTGCTGATGGGCGGTATTGTCGGCCGCCTGTTCCGTGAATTTGCGATGACGATCTCGATCGCGATCATGATCTCGCTGGTGATTTCGCTGGCGACCACGCCGATGATGTGCGCCGTGCTGCTCCGCGGCCATTCCGACCAGGGTCACGGTCGGCTTTATCAGATCAGCGAGCGCTTCTTCGATTCGATGCTGGACTTCTACCGGCGGACCCTGACCGTCTCGCTCCGGCATCCCGCGGCGATCATGTTGATCCTCGCCGCGGTGCTGGGTCTCAATTTCTACCTCTACAACGTGATCCCGAAGGGTTTCTTCCCCCAACAGGACACCGGGCGGGTGATTGGCTCGATCCAGGCGGATCAAAGCATTTCGTTTCAGTTGATGCAGCAGAAGCTCGCGCAGTTCGTCACCATCATCAAGCATGATCCGGCGGTCGAAACCGTGGTGGGGTTCACCGGCGGCGGGCAGGCCAATTCCGGCTTCGTCTTCGCCTCATTGACTCCGATGGAGGAGCGCAAGATTTCCGCCGACGGCGTCATCACGCGGCTACGGCGCGAGATGGCGGTCGTTCCCGGCGCAACCATGTTCCTGCAGGCCGTGCAGGATATCCGCGTCGGCGGCCGGCCCAGCAATGCGCAGTATCAATACACCCTGCAAGCCCCCACCGTGGAGGAGCTTAACGAATGGACACCGAAGATCGCGGCGGCGTTGCAGGGCGAAACCAGCGTCCTCGCCGACGTCAACAGCGACCAGCAGAACAAAGGGCTTGAATCCAACCTGGTGATCGACCGCGACGCCGCCGCCCGATTGGGAATCAACGTCAGTCAGATCGACAACACGCTCTATGACGCGTTCGGCCAGCGCCAGGTTTCGACCATCTATGTCGCCCGCAACCAGTATCACGTTATCATGGAGGTGGCGCCGCGCTACTGGCAGGATCCCGAAACACTGAAGGACGTCTATGTCAGCACCTCGGGCGGTTCCGTCGGTGGATCGCAGGCGACCAATGCGGTGGCTGGAACGGTCGTTGCGCCCGGAACGTCGGCCTCGGCCAACTTGGCCAACGCCCAGGCCGCCCGAAATCTCGCGACCAATTCGATCGGTTCCACCGGCAAAGGCGTGGCCTCGACCGGTTCGGCGGTCAGCACCAACCAGGAGACGATGATTCCGCTATCGGCCGTGGCGAGCTTTACGCAAGGCGCGACCCCGCTCGCCGTCAATCATCAGGGTCTGCTGGTCGCCAATACCATTTCGTTCAATCTGCCGCCAAATGTGTCGCTCAGCACGGCAGTCGCCACGATCGCGGCCACGATGAACCGGCTCGGCGTGCCCGCAACCATTCGCGGAACCTTCCAGGGCACGGCGAAGGCCTTTCAGGATTCGCTCAGCAACCAGCCTTTTCTCATTCTGGCCGCCCTGGTCACGATCTACATCGTGCTCGGCGTCCTGTACGAGAGCTACGTGCATCCTCTGACGATTCTGTCCACATTGCCGTCTGCCGGCGTGGGCGCCCTCCTCGCCCTGATGGCGTGCAAGACCGAATTCAGCATCATGGCGCTTATCGGCGTCATCCTGCTGATCGGCATCGTGAAGAAGAATGCCATCATGATGATCGATTTCGCGATCGAGGCGGAACGAACCCGTGGACTGAGTTCGACTGACGCCATCTACGAGGCTTGCCTGCTGCGCTTTCGGCCGATCATGATGACGACCATGGCGGCGCTGCTCGGCGCTCTTCCGCTGGCGATCGGCATGGGCGATGGCGGCGAGCTTAGACAGCCGCTCGGTATCGCGATCGTCGGAGGTCTTGTTCTCAGCCAGGCGCTGACGCTTTATTCGACGCCGGTGATCTACCTGTACATGGAGCGCCTTCGTTCCTGGAGCCAACGTCTCCGGGACGGCGGCAGGGCACCGCTGGCGCCTGACAGCAACTTGCAACCGGGCGAATAGATGTCAACAACAGCCCCGATGACAGGTCTGTCCGTTCGTCGAGCCCCGTGCGATGTTGAAATCGGAGCGTTGGCCGCGGTTGAAATCGCAGCTTGAGTGGGTGGCTGATGAGTGACGTTGCGTTGAAGACAAATTCTGATGTCACGAGATTTGGCGGCAAGATCCGCATCGCGTCTGCTCTTGCCGCGTTGTTGCTCGGTCCGGGGTTGTCCGGCTGCATCCTCGGCAGCGAAAAGCCGGAGCTTGGCCTTGAGGTGCCGGCGACCTATCGCGAAGGAGGCCATCACGCACCCGACGCAGCCGTTCCGGCGCTGGATTGGTGGCGTGGTTTTCGGTCGAGCGAACTGACGAAGCTGATGGAGGCCGCTCAAATCTACAATCTCGATATCGCGGTAGCCATCGCCCAGATCATCCAGGCCGATGCCCAGGTCGGCGTATCGGGCGCCCCCTTGCTGCCGTCGGTCACCGGAACGGGAACGGTTGAGAACCAACATTTCGGGTCGTCTTCCGCCGCCCAGAGCAGCAGCGGCCTCGGCGGCAGCAGCTCGGGCGGCGGCTCGACGTTCAATTCTTTCAATTTCGGCCTTACGGCAAGTTACATGCTCGACTTCTGGGGCAAGAACCGCGCTACACTTTACGGGGCCGAGGAAAGTGCCACTGTAGCCCGCTACAATCGCGAAGTCGTAACGCTGACGACGATCGTGACCGTCGCCAATACCTACTTCCAGGTTCTGGCCGCCCAGGATGAACTGCGCGTCGCGCGCCGCAATCTCACTGCGGCCGAACGCATTCTTGCGCTCATCAAGACTCAATTCGCCGCCGGAACCGCGTCGCAACTGGACCTGTCGCAGCAGGAAGCGCTGGTGGCGACCGTGCGCGCCTCGATTCCGCCGCTTGAAGTAACGTTGAGGCAAAGTATCGCCACGCTGGCATTGCTGGTTGCGCGGGCGCCGGCGAATTTCAACGTCAATGGCGGAGGGTTTGCGCAGCTCACGGTTCCGCGCGTGACGCCGGGCCTGCCTTCGGAATTGCTCTACCAGAGACCGGACGTTCGGCAGGCCGAGGCGCAACTCGCCTCCTCCAACTTTAGCGTCGAATCGGCGCGCGCCGCGTTCTTTCCGCAGATCCAGCTGACCGCCACGACCGGAGTGCAAAGTGCTGCGCTCGCAGCGCTGTTCGGACCGGGCGCCTGGTACTACACCCTGGCCGCCGGATTGACCCAGCCGCTCTTCGACGGCTTCCTTCTGGAGAGCCAATTGAAGCAGGCAAAGGGCGTGCAACTCCAAAATCTGCAGGCTTACCGTAAGGCCGTGCTGTCAGCCTTCACCGACGTTGAGAAAGCGCTCGTTGCCCTAGCGCAATTCACCCGGCAGGAGAAACTTCAAGCCGATGCGGTGGCCGCCTCCCGCAAGGCATTCGATGTGTCGGAAACTCAATTCCGCGGCGGCACCGTCAATCTCCTCACCGTCCTGCAGACCGAGCAAACGCTTTTCACAGCGGAGAACACCTTGGTGCTGGTGCGGCTCAACAAATATCTGGCGGCCAGCAGCCTGTTCCAGGCGCTCGGCGGCGGATGGACACCGGACGGGAAACTGTCCTCGTTACAACCGTGAGAGGCTCTGCCATGAGAAACATGGTGTTTGGCGCGGCGGCGGTTCTGGCGATTGCGATGGCCGGCGCCATGATTTCCCCCACGCGCGCGCAGCAAGGCTTACCCGCCGCGGCGCCGAACAATACGCCGCTGTATTTCGGGATGGATGCGGAGCAGGCCTCGCGAGCCCTGGGTACGACCCTGATCTATGTCAGGGGTCGTCCCGGCAACGAAATGTATCTCGCCTTGGCCAACGTCAAAGGCAGCGCGTTAGCGAATCGGAGCGACGGGCTCTATCTGCAATTCCGGCACGGCAGGCTCGAGGGCTGGAAGGGCGATTGGGGCGAGAACCGGCCTTGATACAAATGAGTACCTACCCATGAGCACGCCAAAAATTCTAACAGCCTTCGCAACTGTACTGGGCGCGTTGGCGCTGTTTGCCCAGGATTCAACCTTCGCCCAGGACGCAGGGCCATACGGACCGGCAGGTAGCCGGCCCTTCTTACGAAGGGATTTATCCTACCACGCCTGGTACTATGACGGCCGCGACGACAACCGCGACTTTCCGACCAACGGCTTCTTTCCCGGTGATTTTGCGGCCGATCCTGCGCACGCGGCAATCGGGGCTGCCGGACTGTTCGGCTCCGCACCCGACCAACGCGGATATTATCAAGCCGGTTGCGCGCGACAGAATCGTCCCTACAACGCCGCGACCGGCTATTTCGTGGGATATGACGGCGCGCGGCACCGCTGCCGTTGAGCGCATCGGACGCGGGCTCGACCGGCAGGCGCCGATTCATTACGACGCGCCCCTCCGTGCAAAAGGCCCCGCAAGGGGCCTTTTGACGTTTATACCGCGTCCTTTGCTGCCTTGACCGGGCGCGCTCTGACGATCTTTCGGGCCGGCTTGGCCTTGAATATCATCGGCTCCCCATTAAACGGGTTGGTGCCGGGGCGGGCCTTGGTTGCGGGCTTCTTGATCACCACGAACTTGGCGAATCCCGGGACCAGAAAAACACCGGACTTCTTCAGTTCCTTGTAACCGACGGTCGCCAGCGTCTCCAGAACGCCCTTGACGTCCTTCTTCGTCACTTCCGTCTCGGCAGAGATCTTCTCGATCAGCTGCGACTTCGTCATCTGTACTGCCATTTTGTCTCCTGTAAGTTGATTCGTGCCACGGACAGTATTGGCGAATCCCGCGTGAAAAACCGCGTAAACCGCGATCTGCACAGGTTTATTGGTGGGCTTGGCCGTCTGCCGCGTGAAAAAGGCGCCCTGATCGGCCGCCTTTTTGTACCAAAGCACGGCCTGCCATATCACATCACGAGCCGCGGCTGGATGGAGTTGATACCTGCCGGGCGACAGGCTTGCGTTCGATCGGATGAATATCGATCGCGCGCAGGCGTCCCATCCGCAGCACATCCATTTCGAGGTCGCGATCGATCCGATCGCGGTCGAGGGTACGGATCAGGTCATCGACGCCATTGATATCAACGCTGTCGAGGCGGATTACGACGTCACCCGGCAACAGCCCGGCCTGCGCCGCCGGTCCGTCCGGTTCGATTTGCATCAGCAGCGCGCCCATCTTGTTCTCGACGCCGGCGAGCACCGCATGCCGCCTGGGAATCGGGGCACTCTGGCCGGACACGCCGATATAGGCGCGCCGGACATAGCCGTGGCGGATGATCTCCGACAGCACGAACTGCGCGGTGTTGCTGGCGACCGCAAAGCAGATGCCCTGCGCGCCGCTGATGATCGCGGTGTTGATACCGATCACTTCGGCAGCGGACGACACCAGCGGACCGCCGGAATTGCCGGGATTGAGCGCCGCATCGGTCTGGATCACGTCTTCGATGGTCCGGCCGTTCGCCGAACGGATCGAACGGCCGAGCGCCGAGACCACGCCGGCCGTGACGGTCGATTCAAATCCGAGCGGGTTGCCGATGGCGACCACCAGCTGGCCGCGGCGCAGGCTTTTTGAGTTGCCGAGCGAAGCATAATGCAGATCGCGCGCGCCGTCGGCGCGCAGCAACGCCAGATCGGTATCGGGATCGACGCCGAGCACGCGCGCGTCGGTGACGATGCCCTCATGATCCCGCAACCTGATCTGCTTCGAGGTGCCGACCACATGACTGTTGGTCAGCACCAGGCCATCGGGCGAAATAACAATTCCGGAACCGAGCCCTCCGCGCTCCCGCGATTGTGGAGCTTTCGAGCCGGTTTCCACCCGCACGACGGCGGGTCCGATTCGTTCGGTGATGCCGATCACGGCGTTGGAATAGGCGTCAAGCAGGGCTTGATCGTTGGCTGGAACGGGTTCGGGCGCGATCGGCGGTGGTCCTCGCTCCGTCGTATCTCGGGTAATATCCAACATGGCTAAATCCTCTGACGTCAGATAGTTGCCACATTTCGCCATCGCAAGAGCCGCCCTCCTCGCCATCGCGGGGTAGGTGCGTCGCGCTGGCCGGAGACCTTGGGCGCGCGCTCCCCGTTCGGATTGAATCGAAAACGCTTGCATCAGATGAAGCTGCGTTCTCCCTATTTTGATGAGCTCCTTCACGCCAGCTGGTATCCACTTCGCCGGAAAAGGATCTAGGCTAGGATGCCCGGTCTTTCGCATTCCGGGACCGCATCCATGCAACAGCTATTCGACCGCGCCGCC
>Ga0207930_1000725_pt1 | contig 10377 bp, 10 predicted proteins | sample NGESurshal092012_7_FD_184477 | JGI IMG/M metagenome (GOLD analysis project Ga0207930, IMG submission 184477) | Arctic peat soil microbial communities from Barrow, Alaska - NGEE Surface sample 210-3 shallow-092012 (SPAdes) | ecosystem: Environmental > Terrestrial > Soil > Wetlands > Peat ... | reverse complement strand
GTCAAAGCCGCGGTTGAGATGGAGGCCGACGTGGTCCTGATCGACACCGCCGGCCGTTTGCACAACAAGGTCGGACTCATGGACGAGCTCAGCAAGGTCAAGCGGGTCGTGGAGAAACAGAGCCCGATCGATGAGGTTCTGCTGGTTCTGGACGCTACGACGGGACAGAACGGTCTGCGTCAGGCAGAGGTCTTCGGCGAGGTCGTCAATGTCACCGGCATCGTGCTGACCAAGCTCGACGGGACGGCCAAGGGCGGCATCGTCGTGGCCGTTCAGCGCAAGCTCGGCGTCCCGGTCAAGCTGGTCGGTCTCGGGGAGGGCCCCGACGACCTGGCCCCCTTCGACCCGGAGGCCTTCGTGGACGCACTCATCTCCTGACCCGTGCACGAGACGCCAGCCCAGGAGGTCCTCCAGGGTGGCAACACCAGTGTCGTGGTGCGGGTTGGTGACCGCGTGCGTCGCCCGACGGGCCACTGGACCCCTGCTGGATGCACGCGTGGCTCAGATGACCAAGCATGGCGATGACCTCGAAGCGATGGCGGTTGTCGACCCGGCGTTCGCCCGGCTGGTCGACCGGGGCGTCTCCGGCAGCGCCGGCTCGACCCCGAGTGGGTCATCGACACCGAAGGGTTGCTCAGCGCGGCGGTTCGTGCGGGTGCTGGAGCGCCCAACGGATGACGCCGGTGGCGGCGCCACCCAGCGGCAGCGCGATAGCACGCTCGGCCGGCGGCAGCTGGGGTAGGGCCAGGTGTCGGCGTGCCCACGGAGGCAGAAGGGCGACCGCGGCGCCTGCCAGTGCGCCGTATCCCGGTCGGGCACTCCAGGGCAGCGGTGGGTGGACCAGCAGGAAGCGGGCCGCGCCCTTGGCCGCCGGCGTGCCCACGAGCTCGGGCCGGTGGGACTCGATCGCGTCGTCGAGCTCGGCAACGGTCGTTGGCAGGTCGATGACGCCGAGTCTGGTCGCCACGACACATGACTGGGCCACGTAGACGTCTGCCTCGGCGGCGCTCAGGGGAGTCACTGCGTACCGTTGGTGGGTCCGCAGGAAGCTGTCGGCCTCGGCGATGTGAACCCATTTCAGCAGGTGCGGGTCGCTGGCGGCGTACAAACGGCCACGCGAGTCCGGCCCCGCACACGCTGGTGGATCCCACGGATCGCCTCGATCAGGGGCTCGGCGTCCCCGATGGTGCCGAACGTCGTGGTTGCCAGAAACGTGCTCGTGCGCTGCAGCCGCCCCCAGGGGTCGCCCTTGTAGCCCGAGTGTCCGGCGACGCCCGCCATGGCCAGTGGGTGCAGGGACTGGAGCAACAGTGCCCGGATGCCCGCGACGAACATCGAGGCAGCGGCGTGCACCCGCCAGATCGGGTCCGACGACGTGAACCAGCGTTCGCCCGCCTTGTCCCAGATCAGCGCAGCCTTCGCCGCGTTGTCCTGCCCGGCAACCGGTCGCGCAGCGCAATGGCGACGCTGCGGCGCAACCGGTCGTGCAGCGGTCGTCCAGCGTCGACCAGTCGTGAGGTGGCCGAGGTCATCGGTGATCTAGGGAGGAACCCCTTCCTACTCGGGTCGTTTCTGGTTGGCGATGTAGTCCTTGACGATGGTGAGTGGTGCTCCACCGCACGATCCAGTGACGTATGACGGCGACCAGAACCTGCCGTGCATCGCAGCCCTGTTGATCCTGCCAACGAAGTCCTGCCGCAGCCGCCGCGAAGAGACGCCCTTGAGGGAGTTGACCAGGTGGGAAAGCGCCACCTTCGGCCGGTACTGCACGAGCAGGTGCGTCCAAGCGCCCTGGTGCCTTCTTGTAGCACAGTCCGCGGCAGCGGGAAGTTACGTGATGCTTACCCGGCAGGGCCATTTCTAACACGGATGTAACAAACGGCAGCACGATCGGTAACCGTTGCCCGTAAAAATCTCCCTCATGACAATTGACACCGGCGACACCGCCTGGGTTCTCGCAAGTGCCGCTCTGGTGCTTCTGATGACACCGGGCCTAGCCCTCTTCTACGGCGGGATGGTCAGGGCCAAAAGCGTCCTGAACATGATGATGATGAGTTTCGGAGCGATGGCGACGATCGGTGTCACCTGGGTTCTCTGGGGCTATAGCGAGGCGTTCGGCAACTCCTGGCATGGGTTGATCGGTAACCCGTTCCAGCACTTCGGCCTGAGCAACCTCCTCAGCGGCGACGCGGCCATTTTTGGGTACCACGCCGCCGCAAAGGGGATCCCGGCCCACGGCGGCATCCCTGCGCTCGCGTTCGTGGCCTTCCAGGCAGTGTTCGCCATCATCACGGTGGCCCTGATCAGCGGTGCGATCGCCGACCGCGCGAAGTACTCGACCTGGCTGGTCTTCACCGTCGTGTGGGCGACCATCGTCTACTTCCCCGTCGCGAACTGGGTCTTCGCCTTCGACGGCTACGCAGCCGCCAAGGGTGGCTGGATCGCCAACTCGCTCAAGACGATTGACTTCGCCGGAGGCACCGCAGTCCACATCAACGCCGGCGCCGCCGGCTTGGCCTTGGCCCTGATCCTCGGCAAACGTGTCGGTTTCGCCAAGGACCCGATGCGACCGCACAACATGACCATGGTCATGCTCGGAGCCGCGCTCCTGTGGTTCGGCTGGTTCGGGTTCAACGCCGGCTCGGCCCTGGGTGCCAACAACACCGCAGCAGTGGCCTGGGTCAACACCTTTGCAGCCACCGCTGCGGCGTGCCTCGGGTGGCTGGCCACGGAGCGGATCCGTAACGGTCACGCGACGTCGCTGGGTGCCGCATCCGGCATCGTGGCCGGTCTGGTGGCCATCACCCCGGCTTGCTCGTCGGTCACCCCCCTGGGCGCGGTGGCCATCGGTATCATCGCCGGTGTGCTGTGTGCCCTTGCCGTCGGCCTGAAGTTCCGCTTCGGGTTCGACGACAGCCTCGACGTCGTGGGTGTCCACCTCGTCGGCGGCATCGTGGGCACGCTCGCCATCGGTCTCTTCGCCTCTGCCTCCACCCCGGCGGCCGTGGACGGACTCTTCTATGGCGGAGGCTTCGACCAGCTGTGGCGTCAGGCGGTGGGAGCAGGCGCGGTGCTGCTCTACTCCTTGGTGTGCACCGGTCTGATCGGCCTGGCCCTGCACAAGACGCTAGGCTTCCGTGTCGATCGTGACGCAGAGGTATCGGGCATAGACCTCCAGGAGCACGCTGAGACGTCCTATGATCTCGGTTCAATCGGCGGTAGCGGTCTGGTCCACGCGGGAGTCGCGATGTTCGGCTCGCACAACACGGATTCGACCACTATGAATTCGACCGCCGAAGCGTCCACGCCCAACCACCAGGGAGCGTCATCATGAGACTGGTCACCGCGATCATCAAGCCCTTCAAACTCGATGAGGTCAAACAGGCGCTGGAGGCCTACGGCATCAACGGCATGACGGTCAGCGAGGCGAGCGGCTACGGACGACAGCGCGGACACAGCGAGGTCTACCGAGGTGCCGAGTACAAGATCGACTTCGTCCCAAAGGTGCGGGTGGAGGTCGTCGTCGATGACGTGGACGCCAGCGAAGTCGTGATGGTCATCCTCAAGGCGGCCCAGACCGGACGGATCGGAGACGGCAAGATCTGGACCGTTCCGGTCGAGGACGTGGCCCGGGTGCGTACCGGCGAACGCGGCCTGGACGCGTTGTAGGAGAACGCGCCTCATGATAGGAGTGGGACAGACCGAAAGAGTGGACCTTAACCAGCAACGTCTGAATCTGGCGGGCACCCGGGGCTTCACCGCCCCGGGTGCCGGCCAGGCACGTCGCGCGGCCATGGCGGAGCTGGGCCGGCGCTGGATCCACGAGGTCTGGATCGCGGCAACCTACGGTGCCCGCATGGACGGGGTGGCCCTGGCCAGCGTCGGCAGCCTGGCCCGCGGTGACGCAGGACCGCTCAGCGACTTCGACCTGGTGTTGCTGCACGATGGCCGCTCCATGTCGGGCAAGGAGATCACGTCCCTGGCCGATCGCATCTGGTACCCGATCTGGGATGGTGGCGCCAGTCTGGACCACAGCGTCCGGACGGTTGGTGAGTGCCGCAGCGTCGCCGCCGGGGATCTGTCGGCCGCGGTCGGACTACTGGACCTCGAGCTGGTGGCCGGCGACGAGCAGGTGGTCGCGGCGGCCCGCTCAACCGTGGGGCACGACTGGCGCGCCAACGCCCGTCGCAGGCTGCCGGAGCTGGTCGAGTCACTGGAGGTACGACATCACCGCCACGGGGACCTGGCTCAGAGCATCGAACCAGACCTGAAGGAGGCGCGTGGGGGCCTGAGAGACATGTCCGTACTGCGTGCGCTGACCGCCGCCTGGCTGGCCGACCGCCCGCACGGCCAGGTCGACGCGGCATACGGCACCTTGCTGGACGCCCGAGACGCCTTGCAGGTGGTGACCGGTCGGGGTCGCGATCGTCTCGGACTGGAGGACCACGACTCGGTCGCTGCACTGCTGGGTCATCCCGATGCCGACGCGATGTTGTCGGTCGTCGGAACAGCTGCGCGCACCGTCAGCTACGCGATAGACGGGACGGTGCGTCGTGCCGCCCAGTCTCAGCGGGCGCGCACCCTGCGGGTCGGTCCACGCCGGCCGGTGTTGAAGACGTTGGGCTTCGGACTGTTCGAGCACGACGGGGAGGTGGTCCTGGGTGCCCACCTTGACCCCTCCAGAGACCCGTTGCTGGTTCTGCGAGCCGCTGTTGCCGCGGCCCGCCGCGGTCTTCCCCTGGCCCCGGCGACCCTGGCCAACCTCGCTGCGCACTCACCGGCCATGACCGCGCCGTGGAGTCCGGTTGCCCGGTCACTGTTCACCGACCTGCTTGCCGCGGGTCCCGGACTGATACCGGTGTGGGAGGGACTGGACCTCGCGGGCGTGATCGACTCGTGGCTGCCACAGTGGTCGCAGGTGCGGAGCCGACCACAGCGCAACCCCGTTCACCGGCACACGGTCGATCGGCATCTGATCGAGACGGTCGTGATGGCGACCGCCTTCCTACCCGATGTCGAACGACCGGACCTGCTGCTGCTGGCGGCCCTGCTGCATGACATCGGCAAGATCGCCGGCGCCCACGACCACGCCGTGGTCGGAGCCCCACTAGCCGCCGCGGCGGCCCGCCGGCTGGGCCTGGACGAGCCCGAGGTCGAGGTCGTCGAGCTGCTCACCCGCGAACACCTGACCCTGATCGACCTGGCGACCCGCCGTGACCCGGCCGACCCACAGACCATCTCGGCGGTGACTGACGCGGTCGAAGGCCGCCGTGACGTGCTGGAGCTGCTTCGCGCCCTGACCGAGGCGGACGCCAGGGCGGTGGGCACTGCTGCCTGGACGGAGTGGCGCGCCGCCCTTCTGGGAGATCTCGTCGTCAACGCTCGCGCGGCCCTGGGCGAGACTGCCGGTCCGGTGGCCCCGGTTGAGCAGGTCCACGATCTCCTGACGCCTGAGGTCGTGGCCGAGGTTGCCATGGGGGAGCCTCACGTGGTGGTTCATCCGATCGGGGGCGCCTACCGCATCGACGTGTTCGACCGTGACCGCCTGGGCCTGTTCGGCGACACCGCAGGGTTGCTCGCGGCATTCGGCTTCATCGTGCGGACCGCGCGTGTGCGCACTCAGGAAGGCATCGCGGCCAACCAGTGGCAGGTCGACTCACCAAGCGGTGATGCCCCGGATGCGGCAGCGATCGCCCGTGGGCTCGCGAGCCTGCGCGATGGGGATCGCCAGCCGTTGCTCGCCCTGGGTCGCCGCAGCGTCCTCATGGCAGAACTCGTCGGGGCTCGTCCGCGTGCACAGACCCGCGCCATGGTCGTACCCCACGCCTCTGAGGACTCGACGGTGATCGAGATCCGGGCCCATGACCGCCCAGCGCTCCTGCACGAGATCGGTATGACCTTTGCGCGCGCGGGTCTGAGCGTGCACAGTGCCTACATCGCCACCTATGCCGGTCAAACCCTGGACACGTTCTATGTGAGCGAGTACGGGGGCCTGACCCTGTCTCCGGCGCGGGTCGCCCAGACGATCTCCATGCTCATGGATGCATGCGAAGCCACCACGCCAACGGGAAGATAACCTTGCTTGGTGTTCACCAGCCTGTCTGACCGACTGACCGCCACCTTCAAGAACCTGCGCGGCAAGGGACGCCTGTCCGAATCGGACGTCAACGCGACGATTCGCGATATCCGCGTCGCGCTGCTCGATGCCGACGTGGCGCTGCCCGTCGTGCGGGAGTTCACCACCGCCATTCGCGAGCGAGCCCTGGGCGCCGAGGTCAGTGGCGCCCTGAACCCGGCCCAGCAGATCGTCAAGATCGTCAACGAAGAGCTCGTGACGATCCTGGGTGGACAGACCCGCCGGGTCGAGTTTGCCAAGAACCCGCCGACCGTCATCATGCTCGCGGGTCTGCAGGGCTCCGGTAAGACCACCCTGGCCGGCAAGCTGGCCAAGTGGCTCAAGGATCAGGGTCACACCCCGATCCTGGTCGCCGCCGACCTTCAGCGGCCCAACGCCGTGACGCAGCTCCAGGTCATCGGGCAGCGGGCCGGGGTCCCGGTCTTCGCCCCCGAGCGCGGCAATGTCGCCGGTTATGACGCCGGCGCCGGTTCCGGTGATGGCACAAGGTCATTCGGTGACCCGGTCACGGTCTGCCGCCAGGGCATGGTCGAGGCCCGCACCAAACAGCACGACGTCGTCATCGTCGACACCGCCGGTCGCCTCGCCATCGACGAGAACCTCATGCAGCAGGCCGCCGACATCCGGGCAGCGATCTCGCCTGACGAGGTCCTGTTCGTCATCGACGCCATGATCGGCCAGGCGGCGGTCGACACCGCACTGGCCTTCCAGCAGGGCGTGGACTTCACCGGCGTGGTCCTGACCAAGCTCGACGGCGACGCCCGCGGTGGTGCGGCGCTGTCGGTGGCCAAGGTCACCGGCCGGCCGATCATGTTCGCCTCCACGGGTGAGACGGTCAACGACTTCGAGGTCTTCCACCCCGACCGGATGGCCTCACGCATCCTGGACATGGGTGACGTGCTGACCCTGATCGAGCAGGCTGAGAAGGCCTTCGACCACGGTGAAGCCGCGGAGATGACCCGCAAGTTCATGGAGGACGAGGACTTCACCTTCGACGACTTCCTGAACCAGATGGCGGCCATCAAGAAGATGGGCTCGCTCAAGGCGATGCTCAAGATGATGCCCGGTATGGGTCAGATGCGTGACCAGCTGGACTCCCTGGACGAGAGCGAGTTCGACCGGGTCGAGGCCATGGTGCGCTCGATGACGCCGTTCGAACGCACTCATCCCAAGCAGATCAACGGCTCACGCAGGGCCCGGATCGCCCGCGGGTCAGGGGTGACGGTGACCGAGGTGAACGGCCTGCTCGAGCGTTTCGGTCAGGCCCAGAAGATGATGCGTTCGCTGCGCCGCGGCGGCGGCTCAGGCATCCCGGGCATGCCGGCAATGCCCGGGATGGGCGGTGCAAAGAAGGCGGGAAAGGGCCAGCAACGCAAGAAGGGCAAGAGCGGCAATCCGGCCAAGCGCGCACAGGAGGAGAAGGCCGCGGCGGACAAGAGCTCCGGGGCCCGGATGGCGGCGGCCAAGAGCGCCTTCGGTATGCCCGGGGGCCCAGCCACGGGCACTGATCCCAACCCGGCCGATCCGAGCGACCCGGCCAACCTTGATCTGCCGAAGGGTTTCGAGAAGTTCCTCGGCAAGTAGGCGTCCGCCAGTACCTGAATCGACAAGCGCAGCAAGGGTTTGGTCAACCCGCGCCCGTGGGTAGCGTGACGTCCATGGCTGACACCGAGCAGATCTGGGACTTCAGCGGCCTGCGGGCCATGTTCCTGAACGGTACGCTCAAGCGCTCGCCAGAGGTGTCCAACACCGAAGGGCTCATCGAGGTGAGTGCCTCGATCATGCGGGCGCACGGGGTGGAGGTCGAGGTGCTGCGGGCCATCGACCATGACATCGCAACCGGCGTCTATCCGGACATGACCGAGCAGGGGTGGGCGAGCGACGATTGGCCGCGATCTGGGAGCGGGTCAAGGCTGCTCACATCCTGGTCATCGCCGGGCCGATCTGGCTGGTGACAACTCGAGCATCACCAAGCAGATCATCGAACGGCTGTATGCCCAGTCCGGCCAGCTCAACGACCAGGGCCAGTACGCCTTCTACGGCCGGGTCGGTGGGGCTCTGATCACCGGCAACCAGGACGGCGTCAAACACTGCACCATGAACATCCTGTACAGCCTGCAGCACCTGGGCTACGTCATCCCCCCTCAGGCGGACGCGGGGTGGATCGGGGACATCGGGCTGGGCCCGTCATATCTGGACGAAGGTTCGGGTGGTCCAGAGAACGACTTCACCAACCGCAACACGACCTTCATGACGTGGAACCTCCTGCACCTCGCCCGGATGATCGAGCAGGCCGGCGGCATCCCCGCATATGGCAACCAGCGCGGTGAGTGGGACCGGGGGCAGCGGTTCGGCGTCGTGCAGCCCAACCGGCAGCACCGCTGACCTGTGCCCGCTGACCGGCGTGCGCGCGGCAACTACCCGGCGGCGTGGATAGGGTCGCGTGCATGACCTCGCCGGTGTTGCACATCAAGGGAAGTGTTCTGGTCGGACCGCAGGAGGTCCGGCAGGAGCTCTGGATCGTCGGGAGCCAGATCACCTATGACAGGCCTTCGTCGGGCGCGGACGTCCAGTCCGTGACTGGCTGGGTGCTTCCAGGTCTCGTGGACGCCCATTGCCACATCGGACTCGGCGCCCATGGAGCTGTGGACGACGCCACGACCGAAGACCAGGCGGTCGCCGACCGTGACGCGGGCGCGCTGTTGCTGCGCGATGCGGGCTCTCCGGCTAACACGCGCTGGATCGACGAACGCCCGGACCTGCCACGCATCGTGCGAGCCGGCCGGCACATCGCCCGGACGCGTCGCTACATCCGCAACTACGCCCATGAGATCGAGCCGGAGGAACTGACCATGTACGTCCACCGGGAGGCGCGCGCCGGTGATGGCTGGGTCAAGCTTGTCGGCGACTGGATCGACCGGGACACCGGGGACCTCAGTCCCTGCTGGCCGCGTGAGGCACTGGCCTCGGCCATCGCTGCCGCGCACGACGAGGGTGCCCGGGTGACCGCTCACTGCTTCGGAGAGGAGTCCCTGCGCGACTTCGCGGCGGCCGGCGTCGACTGCATCGAGCACGCCACCGGGCTGGCGCCGGACACCATCGACTCTTTCGCCGCACAAGGGATTGCCATCGTCCCGACCCTGGTGAACATTGACACCTTTGCCTCCATCGCGGCCGGCGCACAGGACAAGTACCCGGTCTACTCCGCGCACCTGCGAGACCTGCATTCCCGCCGTTACGAGACCTTCGCAGCTGCACATGACGCCGGTGTGCCCATCTATCTGGGCACCGACGCAGGGGGAGTTTTGCCGCACGGGCTGGTCGCCCAGGAGGCAGCCGAGCTGGTCAGAGCAGGGTTGAGCACCATCGAGGCGCTGACGGCCGCCAGCTGGGGTGCTCGATCGTGGCTGCACAGACCAGGTCTGCAGGAGGGCGCCGGTGCTGATCTCGTGATCTACCCGGGGGACCCGCGTGAAGATATCGGGATTCTGGCGGCACCGGAGCACATCGTCATGCGAGGCACAGTTGTCCTCTGAGCCGGCAGCCCAGTACTTCGAGCCGAAGACCCTGCATTCCAGAGGCGATCGCGTATGGATCGGCCCTGTCCACGAGCGTGACATCGCGCCATACCGGCGGGCGGTCGAGCAGTCGCGCACCCGTCTGATCAGGTGGAACCCGGTAGATCCGGACGATCTCGCCAGAGCGTTGCCACTGCAGTCTCGTGAACGTCGCACGTTCCTCATCCACGCCCTGACCCCTGAGGGCGAGCACGACATCGTGGGCAAGATCAACGTCGTCGACGCGGTGCGTGGCCGGTTCCAGTCAGCCGGCATGGGTTACGACGCCTATGACCCGTATGCCGGTCGCGGGCTCTTTTCCGAAGGGTTGCGACTGGTCCTGAACCTGGCCTTCACGCCAGAGCCTGAGGGCGGCATGGGCTTGCACCGGGTCCAGGCCAAGGTCCAGCCGGGCAACGTGCGTTCGGCTGGACTGTTGCGGTCACTGGGTTTTCAGCGTGAAGGCTTCTCCCCCCGCCTGCTCTGGTTGCCAGGTGCCGATGGCAACAACGCCTGGCGGGACCATGATTCCTACGTCGTGCTGCGAGATGAGTGGCCAGCCCAGCCCTACCCGATGGCACGCGGCCGAAAAGTCATCGCCGTGGTCAACGGCGCGGCCGGCTCCGACACGAGCACCCTGGCCCGTCAGCTTGCCGCCGAGCTGAGGATCCCGCTGTTCTCAAG
>Ga0207930_1000722_pt1 | contig 10395 bp, 10 predicted proteins | sample NGESurshal092012_7_FD_184477 | JGI IMG/M metagenome (GOLD analysis project Ga0207930, IMG submission 184477) | Arctic peat soil microbial communities from Barrow, Alaska - NGEE Surface sample 210-3 shallow-092012 (SPAdes) | ecosystem: Environmental > Terrestrial > Soil > Wetlands > Peat ... | reverse complement strand
CGTCGAGCATGGAGAAATCTGTGTGCAGATGAAGATGAACAAATTGCTCAGACATTGCTACTCAGAGGCCTCGCGGGTGATAGCTCATTGTATTCGCGACGGTTGTGGAAATCAGGGCCTACAAAATCGCGACAGCAATCCTGCGCGAGCGCCTACAGCACCTCAGTCCTCTCAGACTCACTGTCCACTCCACCGGGAGAAATTAACCTGCCTCCAGTAATATCGCGACCCGGAGGCGTCTGATGAGGCGCGTCCGCTCCCGCCCCCTTCCTTGCAGTTCGCTTGGCCACCGCGCGGTAGGCAAAAATGATCGCCAGCAAGGGAGCCGCCAACACAAACCCCCAGAATCCAATCAGCATGCCGAGCATGATCGGGACGATCAGCGACGCCCAGATCGGCACTTTTGCAGTTCGACGCATAATGACTGGCTGCAGAATCAGGCCATCCACCATGATGATCGCGCCGTAAAGCCCAAGCACCCAGAGAAACGTTTCCAGTCCTCCGTCGATCAGGGCAGCCACTGCCGGCCCAACTAATGTCAGCGCCGGCCCAAAGTGCGGAATGAACTGAAACAATCCGGCCAGCACAGCCCACAGCGGCCCCCACGTCACGTGCAGATAGCTGAGCCCGGCCCACCACAGCAATCCGACGCAGATGGAGTCAAGAAACTGCGCAACCAGCCACTTCCACAGCGCGCCGCCCGTGATCTCGATGTGCCTGGAAAACTGCATAACTCTTTGGATGCCCGCGCGATCAGGAGGTCGCTGCCCCCATGCTACACTGAGTCCGAAACCCCTTCCTGGAGCACACGGCAATGAAATTTGGCGTCATTATCTTCCCCGGTTCCAACTGCGATCACGACGCATTTTGGACCATCTCGGAAGTATCCAAACAGCCCGTGACTTTTCTCTGGCACGACTCGCCGGACCTGCAGGGATGTGACGCGATCATCGTTCCTGGCGGTTTTGCTTACGGTGACTACCTGCGCACCGGTGCAATCGCCAAGTTTTCGCCAGTGATGGAATCCGTCCGCAAGTTTGCTGCCGATGGCGGTCTCGTGCTCGGGATCTGCAACGGCTTCCAGATCCTCTGCGAATCCGGGCTGCTTCCCGGCGCCCTGATGCGAAACGCCGGACTGAAGTACATCTGCAAACCCGTCCACATTCGTGTGGAGAACACCAATACGCCGTACACGCAGAATTTAACCAAGGGTGAAGTTCTGCAAATTCCCATCGGTCACATGGAAGGCAATTACTTCTGTGACGACCAGACGCTGGCGGAACTGAACGACCAGGACCGCATCATCTTCCGCTACGTCACTCCGAGTGGTGACGTGACCGACGACGCCAATCCCAACGGCTCGATCCAGAATATTGCGGGCATCTGCAACGCAGGCCGAAACGTCTTGGGCATGATGCCGCATCCCGAACGCGCCAGCGAGCCCGAGCTCGGCATGACCGATGGCGTCAAGATCTTCAATTCGCTCGTATCAGCGTTGGTAACGAAGTAGGCGAAATCTCGGTGGCAACAGGGTTGGCCGCTTGATTGGGCCTGCTCTTTTCTATCCACTGCCCACTATCCACTACCCACTTCTTTCCCCCCGGAACGCCTCCTTATTCACCACGAAGGGCATCTTCTGGATGTCGCCACCGTAATTCCCTTCCAGTACGTCGATCAACCCCTGCACACAACGCCCTGCCATACCGCGGTTGGGATCGACCGACAAACGCGTCACACGTCCTGCGCTGGCAAAATGCGGATACAGCCTGCAACGATCCTCGATCTCCGGATCGCGCAGTGGAGAATCCGGCGGCAGAGGCTCGGTCTCGTAAACATCGAGAGCGGCTCCGGCAATCCACTTTTCTTTCAGCGCGCGGACCAAGGCTGATTCGTCAATCACAGCTCCGCGCGCCGTGTTGACCAGGTAGGCTGTCGGCTTCATCCGTCGCAACGTCGTCTCGTTGAACAGATGATGGGTCGGATTGCTACCCTCACCTTCACGAACCAGCGGCACATGGATGCTCACGAAATCCGCCCTGCTCAACGCATCTTCCAATGACGCATACCGCACCGTCGTGCGTTCGCGTTGCAGTCTAGTCTGATAACGCAAGTCCATCACCGACTGCAAATCTGAGATGAATTGATCGTCGGGCCTCTGTGGGTGGTAGCACAGGATGTTCATATCGAAGCCGCTGCACTTTTTCGCCATGGCCTGACCGATGCGTCCGGTGCCGATGATGGCAATCGTCTTGCCCGTCATCTCGTCGCCGAGAAACGGCAGATAAGGATGCCAGAACCCCCACTGGTTCTCGCGAACCAGCTTCTCTGCGGACCACAAGCGGCGCGTCAGTGCCGCCAGCGCAAAGACCGCGAACTCCGCCGTGGCTTCGGTGAGCACATCGGGCGTGTTGGTGAACGGAATCTTGTATCGATTGGCGGCAGCCCGATCGATGTTGTCCACCCCCACGGCATACTGCGCCACGCACTTCAGCGTACCCTTGCCAGCCTCGAACACCTCCACATCGATCATGTCGCGCAATGTCGTGATGAGTCCGTCAATTCCTCCATGAACTTTTTCGAGGATGACGCTTTTTGGCGGCGGCTCAGGGTGCGGATACACCTCGACCTCGTAACCGCGCTCCCGCAACCTGGCGAAGGCAGCGTCGCCGATGTCGGCCGTAGCAAAGATACGGTGACGTGGTGTGTCTATCTCAGTCATGGCAACTTCGGACACCGTCCATTACAGAACATATGGAGAACTTGCGTATTTTGTTCAAGTTCCTCTCCGTGTCCGCCGTGCCTCCGTGGTGAAGTATTTTGGCCGGACCCGCGCTGCCCATCATAGCCCAACAAAAAGGCCCGCTCGATAGCGGGCCGAGTTCAAAAGAAAGAAATGCTACAGGTTCTTCTTCGTCCACTGGTCGATGCGGTCGAGCGCATCCTGCAGGTTCTCCACCGAATTCGCCACACTGAACCGCAAATAGCCTTCTCCGAACACTCCGAATGCAGTACCCGAAAGTCCAGCAACTCCGGCTTCGTCGAGCAGCGCGTCGGCCAGCTTCTTGGACGCCCATCCCGTCTGCGTGATGTTGGGGAAGGTGTAGAACGCGCCTTTCGGCAAGCGGCACGAGAATCCCTTGATCTGATTGATGCCGTTGACGAACACGTTGCGCCGCTTCTGGAATTCCAGCCGCATGTGCTCGGTCTCGCTCTGATCGCCGCGAATCGCTTCAATCCCCGCCACCTGCGTGAAGCTCGCGGTGCAGGAGTTCGAGTTCGTCATCAAGCGCGCGATGTGCGTCGCCAGGTCGGCCCGCATCACGCCATAGCCCATGCGCCATCCCGTCATGGCATAGGTCTTGGAGAAGCCGTCGAGGATGATCGTTCTGTCCTTCATGCCCTCGACTGCCGAGATGCTGAACTGCTCGCCTTCAAACAGCAAGCGACCGTAAATCTCGTCGCTCAGCACCATAATGTCGCGATCGCCAATGGCGTCAGCAATGTCGTAAATGTCGCCCTTCGTCAGCACGCCACCGGTCGGATTCTGTGGCGAGTTAAGAATGATGAGTTTGGTGCGATCGTTGATCAGGCTCTTCAGTTCGTTGACGTCAAGGCGAAAGTCGCGTTCCTCGCGCAGCGCAATCGGCACAGCCTTCGCGCCCAGGAAGTTGATCATCGACTCGTAAATCGGGAAGCCCGGATTGGGATAGATGACCTCGTCACCCTCTTCCACCAGCGCCAGCATGGTAAAGAAGATGATCGGCTTGCCTCCCGGAACGACCACAACCTCGTCGGAGGTAAACTTTACGCCGCGCGACTTCGATACATCTTCGGCGATGGCTTCACGCAAATCAGGCAGACCCGCCGAGGGTCCATAGTGCGTGTAGCCCATGTGCAGCGCGCCGACGGCGGCTTCGACGATGTTTCCGGGAGTGTCGAAATCGGGCTCGCCGATTTCGAGATGGACGATGTTCTTGCCCTGGCGCTCTAAAGCGCGGGCGCGGACCAGGACCTCAAAGGCCGTCTCGGTTCCGAGTCGAGACATTCTTTTCGCCAGATTAAGTTTTGCTGGTGCGGAAGTTATAAGTGAGCTCATGCTGATTTTCCTCGATCTACCGCGGCCCAGGGGACATAGGCGGCCCCAAGCCATCTCACATTTTGGTACCGGCCTGAACCCAGCGCAGTGACGCGCAGCCCAGATCATTGTGACGCGGCGCACTACAAACCGACGTGAGCCTCGCCCACGCCCGTGCAACGGTACCAGCCTGGTAATCATTGGATGCAAGCAAAGGCGACGAGACCGCGATGCCACCCGCTACTCGAGGTATTCAATCTCGAACTCGATCTTGGCCGTCTTCTCCAGCATGGCCGACACCGAACAGTACTTCTCCTTCGACAGGCGCACCGCGTCTTCCATGGCCTTGTGCGAAACCTTGCCGCGCAGCCGATAAATCAACTTGATTTGCGTATAAACCTTTGGGTACTCCGTCGCCCTCTCCGCTTGCGCCACCACTTCCAAGCCGACAAAAGGCTCGCGCTTCTTGCGTAGAATTCCCACCACGTCGCTTGCGGTGCATCCGCATAGCCCGATCAGCACCAGCTCAATCGGCGTGCTTGCCGTCTTCACCGCGCCGGTATCGATAACCAACGCATGGCCGCTGTTGGCCTCGCCCACAAAGCGGTCTTTGTCGGTCCAGATCGTCTTGGCTTCAATCATGGGATGCACTTCCTGGCTCGACATCATAAGAGCCGCGAGCAGCCTACTGTGGTGGCTTAGTTTCTGCCGGTGGCGCGGGTGGTGGGCTCTGCTGCTTCTCCTGCGGCTTGTCGTACACCGTTAACTGGTCCTTTGGCCGCTTCAGACGGATCTCGATATTCATATCAGGCTTGTTGATATCGTAGTCGTCGCCAAACGTCTGGAAGCCCGGCGCCAGAACCTGTACACGCAACGGTCCGTAGGGTATGCCGTCCGTCTCCGTTTTCCCTTCGCTATCGGTCTTCAGCTGAAATCCGCCCCGGGATTGTTTACCGCTCTTCCCGACCGGATGCAGCACGACGCTCGCATTCCGGACAGGCTTGTTGTTGTCGTCCTTCACCACGGTGAACCGCAGATTCGAGGACTGCTGCGCTCCAGCCTGCTTGTCACTCGCAAGCACCAAGAGCGAAACCAACAGCATGCACAACAGCCAGCCCAACGGGCGGAGATTTCTCATGGGAGTATTCTAGGCATCCGGCAGCGAAGGCTGCAAACTGCTAACCCGCACCCTGCCTTTCGCACATTGTCAGACGTCTAGTTCGTAGTGGCAGGGGCCTTCTTCAGCGTCGGACGGTCATCGGTATCATCCGTCGAACCCGGCTGTGGCGTCGCAGACGGCTCCGAATCGCTCGCGTCCTGCGACTGGGCAGGTTTCCGCAGCACAGGCCGATTCGCATTCTCCGCCTTTGTAATCTTCAACCCACCTTCTAGCCCAATCAGCCTCGCCTTCATCGCCTCGAATTCGCTGGTGTCCACCACGTAGCTGTCACGGTCAGGCAGGTAAGTCCGGATCTCGTTCTGCGCCGCCGTAATCCGCTCTGAGTTCATCGGATGCGTCGAGAACATCTTGGCGATATTGCTGTGCTTCTTCTTCTCTTCAACCTTAAGCTTCTCGAAGAACTGGACAAATGCCTGTGGATCATACCCAGCGGCGTAGTCATATTGCAGGCCGAGCATGTCAGCCTCGCGTTCGGCATCTCGCGAGAACTTCAGGAAACCTAATGGCACCGCGATGCTCGCGACTTCCGCTATGGCATACGCTGCCGGGCCGCCGATAAACATCAGCGGGATCGATGCCATGTTCCAGATCTGCTGCTTGGTCATGTTCTTGGTGGCATGGCGTGCCGCCACATGAGCGATTTCATGCGCCATCACCGCCGCCAGTTCGGCCTCGCTATCGGCCGCCAGGATCAGCCCGCTGTCCACATAAAAGAATCCGCCGGGCAACGCAAACGCGTTTACCTCGCCGCTATCCAGTACCTTGATCGTGAACGGCACCCGCGAATCCGAATTGCGCACCAGGTTCTGTCCGATCCGGTTTACGTACTCATTAATCTCCGGATCGGTCACCAGCTTCGAGCTTTCTTCGACCTGCCGTGACAGATCACGGCCCAGCGCGATCTCTCGCTCGATGGAATAGAAATTCATTCCCGTCCCGACATTGCGGTGACCGATAAGCGTCACATCGTACTTCGACGGCTGCTGCGTGCCCGGGACGGCAGGAGCAGAAACCGCCTCAGACATAGAGGGTGCCGGAGAAGCAACCGACTTCACCGTGGGATCGACTGCGGCCGGAACATCCGCAGGGTCAGGCACACGCTCGCCTTCCATCTCCACTTGCGCGGCCGTGTGCATCTGGCCAGCCTGACTTTGATCTGCCTGGATATTGGCATCTCCGGGGACCGGGTCAACTACGGGGCCCTGTAAAGCCGCTGCCGGCAAATTCACATCGGATTGAGAGGTGGTTTGCGCCGCAATCAAGCTCGGCGAAATCAACATCGCCAAACCCAGCACAGCGACCAGTGGCAACAAGCGATTCGAAGGGAGGGGCCGATTCATAGGGAGTACCTGCACGCAAACAACCGCGATTCCAATTATGTTGGTTGAGTCGAAGGTTGCAAACAGAAACTTGCTATAAGCGCCAAGCACGTGGCCCGCTTTGGGGTTGATTAACATATTCCCAAAACAGAAGCCGCCTAAGGTGCAAAACTTATGAAGTCGGATACCCGCGTTCGCCCAGCATCAGTCGCCTGCCTCGCGGCGGGCTAATTGGTGAAATACTACTCCTCAGGCGCCAAAAGGCAACACCCAGATGTGCCATTTTCGTGAATTTTGAAATTTGAGCGACTTTCACTCACATCTGCTTGACTTTCCTCTCACGTCTGGGGTACATTAGCACTCGATGCACCTGAGTGCTAGCAACCGCGGGGACGTCAATCCCTACCTCTAGCTTTAGCGCTCGGGACAAAAACTCCAAAGTTCATGAACATGCCGGGTCCAACGCAGAACACACGCGCCAACGCCGGCCAACTGGTATCGCAATCCAATCCGAATCGACCCGCCTAGGCGGGAAAAAGGAGTCTGAAGAATGGCTACTAAACTAACGCCCCTGCATGACCGAATCGTGATTCGTCGCGTAGAAGAGGCCGAAACCTCCCGCGGTGGCATCATCATCCCTGACAGTGCCAAAGACAAGCCGCAGGAAGGCGAAGTGATCTCCGTCGGCCGTGGCAAGAGCAACGACAAGGGTGAAACCTTCCCCCTCGACGTGAAGGCAGGCGATCGCGTGTTGTTCGGCAAATATGCCGGCACCGAAATCAAGATTGACGGCGAAGACTTCCTGATCATGCGTGAGGAAGAAGTCCTCGGCATCCTCGAAGGCGCCGCCAAGCCGGCCCTCGCCGCTAAATAAGTTTGTTCAACAAGAACCGTCAGTGAGCCGCAGCTACGCTGGTTTTTCTAGCCACTAGCCACTATCCACTGACCACTGAATTTCAAGGAGATAGAAACAATGGCAAAGCAGATTCTGCATGGCGAGGAGTCACGGCAGTCGATCCTCCGCGGCGTAAACGTTCTCGCCGACGCCGTAAAAGTCACACTCGGCCCCAAGGGCCGCAATGTGGTAATTGAAAAGAAATTCGGTTCGCCGCTCATTACCAAGGACGGCGTCACCGTAGCCAAGGAAATCGAACTGAAGGACCCGCTCGAGAACATGGGCGCCCAGATGGTCCGCGAAGTCGCTTCCAAAACCTCGGACGTCGCCGGTGATGGCACCACCACCGCGACCGTTCTGGCCCAAGCCATCTATCGCGAAGGCGTGAAGACGGTTGCTGCTGGAGCCAATCCGATGGCCCTGAAACGTGGCATCGAGAAGGCGATTACCGCGATTTGCGGGACCCAGGACAACGATGGCAACCGCAGTGGCAGCGCTCTCGACAAGCTGTCGCAGAAGGTTACCGGCGACATGATCGCGCAGGTCGGCACCATCTCGGCCAACAATGACGAGACCATCGGCAAGATCATTGCCGAAGCCATGAAGAAAGTCGGCAAAGATGGCGTGATCACGGTTGAAGAAGCCAAGACGATGGAAACCCAGCTCGAAGTCGTCGAAGGCATGCAGTTTGACCGCGGCTACCTGTCGCCGTATTTCGTCACCGATCCCGAGCGCATGGAATCCGTTCAGGAAAACGCCTACATCCTCATCCACGAGAAGAAAGTTTCGTCGATGAAGGACCTGCTCCCACTGCTCGAGCAGATCGCCAAGAGCGGCCGTCCGCTGGTGATCATTGCTGAGGACGTGGAAGGCGAAGCGCTCGCGACTCTGGTCGTGAACAAGCTGCGCGGCACTCTGAACGTCGCGGCCGTCAAGGCTCCTGGCTTTGGCGATCGCCGCAAGGCCATGTTGCAGGACATCGCAATCCTGACCGGCGGCAAGGCCATCACCGAAGACCTCGGCATCAAGCTGGAGAACGTGACCATGGCCGATCTCGGCCAGGCCAAGAAGGTCACCATCGACAAGGACAACACCACCATCGTCGAGGGCAAGGGTAAGGCCGAAGACATCTCCGGCCGGGTCAAGGAAATTCGCGGACAGGTCGAGAAGACCACGAGCGACTACGACCGCGAGAAGTTGCAGGAGCGGTTGGCGAAACTGGTGGGCGGCGTTGCCGTCATCAAAGTCGGCGCCGCAACCGAAACCGAAATGAAGGAAAAGAAAGCCCGCGTCGAAGACGCGATGCATGCCACCCGCGCTGCAGTCGAGGAAGGTATCGTACCCGGAGGCGGCGTGGCCCTGCTGCGTTGTGCAGCTGCGGTCGAAGGCCTGAACCTGGAAGGCGACGAGAAGATCGGTGCCAACATTGTGCGCCGCGCTTTGGAAGAGCCCCTGCGTCAGATCGTGATCAACGCCGGTGAAGAGGGTGCAGTCATCGTGGGCCGCATCCGCGAGTCGAAGGACAACAACTTCGGCTACAACGCTCAGTCGGACAAGTTCGAAGACCTAGTCAAGGCCGGCGTCATCGATCCCACCAAGGTGACGCGCACTGCCCTGCAGAACGCAGGCTCGATCGCGTCCCTGATGCTGACCACCGAAGCGCTGGTAGCGGAGCTGCCGGAAGACAAGAAAGAAGCTCCCATGGGCGGCGGCCACGGCGGCGGCGGCATGGGCGGAATGTACTAAGAAGTAGCTGCTGGTAGTGCGGCGTGTTAGCGCCGCGTCTCAGCCGCGAAAAAACCGGGGCTTCAGCCCCGTGGGTGCCCCACTCTAGCGAAGCTAGGGTGGGGTTTTTCTTGGTGCTGGACCAGTCGCGTGGACGCGTGACCGAGTCGAAGGATCTCGAGAACAACACCCAAGGCCTAGCACCGATGCGGGGCCTTCTGCTTTCGGGTTGCATCCGAGCGCGAAAAAGCCGGAGCGGTGGGCTCCGGCCTCTCGTGGGGGGTGGACTGCGGCTAGTTCAGGGCGACAACTACTTCTTCATATCCGCCGGAGTCCCAGTTGGCAGCTCGCAATTCCTTCGTCAGTTCCTTCTCCTGATTGGAGGTGGGAACGATCATCCCTTCAGCGCTCGAGCTGCGCCACACTTCCGCTAGGAAGTAGGTGTTGCCGACGTGGTGGAACACCAGTTTGGCGCTCACGTTGCGGGGCTGTTCGCGTCCGGCAGTCGACATGGCGGCCGCGCTGGTTTCGCTATTCTGGATGACGATCGAGCTATTGCTTGCTCCGACGGTCTTAATCTCGTAGGTCCCGGCCGGCAGTTGCGCCGATCCCACGGCGAATGCGAACGGCACATCGGCTTTCGCGTACGACTGAGCAAAGGCGCCCGTGGAGCTGATCAAAACCGACAACACCATCAGCGACAGAATTCCGATCAGGTTGCGTTTCATGACATCCTCCTGGGGCCCCCTTGCAGTGGAACCCTAACTGAATTTGGTCTGGCAAACTCTTCAGCGCTACTTCTGAATGTTTGCTGTGACGCTTTCTACTAAAGCAAGCCTCATGCCAAACCGCAGACGGACCGGTTGCCTGGGTGATTCTGCTGTGTTTGCAACAAGATGAGTTTTAGCCGTGCGCGCCGAGACTCTGCCCAGGCCGCTGCGCGGTATCCGATCGGATACCCGCAAGTATCCGCTTGGTTCCCGCATCAGCAGGATTCGGCGAAAGAGCGAATGAGACTTCTCCTCCGAACAGCAAAATCTACGCGCTCACCATCCGCTGGCCGTCGGAACCCTATCGGAACCCTATCCCTCGCCTCCGGCAACGCATTTAGGGTATCGTTTCAAATCATGAGACTGAGGCTGCCCTCCCTCGTTCTGATCTTCGGCATTCTTGGGTCCAACCTACTCCGCGCCCAGAACAC
>Ga0207930_1000721_pt1 | contig 10405 bp, 9 predicted proteins | sample NGESurshal092012_7_FD_184477 | JGI IMG/M metagenome (GOLD analysis project Ga0207930, IMG submission 184477) | Arctic peat soil microbial communities from Barrow, Alaska - NGEE Surface sample 210-3 shallow-092012 (SPAdes) | ecosystem: Environmental > Terrestrial > Soil > Wetlands > Peat ... | reverse complement strand
CCCGCAAGCGGGAGAGGGGACATGCTGCGCGATGGCGCAGCAGGCGGGCCTCACATCCGCGATTTTCACCCAAATCGCTGCCCGGAGAGATCGGCGCCGCCGGATTCAGCGCTGCGGCCGGCCGTGCTCGTCGACGCTCATCCGCGAATCGCGCAACGTCCATTCACGAATGATTTGCTGGCACCGCCGCAGTTCCGCGTCGTCCTGCCTGGTGCCTGCTGCACCCGCATCCCGGGCCGATGGCGCCGCGCGATCGACCAAGGCCTGACAGGCATTGAGCCGGGTGCGATCATCGGCGCGCGCCGGCAGCGATATCGCAGCCAGTGACGCAACAATGATCCGGGCGGCCAATCTCCGGGAGACAAACATTACCCCAACCTTTGTCTCGCCAGCTCGGCGCCGGCGCCGAGCGCCATCAGCTTGGCTTCGGCGATATCGCGATGCATCGGCGCCATGCCGCAATTGGTGGTGGCGACGATGTTGCTCTTCGGCACGAACTTGGAGACGTCGTCGATCACCTTGACGACATCCTCCGCGGTCTCGACGGTGTCGCTGGCGACGTCGATCACGCCGGCCTGAACGACCTTGCCCTTGAGCAGGTCGAGCAGTTCCAGCGGCACCCGCGAATTGCGGCATTCGATTGCGACCTGCTGGATCGTGCTTTTGGCGATCGCCGGAAAGATATCCTCATACTGCCGCCACTCGCTGCCCAGCGTCTGCTTCCAGTCGGTATTGGCCTTGATGCCGTAGCCGTAGCAGATGTGCACGGCGGTGGCGCAGGTCAGCCCTTCGGCGGCGCGCTCCAGCGCCTTGATGCCCCAGTCGCTGACCTCGTCCATGTAGACGTTGAAGGCAGGCTCGTCGAACTGGATGACGTCGACGCCGTCGGCCTGCAACGCCCGGGCTTCCTCGTTGAGCAGTTCGGCAAAGGCGAACGCCATCTTGACGCGGTCGCCGTAATATTTGTCGGCAATGGTGTCGATGATGGTCATCGGGCCGGGCAGGGTGAATTTCAGCTTGCGCGTGGTATGGGTGCGGGCGATCCGGGCCTCGTCGGCATGGACGCGGCCCTTCAGCCGCAACGGCGCCACCACCTGCGGCACCATCGCCTTGTAGCGGTCTTTGCGGATTCCCATCTCGACCTTGTGGGCGAAGTCGATGCCGTCGATCTTCTCCAGAAAACCGTGGACGAAATGCTGGCGGGCCTGCTCGCCCTCGGTGACGATATCGATGCCGGCGTCCTCCTGCAGCTTCAGCGCCAGCATGGTGGCGTCGCGCTTGGCCCGCGCCAGCTCGTCCCCCTTTGATTTCCATGGCGCCCACAGCGTGTTGGGTTCGGCCAGCCATTCCGGCTTCGGCAGCGAGCCGGCGATCGTGGTTGGAAACAGCATTTGAGCGTATCCCCGGTTTCTTGATTGGACGGTCTATCTGCCATGTCTTGTGAATGAGGTACAGAACAACAAAAGTCGTCATGGCCGGGCATAGTAGCCTGCCTTGCGCAGACTACGTAAACTTGTCTGCGCTCCCGGCCATGACGACGTAGAGACTTCAACCGGAACATACTCTGTTCTAGGATAAAGCTATCAAATGGCGGACCTCCCATGATCGACCTCTATTACGCGCCGACGCCGAACGGCTGGAAAATCTCGATCATGCTGGAAGAATTGGGGCTGCCCTATACGGTTATTCCCGTGAATATTCGCGCCGGCGATCAGTTCAAGCCGGAGTTTCTCGCCATCAGTCCCAATAATCGCATTCCGGCGATCGTGGATCATGCGCCTGCCGACGGGGGCGAGCCGTTTTCGGTGTTCGAGACCGGCGCCATTCTGATCTATCTCGCCGAGAAGACCGGCCGTTTCCTGCCTGCGGACATGCGTGGCCGCTCCAGGGTGGTGCAATGGGTGATGTGGCAGATGGGAGGGCTCGGTCCCATGCTCGGCCAGCACGGTCATTTCGCACTCTATGCGCAGGAGAAAATTCCCTATGCCATCGAACGCTATCGCGACGAAGCGGCCCGGCTTTATCGCGTGCTCGACACGCAACTGGGCAAGACCGGGCGCTTTGTGGCGGGCGATTATTCGATCGCCGACATCGCCTGCTTTCCATGGACCATGACGCACAAGGCGCAGGGCTTTACGCTCGACGATTATCCGCACCTCAAGCGCTGGTATGCCGAGGTTCGGGCGCGGCCTCAGGTGCAGGCGGGACTGGCGATCGGTAAATTCGTCAAGGAGCCGTTCGACGAGGAGGCGCGAAAGAACATGTTCGGGCAGGCCGCGAAGGCGATGGCGAAGCAAAAATAGCGCCCGTCATTCCGGGGCGCGAGTGAAGCGAGCGAGCCCGGTATCCATAACCACGATCGGGAGTATGGATTCCGGGCCTGCGCCAAGCGGCGCATCCCGCAATGACGAAAATTTTGATCGACTCCGTCACAGCAGCAATGGGCATAATGCAGGCCATCACGAGGAAACGCCGCCATGATCGAATTCTTCTTCGACTGCTCCAGTCCCTGGACCTATCTCGCCTTCCACAATATCCAGCCGCTGGCGAAGGAATTCGGCGTCGGGATTTCGTGGCGGCCAATCCTGGTCGGCGGCATTTTCAACTCCATCAACCCCAGCGTCTATGCGTCGCGCGAACATCCGGTGCCGGCCAAGGTCGCCTACATGAAGAAGGACATGGCGGACTGGGCGCGCTCGGCGGGGCTCGCGATCAAGATGCGGCCGACGGTATTTCCGGTCAACAGCGTCAAGGCGATGCGCGGCTGTATCTGGCTGGGCAAGGACATGGTGCCATTCGCGCGCGCGGTGTTCGAGACCTATTGGGGCAGTGACAAGGACATCTCAAAGGATGAAGTGCTGACCGAGATCTGCAAGAGCGTCGGCGTCGACCCCCAGAAATTCTTCGCAGGCATCGGCGAGCAGGCGATCAAGGATCAGCTCAAGGCCAACACCGATGAAGTGATGGCGCGCGGCGGCTTCGGCTCGCCGACTATCTTTATCGACAAGACCGACATGTATTTCGGCAACGACCGGATGCCGTTGATCCGCGAAGCGCTGCAGCGTCGCAAGGCGAGTGCCGCCTGATGCCGAAGGCGGTGGTCTGCCGCGAACTCGGCCCGCCCGAGCGCTTGCGGCTTGAAACTTTTGCCTCTGCGCCGCTGGCGCCGGGCCAGGTGCGCGTCGCCATTCATGCCGCCGGGATCAACTTTCCCGACATATTGATGGCGGCCGGCGAGTATCAGCTCAAACCCGAGCTGCCGTTCACGCCCGGGGTGGAAGCGGCCGGTGACGTGATCGAAGTCGACGGCGCGGCTGACGGTGCAGCGGTCGGCGACAGGGTGATCGTCAAGATGCGGTACGGGGCCTATGCCGATGAGGCCGTGGTGGCGCCGTCGCAACTGACGCCGATGCCGTCGACCTTCGACTACGCCGAGGGGGCGACATTTCTCGCCGCCCACGGCACCGCCTATCATGCGCTGATCGATCGCGGCCAGATTCGACCCGGCGAAGTGCTGCTGGTGCATGGCGCCGGCGGCGGCGTTGGCCTTGCCGCCGTCGAGATGGGCAAGCTGCTCGGCGCCACCGTGATCGCGGCGGCGTCATCGGAAGAAAAGCTTGCCGCGACGCGGGCGCGCGGCGCCGATCATCTGGTGCTGTACGGACGCGAGCCGTTCCGCGACGCCGTCAAGCGCATCACCGAAGGCCGCGGCGCGGACGTGGTGTTCGATCCGGTCGGCGGCGAGATCTTCGAGAACAGCCTGCGCTGCATCGCCTGGGGCGCGCGCATCCTCGTCGTCGGTTTCACCGGCGGCATTGGGCTCGCCCGCACCAATCTGCTCCTGATCAAGGGGGCGAGCGTGCTCGGCGTCCGGGCCGGCGAGGCTATCAGGAGAAATCCGGCGGCGGGCGCCGTGCGGATCAAGGCCTTATTGGCGTGGGCGGAGGCGGGAAAAATCCGGCCCAAGGTCTCGCACCGGCTGCCGCTGGAAGATTATGCGCAGGCGATGCGGCTGCTGATCAACCGCAAGGCCATCGGGCGCGTGGCGCTGATGATGCGGTAGTTTGTCCATCATGCCCCGCGAAAGCGGGGCATCCAGTATTCCGCGGCTTCTCGATTCAATCGCTGGCATCAGTGACTACTGGATCACCCGCTTTCAAGCGGGTGATGACGACCGAGGGAAATGCCGAAGGCTCGCCTCACTCATACTCCCGCTCTTCCCACCACGGAAAATAATTGGGCATATCGGTCGAGACCTTGTCCTTGAACACAGCCGGGCGCTTTTCCAGGAATGACACCACGCCTTCTTTCACGTCCGCAGAGCGGCCGCGCGCGTAAATGCCGCGGCTGTCGACCTTGTGCGCTTCCATCGGATCGTCGGCCCCCAGCATGCGCCACATCATCTGCCGGATCAGCGCCACCGACACCGGCGCGGTCTTCCCGGCGATTTCGCGGGCGAGCGCGCGCGCGGTCGGCAATAGTTCGTCCGGCGGCACCACCTTGCTGACGAGACGGCCGGCCAGGGCTTCCTGCGCCGGAAATACCCGGCCGGTGTAACACCACTCCAAGGCCTGCGCGATGCCGACGATGCGCGGCAGGAACCAGCTTGACGCCGCTTCCGGCACAATGCCGCGCTGGGAGAACACGAATCCGAAGCGCGCGTTCTCCGAGGCGATGCGGATATCCATCGCCAGCTGCATGGTGACGCCGATGCCGACCGCGGGGCCGTTCACCGCCGCGATCATAGGCTTCAGGCATTTGTAGATGCGCAGCGTCAGCTGGCCGCCGCCGTCGCGCACATTGGGATCGCTGTAATCGACCTTGCCATTGGCCAGCCGTTTCACCGGTCCGCGCCGGGCGTCGCGGTCAAAAGTGTCGGCGCCGGAGGAAAGATCGGCGCCGGCGCAAAATCCGCGCCCCGCGCCGGTGACGATGATGGCTCTGATATTGTCGTCCTTGTCGGCAGAATCGAAGGCGTCGATCATTTCCCTCTGCATGGCGCCGTTGAAGGCGTTGAGCTTGTCGGGCCGGTTCAGCGTGATGGTGAGAATCTGCTCGGCGACCTCGTATTTGATCGTCTCATACGCCATCGGGGGTTTCCTCTGCTGCTGTTGTTTTGAGACCGTCATTCCGGGGCGCGCGAAGCGCGAGCCCGGAATCCATACTCCCGATCGTGGTTATGGATTCCGGGCTCGCTCGTTTCACTCGCGCCCCGGAATGACGAAAGAAGTTATTTTACAGGCGGGCTCGGCCACGGCCGTTGCGCGCCCCGCATCGCCTCGAACGCCTTGGCCATCCCGAGCACGCCGAGATCGTCGAAGCGTCGGCCGACGATCTGCACGCCGATCGGAAAACCGCCGGCGCTAAAGCCGCCGTTGATCGACACGGCAGGATTTTCCGACATGTTCCACGGAACGGTGTAGGCGATGTGTTCGAACGGCTTGTCGGGATCGTTGATCGGGGCGGCGAGTTCGGCTGCGAAATTCACCACCGGCGACACTGGCGAAATCACATAGTCGATATCGGCGAACAGCTTTGCCGCCGCTGATCGAATCGCCATGGTGGCGTTGAAACCCCTGACCACGTCGACACCACTGAGCTTCGCGCCGGCTTCCGCCCATTTGCAGATATAGGGCAGCGCCTTGGCGCGCTCGGCCGGCGTGAGCCTGGAGAGATCGTCCCACATCCGGGCGCGCCAGAAATTGTCGAGCCCATCGAGCATCTCGCGCGTCAGTATACCCGACACTTCGGTGACGATGGCGCCGGTCGCCTCGAACGCCCGCGCGGCCTTCACAGCCACCTCGCGCACCTCCTGCTCCAGCGCCTGACCGACGCCGAGATCGAGCATCAGCCCGATGCGAAGTCCCTTCGGCGGGCGAGCACGTATGTTCCAGTCGAAATCGCTGGGCGGCAGGCTCATGCCGTCGCGGCTGTCCGGCAGCGACAGCACGCTCATCATCAATGCGGCGTCATCGACAATGCGGGTCATCGGTCCGGCGACGCGGCCGACGTAAGGCGGATCGATGGGGATCCGTCCCAGGCTAGGCTTCAGCGCGACGAGGCCGCACCAGCACGCCGGCAGCCGCAGCGAGCCGCCGATATCGGTGCCGAGATGCAGCGGGCCGTAACCTGCGGCACCCGCCGCACCCGCGCCGGCGCTGGAACCGCCAGGGTTCTTGCTGAGATCCCAGGGATTGCGGGTGAGGGGATGAAAACTTGAAATTCCTGAGGACAGCATGCCGTAATCCGGCATGGTGGTTTTGGAAAAAATCACAGCACCCGCTTCGCGCAACCGCGCCGCCGGCGGCGCATCCGCCGCTGCCGGCACGAGTTTGGTGGTGGCGGCACCAAGCGGCACGGGAACGCCTTTGGTGGCAATGTTTTCCTTGATCGTCGCGGGGACGCCATCGAGCGGACCTGACGGCTGGCCCTTCTGCCAGCGTTCCGTCGATGCCTTTGCGGTTGCGCGCGCGCCTTCGGGATCGAATGCGTACAGCGCCTTGATGTGCGGCTCCCACACCGCGATATGCGCCAGCACGTCCTGCAGCACTTCGGACGGCGAAAATTGCCTGGCCCGGAAGCCCGCGATCAGGTCGACGGCGCTGAGATCGTGCAGCGACGTCACCGTTTGCTTCGATGCCGATTTATGCATGTGCGCCTACCGGCAACCGGGTTTCGATGATGCGCGCGAACATGCTGGCGCCGATCGGCAATATCTTGTCGTCGAGGACGTAACCGGGATTGTGCACGGGCACCGATCCGTCGTGGCCGAGCCAGAAATAGGCGCCCGGCACCGCGTGCAGCATATCGGCGAAATCCTCGCTGCCCATTTTCGGCTGCGACCTGGTCAAGACCTTGGCGGGGTCGACCACCGTGCGCGCCACTGCCTCAACCACCCTGGACTGCTCTTCCTGGTTCACCAGCACGCTGAAAGTATCGCGGATATCGGCGATGATCTCGACGTGGAAGGCGCTGGCGATGCCGGCGCAGAGCGCGCGCATCCGCTCGCGGATCAAGGCGCGCACCTCGTCGGAAAAGGCGCGGACAGTGCCGCAGAGTTTCGCTTCGCCGGGGATCACGTTGTAGGCGGAGCCGGCGTGGATTTGCGTAATCGACAGCACCGCCGATTTCAAGGGATCGACGTTGCGGCTGACGATGGTCTGCAGCGCCTGTCCCAGCGTCATCGCGATCACGATCGGGTCCTTTGACCGCTCGGGCATCGCGCCGTGCGCGCCGTAACCATGGATGGTGATGTCGAAAAAGTCGGCTCCCGCCATGGCCGGCCCCGGAAGGATGGCAACCTCGCCGTGGTTCAGATCGGGTGCATTGTGCAGCCCGTAAACCTCGTCGCAGGGGAATTTCTCGAACAGCCCGTCCTTGATCATGGCGCGGGCGCCGCCGAGACCTTCTTCGGCCGGCTGGAAGATGAAATGCACGGTGCCGTCGAAATTCCTGGTCTCCGCGAGGTAGCGCGCGGTGCCGAGCAGCATGGTGGTATGGCCGTCATGGCCGCAGCCGTGGAAGCGGCCGGGGATGGTCGAGCGCCATCGCAGGTTGGTGTTCTCTTCCATCGGCAGCGCATCCATGTCGGCGCGCAGCCCGATGCGTCTGCCGCCGCTGCCTTTGCCCTTGAGCACGCCGACCACGCCGGTGCCGCCCAATCCACGATGCACCTCGATGCCCCATTGCGTCAGCTTCTCGGCAACGATCCCGGAGGTGCGGACTTCCTCGAAGCCGATTTCGGGATGCGCGTGCAGATCCCTGCGGATCGCGGTGAGTTCGTCGGCATAGCCTTCGATGCGGTCGATGTTTGGCATGTCTGTTATCCGATGGCGGGAGAGGGTGAACATGATTCGACGGCGGGAGCGAAAGCGGGACCGTTCGGCTTGATGCGCAGGCCCGGACGCAACCGGGTCCACGGCAATGCGGCGGTGTCGGCGGGCATCGCGCCGGGCGCGGCGCAGATGATCAGCTTTTCGGCGATCGGTTCGAAATCGGCGCGGAAATGCACCGAGCTCTTGTTGACGAGGATGGACTGCTCTGTCGGCTCGATGCCGACATAGCGAAACATCGCCTGATCGGCGAGCTGCGCCTTGCGCGAGCTGACGACCACGCGGACGCCGCCGATGCGCAGGCTGGCCGACGGGCCGAGATTCATCCCGCTGCCCCCGAAATACGGGCCGGGCGCGATGAACCGGCCGTCGGACAGTTGCTCGACGACGAATGTTTCCTCGAACGGCGCGTCGCCGGGAATTCCGGACTTGCCGCCGAGCGCGAGCCTGATGGTCGCACCTTGTCCCGCCGCGTGCGCGGCTTTCGCGGACTCCGGATCGACGATCACGCCGATCGCAGCCCTGGTGGCGCCGTTTCGGACCAGCGCGCGCAGCATGCCCGTGGTGTCGGAATCGCCGCCGGCGCCCGGATTGTCCTGGGTGTCGGCGATGACGATCGGTTTGCTGGCGCGCGTGGCCAGTTCCATCGCATGACGCACGCCTTCATCGGGCGTGAAGATACGGCCGTCGAAGTCGCTTTCGTGGCTCTCGATCAGCGCGGCGACGTTGTCCGCTGCGGCGTCGGCATCCAGCTGGGTGCGGCCATAGGCGAATACGGTCGCACCGCAATCGGGAAAATCCGCCGCCGGGAAACCCGGCGCGAAAGACAGCGTCGGCACCGCGTCGCTCTCCAGTGCGGCCAGTTTGTTGTAGATGCCTCTGCAGGGTTCGTCGTTGGTGCATTGCCAGCTGATCGGAATCAGGAACGGCAATTGCCGGAACGCTTTTGCAAATTTCTGTTTGGTGCGCAGCAGTAACGCGAGATATTTCGCCGCGGCGCGGCCGGTGTCGGCCATGTCGACATGCGGATAGGTGCGGTAGGCGATCAGCGCGTCGGCATGTTCCACCATGGCGGGCGTCACATTGGCGTGCAGGTCGAGGCTGATCACCAGCGGCAGCTCCTTGCCGATCAGCTTGCGGACGCGGGCGAGGATTTCGCCTTCGCCGTCGTCGAGATGTTCCGTGACCATGGCGCCGTGCAGATCGAGATAGACCCCGTCGATTGAGCCAGCGGCTTTGATGCCATCGACGATGACCTTGGCGACGCGCTCATAGGCGTCCTTTTCGACATGTGCCGATGGGCTTGCTGCGCACCAGATGGTCGGCACCAGCTCCCAGCCTTCCGCTTCCGCTGCCGGCACAAAGCCGGCCATGCCGACATTGATGTCGCGCATTTTCTCGAGCAGCTTCGCACCTTGCGACATCGGCGGCCAGCCGCCGCCATGCACGAAATCGTCATAGGTCGCCTTCGTCGGCGCGAAGGTGTTGGTCTCGTGCAGGAAGCCGCCAACGGCGATACGGGTCATGAATTCCAACTCAGCCAATTGTCCGTGTGAGTGACGTTAGACTCGTCATTGCGAGGAGCGCAAGCGACGAAGCAATCCATCTTTACCTGTCGCGCGAAAGGTCTGGATTGCTTCGCGGAGCCTGTCATCGGGCCCGTATTCGCGCGACCCGTTGGCCCGCAATGACGGTTATTGCGCGGCCCCGGCGGCCGCGAACGGCCGGAAATTCGCAAAATCCCACCCCCGTCCGGGGGCGGCGTCAAGCAGCTGCCTTGTATAGGCCTGCTGCGGATTGGTCAGGACCTGCGCCGCCGGCCCCTGTTCGACGATACGGCCGTGCTGCATCACGGCGAGGTCGTCGCAGATTTGCGCGGCGACGCGCAGATCATGGGTGATGAACAACAGCGCGATGCCAAGCCGGGTCTGGATTTCGTCGAGCAGTTCCAGCACCTGCGCCTGCACGGAGACATCGAGCGCCGAGACCGCTTCGTCCGCCACCAGCACGTCGGGATCGAGCGCCAGCGCACGGGCAATGGCAATGCGCTGGCGCTGGCCGCCGGAGAACTGGTGCGGATAGCGCGAGATGGCATCGACGGGGAGATCGACCAGTTCGAGCAGTTCGCGCGCCTTCGCCAGCGCGTCGGCATGCGGCATGCCGTAATTGACAGGGCCTTCGGCAATGGTCTCGCCGATGGTGATGCGCGGATTGAGCGAGCGATAGGGGTCCTGGAAAATGATCTGGATGTGCTTGCGGTGCGGTTGCAGCAGCCGGCGCGACAAGTCGGATATTTCGCGCCCGGCGAGGCGAATGCCGCCGGAGGTCGGGTCGATCAGCCGGACGATGCAGCGCGCCACCGTCGATTTGCCGGACCCGCTTTCGCCGACGATGCCGAGCGTGCGCCCCTTGCGCAGGGTCAGCGTGACATCCTGGGCCGCTGCCACTTCGCGGACGGCGCCGAAGAAGGAGCGCTCGCGATAGACCTTGCCGAGTTCGTTGGCCTCCAGCACCACCGGTTCGGTGGTGTCGGCGCGCGGCGCACGCGGCACCAGGCTCGGCACCGCCGAGAG
>Ga0207930_1000720_pt1 | contig 10423 bp, 7 predicted proteins | sample NGESurshal092012_7_FD_184477 | JGI IMG/M metagenome (GOLD analysis project Ga0207930, IMG submission 184477) | Arctic peat soil microbial communities from Barrow, Alaska - NGEE Surface sample 210-3 shallow-092012 (SPAdes) | ecosystem: Environmental > Terrestrial > Soil > Wetlands > Peat ... | reverse complement strand
GAACTTGCGCGCGACCTTGGGCTGTCGCACGCCGGCGCCGTGGTGGTTGGAACGATCATCGGCAGCGGAATCTTTCTGGTGCCGACCGAGATGATGCAGGCGGTCGGATCGGCGCGACTGGTTTATCTTGCGTGGCTCGTTGGAGGCCTCCTGTCTTTCTTCGGCGCGCTCACCTACGCCGAACTGGGCGCCATGAAGCCGCAGGTCGGCGGCGAATACGTGTACGTGCGTGACGCCTACGGGCCGCTTGCGGGGTTTTTGTACTCGTGGACCTGGTTCTTGATTGCAAAGCCCGCTTCGATTGCGACCTTGACGACAGGGTTCGTCCGCATCCTGGGCACATTTCCGGCGCTCGCGTTCTTCAACCACGATGCGGTCCACTCGCCCTTTGCCATCAGCTACGGACAGTTGGTTGCCATAGCGGCGGCCGTGTTCATCACGGCGCTGAACTACATCGGCATCAAGCGGGCCGGAGAATTTCAGGTGGTATTTACGGTGGTGAAAATCGCGATCATCCTCTCCATCGCCTTCCTGGGATTCAGCGCCGCCAGCGGCACATGGCGCAATTTCACCACCAGCTTCCAAGGCGCCACCGGTGGCTTCGCGGGATTCATGGCCGCACTCATCGCCGCTCTGTGGGCGTATGACGGATGGAACGACCTGAACATGGTGAGCGGAGAGATCCGCCGTCCCGAACGCACGATCCCGATTGCGCTGATCGCCGGCGTGGGCATCGTGGCCGTGCTGTACATGCTGACGAATGCGGCTGTGCAGTATGTGCTGCCGGCCGCCAGCATTGCGGCCTCGCCGCGTCCCGCGTCGGAGGCAACTGCTATTGCGGTCGGGCTTTGGGGAGCGGCGATCGTTTCTGCCGGCATGGCTCTGTCGATGCTGGTCACGCTGAATGGAACGATCATGAGCGGGGCGCGCATTCCTTACGCCATGGCGCGCGATGGGTATTTCTTCAAGGCCATGGCAGATGTCCATCCCCGCTTTCATACTCCGTCGGTTGCACTGATCGTGCAGCTCGTACTGTCGATTGTGTTGCTGTTGTTCGGCGGAAACTTCCGGCAACTGTTTTCCCTCACGATTTTTGCCGAGTGGCTGTTCTACATGATCGCCGCCAGCACGGTGTTTGTGCTGCGGCGCAAGGAGCCAAATACTCCGAGGCCGTATCGCACCTGGGGATATCCGGTGGTTCCAGCGGTGTTCGTGCTGGTTGCGGCCATGCTGCTGTACTACACGTTCCAGGAGAACCTGCGGAATTCGGTGTGGGGTTGCGGGCTGATTCTGTCGGGCATCCCGGTCTTCTTGTGGTTCGCCCGGAAGCGAGTGCAAGCGGAGTAGGCATTGTTAAAGGGGTACCCCCTCCCCTCGCCTTCTTGTGTTTTCAGGTACTTGTGAGGGGTTTTCGGTGCAGCTTTGGGAAAACAAAGGGTTTAGTGGTATGTAATAGAAAACATTGTGGTTATTGACTCGGCGCTGACGGGTGGTTGGCTCGGCGGGGAGGGCGGCGGCGGTGAGATCCATGGCCCAGAGCAACATTCGGGCGGTGGCGAAGTCGACGCTGCCGGTGTTCACGACGCGGAGGATTTCCGAACGGCTCAAGGCGAGGTCGCGGCGGGTCGTGGGTACGCGAAGCCGAGGGAAGGAGGCGAGGCGGCGAGCGCGGGCGATGTTGTGGAGGCGAGTGCGGGCGTCGAGATGATGGCGGCAGCAGACACGTCCTCGGACGGCGGGGCCCTGGCAGTGGCGGCCGTCGGAAAAAGTGTGGCGGCAAAGACGGATGATCAGGTGCGAGTTCATAAAGACCTTCGCAGGGCCATTTGGTCAGGATAGGGGGACGGTGGGGATGGAGTGAAGGGGAAAGTAGAGGTTGACGTTACGAAGGTAACCAGATTCCCCGAATTGGGAAGAATGCGGGAGCTCGGGCTGAAGCCCACGACGGCATCTGTCGTCCCCGCAGGGACTCCCCATCTATAAAACGAGCTTTCCCAGCGTTGAAGAGTCTGTTACAAAACGCTGCCGTGCCTACGGCACTCCCATGAATTCTCCCACTCTACCCAGCACTCCGCCTTCGGCTTCGTGCTGGGCTAGACTATTCCGCGCCTCCGGCGCTCGCATTCGTGGCGTTCGTTCGACGCCACAAGCCGAAGCGCGAGTTTCGTAACAGCCTCTGAAACGCTGGGCTTTCTTATGCCGTCCCGCCGGGCGGGACTGGAGTGTCGCGGGTACCGGGGGCAAATTGGTGTCCCGGGTCTGCATCGCCCACCCCTTCGACTTCGCTCAGGGCAGGCTGTCGCTGCGTGACAAGGGTGGGGCACCGGCGTTTTTGAGCCCGTGCTACCATGCCACCGTGTTCAATTTTGGCAAACCGAAAACAGTTGGCGACTGGATCGTTCATGTCGCGGGTGGCGTGGTCGCATTACTCCTCGTATGGTGGATGCTACGGAGCTATGTCCTGTAATCCCCGCTGGCTTGAATAACGAAATAACGATTTCGTCCTTTCCGGTTGTGTTGCCCTAAGGGCTATAGCCCGTGACCCATAGTTGGCGATAAATCGCCATAGCATAGGTATTCCGGCTGAGCGCCGCCGTTCGGGATTACAGACGACATGGGCTGATTGCAATAGCTATCTGGAACGGACCAGTGCTCCGAAGCTGCATCTTAACGACAGTACCGAATGCATTGGACGCAAGAGCCTGCACCTTTCTAAACTACGCTGTACACATTCAACCTGTTAGTTGGCGCGGCGATTAAGCGTCGTCGTGTTCCCAAGATGCACTTCTGCCTTAGAGTTTCAGCCGCTTAATAGGGGGGATTGAAAATGCATGTGCGATTACGACTTCGGAAGCTGACGCTGGCGACGCTGGTTGTTTTCACCATTTTCGTTGCTGTTCAGGTTTCTGGTGCCGACATGAAAGGTCAGGTGATGGGAGGCGGCGCGCCCGTCGCTCAGTCAACCGTGACCTTGTGGGCAGCGAGTGCTGGAGCACCTAAGCAACTCGCTCAAACCAAGACCGACAACGAAGGGCGATTTGAGGTTCGCTCCGCAGGCGCGCCCGCCGACTCCAGCCTCTATCTCGTGGCCACGGGTGGTGAACCCAAAGCCCGGGGGGGCGGAAATAATTCCGCTATCGCATTGTTGGCGGTGGTCGGAAGCAAACCTCCGGCACGCGTCGTCATCAACGAGTTCACCACTATCGCGTCGGTATGGACGCACGCGCAATTCATCGACGGCATGACGATCAAGGGAGCGCCGCTCCAATTGCGCATTGCAGCGGGCAACGTGCCTAACTTCGTTGACCTCGAAACCGGGGGCTACGGCGCTACCATCGCCGACGCGCTGAACAGCACCCAATCGCCCACCCTGGCCAATTTCGGCACGCTGGCTGACGTCATCGCCGGATGCGTCACGCGAGTGCAGGCGGATGCGTGCAACAGTCTCTTCGAAGCTGCCCGGCCTCCGAGCGGCGGTCTTCCGACCGACACGCTGAACACCGCCGAGTCGATCGCGCTTTACCCGTGGCACCAACCTGACAAGGTCTTCGCACTGCTGGCGAAGCTCTACCCCATTCCGCAGGGCAAGCGCGAGCTGCGTCCCGCTCCGTTCATGCCGTATCTGACGTTTGCTCCCAGCGCCTGGGTCCTGCCGCTGCGGTTCGCTGGCGGCGGCTTATCTGCCGGCGGCAAGTTGATGATCGACAGCGAGGGAAATATCTGGACCGCTGACAACTTCCAGGTCGGAGCGCAGGCCCAGGACACCTAATGGGCGGGCGGCATCTCCAAGTTCGCGCCCAACGGCACTCCGCTCTCGCCGTCGCTCACCGGCTTCACCGGCGGCGGCCTGGCGGGTCCCGGATTCGGCTTGGCGATCGACCCCAGTGGCAAGGTTTGGTTTTCCGGCTTCGGGGGTAGCCCAGCCATCTCGGTCTTCGACAATGACGGGAAGCCGCTGTCGCCGCGCGAAGGCTTCACCTTCGGAGGCGAGCTCGGCCAGTTACAGGGCACCATTGCGACGCCCAGCGGAGACATCTGGGCTGCCGACTCGGTGAAGTCGCAACTTGTCTATCTACCTAAGGGCGATGCCTCCAAGGGCAAGATCTTCTGCAAGAACCCCAGCAGCGATCCCCTGAAAAATCCCTGCCAGCTCCTGATACCTTTCGGGCTGGCAATCGACCAGAAAGACAACATCTGGGTCACCAACATTCTTGGCGACCACGTCACGCGCTTCCCGGCCTCCGACCCAACCAAGGCCGTGACTTTCAAGACCGGCTTCTCCGGCAGCGGCCTCGCGGTCGACAGTCTCGGCAATGTCTGGATCACCAACAAGCTGGGCAATTCCGAGCGCGGCCGGGCCAAAATGCTGGAGATGGCAGTGGCGGGCAAGGTCAACTACGATGGCGACCCCGACGCGTCCGCCCGAATCACCCGCGCAATGGTCGGCGCCATGTATCCGCAGACGCCCGGCTGGGAGGGCGGCGGTCTGACGGTTCTGCACCCTGACGGCACCGAGGCGAGTTTCTCGCCAGTCTATGGCAAGGGCATCACCGGTCCGTGGGCCGTTTCGGTCGATGGGAACGACAATATCTGGGTCTCGAATTTCTCCAGTTCGTCAGCCGGGATCGTGCAACTCTGCGGCGTTCGCACCGAGCATTGTCCTCCGGGCGTGAAGACCGGTGACGCGATCTCACCTCCCGGCGGCTACGTTGGCGGAGGGTTGCAGTTGCAGGTCGACATCGGCATCGGCCCGGCCGGCGACGTCTGGGTAACCAACAACTGGCAAGACCCCGCTTCCTGCTACGGCGTACCCGTTGAGGCCACTTCTACCCGCTGCGGTGGTCAGGGGGTGGTTGTTTTCTTCGGCCAAGCCAAACCGGTACGCACACCGCAGATAGGCCCGGCTCGTCCGTATTAGGAGAGACGGCGCAGAACTGAGACACTACGGAGGCGGGGAAGTCAGAGCTTCCCCCGCCATCCAGAGTATTTCCTCGCGCTGGCGGCCAGCGGCATTGCAGGAATATCTTCAAAGAATGGAACGACTTTTTCTCCTATCACTTTCCTTTGTGCTGGCTGCAGCCATGCCGGTATTGGCGCAGCAGAGCCAGTCCCTAACGGACAAACCTGCGGCCCAGTCCCCTGACGCCGGATTGCCCCTGAACTTCCAGCGCCACACCGGCGACCTGGATGCGATGGTGAACGCTCAGAACATCCGGGCGCTCGTGCTCTACAGCCGCTCCAGCTTTTTCTACGTCGATGGCCGGCCGCAAGGCCTTAATTACGAGGCGCTTCGCAACTTCGAGCAGTTCGTCAATCAGAAGCTGCACACCCGGCAGCATGTGCAGGTTACGTTCATTCCAGTGCGCCCCGATCAACTTGAACCGTACTTGACCGAAGGAATCGGCGACCTGGTCGCCTATCCAGTTTTCGTCACTGCTGAACGCCAACAGCAGGTTGCCTTCTCAGTTCCAATCGAGACTGGCGTGAAACAGATTCTCGTTACGGGAAAGAATTTCGGCACGGTGTCGTCGTTGCAGGACCTGAGCGGGAAGAGAGTCTTCGTGAATCCGCTCACAACCTACTACGAGAATCTCCGGAAGGTCAGCGATTCACTCGTCAAGCAGGGCAAAGCGCCCGTCCTGATCCAAAAGACCGACAAGAACCTGATGGACGAAGACCTGATGGAGATGGTGAACGCCGGCATCCTGCCCGCCACCGTGACCATCACATCGCGAGCCAAGCTCTGGGCCAATGTGTTCCACGACATCACTCCTCAGCCCAGCATCGTTATTGCCGACGAACAAAACGTCGCGTGGGTTACGCGCAAGAACAATCCTAAGTTCAAAGAATTGCTGGATGAGTGGGTGAAGACACACGCCGGCGGAACGTCGTTCGGGAACACCCTAATGCGTCGATACCTGGAAAGCGCTCAGTGGATCACAAATCCGACCAACGAAGAACAAATCAAGAAATTCAATCAGCTCGCGGACTTCTTCAAGACCTACTCCTCACAGTATGGCTTCGACTACCTGATGGTGGTAGCCCAGGGCTACCAGGAGTCCATGCTCAATCAATCGGCGAGAAGCCCCGGCGGTGCGGTGGGAATCATGCAGGTCAAGCCGTCCACGGCGGCGGCTCCGCCCATCAGTATTCCAGATGTGATGACCGCCCAGAACAACATTCACGCCGGGGTGAAGGTTCTAAAGACGATTTCCGACCAGTATTTCAGCGACCCCAAGATCGACGCGGAAAACCGAATGTTGCTCACCTTCGCTGCCTACAACGCTGGGCCCAATCGTATCGCGGATCTTCGGAAACAAGCAGCGGCCCAGGGGCTCGATCCCAACAAGTGGTTCGGCAACGTCGAGTTACTGGTGTCGCAAAAAGTGGGGCAGACGACCGTCCAGTACGTCAGTAACATTTACAAGTACTACATCGCATACAAGCTGGTGGTAGAGCAGGGGCAGTCGTTGCAATAACGGATAACTCGCGGTTTGTCGCCTACTCGGAGGTTATCGTGAAATGAAGTCGGCGCAGATAGATGATGTGAAATTGCCGACTCGCAAGTAATCTGCGCGTTGTTTCGGTTGCGACGATCAGCGTGCCAGCAGGGCGACGCCGCCGGCGACGCAGAGGGCGGCCATCCAGCGGCGGCGGTCCACGTTTTCTTTGAGGTAGATATGAGCTACGAGGGCGTTGGCGAGGAAGGTGAGCGACGCGGAAGCCGGGCCGACGATGCTGACCTCGCCCCACGACAGGGTGACCAACAGGCAGAAGAAACCGACGGCCATGAATGCGAGGCCGATCATGAAGCGGGCGTTGGTGACGACCCGGCGAATCACGCCAACGATGCCGTGGGATTGGCGAACCAGTCCCGGGTTGCCGATTTCTTTCATGGCGCGCGACTGCAACACGTCGCCAACCGTCGATGCGATCACCACGGCGGCGATGCCTCCCCAGACGGCGAGGTGGTTCACGGCTCGACTCCTGAGTCGGCCGCCTCGCCCAAAGCGCCGACCGGGCCATATACCGTCTCGATGCGATTGTGGCGGTGTGTGCCGGGAGTTGCCTCGGGACCACTGGCTGCGAAGCCGACGCCGGTCACGATGAGGGCAACGCCAACCCAGCGCCCAAAGGAGACGTGCTCGTGCAGGAAGAATTTCGCCAGCAGCACCATCAGGATATAGCTGAGCGATGTGGCGGGAAGCACATAGGTGAGATCGGCCCAGGAGAGCGCGGAGAGATAGCTTACGAAGAAGCCGATGAGGAGGAGAATGCCGAGGCCGATCCAAGGGTTGAATAGCGCGATGTAGAGAGTGGGAAGATTGGCCAGCGTGACCGCGCCGAAAGCGCGTATGCCGCGGGCGAGCGAGACGTCGCCGCAGGCGGCGCAGACGATGACAACTGAGAGGACGAGATATTTGCGGATGGTCACGAGAAGTGGTTAGTGATTAGTGGTTAGTGATTAGTGAAAACGATGCGCGGGCTGAAACCCGGTGCTTCCATCGAAAGTCAGCTGTCAGTGGTCAGTCGTTAGTTCCAAGAAAGAACAGATCCCTCGCTGCGCTCGTGATGACAAACCTTGAATAAGATGACAAACCTTGAATAAGACGACAAACCTTGAGACTGTCACTATCTGGTTCACCGAGCTAAAGCCCGGTGCTTCCACCGAAACACAGCCGCAGCGTTGGCAACTTGCAACCGGGTATAGGAGTCGGGCCGGAAAACCCCGCTCAAGCTGCAGGCAGTCGAACGGGGCACACTGTTACTAGACGTGGACCGTTTCTACGGGCTCGGGCTTGGACTCGGCTACTGCTGGAGCCACTCCCTGTGCTGCTGCGGTGGTCAGCGTGCCCTGGATCTTGCGGGCTTCCTTGACGGCGCGATTGCGCGACGCACGCAGCGTCATGAACTGCTTGGCTTCCTTGTAGAGGCGCTTGCGCTCTTCGGAGTTGAAGAACGCCTTGCGCACGATGCGGTAGATAGCTTGGGGCCGGAAGTAGTACTCGTCGTAGAAGCGGTGCACCATCTCCATGACGTAATCGCGAGGCAATCCCGGGTATTCGATCATGGCAACCTGGTGACCTGAGTCGTCGACCATCTGCGCGCCTTCGTTCAGGATGAAGCCATTCGCCTTCGCGTAATCGTAGAGTTCGGTTCCAGGGTAGGCGTGAGCGACGGACACCTGAATCGTCTCGCAGTCGATTTCCTTGGCGAAGTCGATGGTGGTGCGAATGGTTTCCTTGGTCTCGCCAGGGAGTCCGAGAATAAAGTCGCCATGCACGAGCAGGCCGAGCTTCTTGCAGTCCTTGGTGAACTGGCGCGCGCGTTCTACGGTTGCGCCCTTCTTCACGTTCTTCAGGATTTGCGGGTCGCCCGATTCGTAGCCCACGATGAGCAGCCGGCATCCCGCTTCTTTCATCGCTTTCAGGGTTTCGTAATCGGTGGTGACGCGCGAGGTGCAGGACCATGTCATCTTCAGCGGCTTCAATTTTTCGCACAGCTCGATGGTGCGCGCCTTCTGAATGTTGAAGGTGTCGTCGTCGAAGAAAAATTCCTTAACCCAGGGCCAATACTCCATGGCCTTCTTCATTTCAGCGGCCACGGCGTCGGAAGAACGCTTGCGCCAGGGGTGTCCGCTGAGCGTCTGCGGCCACAGGCAGAACGTGCACTGCGCCGGACAGCCACGCGTCGTGTAGAGCGAAACGAAGGGATACAACAAGAATGGGACGTTATAGCGGCGGGGATCGATGTCGCGCTTGTACACGTCCACAACATCGGGCAGCGCATCGAGATCGGAGACTGCAGGACGGTCAGGATTATGAATTACCGTCCCGTTGGGACCGCGATACGAGGCGCCCAGGATTTCGCTCAGCGGCTTGCCGTTGGCGTATTCCACAGTGGCGTAGTCGAACTCGCGACGCACGATGAAATCGATGGCCTGTCCGTCGGCAAGCGACTTCTCAGGAAGCGTGGTGACGTGGGGACCGACAAAGCAAATCTTGAGATTGGGATGGGCCTCTTTCATCCGGGCCGCCAGCTTGATGTCGCCCGGGAAACCCGGTGTGCTGGTGAACAATACCAGGAAGTCGAAGCTCTTGCCGACCTCGATGGTTTCTTCGGCACTCACATGGTGCGGCGGGGCATCCAACATGCGGGAGCCTTCCAGCATGCCGGCCGGGTAAGCCAGCCAGACTGGATACCAATAGGACTCGATCTCGCGGGTTGCGGGCCAGCGCGAACTGGCGCCGCCATCATAGTTCTCAAACGAGGGTGGATTCAGGAAAAGCGTCTTCAAAGGCATAGTGGTACCTTTAATTTTACCATTGTTTTGGATGCTGACATCCACGTGGAAGCTCTTCAATTTGTTTTAGTTACAGAGTTTATACGTGGCGCAGCGAATGGCGATTTATGGGGATGGAATGGCCCAATTTTCCAGTTCTCCGGTAATCCGGAGCAGTTGGAGCCCGGCGCGAGTCAATTCAAACTCGGCATCCAGGTAGGCGGCATACTTATCGTTAACCTCAAGCTGGGCCATCTGCGCGTCGCGAGAGTTGCCGGTGCCAGATTGAATTCGAGCCTGAACGCCCTCTAGATCACCCTGCGAAACTTGCCACTCCAGTTTGGCAACGTCGCGAGCGGCCTGCAACTGCCGTAGGGAGCGTTGCAGTTTGAGTGCGTTTTCGCTGACTGCGTTCCTGGTCATGTCGGCCTGTTTGCGGGCGACGATGGTGTCGGCGTCGGCTTGTGCAGCCCTGGCTTTCTGTACCGGATTAAAGAACGGGAACCGGATGTTCAGTCCGGCGGCAAGGTTGTTGCTCGTGTACTTGAGGAAGTATTGGTCGTAGCCGTTGAATCGTGCGAGGTAGGCGTATTGCGATGCGAGGTCGGCGTAAGGCAGTGTGGCGCGGTGCTCGCCCTTGGCCCGGGCTGCGGCGGCCTCGGTTCTCTGTTCGGCCAGTTTGACCACTGGACTGTTGGCCACGGCCCGCTCCGCAAGGTCGTCTTCCTGCGAGATGAAGGGCAATTGCGGCATGGACTCTGGGTCGGGCTGAATCTCGGCGGGCGATAGGCCGGTCAGTTTTGCAAGGTGTTCACGCAGGACATCCACCTGGCCTTGCGCGTCGGCGATCCTCAACCGAATGCGAGCCGCCACGAGCTGGCTGCGGGTGAGCTCAAGCTTGCTGTCCACGCCTTCCTTGAGGCGTTGCTCGGTGATGAATTGCGCCTTCTCGGCAGCGGTTTGCGCGTCTGCGAGAGTGGTGAGCTTGCCCGTGAGGTTGACCAGTTGCGCGTAGGACAATGCAGTATCCAAGATTACCTCTGCCCGTTTGTCCTGCACGTCGAACGACGAGGCCTTCCAGTCGATCTTGGCGGCCTTCAAAAATTCTTTCAGAGAGAGGTTAAACACCGACTGCTGCGA
>Ga0207930_1000719_pt1 | contig 10432 bp, 7 predicted proteins | sample NGESurshal092012_7_FD_184477 | JGI IMG/M metagenome (GOLD analysis project Ga0207930, IMG submission 184477) | Arctic peat soil microbial communities from Barrow, Alaska - NGEE Surface sample 210-3 shallow-092012 (SPAdes) | ecosystem: Environmental > Terrestrial > Soil > Wetlands > Peat ... | reverse complement strand
TATTACGCAATTCTACTGGTGATTGACCGGAGCTACGGGTTGACACGCGCCACCGCAGCCTACGTAAGTGGTATTGCCGCAATCGCCTTTCTGACCATCGAGGCCTGGCTGTACTGCGCTTTCACCGAGAGTTCCAGCCACCGAGCTACCTTGGGCAAGCGCATTGTCGGGCTCCAGGTCGTTACCGCCTCGGGCGACAAGCTGAGCTTCGGACAGGCTACGGTTCGCCACTTTATGAAGTTTCTCTCGCTGTTTACCGCTGCCGTCGGATTCATGATGGCGGGCTGGACCAAACGCCGGCAGGCACTGCACGACATGCCTTCCGATTGCGTCGTGATCCGCGTACCTCCCGAGCGCTTCTCCATCCTGCGACGCTAGCCGCCTCTTCTGCCGCCATTTTCTGGCTCCGATTGGCCTCGCTCCAACCGCAAGGGGTAATATCGAAGCCAGATGCTCCAATCCATCGCCCAGGTACGCAAATGGCTGGTGGGGTTTGCGGTCGCTCTCCTCCTCATCGTCACGGCCTCGTACTTCATCGCCAAAGCCCAGTTGAAATCACAGTTTCACAGCGTTCCAAAGCAACTGGGAATCGACATCCAGCAGACCAGCGAGGGCTTCTCGCTGTCCAAGTCAGAGGGCGGGCGCACCATTTACACCATTCGCGCCTCCAACGCCGTGCAATTCAAGAAGGGTGGACACGCCGATCTGAAGAACGTGCACATCGTGGTTTACGGCAAGGCGCACGACCGTTTCGACCAGATCTATGGCAAGGAGTTTACCTACGATCCGCAAAGTGGCGACGTCAACGCCATAGGGGAAGTGAATATCGACCTCCAGGGCTACGCCGAAGGTCCGTCAAAGCCCGACCAGGCCCCGCCCGAGGAGTTAAAGAACCCGATTCACATCACCACCAATTCACTTACCTTCAATCAGAAGACAGGAATCGCCCACACCGACGACATGGTGGAATTTTGCACGCTGCAGGCCTCCGGCACCGCGAAAGGGGCCTACTACGAGTCCACGACCAATCAGCTGCAGTTGAAGTCTGACGTGCATATCGTCACTACCGGAGACAATGCTGCCGACATTTTCGGTTCCAGCGGGACCATCCAGAAAGATCCCCGGCAGGCGGTGCTGCTTGACGCCAAGATTTACGAGCCCAACCGCACCTTGACCACCGACAAGCTCACCATGTTTTTCGAACCTGACAATTCCATCCAGCACGCGCTGGCAGAAGGTAATGTCAACATCGAAGTCCGCGGACCAACCATCGTGGATATCAGCGGTCCGCACGGCGACCTTAACATGGGGCCGCAGAACTCGGTGCTTCAGGCCATTGTTTCCGGCGGCGCGAAGTACAACACGCGGGGAGAGAACCTGAGCCGTGGTTCGGCCGACACCTTTATTCTCGACTTCGAGGCCGACAATCAGCCCAAGTTCTTTCACATGGTGAAGAACGCGCGCATGCGGCAGGATCCTCAACCCGGCAAACCTGGTTCTCCGGGACAGCCCATGGAAGTTGCCGCCGACCAACTCAATTTTGTTTTGGAAAACGGCAACGAACTCAAGACCAGCGACACTGTCGGCAAGGCGCAGATAACGATTTTCCCCTCGCCGCCCGGAGCCAAACCTGCGAAGTCCGCTCCCAAGACCGGACAGGATTTCGGCTCGGGTAACGCGACCACCGTTGCCACGGCGGGAAAGTTTCACGCCACCTTTGGCGAAGACAATCGCATGCAGACGCTGCACGGAACGCCGGATGCCCGCATCGTCTCTACGTCGCCCGGAGAACCGGAGAAGGTCAGCACCTCGCAAAATCTCGATGTCACCTTCGCTCCCGATGGCGGCGCAGAAAAACTTGTACAGACCGGAGATTTCGCCTATCACGAGCCGTCCTCCAAACCCGACACGGGTGGGCGCGCCATGTTCGCCGACAAAGCCACCTACACACCGGCCGACCAGATCCTCGTACTCAACGGATCGCCGCGCGCCATCGATGGCGGGATGACCACGACAGCCGATGGCATCCGCCTTAACCGTCAGTCTGGCGAGGCCTTTGCCGATGGCAACGTCAAGACAACCTACAGCGACCTCAAGCCGCAACCTGACGGAGCCTTACTCGCGGCCTCTGACCCGGTGCATGTGACTTCGTTGCACATGACCTCCCGCAACCAGCCGAGTGTCGCCCACTACTCTGGAAACGTTCGCCTGTGGCAGACCGCCAACGTAGTACGCGCTCCCCTGATCGACTTCGACCAGCAGAACCGGACCCTCGTCGCGCATGCCGACACAGCCCAGTCGGTGTCCAGCTTGTTCGTACAGCAAGGACAGGATGGCAAACTCACGCCGGTTGACGTCACTGCCGATAAGCTTACCTACGTGGATGCGGAACGGCGGGCCCGCTATACCGGCAAAGTCCTCGCCAAGAGCACCGATGGCACCATCAGCGCCGAGCAGATCGACGTCTATTTGAAGCCGGCGGATTCCTCCGGCGCGAACCAGACTGGCGCGCAAGCCAAAGCTTCGCAACCGGCGATTCCCGGCAGCGACGGCCCCAGCAAAATCGACCACATGGTCGCAGTGGGAAAGGTGGTCATCACCGAACCTAACCGGCGAGGAGTGGGCGACCGCCTGGTTTATACGGCCGACGACGGCAAGTATTACCTGACCGGGAAATCCGCCAGCATTTTTGATGCCGTACACGGCACAACCTGGGGCGATTCGTTGACTTTCTATAGTCACGATGATAGGGTTCTGGTGGAGAGCAAGCACTCTTCGCCCACCGTGACACGCGCACGTATCACTAAGTAAATGCAGACTTTATCGGCGGATGAGATCGGCAAGAGCTACCGAGGACGAAGGGTCGTCAACGGCGTCAGTCTCAATGTAAAACAAGGTGAAGTGGTTGGTCTTTTGGGGCCCAACGGAGCCGGGAAAACTACCAGCTTCTACATTATTGTTGGACTCATCCCCAGCGATACCGGTCGCGTAGTCATCAATGACCAGGATATTACCGATGTTCCCATGTACCTTCGGGCACGGAACTTCGGCATCAGTTATCTGCCGCAGGAGCCTTCGATCTTCCGCAAGCTGACGGTCGAGGACAACATTCTCGCGGTGCTGGAAGCGCAACCGATTTCGTGGCACGAACGTCGCGAGCGACAGGAGCGGCTGATTGACCAACTCGGACTGGGTGTCATCCGCAAGAACCGCGGCTACGCATTGTCGGGCGGAGAACGTCGCCGCGTGGAAATTGCGCGCTGCCTCTGTATTTCGCCGTCGTTCATGCTGCTCGATGAACCATTCTCGGGAATCGATCCCATCGCGGTGGACGATTTGCAGAGAATCATTTTTGACTTGAAAGAAAGTGGCATCGGCGTGCTGGTTACGGACCATAATGTGCGTGAAACTCTTTCAGTCACCGATCGCGCCTACATTATTAATGAGGGTAGAATATTCCGCGCCGGCACACCCGAACAGTTGGGCAGCGACCCGGAAGTGAAGAGAGTTTACTTAGGCGAGAGCTTCACGTTGGTTTAAGAGCGGGTTCAGTTTTGCGATAGTGCAACAGGCCGCTTGAGTGCGGGACCATCGGTGCGAAGATGCGAGCGGCCGCTCCCGATCTCAGCCCCGGAGGGGCGAAATACCATAGTCCAGTCCGCCGCGGCGGGCTGGGTACGGGACAGAAAAGGCCCCGAGTCCCGGTAGGGACGACAGATGTCAGCGCGGACTTAAGTCCGCGCATGCAGATTTAGGTTTAGAATTTCGGCAGGAGGAACAGGTCCCCCCAGGGTTCCGTAGTCATGGTCTTGTTGCAGCCCAAGTTGAGTCTCCGTGTCTCTCAGAAGCAAATTCTGACTCCGGGGCTGGTGCAGATGGTCAGTGTCCTCGCCCTCAACAAGCTTGAGCTGGCGGACATGATTAATGCGGAATTAACGGAGAACCCGGTGCTCGAGGAACTGGAAGATTCGGTTCCTTTACTCGACGAAGTATCGGCCGCGGAAGAGAAGATGGATCGCGACAGCTCGGCCGCCGTCCTGGAAGAGCCGGCCAAGACCGCCGAAGAAAAAGACCCCTTCGAAGAAATCGATTTCGGAACGTTCTTCTCGGAATACCTTGATCCCGGCCTTCGCACCTCGATCGAGATGGAAGACAGCGAGAAGCCATCGTTCGAGAACTTCCTGTCCCGTCCCACAACTCTGACCGACCACCTTATGTGGCAACTGGGATCGCTGCACGTGAAAGAAGACGTGTATCGCGCCGCCGAATTGGTCATAGGTAATCTCAACGAAGATGGCTACCTGACCGCTAACGAAGACGAGTTGCTCGGTCTGATACAGGACGAGCATGGCGTCGTGGAGTTACCCGTTGCCGCTGCAGCCCAACCCCATCACGCTCCCAGCGTCACGCAATTCGAAGCTGAATCTCCCCATCCCAACGGACACGAGCCGCCCCTCGCAACCGCCGACATTTCATCAGAAGAGTTAGCGCCGGAAGCTGCCACCGGATCGCTAGCGCAAGCCAATGCTGCCTTCGCCGCGCGTCCTGCGCTGGTGCCGCCACGTACCGCGCCATCACGCGTGTCCTTCAGTCGCGATGCGCTGCGCGAAGCCATCGACTTAGTCAGGCAACTGGATCCCATAGGAGTTGGAGCGCGCGATCTCCGCGAGTGTTTGCTGGCCCAGCTTCATCACCTGAAAACCATCGAACGCAAGAATGGCAATGGCAATCATCTTGCCGAAAAGCAATCAATCGACGACGCCATCCTGATGGTCGATCAGCACCTGCACGCACTGCAGAACAAGAATTACAAGGAAGTTGCCAAGGCGATGGGGCGCGCCCTTGACGACGTAATGCGTGCGATGGAGTTCATTCGCACCCTCGATCCGCGGCCCGGGCTGCGCTACAACAAAGCCGAGACCCGCCTGATCGAGCCCGATGTGGCTTTCGTTAAACAGGGCGAGGAATACATCATCGTCATGAATGACGAGGAGATTCCGCAGTTACGCCTGAACCCAGCCTACCGTCGCCTGTTGAGCCGCGACGCCGCCGAAAAAGACGTGCGCAACTACGTGAAAGAGCGTTACAAGTCGGCCATCCAGCTCATCAAGAACATCGAACAGCGCAAGCAAACCATCCTGCGCGTGTGCTACTCCATCCTCGCTCGCCAGCGCGATTTCCTCGACCAGGGTATCGATCAGTTGAAGCCCATGATGATTAAGGAAGTGGCGGAGGAGATTGGCGTGCACCCCTCGACCGTGAGCCGCGCCGTGGCCAACAAGTATGCTCACACCCCGCAGGGCGTCTTCGAACTACGATACTTCTTCAGCGAGAGCGTGAATGGCCCGGAGGGCGGCGGCACCTCGCTGCTCATCCTGAAACGCCGGGTCAAGAAGCTCATCGAGGACGAGGATCCAGCCAACCCGTACACCGACGATCAGATCACCCACATCCTCCAGTCGCAGGGCATCCAGGTCACTCGTCGCACGATCGCGAAGTACAGGGAAGACATGCGCATCCCGAACACCCACCAGCGCAGAGTGAAAAGTTAGCAGTTGTACCCGGCGACCGCCGGTTCCGCGTGCATCTTTTGCAGCCCGCGGATGCCAGCCGGCAAGGAAGCCGAAGTGGTGAAACACACCGCGGCCCCATCAAGTTCCAGGCAAGCGAGCTGCGGTGAGGAGGGAGCTCAATGAACGTAGAGATATTAGCCAGGCAATATGAAATCACTCCCGCCGTACGCGATGAGGTGGAAGACGGCCTCACCAAACTGCAGAAAATCCTGGGTGAAAACTTCACCAGCAAAGTCATCCTGAGCAATGAGAAGAAACGCTTCATTGCTGAAATCACGGTGAAGCGCCGCCGCGGTCACATTGTCGGACTGGCCGAGTCTACCGACATGGTGGCCGCCGTCAACCAGGCGCTCGAACACATCGAGACCCAGGCGCTCAAGAGCAATGGACGCCGTCGCGCTACCACGCGCAAAGCCAAGGACAAGAGCTGGAAGGAACCGGTCGAAGCCGATGCCGAAACGCAAATCGCGGTCGGCGCCAGCGCGACCACGGCCGTGCCCGTCGTGGTGCATAAGTTCCCCTCCATCGCCCGCACCACCGAAGCGCACCTGGTGAAATCCAGCGACGCGATTGCCATGCGTCCCATGACCATCGAAGAGGCGGTGAAAGAATGTGAGTTCCGCGACCGCGAAGTCTTCGTATTCCGCGACGGTAAGGGCCGCGTCAAAGTGCTGCATCGCCGCAAAGACGGCAAGATCGAACTCATCGAAGTTCCGTAGATTTTCAACACAATCCAGACTGTGTAACCGGGACACCGCGCGGTGTCCCGTCTGGACCACTGCAAACCGTCGTTGTGCTAGTCTTGCGAACAACGCGACACTTTGCGGAACACCTCGGTTCTTAGTAAGTGTTGCTTTCTTGGGGAGAAGACCGGACAAATGGGCCCGAGTGTGTGGCAGAAAAATCCCAACCCTTTCTTTCGAGTCGCTTTGCTCGCCGCCGGAATGATTTGTATCCTTTTGCTGGGTTCCTCCGTCCTGTTAGCGCAGGCGGAGAGGGCGACCTCTGCCGCGGCGGCCGGTGAGCCTGCGGGTCTCTCTACCGATTCAACCACGCCTGCGAGCGGGCAGCCGCAGGATTTCCTGACCATTGGAAGCATCGGCGGAACCGTGCTGGATGCGACGGGCGCACCGGTTTCCGGGGCCCAGGTCAAGCTCACTCGCCTGGCGACCACGCCGGTTCTGGACACTCCTACCGCGCAGGACGGCCATTTTTCCTTTCCCAACGTTGCGCCCGGACCCTTCGAACTAAGCATTGCGCTGGCGGGATTCAAGGCGAAGACGGTGTCCGGGAACCTGCCTGCCAAAACGGACTACCTGGCGCCGGCGATCACGCTTGAGTTGGCTCCGGTGGTCACCGATGTGAGCGTGCGGCTAACGACGGAGCAGATTGCAGAGGAACAGATCAAGGTGCAGGAGCAGCAAAAGCTGCTGGCGGTGATTCCCAACTATTACGCGACGTACGTGGCAAATGCCGCGCCCATGAATCCGAAACAGAAGTTCGGGTTGGCGTGGAAGCTGGTGATTGATCCGTCATCGTTTGTGATCGCGGGGATCATCGCGGGAGGAGAGCAGGCGAACAATTCTTTTCCCGGCTACGGACAGGGCGCGGCGGGTTATGCTCGGCGCTTTGGCGCGGCGTACGGCGACTTCTTCATCGGCACGTACGTCAGCAACGCCATCTTGCCTTCGATTCTGAAACAGGACCCACGGTATTTCTATAAAGGCACGGGTACCATCAAGTCGCGCATTCGTTATGCCCTGGCAATGTCAGTGATGACGAAGGGCGATAACGGCAAGTGGCAGCCGAACTACTCGGGGATCCTGGGCAGCATGGCGGGCGGCGCCATCTCCAATCTGTATTACCCCGAAGGCAGCCGCCACGGTTTCGAAACGACTTTGAACAATACGCTCATCGGGATTGTGACTGGCGCAGGGGTGAACATCCTGCAGGAATTCGTGTTTCGCAAGGTGACGCCGAAAAAGCCTAAGGTCGATTCTCCGACCACGTAAACGCGACCCCCTCCCCCTATTTGCAAGGTACTTGTTTTCAATGGGATAGGCGGATTCCCGCGCAAGTACTTGCAGCCAGGGAAGTTATAGATAAAGTCCTGCGCCATAAGAGGTTGCCCGGCTACTCCGGGGACAGACTTGGCTTGCGCAAGGTCACCGCGGCCTGCTCCAGGTCAAACAGAATGCGACTGGCGCGCTGAAGCGGGACGCGCTTATCGGCGAGGGCGCTGAAGACCTCGGCGAGCGCGACCTGAACGTCGGTGAGAGATTTCATGCGCGGGAGGCGGGGGCCCAGCACGTCGGCGCGACGCATGACGCTGGCGGCGTATTGGCGGCGTTTGTGATCGCGCTGGTGGAAGTAACAAAGCTTCTGGCCCCACAACGGTCTTCCGATTGAATCTGTGGCGGCAACACCACGGCTCACTTGCTGGGGCTGGGCGGCGGTGGCTGCGCCGGGGCTGTTGTTGCCGGGGTTGTTGGCAGTTCTGCCGGCGTCTCGCGTTGCGGAGGTAGCGGGTAGTATCCGTGTTTTGCCGTGACCAGCAATCCCGGCCGCTTGACCCGCACTTCGATGTCGCGATAGTTGCTCGCCGGCTTTTGCGGAGTGGTGTAGCCCAGGGTGTACTGGTTGCGCGCTTGCGCGGTGATCGTCTGGTAAGCACTCTCAATGGCCTCACGCGAGTACGAGTCGATCACATCTCCGCCGGTGGCGTTGGCGTACTTGGGAAGAATATTGGTGTAGCCCTGTCCCGGGATATGCAGTTTGTCGAGCTTGCTCATGCCGGGGAAGGCTGCTTCTTCGACTCCTACGGCGTAAATTGCAATTCCGTTCGTCAGCAGCACCTTCAGCACCTGCGCATAGCTAGCGCGGCTGCCGTACTCGTAGCCGTTGCTGATGACGAAGATCATCTTGCGATTGCCGCGCGGCTGATGGGCCAGTTCTCCTGCCGCCATCAGGATGGCGTCATTCAGCACGTGCGACTCCCGGACTCCACCTTGCACGGGCAGCGGTGACCCATCGACTTGTTTCCCATTGGTGCTCGGGCCGGACGCGAACGGACCAGCGACCACCGGAGCGCCCGGGTTCTGTCCCTGCAGATCGCGAATTCGTTGCAGCGCCAATTGCAACCGTTGCGGATTGCCGAAATCAGCCTGCTTGTGCACTGAGTTGCCGTAGGTGAAAACCGCGACTTTATCGAAGGGGCCAAACGAACCATCGAGCGCCGAGTACGTCTGCGCGACCTTCTTCAGCGTGCTCTCCGAAATGCCGAGGTCGATCACCACCGCCGCCGACAGCGGAAACGGATCGCTGGTGAAGAAGGTGACGGTCTGCTTGACGTTATCCTCATAGACGCTGAAGTCCGTCGCCAGCAGCCCATCGACCATCTTGCCTTCGGGATCTTTCACCGTGACAGGAACGGTGATGAAGTTAACCTGCACTTGCAGTTTAAAGAGTTCATCGAAATCGTTGCCCGGCGCATTGCTAATCGTCCCCGGGGGAACCGTCTTGATACCTTGCGAGCCGGGCAAAGGGGCTTCAGGATTCAGTGGACCACTCTGCGGTTGGTCGCCTCCCGACCGAGTATTTGGCGGGGATTGCGGGTTATCTTTGGACGGGGCGCCGGTTCCACTGTCGTCGCTCATTCCCGGAACCGGCGCGGTGACGTCGGTTGAGGGCGCGGGCGCGTTGTTCTGCGGTTTGGGAGCGTCCGGCAGAGGTTGCTGTTGACCCGCCGCAAACGTGGCGGCCATGGTCACCACCGCCAGCAGCACGGCGGATTGGACCCAAATATTCAGGCGATGCTTCGACATGTTGAGTGGCTGGTCTCCCATGTGCCGGAACTTAGCCTCAGTATAACCGCATCCTGAATCTGGCGGAACGCCGGAAACTGTTTCGCGGCCCGGTATTGCAATACAATGAGATTTTCCAACGAGAAAGAGTAACCATGTCGTTGACCCGCATTCGCACCTTCGTCGTAATCGCGTCGCTGTTATTGTCTTCGTCGCTTTGGCTGACCGCCCAGTCCACCGTGCATGACAACGAGCCACCTACCTCATCGGTGCCGCCCCAGCAAAGCCAAGACCAGCAATCGCAGCAGGCCGAGAGTGAAGAATCGGGACAGACCTTCAAGGCGCAAGTCAACGTGGTCAGCGTGTTCTTCAACGTGAAAGACCACCACGGTCTGCTGATTCCCGGCCTCATGAAGACCGACTTCGAAGTGATCGAAGACGGCAAGCCCCAGACCGTGAAGTATTTCAGTGCCGACGCCAACCAGCCGCTGACGCTCGGTCTGCTGATCGACACCAGTCCCAGCCAGGAGCGCGTGCTGACCATCGAACAGCAATCCTGTGTGGAGTTTCTGCACAGCGTACTTCGCCCCAAGGACCTGGCGTTCCTGATTAACTTCGACTCCGACATCGACCTCGACCAGGACTTCACCAACAACGTAAGTTCCATTGCGCGCGCACTCAACAAGCTGCAGATTGGTGGAGGCTCCGCCGGTGGCGGTCCGGTTGGCATGGGCGGAGGCCCGGTGCCCAACTCGCATCCTCGCAGCACCGCGCTTTATGACGCGATTTATCTGGCGGCGGACGAGAAGCTGAGGAACGAAGTCGGACGCAAGGCCATGATCGTGTTCACCGACGGCGAGGATGAGGGCAGCCGCCTGAAGATCCGTGATGCCATCGAGGCGGCGCAGAAGGCCGACACCATATGCTACGTGATCCTGATCGCCGACCGCGGCGGCTGGTACCAGGGCTTCGGCCTCGGCGACATGAAGAAGCTGGCGGAGGAAACCGGCGGACGCGTCATCGAAGTCGGCAACAACCAGCAGAAACTGCGCGACG
>Ga0207930_1000718_pt1 | contig 10447 bp, 10 predicted proteins | sample NGESurshal092012_7_FD_184477 | JGI IMG/M metagenome (GOLD analysis project Ga0207930, IMG submission 184477) | Arctic peat soil microbial communities from Barrow, Alaska - NGEE Surface sample 210-3 shallow-092012 (SPAdes) | ecosystem: Environmental > Terrestrial > Soil > Wetlands > Peat ... | reverse complement strand
TCATCCGCTTCGTCCGCCGTTCGCACCGACAGCCGCGCCGCTGCCTCGCGCGCTCGCGTCATCGCGCCGTCATAGCGCGATGAAAGCTGCGCTGCTTCCATCTCATCAGGACGATCGAACCCATGCCGCGTGGTGTATTCCTGCACGATCTGCACACAGCGGCGGTGGCGATGCATGTCCCGGAACCCTCCGATGTCCATCAGAATGTCGAAGCGGAATTTCTGCCCGCTACAATACGTGCGCGCGACCTCATCGAACCGGCCGCGATGGCGCAGTCCCAGATCGACGATCTCACTTCGCTGCGAGTCGGTCATGCTCGCGACGATCCTGCGAATCTGCCGGTACGAGTGATGCGAGTACTGATACAGCAGCGTGGTGGCAAGTTCAATGTCCAGCGGCTCGTCGTCCAGCAGGTCCACCAGCGGTGCAGGCTCGATGGGCTCGTTCGCCAGCAACTCAGCGGCTGCCGCGGTTAAGTCCCGTCGCGTTGCAGCATCGTATGCATTCGGCTCGGCATACTTCATCAACGTCGGAGCCACCCTCACCTCGCGCAACAAAAACGCATTGACGCGCTCCGCCAGCGCAGGACACTCATGCCCAATCTGTTCCGCCAATTCGCGCGCAGCATTGCGGTTCACGTTGTAGGAATCTTCCCGCGCCGCCTGCTTCAGCAGTTCGCCGATGCGTCGCACCTCGGCATGAGTGTCGGACAACAAGCGCGACACCTGGTTCTCCAGCGTGCGCGCGCTGACGATTTGTCCCAGCGAGGTGTTCGTCGCCAGCGGCAGCAAATAACGCGACAGGTCGAAGGCCCGCGCCTTCAGCGTTCGCTCGTAAGCATCCTGCTTCATGTCCGCCGGCTTGGGAGTGCCCGCCTGCAAATACCGGAACATCTCCTCCGAGAAGTGTCGATATTCGGCAAACAGAAAATCGATGGTCTCTTGATAGAGAGTGCGCGAAGCGTCATCGTCGCCAAAGTCAGGAACGTAGTATCCGCTCTTCTGGAAATCCTGGTAGCGCGTCGAACGTTCCTGTCCATCCCAGCGCGGCTCGTCAACCACGATGGTGGCCGCCAGGATCGACAGCTTCTCTACGGCAAACGCGACGTGTGCCAGGTCGGCAATACTGCGATGGCCATACTGAAAATAGAACGTGTTGAGGAACTTCTCGGCCTTTTGTTCGTTCAGTTCCGCCAGCGACTCACGCAGCGAAAGCGCGGACCGCGAGTACTTGGCCATTCCATAGGCCAGCACTTCGGGATCGGCTCCGTGGACCGCATATACATCGGTCGGGGCGTCGAGTTGGGTGTGATTTCCGTTGACCTCGTCGGCAGTCTTTATCTCGTTGGGCATTTTGCTGAATCATAGGTTGCGCAGACACTTTGAGCAACGGCGGAAACGCGCGTGCCTGAGGAAATCTGCCGCCGTTTCGCTCCGCCGCGACCACCTCACCGCAACCGAATCGCGGTAGAATCGCTGGGACTGCCGTGTCCGACGCACCCCAAGAATCAGCCGCGCAACCGGAAGAAAGCCGCACCAAGTGGCTCGGGGCCGACTCCATCCTGTTCGCTACTCACCATCGTCCCTGGCCGGCTCCCATGACGCCATGGGTCATGACCCAACGCTGGAATGACCTGTTATTCCTGCACTATGAGATCGCGCCCGACAAGCTGCGCGCGCTCGTCCCCGACGTGCTGACGCTCGATACCTATCAACAGCGCGCATGGGTGTCCATCACCCCGTTCTGGATGAACCATCTGCGCCCGCCAGGAGTCCCGTCACTGCCGTTTGTTTCCCAGTTTTCCGAAATTACCGTTCGGACTTATGTGACCTTCGGCGGCAAGCCCGGCGTTTTCTTCTTCAGCCTCGACGCCAGCCATCTCTCCGCCGTCTGGGGAGGGCGCATTTTCTATCGCCTGCCGTATTGGCACGCTGCCATGAAGGTCAAAGGGAAAGGCGCTCCGAAGATTGACTATCGTACCAGGCGCAATCACGGCCCGAAGCCGGCGGAACTACGCGCCAAATATGGTCCGGTTGGGCAACCATCTCGCGTCTATGCTGGATCGCTCGAGCACTTTCTCACCGAGCGCTATTGCCTGTATTCAGCCAGTCGCAAACGGCTGTACCGCGCTGACATTCATCATCTGCCGTGGAGTTTGCAGGCCGCTGCCGTCGAGCTCGAGCTCAACACCATGACGCAAACCGTTGGCGTCGAGCTACCGCTAGCGCCAGATCTCGCGTACTTCTCGCGCTCATTGAAGGTGCTCGTCTGGGCGCCGGAGCGGCTGCTCTAATTCCAGGCTCGCAATACATTGCAACGCGATAGTTATAATCCTGCTTGGTTCATCAGGAGACCCTCATGCCAGGAGTGGAAGGCCGCGTAGCACTCGTTACCGGAGCTTCACAAGGAATCGGCCGCGCATGTGCGCTCGTATTGGCTGGCGCAGGCGCAAAGGTCGCCCTTTGCGCGCGCAATCAGGAGAAGCTGGATCAACTCGCCAGCGAGATCGCCGCCAACGGGGGCGAGGCAGCCGCCTTCAAGATCGATGTCGCCAGCGAAGAGGAGATCAAGGCGGGAGTGAAAGCCATAATCGCTCGCTTCGGCACGATCGACATCCTGGTCAACAATGCCGGAGTCGCTCGCGACCAGTTGGTAATGCGTATGAAGCGCGCCGACTGGGACGACGTGCTGAACACCAATCTCACCGCGCCATTCCTGCTCACCCAGGCCGTGATCGGATCCATGCTTAAGCAGCGCTGGGGCCGCATCATCAATATCACCAGCATCTTTGGCCAGATCGGACAAGCCGGCCAGGCCAACTATGCCTCGTCGAAAGCAGGCCTGATCGGATTGACCATGGCCGTCGCGCGTGAAGTTGCTTCGCGCAACATTACTGTTAATGCCGTCGCTCCCGGATGGATCGAGACCGCCATGACCTCCGTGCTCCCCGCCGAACTCAAAGAGGGCATGATCAAGAACATTCCCCTGGGACGCACCGGCACCGACCTCGACGTGGCCCATGCCGTGAAGTTCCTCGCCTCCGAGGAAGCCGGATACATCACCGGCGAAGTGTTGAAGGTCAACGGCGGAATCCTGATGGGCTGAGTCATCGAGCATGACACCCGTTACCGAGATCGTCGAGGTCACAACCCCTGAACAGATCGGACGGCTTCGCTCGCTCTTTCGCGCCTACCAGTCCGAGCTTCCCGCGCACCTCCGCTTTCCCGATGATGAATGGCTAAACCTTCCCGGAGCCTATGCGCCGCCGCAAGGAGCTCTGCTGCTGGCCACCATCGAGGGCCAACCGGCTGGCTGCGTAGGATTACGTCCCTTCCCGCAAGCCGGGGAGTGCGAGATGAAGCGCCTCTACGTCCGGCCGATCTTCCGCGGCCACAGGCTGGGCAACACACTCGTCGAACAGATCCTCCAGGTCGCCCGCAGCCGAGGCTATTTCCGCCTAAGGCTCGACACCCACCCTGACAGCATGCAGGCGGCCGTCGAACTCTACCACCGCTTCGGCTTCAAGGAAGTCGCCGCCGATCCGGTCCCGCAGATCGAGGGCTTGTCGTATATGGAGTTGCTGCTGTAAGTCGGGATTCGACCCTTGATTTCCACCACAACCGGCGCTCGGTTCGCCCTTAAAACACCAGGGTGACCGTCACATTGCCGACGTATGCGCCCGACTTGGCCTGATGCTGTCCGCTTAGTACCCTCCCATACAAGGGATAAGTACGCGAACTCTGGTGGGTCGCCATGGTGTAGCTGTCATTCACAACAGTTGAACCCCCATTGCCGTCTCCCCAGACCTGCGTGTATCCGTTATCGGCAAATATGAGGTAGTTCAGCTGGTGAACGCCGTTCATCATGACGCGATAATTGCCTTGTTGACCCATAGTATCCAGCAAAAGTGAATAGCTGACCGCATCGCCAGCGTTTCCCATGCAGGTCACGGTAATGCTTCCGATGGTGTCGCGCCGGCTACTCCCAAGCGGATCGTACGTCCCGAAAGCCACATACGCGCTGCTTATTTCGCAATAGGAGGCTGCTCTACCCTCGAGCGATGCCAATGCGAAGAAACAACACAACAGCGACATTAGCTTAATGGCGGCTCTCATTTCGTGCTCTTGCAGACAATGGGTCCGATGCGCGGCAAAGGCTCGTTGTCAGGCGCGACTGGTACATCCGCCTCGCATTGCTGGTCCTTCCAACGAGCCACTACGTGCCCCGGCAACTCGATCTCCTGCACAAAAACTTCACCGTGGAGTGCGACCATATCCTCGTGGGCGCTGCCGTTTGCCGCAACTTCTGCTCCCAGTGGCACCGGGTTGCCATCTTCGGTCAGGAGTACGAGCAGGGCCCCCTGGGCTTTTTCGGCAGAGAACTTTACGTACACTCCGGTCCGGGGCATCGGCACAATCTGTTTCTCCGCCAGGTTAATTTGCAGCTCGATGGGGACCCCCTGATCATCGAGACGGACGGAGTTTTGGACGTATGGAGTAAGCACAGGCAGCACCACCAGGCCACGGCGGCCCGTGCTCGCGATGTATTGGTTATTGGACAGAACCTTGATTCCGCTCTCCGGGACCTCGACCACGCCGAAGCTGTCCGTCAGCCAGCGCGTGGTGATCAACTTGTCATGAAACCAGACCAGGCTGCCGGTTTCCCCGGCGCGCCAGCTGGTCGCTCCCTGTCTCTGGCCCACCTCCATAAGATAGTTACCGGACCCGCTTTGAACGTAAAGTCCGGCGTCCAGTCCACGGTTGTCGGCGGCATCGGCTCGGACCCGGTATCCATATCCGTTCCCCACCGGCTGCTGGTGCGCATAATCGATGGTGGCCGTTTGGGTTGTCTTGTTTAGTTGGCTGGTCGCCATCACTAAGTCACGCGGTCCCAGAGGGATGATCAGGCTGAAGCTCGCCATGGTTCGGGTCTGCGAACCGGGCGCATAGTTGACCGATGAGACGAGAGTCGCGCGCCTGCTCAACCGCACGTTTAACGACGAATTGATTTCGCTGAAATCCACCACGGTCGGATCATGCAAAACCCCGACGTGAGAACGCCCCTCGCGACGCAGATAGCCACCCGAAAACGAGATCCCCTTCCCAAAACTGTGGCTGACCTGCGCCAGCGCGGTTAGCCGGGCCGCACGTTCGGTCGGCAGCAGGCCCAGCTGCCGGAAGTTGCTGCTGGCCGCCACGATGTTTGCCGAAAATCCGAAGGACCGCGTTTGGCGCTGAAACTCCCCGTAAGCCAGGACTCCTTCGCCTCGGACGTTGTGGCTGAATGCGATATCGCCACTCGCCACCCCGAGCCGCCCAAGCGCATAATCGACGCCTCCTCCCAACGTCTGATTCGTTGCCTGTAACTCGATCCGTCCGTTCAACGTCAACGCATTGCTCAATCCGTATCGCTGGGTGCCGGCGCCGAACACCGAGGTATAGCCCGAATTCTGCAGGCCGTAGCCGTATCGCAGGCTGCCTGCCTCATAGACATATTCATTCACGCCCTTGCGTAACAACATTTGCGCACGGTTAAATGACGTGGTTACGACTTGCTGCCGCCCCAATACATCGGTCACCACCATGCGCACGTCACCCTGCCCGGTCATTACCGGGATGTTCTGGATCGAAAACGGCCCCGGATCCACCTGCTGCTGTGACACCTTTACGTTGTTCACATATAGGTCCACCGTGGAGGGGACCGTGACCGAGCCCGCCACGCTGGGCAGCGCAAATGGGACAAACGATGGCAGAGTCGAGAATTTGCTGGCGTAGCGCACCCCACCGTAATACACCTGCGAAGCCCAGGGATTGCTGGCTGAAATCGAATCGCCGATGGTGAGTGTGGACATGTGAGATGGAAAGTCACGGAAGAACTGCGTGTCCAATCGCGTCGCTCGCACCGATTGCATCAAATCGCGACTGACGAAGCGCGAGGTAAGGACTCCCAGCTTACTGAATATTCCCGCTTCCACCAGGCCGCTGATTCCTGTGCTACCGCTCGCGCCCAGATACTGGAAGTCGTGGTTCAGAAATACTCCCGGCTCCGGCGCATTGATCTTCAGCGCCGGGCGATCGGTCGCCTGCAGGACGGAACCGTCGAAATCGTCGCCGGGAACTTTGAGATACAGGATCTGCAGCGACGAGTCGAGTCGAGTGGTGATCCCGGCGAGCGCGTCGAGCGGATAGTAATCGTAATTGCCCCTGGTGACGGGAACAACCGCGGGCCGTCGCAACCGCCATTCCCTTAGCTCATGTGCCGTCGCATAGTAACGCTCTCCGTCCTGCAACAACACCGCGAAGTCGCTCGCCGACGAACCATTGATGTGGACTGCCACCATAAGCTCGTGCATTTGCGAAGCGGCCCCCGGCACTTTCGGTGTTGTTTCGGGGGCGCCCCCGATGTATGCGCCACGAGGAGTCCCCCTGGCCGGTGCAGCCCCGCTGGCCTCACCATTCGAGCCGGCGGACATCACACCGGTGTTCTGGCCATAGCAGCCCAACGCAGCCAACAGCACGGCGGCGCGCGCGATCCATTTAGCGACCTGCAGGAACCAGGGAGGCATTGAAGTTCCCCGCATCTGTGACAGCAGTCAGGGACAACTTCAGTGCGTCCCGTGTCGGTTGTTCTTCGAACACCCATTCGCGCGTCTGGCCGGGCAACAGATAATCAAGCACCGTCCTGCCTTTGGGTGACGCGGTACTTCCCTCGGGCACCAGGCTAAGATTCCTGATTTGCACGTGTACGTTCCCGTTGTTGGTGGCCGAAATCTTCATGCCGTCAGGAGTCGCTTCCGCCCGCCAGTCCAATTGCTTTCGCACTGCGCCCAGCTGCTCCACGAAGATCGGAATGCTGATGCGCAATATCGTTCTTAGCGATATCCCGGGTCTCGGGGGTGGGGGCACCTCTTCCACGATCAGACGGTATGCGACCTCATTGGCATCGCCACGCGGGTGACGGAGACCGAGCCGCATCAGTTGAGGTTTGTCGGGCTCCAGCGTGAAGATTGGCGGGTTCAGTAGTACCTCATCGCTGTCTTGGTATACCTCTTTGTTTTCGCTCAGTGTCCAGGTCACTACCCGGGCTTGCACGGTCACTGGATCGTCTCCGGTATTCAGCAGTCGCACCGTGACGGCCGAGTGCTTTCCCGACAGGGCTATGCGCGTCGGGGTAACCGAGAAGGAACTAGCATGAGCGCAGGTGCCGGCGAACAAACCAATCATTCCACCTAACACTGTCAGGGTTCGTTTGAAGCAGGGGCTTGTCATCAGGGAGTGCTCCAGAAATTCGCGAGCGGTAACGGAATCCGCTCGCGAAGAATGCTTTACAAACCAGCCGGCAGGAGTATTAGTAGAGGACCGTGGCGACGACGGTATCAGAATAGGTCTCGGCCTCGCCCATCTGTCCGTGCGGGATCGAGCCGTACACGGTGTAGTTATGGAGCTGGCCATCCGCAATAACGATCTGTGCATTCGTGTTCGCGCCCCAGGCTTTGGAGTGTTCGGAATCCTGATACAGGAAGTACGCCAAGGGGCTGTCCATGTCCGGGCACTGCATCTGACGCTGAGGATCAGTCACCGTGGAGCCGATGGTCGGGTACAGACCCTGGTCGAGCGATACCGCAGCGGTCTCTTCATCGACGCACTGCACGGAAATGGTCGTTGTTTGCTGCAGGTCGGTCGCGCTGTTAATTCCCAGCTGGTCGTAGTTCCCGAATGCCAGCGGATTGGCCGTGATCACGCAATTCGGGTTGATGTTCGCCGAGACTGCGATGTTGGCTGTAGCCTGGTTGGCAGCGAACGCGGTTGTGGCCGCAAGCGTCGCGACCATGATGATGAAACTTACTTTTGCGAAACGATTCATTGCGAGTTTCTCCTATTTATAGATGAATAAAGTTGAACCGCTTGAGTTAATGGAACTTCAGCGCAATGCGAAAGCGCTGACCTTGCTGCAGAGCTTGTATTCCTGGAATCATTGACGCGTGCGCTCAAAGTCGGATGGGGTAAGGCCGCGGCACTTCGTTTTTCAGGACGGATTGATTCCGAATCTTCGAGAGTAGTCATTGTCCGCTGACGCCGCGCTAGGGCGTGTTAACACTAACTGATATTTCCGTGGTATTCTGTTTTTGTGGAGATCACGCAAGCGCAGTACCGTCGCATAGAGGCCTGTTTGCCGCGTCAGCGTGGCAATGTCAGCATGACGAACCTGTCGGTGTTGAACGCGATTCTGTATGTGGCCGAGCAGGGATGCAAGTGGCGTGGGCTGCCCAAGCGCTTCGGCAATTGGCACACGATCTATACCCGCATGAACCGCTGGTCGAAGAATGGCACACTGAACCGCGTCTTTGAACAGTTGCAGCGGGAGCAGATCGTGCGCATCCGGATCGAATCCGTGCAATTGGACTCGACCATCGTGAAGGTACATCCCGACGGCACCGGCGCGTTAAAAAAAACGGACCGCAAGCCATCGGCAAATCCCGGGGCGGATGGACCACCAAGATTCATATGGTTGCCGCAGATGCTCGAACGGCCATAACCTTCGCCCTCTCGCCCGGCCAAGCCTCCGACTCGGTCCAGGGCCGCGAGCTTCTGGGTGGCATCGGGCCGCTACCGGCGCCCCTGCATCTCATCATGGATCGGGCTTACGAGGACAACGAAACCCGGCAACTGGCTCTGAGCTTTGGCTTCATCCCGGTTGTGCCACCCAAGGGCAATCGGCTGGAACCATGGCAGTACGACAAAGCCATGTACCGCAAACGCAACGAAATCGAACGGCTTTTCCGGAGGCTAAAAGGCTTTCGCCGCATCTTCTCGCGCTTCGACAAACTGGACGTCGTCTTCCTCGCATTCCTCAACTTCGCCCTGATCGTCGAGGCCTTGCGTTTGTGTTAACACGCCCTGGTCACGCTTTTGCGAAGGTGATGCTTCACTGAGCTTATCGGCGGGAACCTGCAGGACTGTAGCCATGGATTTCGCCTCTCCGGCGTCACTACAACACCCCGTTGATTTGGTCGGGAAGCAGCTCCGCCCTGACAGAATCGCGGCTAAGTCCCACGGGCTGAAATGGATAGCGATAACTACTAATAGAATTAACGAGATGAGAGCAATTTAAGACTAAGTCGATGAAAACAAAGGGAGCGTGATAAAGCAAAGTCGGCAAAATTGAGCATAGTGGCTCTTCGAGACCAAGCTGACGAATCCGCCCTCGATCAGGCACTTCCCGGTTTGACACCCCCTCCGAACCTGCTACCCTTGATACTGCCGATGTCTGCGTCGTTGGCTTCTGAGGAACATCCAATCGTTATGGGAAAATTGCGCCAATACCTTCGTTTCATGACTGCTGTCCAACTCCTGCCTGCTCTGGAAAGCGGCGAGGAGACCCTGGTCGGCGGCCAGGCCGTGCTGGAGGGCGTCATGATGCGCTCGCCGCATGCTTGGGGTATCTCCGTGCGCAAGCCCGATGGCACGATTTCGACCCACTCCGAGCCGTTGGAGCGCCTGTCGGAGAAGCATCCCTGGATGGGCTGGCCGGTGGTTCGCGGCATCATGACGCTGGGGCAGGCCATGGTGCTGGGCTTCCGCGCGCTGCGCTATTCGGCCGATGTGGCGCTGGACCAGGTTCCGGCGGACGAGAATGGCAAGAAGGCCGAGATTAGTGGATGGGTCGCGGCACTCAACATTATTCTGTCGGTGGGATTTTTCATCGCGCTGTACAAGTTCGTTCCGCTGGTGGCGGCCACCAAGCTGAAGAATGTCTATCCCGTGTTCGGCAACCAGATCATGTTTAACGTGGTCGATGGCGTGATCCGTATCGCGATTTTCCTGCTGTTTATCTGGGGCGTGTCGCTGATGCCGGACATCCGGCGGGTGTACCAGTATCACGGGGCTGAGCACAAGACGGTGTTCGCGTTCGAGTCGCGCGATCCGGTGACGATCAAGAGCGCGCAGACGTACTCGACCTTTCATCCGCGCTGCGGAACCAGCTTCCTCATGACGGTGATGCTGATTTCGATTGTGGTGTACATGCTGTTCCCGGTGCATACGTTCTGGGCGCGGTTCGCGCTGAGGGTGGCGCTGCTGCCGGTGATCGCGGGGCTGTCGTACGAGATGATTCGCTTCGCCGCCAAACATGGCTCGTCGCTGTTTGCGCTGCTGACCAAGCCGGGCTTGTGGCTGCAACGCATCACGACCAAGCAGCCATCAGACGATCAGGTGGAAACCGCCATCACCGCGCTCAACGAAGCAATGGAGCTGGAAAAAGTTCGCGGTGGCGAACTGGTGATTGCCTAGGCGGCGCCCGCCGCTACGAAACGCTCTCCCAATATTGAATGTGCGGAACGGCTGGCCTGAAGGCCAGCGCTACCACGTTCCGTTTTCCTGTTCCCGTAAAATGAATTGTTTGCTGGCGCGCAGGTTTGCGAAGCGGCCGGAGTAGGCATCCATGTTTG
>Ga0207930_1000711_pt1 | contig 10497 bp, 11 predicted proteins | sample NGESurshal092012_7_FD_184477 | JGI IMG/M metagenome (GOLD analysis project Ga0207930, IMG submission 184477) | Arctic peat soil microbial communities from Barrow, Alaska - NGEE Surface sample 210-3 shallow-092012 (SPAdes) | ecosystem: Environmental > Terrestrial > Soil > Wetlands > Peat ... | reverse complement strand
GCCCACTGCGTCGGTACGCGCAGCCGTGCGCGAGGCGTTCAGCTCCATCAGGGCGAGCAGTCCATGGGCTTCGGGCTCGTACGGCGCGATGCAGGCTCCTTGGCCTCTACGAACGGGCCGTCGAGGACGCTGAGCTGCCCCTTTCGCTATGCGCACCTGCGCGCCCATCGCGACCGGCATCAGACCGCCGTTGTCGAGCATGCGGCCGGCCTTGATCTCCCGGTCGGCGAGCTTGCCCATCGCCTCCATCAGTGCCGGCGTCGGAGGGCCAGGAGGGTGGGACGATGTGACGATATACATGAAGCGCATCTGAGAACTCCTCTGAGGCGAGCCGTGGGCGCCGAGCCCTGCGGAACAGTCTCGCTAATCAAGTCGACGAACCAGCCCGCGGCGGATCGACATGCACTTCGAAAAAAAGCGCCGGCTCGGCAGGCGTTGCGGGACCAGAGAACATGGTGACCTGCCGTGCGTCAAAACCCCAAGACCGCTGCCTCGATCGGGCTTGACGATCTTGTTTGTATGACATACAAATAACGAACCGAAGCGCTGACCGGACCGTGCCCATCGTCTCGACGATAGAGGACGACATGAAAAGTGCTGCTGCGAATGACGGTTTGAGCGATCCCAGGCACACGGCGCGCGCCACCCGCGCCGCGGGCCGGCAAATGCGCTCGCGTCTGTTGGATACGGCAAGCCGCCTGTTCAAGGAGCAAGGGCTGGCGGCCGTTTCGATTGCCGATATTGCTGCGGCAGCCAACGCCTTTCCGAGCCAGATCACCTATTATTTTCACACCAAGGAGGCGCTGTTCGTCGAAGCGGCATGCCGCGACGTGCTTTATGTGGCGCGCGCGGCCGAGCAGCATGCGGGCAAACAACTGTCGCCGGAAGACTATACCCGCGCGCTGGTCGATAGCGTGATGGGATCGGATGCCGTCGGCTTCTTCGTCGAAGCCATGACGCTGACCCGCCGCCGCCAGGATCTCGCGCCGCTGGTGGAGCGGACGGTCGAGCGGCTGCATTCAGAAGGTTTGCGCGCCTATGCGGCCGAGATGGCCGCGCGCGGCTGGCGTTCGCGGCTCGATCCGGATACGAGCGCGCGGCGGTTTTGGGCGATCGCGATCGGCGTCACGCTGGAGGGGCATGCGATGGGCCGCGCGCCGGACGATCTTGCCGCCGAAATGCTGCGGCTGATCGGCCAGCAGGCGGATGCGCCTCCTCCATCGGTGCGGCTCAAGGTGGTCGGCCCCGGAAATTCATCCCTCAACAGTGCTCTTGGCAGTTCCTTCGGCAGTTCGCCCGCCGGCAAGGAGAAGCAGCAATGACCGCCCTTCGCATTCGCGCCCGCGACCTGATGACCGAGCAGGAGCTTGTCGAGGTGCGGACGCGGTCGACCTGGAAGAGTGTTGCGCTGATCGCCCATGCATGGGCCCTGATCCTCGGTTCGATCGCGATGGTCGCGGTGTGGCCCAACCCATTTACCTTTATTCTGGCGGTTGCGATTATCGGCTCGCGTCAGCTCGGACTTACGATCCTGATGCACGACGGCGCACACGGTGCTCTGGCGAACGGCGCCAAATTGAACATGGCGCTCAGCCAATGGCTCTGCGCCTACCCGGTTTTCGCAGAGACTGTGGCCTACCGCCGTTACCATCTGCAGCATCACGCCCATACCCAGCAGGACGACGATCCCGACCTGATACTGTCAGCGCCTTTTCCAATCACAAGGCCGAGCTATCGGCGGAAGTTCTGGCGCGATATCAGCGGCCAGACCGGCTATGCGCAACGCAAGGCACAGTTTCTCAATGCGCTCGGTGACAGCTCCTGGCCGCTCGCGCAGCGGGCCGCCTGCTTCCGGGACAAGCTCGGTCCCCAGGTTGCATTCAACCTGGTTTTCCTTGCAGCACTTGCTGCGGCGGGCGTGTGGTGGGCCTATCCGCTATTGTGGATATTGCCACTGCTGACATGGATGATGGTTATCACCCGCATCCGCAACATCGCGGAACATGCGGTGGTGCCGGACAGCGACGACCCGCTGCGCAACACCCGCACCACGCGCGCGGGTTTTATCGAACGGCTGTTCATCGCACCCTATTATGTGAACTATCACCTCGAACATCATCTGCTGTTCTACGTGCCCTGTTACAATCTGCCGCGCGTTCATCGGATTCTCTCGCGCGGTCCTCATGCTGCACGGATGGAGGTGCAGCCGAACTATGCCGCCGTGTTGCGGCTTGCGACCGCGAAGCCTGCCAGCGAGGACCGGCCTGGCGCGCTGGTGAGTAATGTTCGGCGCGCCCGCGCCGGCATCGCCGTCGACAACAACCAGGTTTCGTCCGGCTTCTAGCCAGCGCGTCTTCCCATTACACGCCTCGACGACCGGCAAAGATTCTTCTTGTTGCGGCAAAATAACATCGTTATTAAAAAATATAATTGATATTTTTGCGAGCTGCGACCGCTCGGCCGGTGCACATCGTAACTGCCAGGGAGAAGCATCGATGTCGAAGGTGATTTATGAAAAAGACGGCCGCATCGGCCGCGTCACGCTCAATCGTCCGGAGGTGCTCAATGCCATCGATGACGAACTGCCGGGAGCGCTCGCCGACTGTGTAGAGCGCGCCAATGCCGATCCCGGTGTCCACGTCATCGTGCTGTCGGGCGCCGGCCGGGCTTTTTGCGCCGGATACGACCTGACCGCCTACGCCCAGACCGCCGGCGCCAACCACATCACGCAGGACATGCCGTGGGATCCGATGAAGGACTATGCCTTCATGATGAGGAACACCGAATTGTTCATGAGCCTGTGGCGGTCCTATCGTCCGGTGATCTGCAAGGTGCACGGATTTGCCGTCGCGGGCGGATCGGACATCGCGCTCTGCGCCGACACCATTGTGATGGCCGATGACGCCGAGATTGGCTACATGCCGACCCGCGTCTGGGGATGCCCGACGACGGCGATGTGGGTCTATCGGATCGGACCTGAGCGGGCGAAGCGGATGCTGTTCACCGGCGACAAGATCAAGGGTCCCGAAGCGGAAAAGCTCGGGCTGGTGCTGAAATCGGTGGCGCCTGAGAAGCTTGACGCCGAAGTGGAAGCGCTTGCCGAGCGCATGGCCGGCGTCCCGGTCAATCAACTCATGATGCAAAAACTCATGGTCAACCAGGCCATCGAGGCCATGGGGCTGAAGACCACGCAGATGATCGCCACGGTTTTCGACGGCATCACCCGGCATTCGCCGGAAGGCTTGAACTTCAAGCACCGCGCCGAGCAGGTCGGCTGGAAGGAAGCCGTCCGCAACCGCGACCAGGGCACGTGGGACTGGACGGAAAACCGGTCCATCAATCCCAGGCGCTAAGCGCCGCCGCGCGTAAAGACGGCGTCGCACCAACTAAGGAGCAAAATGGTTGCCGCGCATGGTTCAAGAGCAAGATGATCCCCGGGTGCGCGCCAGACAGGATGCGCTCAGGGATGCCCGGCGTCAGGTGATCATCGACGCCGCCCGCCGCGTGTTTGAGCGCGCCGGCCTCGAGGGCGCGTCGATCAGGATGATCGCCGCGGAGGCGGGCTGCACGACGGGAGCCATCTATCCATGGTTCGCCGGCAAGGAGGAAGTTTACGCAGCCATTCTCGCCGGATCGCTGGATCGCCTGGCGGCATTCCTGACCCGACGCACGGCACGCGAGTCGGACGCGTTGGCGAAGGCGCGCGCCGGCGTCGAAGCGTTTTATCGCTATTACCAGAAAAATCCGGACGAACTTTGGCTCGGCCTTTATCTTTTCCGTGCCAACGGCGTCCAGCCGGTCGGACTGAAGCCGGAACTCAACCGCGACCTCAATGCGCGACTGGCTTTGGCCTTCGGCCACATCGCCGAGGCGATATCAGGCGCTGGCTTTGACGACCCCGATGGCCGCGCCGCCGATGGCATCTCCCATGCGAGTGGATTGCTGCTATTGACCAACGCCGGCCGCATGAAGGTCTTCAGGTCACGACCCGACGGATTGATGCTTCGCTACCTGGAGACCGCCCTGCCCTGCTCGAAGTAGCCTGTGAGGAGCTGGCATCGCATTTTATTGCCGCAACATGATCAGCGGATCGGCGCTGTCGGGTACCCGCCGCCACTGCGCGTTGTCGTCGGCCTCAAAGCGCCAGACCTCGCCATTCTTCGACATCAGCAGCAGTTCACCGCGCTCCAGCCGCCACACCGTCGGCGCGAAGGTTGCGATCGCCGGGTCGCAGCGCGGCTTGAGGAAGACCGCGAAATTGTCTGGCGTCGCCTCGGTGTTGGTCAGGGTCAGACCGCAGATCGGCTGGCCGTTGCCGTGAACCATCGCCCAGTCACCGATCATCTGGTCCATCGATTTCGCAAGCGAGCGTGCGGCGACGAGATTCTGCAGGATATAGATGCCCTCGCCGGTTCGCATGCCTTCGAAAATGCCGCTCTCGACTTCGGTAAAGTCGATCACCGGCTGCCCGGCCGCATCCTGCAGCCGCACGATATCCAATCCCTTGATGTTCCAGGCCGCGATATCCTTGGTGAATGGCAGCGCCGCCGCACAGCCGGGCTCAAGTTCAAGCTTCAGGCCCTGCGGCCCGGAATCGCCTTTCAGAGTGACGACGCAGGTCTTGCTGCGTTCGGTGGTCGAGAGCTCCCATTGGCCGACCATGTCTTTTTTCAAGGTGGCGGCGTCCTGCGTCCGCGCCGGCGACGCGCAGGCAACCAAGGCCAACAGCGCCGCGAGCGTGATGCCAGCGCGACGGCTTCTCATCAGCGCCCCTTCACGGGGGTCTCCGCGACCGGAGTCAACGGCGGTTTCCCGGCAAACCAGGCCTTCAGATTATCGACAACCAGCTGATCCATGGCATTCCGCGTGACCACTGAAGCCGAGCCGATATGCGGAAGCAGCACCACATTCTGCATGGCGCGCAACTCGTCGGGCACGTTTGGCTCCTTGTCGAACACATCGAGTCCCGCGGCCAGGATGGTGCCCGACTTCAGCGCCGCGATCAGGGCCGGCTCATCGACCACCGAACCGCGCGCCACGTTGATCACGACGCCGCGCGGCCCCAGCGCTTTCAAAACATCGGCGTTGATCAGCTTGGCCGTCGCAGCCCCGCCGGGGATGATGATCACCAGCGTATCAACCGCCTTCGCCATCTCGATCAGGTCAGGATAATGCTTGTACGAGACGCCGGCGGCCGGGTTGCGCGAATGATAAACCACCGGAACGCGTGCGGCATCGAGCCGGCGTCCGATCGCCTGACCGATCCGGCCCATGCCGACCATTCCGACCTTGCGGTCGCGCAGCGAGCCGACGCTCAAGGGAAAGTTCTGCGTCCTCCACAGGCCTGAACGCAGATAGCGGTCGGCCTTGACGAACTCGCGCAAGGTCGCGATCAGAAGTCCCATGGCGACATCCGCAACCTCTTCGGTGAGGACGTCCGGGGTGTTAGCGACGACGATGTTGTGCTCGCGTGCGTATTCGGCATCGATGTGATCATAGCCGACGCCGAAGCTGGCGACGATCTCAAGCTTCGGAAACAGCGACAGCGTCGCCTTGTCGCCCCTCACACTGTTGTAGGTGACCGCTGCGCCGCGGATTCTTCCGGCAGCGGCCGGGCTCAACCGCTCGAGGTCATGCTTGGTTTCAAAGGAATGCAGCACGAACTGGTCGGAAAAACCGTGTTCGACGATCGGCTTGTTCGGCCCATAGATCAGCAAATCGATCTTCTCGGAAGAAATATTCGCACCCGCCATCAGTTTTCCTTTCCAAGCGCACTCTCATGCCAGCGCCGCAACACCAGATGCGACGTTAGCGCCAGCAGCCCATAAATGACAATTCCGGCGACGGAGAGCAACAACAACGCCGCGAACATTCTGGGAATGTTGAGACGGTAGCCGGATTCCGCTATTCGATAGGCCAATCCGGAACCGGCGCCGGCGGAACCCGCCGCGATCTCGGCGACCACCGCGCCGATCAGCGACAGGCCACCCGCAATCCGCAATCCACCGAGGATGAACGGCAGCGCGGAAGGCAATTTGAGATATCGCAGGGTCTGCAGCCGCGACGCGCCGTAAAGCTGAAACAGACCGGCCAGGTTGCGATCCACCGAATTCAGGCCAAGCGTGGTGTTGGACAGCACCGGAAAGAATCCGACGATCCAGGCACAGACGATGACCGCGGTCTGCTGCGGCAGGTAGATCAGCAGCAGCGGCGCGATCGCAATGACCGGGGTAACCTGCAGGATCACCGCATAGGGAAACAGGGAATATTCCAGCCATTTCGACTGATTGAACAACAGCGCCAACGCCATGCCGCCGATAGCCGCCGCAACGAACCCCTCGAGCGTCGTCTGCAAGGTGGTCAGCAGCGAGCGCGACAGCACCGGCCAGTCATTGACAAGGGTACGGAAAACCGCGCCCGGTCCGGGTAACACATAGGGCGGAATTTCGTTGGCGCGTACCACGGCCTCCCACGCCGCCACGCCGATCGCGAGCACGACGACGGGAAGCAGAATTCGAACAAGGCGCACGCTGCGGCTGTCCGGCGCGCTTTGCTCGGCAGATAATGGCGGGGTTTGCAATGAATTCATGAAACGGGCTGCCCCTGGCGCAACGGCGCCAGCGCGCTCGATACCTTGCGGCAATAGCCGGCATAATCGACTGAGGTACGGAAATCCTCGCCCCGCGGCTCCGCGGCATCGATGCGAAACTCGGCGCCGACCCGTCCGGGCCGCGATGTCATTACGATCACACGCTGCGATAGATACACCGACTCAAACACCGAATGAGTGACGAAGATGATAGTCTTGCGCAGATCGCGCCATAGCGAGAGCAGATCGTTGTTCAGCCGGAAACGGGTGATTTCGTCAAGTGCTGCGAACGGCTCGTCCATCAGCAGGATGTCGGGGTCAGTGACCAAAGCGCGCGCCAGCGAGACCCGCATCTTCATGCCTCCAGACAATTCGCGCGGGTAGGCGTCGGCGAATTCGGCAAGCCCCACCTGTGCCAGTGCCTCGCCGACGCGCGCGTTCGCCTCCGCGGCCGTGGCATGCGCCAGTTTCAAGGGTAATCGCACGTTCTCGCGCACGCTGGTCCACGGCATCAGGGTCGGCTCCTGGAACACGAAGCCGATGGCACGCCCCCCGCGCGCCTGACCGTGAGGTTGAGAAACGCCGACGCTCCCGGATGTCGGCGCGTTAAGACCCGCGATCAGGCGCAGCGCCGTCGATTTTCCGCAACCCGACGGTCCTAGCAACGACACAAACTCGCCTTTGCGCACATCAAGATCAAACGGCCCCAGCGCCATCACGCCGTTGTCATAAACCTTGGTGACACCGCGCAAGCTCACAGCAAGGCCCGCCGCGCGCGAGCTCATTTCAGGCACGGCTGCGGGATCAGCCATTGCGTCTCTGGTTCTGGTCCAGTTCTCATCTGGTTGTCTGGTTTTTGGGCCGCAGATCCTGGCCGACGCCCTTGTTGATAAAGCGAAGCGTGTAGCTTTTCCGGAAGTCGATGTCGCCGCGCACCACGCCTGCGCGCACCATTTTGTCGAAAAAGCTTGTAACCCGCGCATCGGTCATGGCGCCGATGCCGTCGTGCAAGGTGTCACCGGAATCGACAATTCCATATTCCTTCATCTTGGCAACGGAATAGGCCAAGAGTTCGTCGGTCATTTCCGGATTGAGCTTCTTGATCATCGCGTTGCCTGGCGCGTTGTCGCCATACAGATAATGGTACCAACCGACGATCGAGGCGTCGACGAAACGCTGAACCAGATCCGGCTTCTTGTCGACGATATCCCGGCGCGTCTCGATCAAGGTGGAGTAGGTATTGAAACCATAATCCGCCAGCAGGATGACCCCCGGCTTGAATTTGGCGGTTTGCTCGACCGCGAACGGCTCCGAGGTGACATAGCCCTGCATCGCGCTTTGCTTGTCGGCCAGGAATGGCTGCGCATTGAAGGTATAGGGTTTGACCTTTTCCTCACTGAAACCGTATTCGAACTTCAGCCACTGAAAATAGGTCGGGATGCCTTCCTTGGACACAAACAGCGTCAGCGGCTTGAGGTCTTCCAGCTTGGCGACCTTCGATTCCGGATGCGTCACGAAGACCTGCGGATCCTTCTGGAACATGGCGGCGACCGCCACCACCGGCACGTTATTCGCCGCCGCATCGAACGATTGCAGGGTGTTTGCGCTCATGAAGAAGTCAATCTTGCCGGCGATCAGGAGCATGCGATTGTTTTCGTTGGGGCCGCCCGGCACGATAGTGACGTCGAGCCCGTAATTCTTGTAGGTGCCGTCGGCCAGGGCCTGGAAAAATCCGCCGTGCTCCGCCTCGGGGACCCAGTTGGTTCCAAACGAGACCTTGTCCAGCGCGGTCTGGGCGTTCGCGGACGAGATCGCCATCAGGATGACCATCAGGCCGGCCGTTAACGCTCGCGTCAAAAGAGGCGGGTTCATGATTGGACTCCGTCGATCGTTCTGGCCCATGATGGGAACTCCCTGCTGGCCCGGACGTAGCTAACTGTTGGCCGGGATTGAATACAAACTACCCCGCAAGTCTACCCTAGGAAACGTTTCGCTTGATGACTTCAATGCTTCCTCCCCGCGACTGGACCGACATTCACTGGCCGGAGATTTCCGAAGCCGGGCCGGCGCGATGGATCGCGGTCTTACCGCTGGCGGCAACCGAACAGCACGGGCCGCATTTGCCTGTCGGCACCGACATCATGATTGCACAGGTCTATCTCGCGCGCGTGCGCGAGCTTCTTGCCGATACCATTCCAGCGACGTTCCTCCCGCTTCAGCCGGTCGGAATTTCCACCGAGCACATCGACTATCCGGGCACGCTGACGCTGCCCACCGAAATTGCATTGCAGAGCTGGATGGCGCTCGGGACCAGCGTCGCGCGCGCAGGCATCAAGAAGCTGGTGATGGTGACGAGCCACGGCGGCAATAGCGCGGCCATGAGCCTCGTCGCGCAGGATCTGCGGGCGAAATACGGGATTCTCGTTGTCAGCACCGGATGGGCCCGCTTCGGAGCGCCGCAGGGATTGTTTTCTGCTGAAGAATTGCGTCATGGCGTCCACGGCGGCGCGGTCGAGACATCGATCATGCTGGCGCGTTACCCCGAGCAGGTACGCAACGAGGCGATCGCCGACTTTCGTCCCGCGAGCATCGCGATGGAGAAGGATTATCGCTGGCTGGCCGCGCACCGGCCAGCCCCGTTCGCGTGGCAGGCCCAGGACCTTCACGCAAGCGGCGCTGCCGGCGATGCCGCGCAGGCCTCCGCGGAAAAGGGCCACCTTTTGCTCGATCACGGCGCTCTCGCGTTCTGCGAATTGCTTGCTGATGTCGATAAATTCGATCCGGCGACGCTTTCGGCCGGCCCTAAGATCTGATGCCTGATCTGTTAACCGTGTGTAATCACCGTCAGAACAAGACAGCTCAAAATTCGCAGACTGCGATTCGAACCGGACTCGAACACGCTTCGTCCAACTGAACATGCGGACCGAAATGGCCCCGCGCTCAAACCGAATGGAGCGTTTTACATGTCGATCAAAGCCAGAATTGCTGCTTTCGCTCTCGCCACGCTCGCCATCACCGGCACCATCGCATCCACCACCACCCAGGCGGAAGCCAGGGGCTTCGGCTGGGGTCTCGGAGCAGGTCTCCTCGGCGCTGCTGTGGTCGGCGGTGCGATCGCTGCCAACGACGGTTACTACTATGACGGCTATCGCCACTGCGGCTGGGTTCGCCAGTCCTAAGCCCTGATTTACTTAAGATATTTCGCTAGTTACCTACGAGATTACCTACATTTCTCATCCGGGAATGTCAGGAATAGTAGGGCCGTACCAGCTTGCATTAAGCCACCAGAGTGCTACATCAACACCAGTTCTACAATCTCGCTGCCGGAAAAAGCGCCGTGTTTTAAGCGCCTCTTGGCCGGGCCCGCAACGTGATGGCGATCAAAGACTGTAGACGCCTCCCGCTGATATCGTCCCCACGATACGGGATCAAGGCCGACGCACACGCAAGGCATGGGTTCGTTCTCCAGTTGGAGGGCTGCACCATGCCCGTGCTTGTGAAAGTCGTTGAACCCGCCGCGCTCTCGCCGGAAGGCGCTGGAGATTATCTCTCCCTTACCAAGCGACAGATTTATAACCTCATAGCGGATGGCCTCCTGATCGCGAAGCGATCCGGCGCGCGCACTCTCGTCGATTTCATGCGCGCGCTCGATCGCTATCTTGCGCGACTCGTCATCGACATATTCGCTGTGCGCGAGTTGCTGCTCGATGACGTCGATCTCGGCGACGTCGTGCAGCCGGCTCGGCCATTCGCCGGTCTTGAGGCAGACGACGCAACGCACGATCTCGGCGACGCCTTGCAGCATGATCAGCGCGCCGGCGAGCGGGATCATCGACTTGAAGTGGTAGAGGGGCGGTCCGTCCGCCGTTACATTCGAATGCTCCGCAATGCGCCACGAATCGGCGGCG
>Ga0207930_1000708_pt1 | contig 10516 bp, 10 predicted proteins | sample NGESurshal092012_7_FD_184477 | JGI IMG/M metagenome (GOLD analysis project Ga0207930, IMG submission 184477) | Arctic peat soil microbial communities from Barrow, Alaska - NGEE Surface sample 210-3 shallow-092012 (SPAdes) | ecosystem: Environmental > Terrestrial > Soil > Wetlands > Peat ... | reverse complement strand
GCTTGCCCCCGGAAAGTTCCCGGGTGCGGGGGGAAACGATTATTGTCATCCGCGGGGCGTGTTTTCGTAAAGCACCCTAAGCGGAGTTAGGATGGCTCATGCTTCGCGACCCGGCCCTCATTCCTCTCTCGCACCAGCATCAGCATGCACTCGCCCTTTGCGTCCGCATCGACCGCGCCCTCCGCTCCGGCGACACCGATCTCCCTGCGTTGCAGTCTGAAGTCGCCCGCCTCTTCGCTCTGCGGCACGCGCTGATAGCCGCACGCCGCCAGCGCTTCGACGAGAGCCTCGAGATCCAGCCGGTCGCCAATCGCCACTTTAACGATTGATTCGTTGAAGACCGTGCGCGGAATCGTGCGCGTCATCAGCGCTTCGGCCGACGTGACGACCAGCGGCGACTCATGCCGAAGCATCGCGAACAACGCCGCCAGTTGCGACGCCTGCGCGTCGGTCGGTGGCGACAATTGCGCCATCGGTTTCACTTCCCACGAGCGGATCAGATGCACCCGGCGGGTGGCGGCGTCGGCGTCGGACGCCTCACCGAGAAAAAACGTAACCTCCCCCGCCAGCGCCTCGGCTTCCGGCGCCGTTGATGTGATCGCGACGATCGGACGCTGCAATCGCAGCCGCATCTCGCGGATCATCAGCGCGCCGGCCGTGCCGCGCAGTCCCATCACCGGGAATCGGCGTTCGGTATTTGCCGCGAGCCGCGCTTCGAGTTCGCCGGCTGCTTCTTTGAGGCTGCGTTGCAAGTTTTTCCGATCCGAATACGCAAATTCGCCTTGCGGCGATGCGCGCGAGGAGCGCACATGCCGCTGGCGTCACAAGAATGATAGCAGAAAATCGCGCGCGAACGCGCGGCCGCGGTACCGGAGGAGTGATCGTGAAATGAAATCGCGAGGCTAGCGCGTGTTGCCGCCCGGCGGCACCGCATTCGCGATTGGCTCGCCCACCGCGCCAACTCGCACCGCGATCTTGAGTGTCGTGTGCGAGTTGCCTTGCGGCCTGATTACCGTCAGGTACATCGTGTCTCCCGGCTTGAGCCGCGCCATCGCGCTTTCCAGATCGCTCTGGTCGCGCACGCGCCGATCGTCAACCGCGACAATCAGATCTCCCTCATGTCCCATCGCTCCCGAACTGGTCAGCGCCTTGTTAGCCAGGATCGAGCCGCCGGGCAGTATTCCCGTCAGCGTGGAAACCGCCGCGCCGATTGGGCTCATTCCGGAGCGCGCCTGCAGGCCCGCCTGCGCGGCCGGACTGTTGGGATCGATGGTCAGCACCTCGAGCCCATGCTCCTCCCCTCCGAGGTAGCACTTCGTCGCATATTGCACGGTGATGCCGAGGTAGGGCCGAGGATGCGGCCGGTTGCTATCGGCGTTGCCGTTGATATCGCCGTTGCCGTTCTCTGTTTTCGGGCGGAAGTTGGGTTCGATCGACGCGTTGTTCTCGCCCGGATTAAAATTCCGGCCGCCGGGGATCTCCTGAACGCCGGGTTTCGGCGCCGCCAAGCCGGGCTGCGGAGCTATTTCGAGCGTCGCGTCGCTGCCGCCCTGCCCCGTAATTCCGGGATTGGCCGAATTCCCGCCGCTCTGGGAGCCCGTTTGCGAGTCCTGCGCCTGCGCGACTGCAAGATGAGACAGCGCGAACAGCACGGCTGTCGCCACGCCCAGCGTGAGCATCTTTTGCAGCTTCATTTCATCGCGCTCGGCGATCGATCCGGTGATGCAGGAACTCTGCAAATATAAGCCCGCCGCGCGATCTGCTCAACCTGCACGATTTCTCCTTGAAGAGCGCGCGAACCCATGCGAAAGTTTTGCTGGCGTTCATGAAAATAATATCCACGGTTGCGCTGCAACCCGCGCATCGCGCCGCAATTACCAGCGCAGTGCCCGGAGCCGAATTGTCCGATCGCCAGTGCCGAACCCTCGAAGAAGTCAGCGAGTTGGTCAGCGGCGGATGCGACGTGCTGCTCACGTTTCGGATGCCCAACGACATCGCGAACCGGGCGCGCGGCCTCAAGTGGATTCAACTGCTCAGCGCCGGCGCCGACCACGTACTCGGCGGACCGCTCAAGGGGATCGCGATTCCAGTCACGACCGCGAGCGGAATTCATGCGACCCCGATCGGGGAATACACGATAGCCTCGATGCTCTCGTATGCGCATCGGATTCATCTCGCGATTCGGGCGCAGATTCGCCGCGAGTGGATGCGCTCGGGCGCTTTCATGGCGAGCGTGGACGAAATCCGTGGGCAGACCCTTGGCATCATCGGCTACGGATCGATTGGCAGGGAAACGGCGCGGCTCGCAGCCGCATTCGGGATGAACGTGCTCGCGCTCAAGCGCAACCCGGCCGAGCGCGCCGATCCCGGATGGTGTCCGGCGGGGCTCGGCGATCCCGAAGGCAGGATTCCCGCGCGCTTCTTCGGTCCGGGCGAGCGCGAAGCGATCCTCCGCGACAGCGATTACGTGTCCGTCACGCTGCCCCTCACCGACCACACGCGCAAGTTCATCGGCGAGCGGGAATTCGCCGCGATGAAGGCCGGCGCGTACCTGGTAAATATCGGGCGCGGCGAAGTGATCGACGAGCGCGCGATGGCCACGGCGTTGAGCGCGGGAAAGATTGGCGGCGCGGGCCTCGACGTGTTCGAGCATGAACCGCTCCAGGCCGACAGCCCGCTGTGGGATATGGAAAACGTCATCCTGACGCCGCACATTTCCGGCGCCAATCGCGGCTACATGGACAAGGCATGCCAACTGTTCGCAGAGAATCTAAAGCGCTTCGCCTCGAACCGCCCGCTGCTGAACCTGGTCGATCCCAACCTCGGCTATTGATACTTGTGCCTCCGCCCCACGTGTTCTAGCAGGGCGAAGCCCGCATCTCTTCCTAACATTGGGTGCAGGGGTCACCCCTGCCCAGGGAAGTGTGAAACCCACGGCGGGTTTCACTTCAATTAAGTCGTTCCACTCCCCCGAGCCTTCAACGCCGCCAGGAATCGTTCCTTCAATCCATCGAACGGCCCGTTCGACATGAACAGCGCGACGTCGCCCGCGCGCGCGTCGGCGAGCATCCGCTCGAGGATCTCGTCGTTCGACGCGCATGCAATCGCGCGCGCTCCACGCGCACTGATCGCACTGGCGAGCGCGCCTGTTTCCAACCGCTCGCCCGGCGCGATCGGATCGTTTTCCTTGAAATATACCGGGCCCAGATAAACGCGCGACGCTCGATCGAATGCGGCCGCGAACGCATTTTGAAAAACGTTGCGCCGCGCCGTATTCGAGCGCGGCTCGAACGCCGCAAGTATCCGCCGGCCGGGGAACCGTTCGGCAATCGCTTCGAGCGTGACGCCGATCGCGGTCGGGTGATGCGCAAAGTCATCGACCACACTCACTCCCGCCGCCTCTCCGATCACCTGCTGCCGGCGCACCACGCCCTTGAAGGTGTGCAACCCGCCGGCAATCTCGTCGCCGGAGACTCCAAACGCGCTCAGCAGCACGTAAACGCCGAGCGCGTTGGCGACATTCATTCGGCCGCCGATCGGGAGATGGATTGAATTCTGGATTCGGTCGCCGTCGCGCATGACCGAAAATCTCGCGCCGTCAGCGCCCACCGTAATCTCCGTCGCGCGGTACTCGCCCCCGCGCAGCCCGTACGTGAGCCGCCGCGAGCGCGCCGCCGCGCTGACCTCGAGCGCGTGCGGGAAGTCGGCGCATACCGCGAGCACACGCGACGAATCCATCTGCTCGACGAGCGCGCGGAAACTCGACTTCACATGCTCGAGATCGCGATAAATATCGGCGTGATCGAATTCGACAGCCGTGATAATGGCGCCGCTGGCGCGGTAGTGCAGAAACTTCGGCCCCTTGTCGAAAAACGCGGTGTCGTACTCGTCGCCCTCGATCACGAAATCGGCGCCCCGGCCAAGCCGGTAGTTCGATCCGAAATCGCTCGCCACTCCTCCCACCAGCATCGAGGGATCGCGCCCCGCCGCGTCGAGCACGTGCGCCATCATCGCGGTCGAAGTGGTCTTGCCGTGCGTTCCCGCGACCATCAGCACGCGCCGGCCCTTCAGAAAAAAATGCCACAGCGCTTCAGGCATCGAGAGATACGGGATCGCGGAAGCGAGGATCGCCACGGCTTCGGGATTGCTCGCCACGATCGCATTGCCCACCACCACCAGGTCGGGCGCGGGCAACAGGTTCGCGGGCGAAAATCCCGTCGTCAATCCGATCCGCGAGTTCCTGAGCAGCGACGCCGTCGGCTCGTAGAGCTGATTGTCGGAGCCCGTGACCGACAAGCCGCGCTCCACCAGCATCCCGGCCAGAGCGGCCATCGCGGTGCCGCCGACTCCGATCAGATGCACGCGTTTGGCGGACGCCGGGATGCGCGCGAGGCGCGCGGTGCTGCCGGAATCAGCCACCGTCGAGCGCATCCATGATCAAATCGTAAATCTTCGGGCGGAACTCGCGAATCTTTTGATTGTCGCGCCGCGGATGAACGCGGTTGCTCAGCATCGAGATCGCGACCTCGCTCTCCGGCTCGATCCATATCGAGGTGCCGGTGAAGCCGAGATGGCCCACTGCCGCCGGCGAGAATCGATGCCCCGAGCTGGAATGCTCCGCCGCCGGCGTGTCCCATCCAAGCGCCCACGTCGAGCCGGGCACGGTCGTGTCGCGCGTCCAGAATTCACGAATTATTTTTTGCGGCACGAAATCCGAGCGTCCGGCGTAACACGCGATCAGCTCGCGCGCGAGGCGATCGACCTCGCGCACCGGCGCGAACAGTCCGGCATGACCCGCCACTCCACCCATCGCGAACGCGTTCTCGTCGTCAACTTCGCCGACCAGCAGCCGCTTGCGCGAAGGGCAGATTTCGGTCGGCGCGAACATGTCGGCGACCGGCTCCAGCCGTCGCGAGCGGATCAGTGAAATGTCTATATAGTCGGTCGCGCGCAGGCCCAGCGGGCGGAAGATTTTCTCGCGGCAGAATCGGTTGAGCGCGACGCTGGCGACCTTTTCGATCGTCTCACCCAGCAAGATGAAACCGAGATCCGAGTAGATAGTTTTGGTCGCGGGCGCGGCCTCGGGTTTTTCGCGATGAATCTCCTCGTAAGCGAACTCCTTGGCGCCGTGACTCGCCATGAAGTTGACCCGCCCGCTTTTTTCGATATCCGCGATCCGCTGGTAGAACGGCCGCCACGCCGCCAGGCCCGAGCAATGCGCCAGCAGATGGCGAAACGTGACGGTGGTCTTGCCGTGCACGCCAAAGTTCGGAAAGAAGCGCGTCACTCGATCGTCGAGGCGAAACTTGCCGTCGCGCGCCAGGATCATCACCGCGACCGTCGTCGCCAGCGCCTTGGTGAGTGACGACAGGTCATAGACGGTTTCTATTTTGGCCGGCGAGCGGCTCGGCTCGATCGATCTGAATCCGAATGCGCCCTCGAACGCGACCTCCGCACCGCGCCGCACGACGACCGTCGCGCCGGGAATCACCCGCTCCTCGACCGCGTCGTTGAATGCCTGCTCGACCTCACTCCATCCCAACGCTTAATCCTCCGGAAAACTTGGCCCGTTACCGCGTCACGGCCGGCTCAGTGAAGATGATTCGGCGCGCGGCGGAATCGATTCGCGCCACCATGCCGAACGGAATCGTAAAATTCTCGGTGCCATGCCCGGCCTCGACGCCGTACAGCACCGGGCATCCCAGCCCGGCGGTCTGCTCGGCGGCGAAGCGCGCGATCAGCCGCGTCTCCTGCTCGTTTCCGTCGATCGCGCGAATCGCGCCGAAAACAATTCCCGCCACTCGGCCGAGCGCGCCGGTTTGGCGCAACTGCACGAGCATCCTGTCGATTCGATAGGCTTTCTCACCCGTGTCTTCGAGGAACAGGATTCGGCCGTCGAAGCGCGGCTCATACGGTGTGCCTATCATCGCGACCAGCACCGACAGACAGCCGCCGATAACCTCGCCCTGTGCGCACCCGGGATGCATCGTCTCGCGCGCCTCGAGCTCGAAGCCGTCGAGTTTGCCGCCGAGCAGGTCTTTCATATGCTCGAACGCGCGCGGGCTCAGGCCTCGCGCAAAATCCATCGCGACCATCGGCCCGTGAAACGATACCATCCCGGCGAAATCGACCAGCGCGTTGAGGATAAAGGTTGCGTCCGAGAAGCCGACGAAGATCTTGGGCGTGCGGGCCATCGCTTTGAAGTCGAGCAGCGGCAGTAGCCGCCCGCATCCGTAACCGCCGCGCGCGGAAAAGATCGCCTTGACCTCGGGGTCGGCAAAGTATTCTTGAAGCTCGCTCGCCCGCTCGCGATCGTCGCCGGCCAATATCCCCGAACGCGCCAGCACGCGCTGCGAAACTTTGACCCGAAAACCCATCGAGGCGAGCACGTTGACGCCACGCTTGAGATGCTCCCGTTCGATCGCCGCGGCGGGCGCGACGACCGCAACTGTATCGCCCGGTTTGAGCGCGTTGGGTTTGATCGGTTTGGGGTTCACGCTATTTCGCCCCGAATCCTACCAGAAGGCGCCCGCGAACACCCATCAGTTTCGCGAATTGCGCCACTCCCCGCGGCGCTCGAGCAGGTCAGGAAACCGACCGCCCTGAATTGCGAGCGCCGGGATCAGTCGAACTTGAGAATGATTTTCCCGAAGTGCTCGCTCGCTTGCATCATGCGATGCGCCGCCGGCGCGTCCGCGGCCGGGATCACCTTGTAAATTGGCGGACGCAACCGGCCGGCTTCGAGAGCCGCGCCAAATTGCCCGAGGAACGCCGCGACGATCTGCGCTTTCTCGGCGGCTGGGCGTGTGCGCAGAGTCGAGCCGAAGATTTTCAGATGACGGCGCAAAACGGCGGCCAGATCGAGCTCGGCGCGCGTCCCGTTCATCAAGCCTATCAGGACCAGCCGCCCGCCGTTGGCAAGCGACTCGATATTTCCGGGCAGGTAGGCGCCGCCGATGCTGTCTAGAATCACATCCACGCCGCGCCCGTCGGTCGCGGCCTTCACGGCCGGCGCGAAAGGCCCGCGCTTGTAGTTGATCGCGACGTCGGCGCCCAAGTTGAGGCATTGCTCGCATTTCTCATCCGCGCCCGCAGTTACGATCACGCGCACGCCCGCTTCCTTGAGCAATAGAATCGATGCGGTGCCGACGCCGCTGCCGCCACCGTGAATCAAAGCGGTCTCGCCGCGCTTGATCCCGGCGAGCATAAAAAAGTTCAGGAACGCGGTCAGAAAGACCTCGGGGATTCCGGCAGCTTCCTCGAAACTCAGCGGCGCGGGAATCTTCATCGCGGATCCGCAATGCACCGCAGCTTTCTCGGCGTAGCCGCCGCCCGGCAGCAATGCCATCGCGCGATCGCCTGTTTTCCATCCGATGGCGGCAGCGCCGACCGCGGCAACTTCGCCGGCACATTCCAGGCCGATGATTTCCGACGCGCCCGGCGGGGGCGGGTAGAATCCCTGGCGCTGAAGAATGTCCGCGCGATTGACCCCGGCGGCTCGGACGCGAATCAGTATTTCGTCGGGCTTGAGCGCAGGCTCGGCAACTTCGCCGATTTTGAGCGCATTTTCATCGCCGGATTTTTCAACGATTACTGCCTTCATCATCTGTAAATCATTTTGACCGAAATCTGCTTCGTGCCGGCGCCGTCATAGTGAAATTTCGTCTCGTCGAATGACGGCGCTTTGAACTGGGCCTTGGCGTTGTTTGAGAATCCGTAGCCCTCGAGCGGGTAGCCGATGAAATTCGAATCGAATTTGCCGTTGCCGTTCTCGTCGTGAAAAAGGGTGACGGCATAGTCGCCGGCCGGGACTCCGCCGAAGACGCACTCGCCGCGATTGCCCTGAATCTTTGCCCAGATGTGACCCAGTATATGAGAGTCGTCGCGCGGAAATCCCTCGGGACCGGGCCACAGCGAGCATCCCAGTTGCCCCTTGTCGTTTCGAAAGCCGGTCACTTCGACTTTGATGCCGCTCGCGTTGGCCGCGTCGCCGGCGCGCGCCGGGGCAGGCAACGCGGCCGCTACGAGCAGCAGTGCGAATGCGACCGGCCGGATTCTGATTCTCATTGAACTGCTTCTCCAAAAATGAAGAGAGTCCACGGGGACCCTCTCACGCGTTCAATTCCCACAAATTACGAAACGCCGCGTCGAGTGTACGATCGGAGCGCCGCTTGATTGCGACGCGACATCCAGCCTCGATATAGCGCCTTTGCCGGGGATTCGGCAAATTCCGTCTGCACGATTACCCGAGCAACCGCGCAACGGTCTTCTCGAACTCGCCCGGCTTGCCGCCCGCGTCGATCTCCACCGGATGCAGATCGACGCCGGCTTCGTCCTGCGCCTTGAGCCGCTCGATCGCGCCTTCGACTGTGCCGATATAACCCAACTCGCCCAGCAGCTTGGGCGATAGCGCCGCAGTGCCCGCCGTGGAGCCGCCCGCAGCCCACGCCTGTTTGACCTTCTGCACCTCGTCGCCGAAGCCAAAGCGGGTGAGCTGCTCGGAATAGAAGGTGCCCATTCGCGCGGCGTAGAAGGCGACGTTGGCGGCATGTCCGGCAACCGCGCGATCGACGTTGGCCGTCACCGTCACCTGTCCGGGCGCTTTGACGGCGACCGCGCGCGGCTCGCGGCCGGCGGCCGTCGCAATCGCGCGGAAATCCGCGATCGTCTTCTTGAGCGAGTTAATCGGGATCATCACCGGCAGCCATCCGTCGGCTTTCATCGCGGTGAACTCGACGCTCTTTTTGTTGAGCGAGGCGATCCAGATTGGAATATGCTTGCGCGGGGTCTCGAAGCGCATCGTGAAGCCGCGATGCAGCTTGAACAGCCTGCCTTCGTAGTTCAGCGGCGTCCGCGCCATTATCATGTTGATGATTTCCACGTACTCCTTCATCCGCGTCAGCGGCGGATTGAACGGAACACCGTGAAAATGTTCGATCACCTGCGGACCGCTGGTGCCCAGCCCGATGATCATGCGGCCGTTGCTCAACTCGTCCAGAGTGCCGAAATGCTGCGCGAGCGCGGCCGGCGTGCGCGAGTAGATATTCACGACCGAGGTCGCAAGCTGGACCTTACTGGTGTGCTCGGCGAGCAGCGTGAGCAGCGTGAAGGCGTCGCGGCCCCACGCTTCGGCCACCCAGATCGAATGGATTCCTGCGGCGTCCGCGATTTTTGCGCGTTCGATCACCGCCTTGAAGTCGAGCTTGCCCTGCCAATTGACGCCGATTGACAGCTTGCGCGCCATTAAATTTCCTCCTGACTACAACCACACGAGATCGCGAATCCTTTTCTTCCATTTGTACCATCGGAACGCGGAAGCAGAATCGGGCGCCGCGGAATCTTCCGCCGAACACTGACGGACGCCGCTCTTCGCTACTTGATGCCGCAGTAAACGGCGAAGATCAGATTCTTGTACGCGCAATCGATATCGCGGAACCCCGCCTCGCGCATCCATTCGAGCTGATCCTCGAGCGTCGCCGCGCGATCGAACTTCATTCGGTCGAGCGCCGCCGCCAGGTCGCGATCGTCCACCCCCAATTCGCGCACCCGCGTGATCCATCGCTCGTGATGAAACCGGTCCCGCTCCGGGGTCGCGCCGCGAAACTGCTCAGCGTTGACGAAGACACCGCCGTCGTTGAGCGCGCCGTGGATTCGATCGAACAACGAGCGCTTTTGGCCGTCGCTCAGGTGATGAATCGAGAGCGCCGAAACCACCGCGTCGTATTTTTCCTGGATCGGGTCAACGCCGTAGTCGGAGACCTCGAAGCGGAAGCGCTCGCCGCCCAATTCGAAGCGCGCACGCGCCCGCTCGAGCATCTCGTTCGAGATGTCCACCATCGTGATTCGCGCCTGCGGGAAACTGTACGCGATGAACGCCGCCATCAGGCCCGTGCCGGCGCCGAGATCGAGAACCTTGAGCCGGCTATCGTGCGGAAACCGTATCAAATCGATCGCTGCGCGATAGAAGTCGTCGAACCCCGGCACCAGCCGGCGCCGCGTGCGGTCGTAGTCCTGCGCCGCAAGATCGAACGCGTGCTGTACTGAATTCGCCATCTGAAGATTGTGCGGACGCGACGGTCGCGAATCAACCGCACACTCGAGACGGGTGGCGATCCATCCGTACCGCTATTTACTAAGTTTCGTCAGTCCTTTCTTTCTGCGCTCGGCCCACCGCTTCTTCATAAGCTCCGACAGCCGCTTTCTGCCCTCTTTGGTGATACCGCCGCGTCTCTTTGTTTTCGTGGCGCCCGGCTTAGAAGCCGCGATCCGGCCTCTCCTGCCGGTAGCCGTCGATCCCGCTCCCACCAAAGCCGTGATCGCACTGATAAGCCGGTCCCTTTCCTTCTTCAGGTCTGCAACGATTCTATCGATCTCCAAGTAAGTGCTCCTTTGGGTCCCCTAGGTCCCCGATGTTTTGCTTAGCTCCCAACCCTAAACATAGCCGACAATTATAATTGCTGGAGTTACCGGGAATTGCAATTTCTGCCAGCTAGGTTGTGCAATGCTCCGGACAGGC
>Ga0207930_1000707_pt1 | contig 10519 bp, 7 predicted proteins | sample NGESurshal092012_7_FD_184477 | JGI IMG/M metagenome (GOLD analysis project Ga0207930, IMG submission 184477) | Arctic peat soil microbial communities from Barrow, Alaska - NGEE Surface sample 210-3 shallow-092012 (SPAdes) | ecosystem: Environmental > Terrestrial > Soil > Wetlands > Peat ... | reverse complement strand
GGGGCGGGTCACCGGCAGGTACCAGAGCTCGACGTCGACCCCGTTCGGATAGCCGGCCTGCGCCAGCATCGCCTTGGCCCGGGCCGGGTCGTACGGATAGTCCTGCACCTTGTCGTTGTACGACCAGAGCGTCGGCGGGATCGGGTTCTTGGCGATCTGCCCGGCGCCCTGGAACACGTTGTCGAGGATCGCCTTCTTGTTCGTCGCCATGTTGAGCGCCTGGCGCACGAGCTTCGAATCGAAGGGCTTCTTCTCGACGTTGAAGGCGATGTAGCCGACATTGAGCCCCTGCTGCTGCATGAGGTTGATGTTCGAATCGTTCTTCATCAACGCCACGTCAGCCGGCTTCGGGAACGCCATGACCTGGCATTCCCCGGTTTTCAGCTTGGCGTAACGCACCGTGGCGTCGGTCGTGATCGCGTAGACGAGGTTGTCGATCTTCGGCCGGCCGGCCCAGTGCTGGTCGAAGGCCTTGTAGCGGATGACGGCGTCCTTCTGGTAGGAGACGAACTGGAAAGGGCCGGTGCCGATCGGCTCGCGGTCGACGATCTCGGGAGTCTTCGCCGCCATCATCTTGTCAGCGTATTCGGCCGAGAGGATGGAGGCGAAGTCCATCGCCATGTCGGCCATGAAGGGCGCCTCGGGCTTTTTCAGGACGAAGCGCACGGTCATCGCGTCGACCTTCTGGACGTGGTCGACGATGTCCTTCATTCCCATGTCTTCGAAGTAGGCGTAGGTCTGGCCGGGCGTCACCTTCGCGTACGGATGATTCGGGTCGGCCATGCGGTTCCACGAGAAGAGCACGTCGTCGGCGTTGAAGTCGCGCGTCGGCGTGAAGTGCGAGTTGCCGTGGAACTTGACGCCCTTGCGCAACTTGAAGGTGTACGACATCCCGTCCGGGTCGGCGCTCCAGCTTTCGGCCAGCCCGGGGACGATATTGGTCGTGCCGATCTCGAACTCGACGAGCCGGTCGTAGATCGGCACGGACGACGCATCGGCCGTCGTGCCGGTCGAGAAGAATTGCGGGTTGAATCCCTCGGGGCTTCCTTCGGAGCAGTAGACCAGCGTCTTGGCGGCGAAGGCAGCGCCGCAGGCGGCGCTTGCAAGAGCGACGACGGCGAGCGCGGCGGCGACGCCCCGGAAGGTGCGAAGTGACATGGGCGTTCCGATCGTTGGACGTTGGCGGCGCAGCGGCATCCGGGCTGCGGCGCGGCGAAGCGCGATGATAGGTCCGTCGCTTCTTCGTCTACGCCGTCGCGGACAGCGCTGCGTAGCAGTCCTGAACCGGCTTGGGCAAGCTCGCCCACATTGGCACGCTGGCAGCAGGGCGCTCGCCAGCGGGCGCGGGGATGTGCAGCGCAGCGAGCCGTTCAGCGTCGCGCAAAGCGACGCCAAGCGGTGACTGCACGGCGTCGATGCCATGGCTGCCGACCTCCGCTGCGAGCAGGTCCAACGCGGGGCTCAGCTTCCAGGGCTCGACAAGCGCGCCGAAGAGTGTGTCGTGACGTCGAAACAATTGCGGCACGACGTCGGCCTGGGCCAGGTCCGTGGCGCTGGCCGTGATGTCCTGCAAGCCGTCGATCGCCCGCAGCGCCGCCGTCCAGCCGGAGTTGTGCAGCAGCCCGCGGCGAGGTAGCCGTCGAGGGGATCGAGCGCCAGCTGTGAGGTGATGGCAGCGCAAAGCCGCGCCTTCTTGTCGGCGTCCTTCCATATCTGCGTTGCCGCCCGTGCCGAGAGCGTGTTGCCGCGGGCGTCGAAGATCGGCCGCAGGACGACGCTTGCGATCGCCCGGCGCAGCCCCTGCGTGCCGATCATGGCGACGGCCCGGGCGAGGTCGATCTCGCTGTCATCGTCGCCGCGCTGGAACGCGCTGGTCGCACTGCGGACCACTTCGGCGGTGAGGACAACGTCCTTGGAGATCCGATGGGCGACGTCGGCCGACGAATAGCGTTCGTCACGCAGTGTCTTCATCAGCTGCGGCACGACGTGCGGTGCTCGCGGCAACAGGCCGGCGCGCAGCGATTCCGAGGCGATGACCCGGTCCAGCCTCTCGAGCATGCGCGGGATGGCAGCGGCAGGCGATGAGCGAGCGCTCGGTGCAGTGGGCACGCCGACCGTCCAGCAGAAGAATCGGACGCGCCGCTGTTCAGATGCCTCCCGGTCAATGGCATCTGTCTCGGGCAGGTCGTTCGACGACGCAGCGGGCTCGAGGCCACGCCCGGCCGACGGGACCACGCGGTCGGGCCGACCCAACGCGGCCGCCGGCGTTGTATGCGGCATGGCCGCCGCGGCCGATCGGGCTGTCGAGTTGTCCGGCGCCCGCGCTTCGGCCAAGGCCGAAGCGGGTCGCCACCAGCTCAACGGATTCCACCAACGGGCCGACGATATCGAAGCCATGCCAGATGCTTGCAACAGCCGCAGTATCGCCAAAGCACCGCGCCGGGCCACATCCACTCGCTGCTGCCCGTTCAGCCGAGCACGTGCAGCGCGGCGAGCCACAGCGGCGCCGTCGCGACAAAGCCGAGGGTAGAGACAACGACGGCGCTGTTCGTCTCTGCCGGCAGCGTCTCGTAGCGCTGCGCGAAGATGAGGGCGTTGCTGCCGACCGGCAGCGCCGCCATCATGACGACAATGGCCAGCGGCAGGCCCGCGAGCCCGAGGACCCAGTGGCCGAAGGCGATGACAGCCAGCGGATGGACGATCAGCTTGATCAGCGCCAGTGCCGTGGCGCTGCGTACTGCGCCACGCATGCCGTAGTGCGCGAGCGAGACGCCGATGAGCACGAGGCAGAGCGGCACGACGGCCAGCCCGAGCGTCTGCAGGATCTCGTCGGCGAACGGGGGCAGCGCCGCACCGCAAAGGTTCCACGTCAGCCCGGCGAGCACCGGCAGGACGACCGGATGGATGAGGGTGTTCCTCGCCGTCGTCGCGAGCAGGCGCGCCAGGTGCGCATGGGTCGGGTCGCTGCGCCGCCGCTCGCGGGCGAGATCGAGCTCGACGAGCGCAGTCAGCACGGTCAGCAGCGTCAGCGAATGCAGGCTCACGATCGTGACGTGGATGGCGAGACCCGCTTCGCCGAACAGCGCGGCGGCGAGCGGGATGCCGACCTGCACCGTGTTGCCGAACGACGCGGTGATGGCGCGAACGCTCGGCGCCGCAGCGGCGCCGTGATCAGCTTGTCGCCGCCAGAGTTCGGCGCCGTAGACCAGTGCGAGGAGCGCCAGCGTCGGTACGAAGAAGGCGAGCAGCGTCGTCGGATCGAGCGTGTGGAAATCGACGCGCGCCGTCGTCCGGAACAGCAGCGCCGGAACGAAGATGTAGAAGGCCGCGTTCGAAAGCGTCCGCGCCGGGTCGCCGCTGCCGAGGCGGCCGCTCCGGCCCACCGCCCAGCCGACGGCTACGACGGCGAAGATGACGAAGAGCTTGACGAAGACCTGCGCCGACATGGGGGCGCAGTATCGGCGACAGAATTCGCAGGGAAGCGGCGAATATCATGAACGAAGTGCAACCTCGGGCGCGACCCTGCGCATTGCTCGACCGAAGAAGCCGCCGGTTCGCTGCCGCGCCCGTGGCTGCCACGGCGCTTTTTGCCGGTTGGACCGGCCTCGAAGCGCATGCCGACTCCTGAGAAAGTGCCCGAAGCCGTGCTGCAGGCCAAGTACCGGCAGGCACTGGGCCTGCACGGAAAGGGCGAACTCGGCGCGGCCGAGGCGCTGTACCGCGAGATCCTGGCGCAGATGCCCGAAAGCTTCCATGCCCTGCACATGCTGGGGGTGCTGGTGGGACAGCGCGATGACCTGGCACAGTCTGAACGGCTGATCGCCCGAGCCGTTCGCATCGATCCCGGCATGGCCGCCGCCCATGCGAATCTGGGCAACACCTTGCGGTTGCTGGACCGCGGCGACGAGGCGATGGCCAGCTACGACTGCGCCCTGCGGCTGCAGCCCGACAACGCACGGGCGCTCAAGGGCCGCGGGTTGATCCTGTGGAAACGTCGAAGGCTCGAAGAAGCCCTGGCGTGCTACGAACATCTGCTGCGAATCGAGCCCGACTACGCCGACGGCTGGATCATGAAAGCGACCGTGCTCGAATCCCAGGGGCGCAACGACGAGGCGATCGCCAGCTATCGCAAGGCGCTGGAATTCGAAGATGTCACCGATCCCGACAAGGTCCGCTACGTCCTGGCGGCGACGGGTTCGGAGCCGATGCCGGCGGCCTCGCCGGTGCGATACGTCCGCGATCTGTTCGACAAGTACGCCCGCAGGTTCGAAGACCACCTCGTCACGCGGCTGAACTATCGCGGGCCGGAACTGCTCGTGGCGCAACTGCGGCCGCTTGTTTCGACGCCGAGGATCGACGTGCTCGACCTCGGCTGCGGCACCGGCTTGTGCGGGCCTCTGCTGAAGCCCTGGGCGCGCTCGCTGACGGGACTCGACGTGTCGAAGAAGATGCTCGAAGAGGCGGCTCGAAAGCAGGTCTACGACACCTTGGTTGCCGGCGAGCTCACCGCCTATCTGGCGACGCAGGGCGCGTGCTTCGACTTGATCGTTGCTGCCGACGTGTTCATCTATATCGGCGATCTGTCAGGCGTGTTCGCCGGTGCGCGTGGCGCCCTGCGCGCGGGCGGTCTGTTCGCGTTTTCGACCGAAGTGAGCGAAGGCGTCGACAGTCGGCTGCAGGGGTCGCTGCGCTACGCCCACTCCGCAGCCTATCTGCGACGACTCGCGGCCGAAACCGGCTGGCTCGTCGAGAGCATGACGCGGCATGTCCTGCGCGAAGAAGACCGGCAGGGAGTCGCCAGCAATCTCGCCGTGCTGCGTCGCCTCGCCTAGACGAGGGCTAGACGCGGGTCCGGTCGCGCCGCCCGCGAGTTCAGCGTGCGGGCCGCGTGACAAGCACATCGCTCGCCGCAGCTTCATAGAGCTTCGCCAGCCGCAGCACTTCCAGATCGCTGCGCGGCGGGCCGATGAGCTGCATCCCCATCGGCAGGCCCGTGGCGCTGAAGCCGACGGGCACGCTGATGCAGGGCAGGCCGGCGAAGGTGGCGATGATGACGACCTCCATCCAGCGGTGATAGGTGTCCATCGCGCGGCCGGCGATCTCTTTCGGCCAGCGCTCGTCGACGGGAAACGGCCAGACCTGCGCCGACGGCAAGGCAAGCACGTCGCAATGCTCGAAGAGCTTCAGAACGTGCTGGTGGAATGCCGTGCGCTCGACGCTTGCCGCCATCACCTGCGACGCCTTCAGCTGCGCACCCTGGTCGTGCTCCCATAACGCCTCGGGCTTGATGAGGGCCCGGTTCTCCGGGTTCTTCAGATAGGGCGCGATGCGACCGTTGACGAGCCACCAGCGCCAGGTCAGCCAGGCGTCCCAGAGGCGCTCGGGCGCGAAGCCGAGCGAGAGCGCCTCGACCTTGCAGCCCATGCCGGCGAGACGCGCGAGGCCTTCCTCGCAGACCTCGAGGACGCCGACTTCCATCGCCAGATGGCCGCCGAGATTGCCGAGCCAACCGATTCGCGCTGGCGCGTCGCTGCGCAGGGTCGCGTCGTCGAGCCGGCTCGCGAACGACGGCTCGCTGGCCAGCGAAAGTGGCGCGCGCGGGTCGTAGCCGGCCTGCACGTCGAGCAGCAGCGCGAGGTCCTTCACCGTGCGCGCCATCGGCCCTTCGGTGCCGAAGTGCGTGACCCAGGTGTCCTGCACCGGCCAGGCCGGCACGCGGCCCTGGCTCGGGCGAAAGCCGAAGACGTTGTTCCACGCCGCGGGGTTGCGCAGGCTGCCCATCGAATCGCTACCGTCGGCCACGGGCAGCATGCGGGTGGCCAGCGCGACGGCCGCGCCGCCGCTGCTGCCGCCGGCCGATTTCGTCGCATCGAAGGCATTGCGCGTCGCGCCGAAGACTTCGTTGAAGGTGTGCGAGCCGAGCCCGAACTCCGGCGTGTTGGTCTTGCCGATGACGATGCAGCCGGCCGCCTTCATGCGCTGGACCATGAGCGCATCGGCCGCGGGAACGAAATCCTTCAGGATCGGCGAGCCGAAGGTGGTGCGGATGCCGGCCGTTGGCACCACGTCCTTGATCGCCTGCGGCAGGCCGAACAGGAAGGAACGCGGCTCGCCGCCGCCGCGAACGAGCTCGATATCGCAGCGCTCGGCTTCGCGCAGCAGATCGTCGCCGTCGCGCAGGCTGACGATGGCGTTGTGCTTCGGGTTGACGGCCCCGATGCGCTGCAGAAAGGCCTGCATCACCTCGCGGCACGAAGCTTCGCGTTTGCGGATGGCGGCCGCGAGTTCGTGCGCCGGCAGGTCGGGGAGGGTCATCGCGATCCGAACATCATTTGCCGCGCGATCGCCGACTTCACCGGGCCGAGCGCCTGCAGCGCGAGAAGGCCGAGGCTGCGAGCCGCGCCGGCGCCGGGCAGCGTCCAGGTGAAACTGCGGGCGAGGAAATCGGTCGCCGCGATCATCGCCCAGCGATCGGGGGCACGCTGCCACTCGAGCTTGCGCAGCACGGCGTCGACGTCGCGCGTCGTCGCGAGCGATCGCACGAGCTCGAAGGCGTCGCGCATGCCGAGATTGAGCCCCTGGCCGGCGACCGGGTGCAAGGTCTGCGCCGCATTGCCGATGCGCACCGTGCGGCCGTCCGTCAAGGTTCGCTCCGCGATCAGCCCGAGCGGAAAGCTCCTGAGCGCCGAGATCTCGGCGATGCGTGGCGTCGAAGGATGAAAGATCGTGTTGAGCACCGTCACGCGCTGTGCCGGGTCGAGCTCGCGCACCGGATCGTCGTCGCTGGCGACGCACCACACGAGCCCGGCCCGGCCATCCTGCAGCGGCAGCAGCGCGGCCGGGCCGTGGCGGGTGAAGCGCTCGTAGGCGACGCCTTCCTTGCGGCTCATGCTCGCATCCGAGACAGAAGGAGCGAAGCTCGCCGTCCCGACCCAGGCGGTCTGCCCGTAGTCGTGGCGCAGTGCCGGCCAGCGCTCGCCGGCGACCAGCACTTGCTTTGCCGCCGTCGCGAAGACACCGCCTTCGGCGACGACGGCGAGGTCGAAGCGTTCGGCGATTCCGGAATCGACCTCGACGCCGCCCGCGACGTTTTTCAGCGCCTCGACGTTGGAACCGAAGCGGCTGACGAGGCGCTTCGGCGCGCGCCGCTCGGCATCGAGCCAGACTTCCTGCAATGGCGCGACGATGGCGCCGTAGCTCAGCACGGCGCCGAGCATGGGAACGGCTTCGTCGATGGCGCGGATCGTCAGCTCAGGCTCGCTGAAGCGCGCCGAGAACGCGGCGAGGAGCGAAGGCGCCTGCTGCGAGACGTGCACTTCGGTGATCGGCTGCGCGTTGTCGGGACGCCAGGCACCGAGCCGCTCGAGCAACTGGACGCTGCCGAGCGAGAGCGCTAGCGTGCGCGGATCGCCCGACACGTCCTTGCCTTCGGGGCGCGCATCGAAGAGCGTGATCTCGGCTTCGGGCAGCGCATTCGCGGCATGCAAGGCCAGCGCCAGACCGACCGGGCCGGCACCGACGACGGCAAGCTTCAGCGGTGTCGATTCGTTCATGCGCGCACACCCCTCCTGGGGATTGTTTTTGCAGGCTGCGGGGTATTATTCGCCGCACCCGAATGTACGGGGTTCACCTGTGGGAGAACCGCTGCCATGGCGCTGATGGATTTCATCAAGAAACAGTTCATCGACATCATCGAGTGGACGGAGGACGGCGACGGCGTTCTCGCCTGGCGTTTCCCGATGGAAGACCGCGAGATCCAGAACGGCGGATCCCTGACGGTACGCGAATCGCAGATGGCCGTCTTCGTCAACGAAGGCAAGATCGCCGACGTCTTCGGCCCGGGCCGCTATACGCTGACGACGGCGACGCTGCCCATCCTCACCTACCTGCAGAACTGGGACAAGCTGTTCAAGAGCCCGTTCAAGAGCGATGTCTACTTCTTCAGCACGCGCCAGCAGATCGACCAGCGCTGGGGCACCAGCCAGCCGGTGACGATCCGCGACAAGGACTTCGGCGCGGTGCGCCTGCGCGCCTTTGGCAACTATGCGTACCGCATCGCCGATCCGCGTCTCTTCTACAACGAAATCTCGGGCACGCGCGAGCGCTACACCGTCACCGATCTCGACGGCCAGCTGCGTGGCCTGATGCTGCAGAACATCTCCGATGCGGTCGGCGCGAGCGGAACGCCGTTCCTCGATCTCGCCGCCAACCAGGTTGCGTTCGCGAAGGCGCTGCAGGACGCGACGGCACCGGCCTTCGAAAAGCTCGGCCTGAAGCTCGAGATGGTGACGATGCAGAACGTCTCGTTGCCCGACGAGCTGCAGAAGATCCTCGACCAGAAGATCGGCATGGGCATGGTCGGCGACACCGCCAAGTTCATGCAGTACCAGACGGCGCAATCCATCCCGGCCCTGGCGGCCGGTGCAGGCGGCGGCAACGGCATGGTCGGCAGCGCGGTCGGCCTCGGTGCCGGCGTGGCGCTCGGCCAGGTGATGGCCAACCAGCTCGGCCAGGGGCTCGCCGGCTCGGCGCCCGGCGCGCCGGCTGCGGCAGCGGGCGCAGCGGCGGCGGCCGGCGTCAAGCCCGAAGACGTGATGGCCACACTCGAACGTCTCGCCGATTTCAAGACCAAGGGCATCCTGACGCAGGAAGAGTTCGACGCGAAGAAAGCCGAGCTGCTGAAGAAGCTGGCCTGAAAGATGTCGGTGTAGAGGCGGGGTCGCGTCGGCCCTGCCTTTGCACATCCGCATCCCCACTTGGCCACCGAACCTTCACCCCAGCGCGTCTATCGGGCCGCCTGCCCGAACTGCGGCGCACCGGTCGAGTTCCGCTCGGCGGCGACGCCGTTCGCCGTCTGCAGCTTCTGCCATTCGACGGTCGTGCGCGCCGGCGACGAGCTGCGCAAGATCGGCGAAAGCGCCGAGGTCTTCGACGACCATTCGCCTTTGCAGCTCGGCGCCGCCGGCAAATACCAGGGCGCGAACTTCACGCTCATCGGGCGGCTTCAGTACCGCTACGCCGAGGGCACCTGGAACGAGTGGCACGCGCTCTTCGAGACCGGCCCGGAACTGCAGAAGTCGGGCTGGCTTTCCGAAGACAACGGACGCTTCGTCGTCGCCTTCGATGCACCGCTGCTGACGCCGGTGCCGGTGCCCGAGCGGCTGCAGGTGGGCGCTCCGCTCACCGTCAACGGCGAAAGCTGGTCGGTCGCTTCCGTCGTCGCGGCAAAGCTGATCGCGGCGCAGGGCGAGCTTGCGAAGCGGCCGAATCTCGAGCACGGCTTCGTCGTCGCCGACGTGCGCAGCAGCCGCGGCGACGTCGGCACCATCGACTACACCGATCCGGCGCACCCGGCGTGGTCGGTCGGGCATTCGGTTTCGCTCTCCGACCTCGCCATGACGGGCCTCGCCGAGGCGGCCGAGAAGACGCTCTCCGGCAGGTCGCTGCAATGTCCGAACTGCGGCGCGGCGCTCGAGGTGAAGCTGCAGACGACGCAGTCGATCGTCTGCCACCAGTGCAAGTCGGTGATCGACGTGTCGCAAGGCGTCGGCGGCGATCTCGCGCACTACCAGCAGACCAACGGCGCTGAGCCGCAGATTCCGCTCGGCACGATCGGCACGATGGCCTTCGGCGGCAAGCAGGCTCTGCCCTGGCAGGTGGTCGGCTACGCCGAGTACTGCGAAGTGCCGACGAGCGCGGACGACGAGCAATCGGTCTGGCGCGAATACCTTGTCTATCACCGCATCGAGGGCTTCGCCTTCATCGTCGACGCGCAGGACGGCTGGAGCTGGACGGTGCCGCTCACCGGCGCGCCGCAGGCCTTCGGCGAAAGCGTCAAGTACCAGGATGTTCTCTACCGCAAGCTCTACGATTACACCGGCCAGGTCACCTACGTTCTCGGCGAGTTCTACTGGCAGCTGACGAAAGACCAGCGCACCTCCAACACCGACTACCAGGGCACTGGCGCCTCGTCGGCCAGGCGCCTGAACTGCGAGCGCACGGCGGGCGAGGGCGCGCAGGAGATCGTCTGGTCGGGCGGCGAGACCTTGAGCGCCGACGTGGTGCTCGCCGCGTTCCGCCTACCCCCCGAGCAGCGCGCCGCCTTGCAGCGCGACGCGCTGCCGACCGCCTTCCATGCCTCGACGCCGCTCGCCAAGATCATCTTCTGGGCCGTCATCATCCTGCTGGTGCTGCTCCTCGTTCGCTGCAGCCAGGGCAGCGGCCCCGGCGATTGCAGCCAGGTGCGCAACACCTTCGGCAGTGCGTCGCAGGAATACCAGAGTTGCCTCAACAGCCGGCGCAGCGGCAGCGGCTACGGCACCGGCGGCGGCGCGTTCGGCGGCTTTTCGAGCGGCGGCGGCCACAAATAGGCCGCTGCCGGGTCCTCTTCACACCTCACAGGAGCAAGCGCGATGGGAATCGAATGGTTGAAGCCCGAGGTCGTCTTCGGATCGATCCTCTATGCCCTGATCGGCGTGGTGATCTTCTGGTTGTGTTTCGTCATCGTCGACAAGATCAC
>Ga0207930_1000705_pt1 | contig 10525 bp, 8 predicted proteins | sample NGESurshal092012_7_FD_184477 | JGI IMG/M metagenome (GOLD analysis project Ga0207930, IMG submission 184477) | Arctic peat soil microbial communities from Barrow, Alaska - NGEE Surface sample 210-3 shallow-092012 (SPAdes) | ecosystem: Environmental > Terrestrial > Soil > Wetlands > Peat ... | reverse complement strand
CCGGCATGCTGCTGTGGTTGGGACAGCGCGCGGGCCTGTCGGCGGACGAGCTGGCCGAGGCGCTCGAGCATCGCTCAGGCCTGCTCGGCCTGTGCGGCACGGCCGACATGCGCGAGGTGCTCGCGCGCGCGGAGGGCGGGGAGGAGCGTGCGCAGCTGGCGCTCGGGGTCTACCTGCACAGTCTGCGCGCCGGGATCGCGGCGATGACCGCCGCGCTCGGCGGCATCGACGCGCTCGTGTTCACCGGGGGTGTGGGGCAGCGCTCGGCGAAGGTTCGCGAGCTCGCGACCGACGGGCTCGGCTACCTGGGGATCGCGGTCGACGCCGAGCGCAATCGAGCGATCGGCGCCGACGGCGAGATCTCCGCGGCAGCGGCGACCGCGGCGACGCTCGTTCTCGCCGCGCGCGAGGACCTCGAGATCGCGCGGCAGGTGCGCGCGGTCCTCCACGCCGCCGATGGCCAGCGATGAACCGAGGCTCACGGACTTCGGGTAATCACCTAGGCTCGCTGCGGCAGAGCAGCGATGCTGCGCCGACCGTCAGGCAATACGGTCTCGCCATGTCGAACCTTCAATGCGTGGCCCGACTGCTCGGGCGCAGGTGAGCGCCTCGGCCATCGACGTGCGCGGGCTGCGCAAGTCCTACGGCGCGCACGAGGTCGTCGGCGGGATCGACATCGAGGTGGGAGAGGGGGAGATATTCGCCTTTCTCGGGCCCAACGGCGCCGGCAAGACCACGACCGTCGAGATCCTCGAGGGATACCGCTCACGCAACGCCGGCGAAGTGAGCGTGCTGGGAGAGGACCCGGCCGCGGCGGGTCAGTCGTGGCGGTCGCGGATCGGGCTCGTGCTGCAGTCGTGCACGATGCCCGCCGAGCTGACCGTCCGCGAGCTCGTCGAGCTGTACGCCGGCTACTACCGCCACCCACGCTCGTCCGCGGAGACGATCGAGCTGGTCGGCCTTGCCGAGAAGCGCGACGCGCGCACGACCCAGCTCTCGGGCGGGCAGCTGCGACGTCTGGACGTCGCCCTCGCGCTGATCGGCGACCCTGAGCTGGTGTTCCTCGACGAGCCGACAACCGGCTTTGACCCCTCGGCTCGCCACCACGCCTGGGAGGTGATCAGCGACCTGCGCGAGCTCGGCAAGACGATCTTCCTGACGACGCACTACATGGACGAGGCGGAGGCGCTCGCGGACCGCGTCGCGGTGATCGCCGCAGGAGAGATCGTCGCCGAAGGCACGCCCGAGACGCTCGGGGGTCGCGACCACGCTCGCACCGACGTCTCGTTCACGCTGTCGAGCGCGACTACCGTCGCAGAGTTGCCGGGAGAGCTGGCGGCGGCGGCGCAGCTGCGCGAGGACGGCCGCGTGCACGTCACCGCGCTCGAGCCCGCCCGCGCGCTTCACACGCTCACCGGATGGGCGCTGGAGCACCGAGAGCAGCTGGGCGACCTGAGCGTCAGCCGGCCGACGCTCGAGGATGTCTACCTGCAGCTGATCGACGCAAACGAGCACCCGCAATGAGCGGCGTGGAGCTGTTCGCGCATCAGTTCCGCTCGGACCTCGTGCGCTTCTGGCGCAATCCTCAGTCGCGCTACTTCACGATCCTGCTGCCGATCGTGTTCCTGGTGATCTTTGCGGCGATCTTCAAGGGCACGACGATCGTCGACGGCCGGCGAATCGACATCACGACCTTCTACGTGCCCGGGATCATGACGCTGGGGATCATCTCGGCCGCCTTCGTCAACCTCACGCAGGCGATCGTCACCCAACGCGAGAACGGCGAGTTCAAGCGCCTGCGCGGCACGCCGCTGCCCGCCGGCATCGTGATCGGCAGCCGTGCGCTCGTGGGCGTGGTCGTCGCGGTGGCGATGTCGGCGCTGCTTCTGCTGATCGGCAGGCTGGCCTACGACGTCCGCCTACCGCAGACAACGATGGTCGGGCTCGTGATCGCGGTCGTCGTCGGCGCGGCGGCGTTCTCCTGCATCTCGTTCGCCGTGGCAACGCGCATCGCCGCCGCCGACACCGCACCGGCGGCCACCAACCTCACCGTTCTGCCGCTCTACTTCATCTCCGGCGTGTTCGTCCCCGAAGGCCAGATCCCGAAGTTCCTGCGCGGGGTGGCGACCGTCTTTCCGATCCACCACCTCTCGCGCGCGCTGCTGCGCCCGATCACCGACACACACGGCCTGGGCATCGCCGGGACCGACTTGCTGATCGTGGGCGCCTGGGGTGTGGCCGCGCTGCTGTTCGCGGCGCGCACGTTTCAATGGTCACCGCGCGCGGAGTGACCCGACCGCGATACATCAGGCGCCGAGCGGCTGAGGCGGCGAAGCCGCCGTCGACGCGCTCTGGCGGCGCAGAAGCGACTCGACGCCGAGCGTGCAGACACCGAGGCTGACGAGCGCGGCGGCCACGATCGCCGTGGCGATCGGGCCCGAGAGTACGTGCTCGGAGAGCCCGAGCGAGGCGACGGCTGCGGGTACGCCGAGCTGTGCGCTGGCCGTCACCCCGGCGCTCAGCGGCAGGCGACGCAGCGCCGCCGCGCTCACGTGGATCAGCAAGTTCAGAGCGGCCAGCGCCCCCGCGAGGACGAGCATGGAAGGGTGCTCGAACAGCCCGCGCAGGTCCAGCTGGGCTCCGAGGATCACGAAGTACAGCGGGACGAAGAATCCCTCGGCCACGCCCCGCATCTGCGTCGAGAGTCGTTTGGGGCCGCCCACCAGCGCGACCATCACGCCCGCGGCGAAGCCCGCGATCAGGACGCTGGTGCCGCTCTTCTGCGCGATCCAGGCGAGCAGGAACAGGACGAGCAGCGAGAGGCGCAGGTCCAGTGCCCAATGGCGGTGCTTGGAGAGCTGGCGTACGCGGTGGACCCATTCGTGCCCCGCCAGCAGCCGCGTGGCGCCGAACAGCACGAGCACCGTCGCGGCCACGAGCGTGCCGCCGAGCACCGCATGGACCGTGCGTTGCGGCTGCAGCACGATCGGAACCGAGACGATCGTCACGACGTCGGCGATCGTGACCTGCGCCATCACCGACAGCACCGCACGGCCGCCGGCGGCGGTCTCCTCGAACGCGGGCAGCAGCACAGCGGCCGATCCCGATGCGAGCACGACGGCGTAGACGGCGGCGTGCGAGGTTCCGGCGAGGTCGGCGGCGGCCAAGCCGGCGGGCACGGCGAGCACCCCCACGATCACCGCCAGCAGCGCGCCGTCGCGCAGCGAGCGCGGCAGCCGGGGGTCGCGCAGCGGCAGGTGCACGCCCGCCGTCAACATCAGCATCGCGAACCCAACCTGGCCGAGGAAGAAGATCGTCGGATGCGACGGGTCCACCGAGCCCAGCCCGGTGTGACCGACGAGCACTCCGGCGACGATCTCGCCGACCATCACGGGCACGAAGCGACGACCGGACAGCGCGAGCAACGGCCCGCCGAGACCGGCGAGCACGATCACCAGCAGCGTTCCGAAGCTCACGGTGAGCGCAGCCTACGCCGTCGGTTCGCTCACATGCAGGATCCGTTGGCAATCTCCCGCCAGCTGCGGGTCGTGGGTTATCAGCAGAATCCCGCGGTCCTCGCAGTGGCCCAGCACGTTGGCGATCACGCGGCGGGCGAGCTGCGCGTCGAGGTGGGCGGTCGGCTCGTCGAGGATCACGAAGCGGGCATCTGAGAGCAGCGCCCGCGCGAGCGCGATGCGCTCGCGCTGTCCGCCGGAGAGCAACTCGCCGTCGTCGCCGACGAACGTGTCCAGCCCGTCCGGAAGATCGGCCACCCAGCCGTCGAGCTCGACCGCGCGCAGCGCCGCGAGCAGGTCCCGCTCGCCGGCATTGCGGCGTGCCAGCAGCAGGTTCTCGCGGATCGTCGTGTTGAAGAGGTGGGCGTCCTGCCCGCAGAGCAGCACCGCTCGGCGCAACTGCTCCTGGGTGATCTCACGGGCATCGACGCCGTCCAGCGTCACGCGGCCCTCGTCGGGATCGCGAAAGCGCACGAGCAGCTCGGCGAGCGTGCTCTTGCCGGTGCCGCTGGGGCCGACGACGGCCACGCGATCGCCCGGCGCCAGGCGCAGCTCGAGCCCATCGAGCACCCACGGCTCGCCGGCGCCGTAGCGCAGCCGCACGCCGTGCGCGCACAGCTCGCCTGCGCCGGATGGCGTCTTTGGCGCAGAAGGGTCGGTGACCGCCGCGCGGGTGTCGCAGACCTCCTGCAGCCGTCGCGACGCAGCACTGCACAAGCGAATGCTACGCGCCGCCGCGGGCAACGGCACGACGCTCTCGTAAGCGGCGAGGAAGAGGAACGCCAGCGCCGCCAGCAGCACGCCGCTGAGTGCCCCCGAGCGCACGGCCGCGATGCCCACCAAGAGCACGCCCAGCAGGCCCGCACCCGTGAGCGCTCCGCCCAGGCCGGTGGCCAGCGCGCCGGCGAGCGCGTCGATGCGCCCGAGCCGGGCAAGCTCAGCGTCGGTGTCGCGCAGGCGCGCCATGCGCTCGTCGGCGCGTCCGCACATGACCAGCTCCTGGGCCCCGTCGATGCTCTCCACGAGCTCGCCGAGCAGGCGAGCCCTGACGGTGGCCTGACGGCGTCCCGAGCGCGCGGCGACCGCGGCGCTCAGCCATGGCAGCGCGAGCGCGGCCAGCGCCAGCGACGCGAGCACGGCAACTCCTGCGCCCGGCAGGATCACCCATGCGGCGATGCTCGCCGCGGTGATCACGGCCAGCCCGGCGAGCGTGGGAATCAGCGCTCGCAGATAGAGATCGGAGAGCGTGTCCACGTCGCTGACGAAGCGCGCCAGCAGATCCGCGCTGCCGCGGCGCAGCTGCCCGGGCAGGAGCCCTGCCAGGCGGCCGTAGAAGCGCACCCGCAGCCGCGCGAGCTGGCGCAGCGCGAGGTCGTGGGACGAAAGGCGCTCACCGTAGCGAAGCGCCGCGCGAGCCAGACCGAACGCGCGCACGGCGACGATCGCGACCATCAGCGCGAGGATCTGCGGACGCTGCGCGGCGCGCGAGATCAGATAGCCGGAGGTCGCGAGCAGTCCGATCGCTGCGGCCATCGCCCCCGCCGACAGAACGACAGACAGCGCCAGACGGTGTCCTTCGCCGGGCGATAGGCGCCCGAGCGCGCTCAGCGAGCGCGCGCCTGCGGACACGTCTGCTCGTACTTGCCTGGCCTTCACGCGACCTCCTCCAGCAGCCGACGATCGACGAGCTCATCGCCATCGGCCGGGCGCGCGAGCCGGCCGCCCTCCAGCCGCAGCACGCGGTCGGCGCGCTCGGCGAGCAGCGCGTGGTGGACGATCAGCAGCGTCGTGCGCCCGCGCGTCAAGGCGGTGAGGGCACCGGCGATCCGGCGCGCGCTCTCCTCGTCGAGGTTGGCGGTCGGCTCGTCGAGCACCAGCAGGCGCGCGTCGCGCAGGAACGCGCGCGCCAGCGCGATGCGCTGGCGCTGCCCGGCCGATAGCCGGCGGGCATCCTCGCCGAGCGGCGTGTCCATGCCGTGCGGGAGACCCTCGATGAACTCCAGCGCACCTGCCGCGGCGGCCGCGCGCTGCAGCCGTTCGTCGCTGGCGTCGGGCGCACCGAGGCGGATGTTCTCGGCGACGCTGCCCGCGAACAGTCGCGCGTGTTGCGGCACCCAGGCGATCTGGCCCCGCCACAGCTCGGCGTCGAGCTCGCGCAGGTCGACGCCGCCGCAGCTGACGCGCCCGGCGGTGGGGTCGGCCAGGCGCATGAGCAGCTTTGCCACGGTGCTCTTGCCCGCTCCGCTGGTGCCGACGAGGGCGGTCGTCTGGCCCGGCGCGAGCCGCAGATCCACGCCGTCGAGCGCCGGCTCTTTGCGGTGCGGGTAGGCGAAGCCGACGCCGTCGAGGCGGATCGGCTCGCGCGCAGGGTCGGGCAGGCGCCGGGCGAGCGCGACTCGGCGCTGCGCGAGCCGTGCGCCGGCGGGCGCCGGCTCTTGGGCGGCAGCGTCTGCGATCCCCAGTGGACGGTCGAGCACGGCGAAGATCCGCTCGGCCGCGGCGGTGCCGTCGGCGCTTGCGTGAAACTGCTGGCCGACGCCACGCAACGGCGCGTACAGCTCGGGCGCGAGCAGCAGCACGGTCAGTCCCGCGGTCAGGCCAAGATAGCCGCCGGCCAGCTGCACGCCGATCGTCGCAGCGACCAGCGCAGTGCCGATCATCGCGCACAGCTCGAGCACCAGCGCCGAGAGGAACGCCACGCGCAGCGTGGCCATCGTCTCCGCGCGGTATCGCTCGCCGACGTCGGCGAGGATCCGCGCCTGGGCGGCCTCGCGACGGTGCGCTCGCAGCGTCGGCAGGCCGCGCACGACATCGAGAAAATGTGCGCTGAGCAGCGACAGCGCTCGCCAGCGCCGGCGCGTCTGCACGCGCGCGCCCTTGCCGATCAGGATCATGAAGAGGATCAGGATCGGGATCGTCAGTGCGAGGATGCCCGCCGACAGCGGGTCGACGCTCGTGGCCCATGCGAGCACGGCGAGCGGCACGAACGCTGCGAGCACCAGCTGCGGCAGATAGCCGGCGAAGTACGCCTGTAGGGCGTCGACGCCCTGGACTGCGCAGGCGGCCAGCTCGCCGGTGCGCTCCTCGCCATCGTGACCGGCGGGAGAGTCGAGCAGCAGATGGCGCGACAGGCGCGCGCGCAGCTCGGACATAACGCGACTGGCCCCGAGTCGCCCCGACAGCTCAAAGCCACCGTCGACGGCCGCGCGCGCGAGCAGCACGGCGCCGAGGGCGAGCAGCTGCGCCTGCAGATCGGCAAGCGATGCGCGATGGAGCGCGGCGCGGTCGATGATGTACGCAAGCAGCGCGGCCTGAGCGACGATCAACCCGGCGCCGAGCACGCCGAGCAGCCCTGCGAGCGCGAGGTGCCTGCGCGCGGCGCGGCTCTCCCTCAGCAGCCGGCGGTGGACGGGCGCGGCCACGAGCTAGGCCGTGGCGGGCGGCTCGGCTGGCGGGGGCAGCGGGCGCTCGTGCGCCGCTGCCGACGCACCCTCCCGGCCCAGGCTGCTGAGCACGGCGATCGGCGTCGGCGTGCCCTCGAAGTCGTCGCGCCCGAGGCGATGGCGAAAGACCCAGTAGGTCCAGCCCTGGTAGAGCAGCACTATCGGCACGAAGATCACCGCGACGACCGTCATCACGGTCTGCGTGTAGTGCGTCGAGGAGGCCGCCACCAGCGTCAGGTCGTTGGCGTGCGCGCTGCTCGCCGGCAGCGCGTTCGGGAACAGCCCCACGAACAGGCTCGCGAACAGCAGGGCGATCGCGCCGGCGCTGAGTCCGAACGCCCAGCCGTCGCGCGCCCGGCGCAGCAGCAGCGGCACGGCCGCGGCAAGCCCGGCGGCGCCGGCGGCGACGACCTGCTGGGAGACCTTCACTCCGCCGCTGTTCTGATCGAGCGCCGTCCACAGGAGAAACGCGCCCATCAGCACGACGCTGGCCACGGAGGCGCCCAGCGCGACCGCCCGCGCCCGCGCCACGATCTCCCCGCGAGTGCGCAGCGACAGGAAGATCGCGCCGTGTGCGAGGAACAGCGACAGCGTCGTCAGGCCTCCGAGCAGCGCGTAGGGGTGAAGCAGATCCCACAGCGACGCGGTCACGTTGTGCGCCGCGTTCATCGGTACGCCGTGGACGATGTCGGCCCAGCCGACTCCCCACAGCAGAGCGGCGAGCAAGCTGCCGACCACGGCCGTCCACTCCCAGGTGGCCCGCCAGCGCGGCGAATCTTCCTTGCCCCAGAACTCAAAGGAGACGCCGCGCACGATCAGCGCCGCGAGAATCAGGAAGAGCGCCAGGTAGAAGCCGGAGAAGAGGCTCGCATACCAGCCCGGGAAGGCCGCGAAGGTCGCCCCGCCGGCGGTCAGCAGCCAGACCTCGTTGCCGTCCCACACGGGCCCGATCGTATGGATGATCATGCGCTTGTCGGTTTCGTCGCGGCCCAGCGCGCGGATCAGCATGCCGACGCCGAAATCGAAGCCCTCGAGGACGAAGTAGCCGATCCACAGGACGCCGATCAGAGCGAACCAGAGGGTCTGCAGGAAGTTCGGGTCGTGCACGGTCAGGCTCCGTTTCAGTAGGCCAGGACGAGGTCTTCGCGGGGCGCGCCGCCGGGTTTTCCGCAGGGCTCTTCGGAGTCATCCCTCACCGGCTCGGATTCCGGGCCGTGTTTGATCTCGCGCAGGAACAGGCGCCCGCCGACGATCAACAGGACGCCGTAGAGCAGCGTGTAGCCGAGCAGCGTGATGATCAGCGAGCCCGAACCGACCAGCGGTGAGTTGGCCTGGCTGGTCTTCAGCAGGCCGTAGACGACCCACGGCTGGCGGCCCATCTCGGTGAAGATCCAGCCTGTGAGGTTGGCCACGACCGGCAACGCCGCACCGGCGATCGCCGCCCGCTGAAACCAGCGCGCCTGCTCCAGGCGCGCCCGGCGCATCAGCAGCAGGCCGAGCAGCGCCAGCAGCACGAGCAGCACGCCGGCCCCGGCCATCAGACGGAACGTCCAGTAGGTCACGCCGACGATCGGCACGTAGTCTCCCGGCCCGTATTTGGCCTTCTCTTCGGCGTTGATCTGATTGATCCCCTTGACCTGTCCATTCCACGATGCCGTGCCGATGATCGACAGCAGATGCGGGATGCGGATGTCGGTGTTCAGGCGCTTGGGGTGGCGTTCGAAAGGGCCGACGGCGAAGACCGACAGGCTCGCGCCCTTGGTTGTGGTGTAGAGGGCCTCCGCCGCGGCCATCTTCATCGGCTGCTGCTTCTCCATCAGCGTTCCCTGGGCGTGGCCGAACGCGCCCGTGGCGATCGCAGCGACGAGCGTCAGCGGCAGAACCGTGCGCGCCGAGCGCGAGAAGACGTCCGTGTTGCGGCCACGCAGCAGCCCGAATGCGGAGATTCCGAGCACGAGCATCCCGCCGGTGACCAGCGCGCCGAACACCGTGTGGGGGAAGGCGAGCAGCACCGTCGAGTTGCCCAGCACGGCGAAGATGGACTTCAGCTCCGCGCGGTGGGTGACGTGGTTGATCGTGTACCCGACCGGGTGCTGCATCCACGAGTTCGCAGCGAGGATGAAGTAGGCCGAGAGGACCGTGCCAAACGCGGTGAGCCAGATCGTCGCCAGATGCACCCGCGGCGAGAGCCGGTTCCAGCCGAAGATCCACAGGCCGACGAAGGTCGACTCCAGAAAGAACGCGGCGAGTCCCTCCATCGCCAGCGGGGCGCCGAAGATGTCGCCGACGTAGCGCGAGTACTGCGACCAGTTCATGCCGAACTGGAACTCCTGGACGATGCCGGTGACGACGCCGATCGCGATCGACAGCAGCATGAACTTGCCCCAGAAGCGGGTCATGCGCAGGTAGACCTCGTCGCCGGAGCGGTGGTAGCGCGTCTGGCAGTAGGCGACCCACGCCGCCAGGCCGATCGACATCGGCACGAAGATGAAGTGAAAGACGGTGGTGACCCCGAACTGCAGGCGGGCGAGTTCCAGTGTGTTCATGGGGGCGAAGCTAAGGGCTGGCAAGACCCCGTCCATCGGACGATTTCCCCCGCGAGCGTGCGGGCAACTACGGAATCGCGCGGCGCCGCACCAGGTAACGGCGCAGCTCGTCGGCACCCCACACGATCAGCGGAAACGGCGCGAGCACGAGCCCGCCACCTCGGTGGGATCGCCGGTGGGCGCCGCGTCGCCATGTACCGTCGCGTTGTTGCACGCCGCGGCCTTCGCCGCCGGTGCAGCCGATGCCGCTGAAGACGAGGTCGCGCGCCTCCAGTCGAGGTCGGCCCTGGTCGACGAGCTCGGCCGAGCGCAGCACCGGCACCGACTTTCCGGTGAGCGTTGAGAGGTCGACCTCGACCGCCCCGGTCAGCAGGCGCATGTCAGCGGGGACGCGGTCGCCCTCGGCGATCAACACGATGTCGCCGGGAACGAGCTCGGCGGCCTCGACCGTGGTGGGCTCGCCGTCGCGGATCGCGATCGCGTGCTGGGGCAGGTAGCCGGCCAGCGCCTCGACCGCCCGCTCGGCCTGCAGCTCCTGCACGAACGCGAAGGTGGCATTCAGCAGGATCACGAGCAGCACCGCGATCGCCACCGTCCGGTTGCCCACGGCCAGCGACAGCCCCGCGGCCAGCCACAGCAACAGCGCGAGCGGGTGTGTCAGCTGACGGCGAGCTCACGCGGCCACTGGACGCCTCCGCGCCTGCGCAGCTCGTTGACCCCGTACTGCAGCAGCCGCCGCGCAGCCTCGCGTGAGGACAGTCCGTCGGGCGAGCTCTGCAGCTCGCTGACGAGCAGGTCGGCCCGCTCGGTGGGGTCGAGCTCAGCTGGTGCGGGCGCTTCGGTCGGCATCCTGCCCCACGCTAGGTCGCCCCTGGTGCCGCGGCACCGGGCGCCAGCCACGCCCCGCTTCCGTAGAAAACCCCTAGAGGCTTGACGCGGGTTGGAGTCTCTGGGTCTCTGATCTGTTCGCGAGCAGATCGCCAGAGGCACAGTGGGCTGTGTCCTCTTTACGCGAACTGCG
>Ga0207930_1000703_pt1 | contig 10540 bp, 8 predicted proteins | sample NGESurshal092012_7_FD_184477 | JGI IMG/M metagenome (GOLD analysis project Ga0207930, IMG submission 184477) | Arctic peat soil microbial communities from Barrow, Alaska - NGEE Surface sample 210-3 shallow-092012 (SPAdes) | ecosystem: Environmental > Terrestrial > Soil > Wetlands > Peat ... | reverse complement strand
TCTTCAGTACGGCGCGCTGGAAGTGGCTGACGGTGTGCGCCTCCTGCACCAGCTCCGCCGTCTTGCCGAAATAGGTGTGGGCGCCGGTGGCGTAGACGAGGGCGCCGATCTCGCCTTGTCGGATGATCGACCCGGAGAACACCGCCGCGCCGGGCCCGGCCGTGACGGGCAGCGACTCGCCGGTCAGCGCGGACTGATCCACCTCGACCGGGTCGCCTGCCAGCAGCCGCGCGTCCGCCGGCACGATGTCGCCCATCCGCATCCGGATCACGTCGCCGGGTACCAGCTCAGCCGCCGGGGGTGTGACCCATTCGCCGTCGCGTCGCGCCCGGGCGTTGACCGCAAGTTGGGCCTTGAGCGCCTCGATGGCTTTGCCTGCTGAACGCTCCTCCCAGAACCCGACGACAGCATTGGCCAGTAGCAGCACCAGGATGATGGAGAAGTCCGGCCAGTGTCGCAGCACACCCGAGAGGAGCACGGCGACTTCGATCATCCACGGGATCGGGCCCCAAAAGTAGCCCAGCAGCTTCAGGAGCTGGTTGGTTTCCTTCTCCGCGATCTCGTTCGGGCCGTACTTCAGCAGCCGTTTCGCTGCCTCGGCCTGGCTCAGCCCCTCTGGTGAGCTCCCGAGCTGCTTTTGGACCTCGTCCATCGGCAGCGACTTGAGGTCGTGTTTCGGGTCAGGCGTGGAGGTCGAGGAGTCCGTCGGTGTGGGCTTGGTGGTGTCAGTGCTCATGATGTCTGCCTGCTCGAGATGGGTGGTGGCGCGGGTCGGGTGTCGTGGGTCGGTGATCGTTACGCGTGAGCCGTTGATGCTGATGGGTTGTACTCGCCGAGACGGGTATCCCGATTGGACGTGGCCCGTCGTTGGAGGGCCTGCCGGGCGCGGGCCACATTCCGGTCCTGGCCGTCCCAGATCGTCAAGGCGCGCTGCTGGATCGAGCGGCCGAAGGAGAACGCCACCGGCCACGGCAGCGGTGAGCTGGTGCCGTTGTTGATGGCGGCCAGCCGGGTCGTGGCGAGGTCGCCGGACTGACCGCCAGACAGGAACGCCATCTCGGCGACCGCGGCCGGCACGTCCGGGTGGCTTCGGCCGCGGCCTGCACCGGGTCCTGGACCGGACGACCACGCCCGGGAAGGATCATATTGGGTTTCAGGAGTATGCCCTCCAGCACGACTCCCTGCTCCTGTAGTTGGCTGAGCACGACGCGAAGCACATCTTCGGTGTCCTGGCCGCACCGCGACAGGGTGTGCTCGCTGGTCATCCGGACTTCCGGTTCGACGACCGGCACCAGGCCGGCTTCCTAGCAAAGCGCGGCGTAGCGCGCGCGTGTGCGCGTTGGCACGCGTGCAGGCCCGGTTGGGGGTGGCCGCACCGATGGTGAGCACGGCCCGCCATTTCGCGAAGCCGGCGCCCAGCTGGCGGTACTCGGCCAGGCGAGCGCGCAGGCCGTCCAGGCCTTCGGTGACCTTCTTCCCGGGATGTCCGGCCATCAGTGTCGCGCCGAGGTCGGCCTTGATGCTCGTGGCGATCCCGGCTTCGCGCAGGTTGCTCAGGAACGGCACCCCGTCAGCGGTGTGTTGCCGAATCGTCTCGTCACACACGATGACGCCGCTGATGCTGTCCCCGAGCCTCGAGGTGGTGACGATCAGTTCCCGGGAGGCGCGGCGGGCCGGCTCGGTCTGGTCGATCCCGAGCCGGGTGACGCGCCGGTTGCAGGTGGGGATCGATTCGTCGATCGCCGGCACACCCTTGTCGTCGGCGACTAACGCCCGCGCCGTGTCCAACAATGAGGTGTCGGTCAGGGCGGTGTCGATCACTCCGGGGCCCGCGCGCGGGGCAACGGTCCCCGAGTCGGCGGTCCCCGGCGTGACGGCCGGCGGGGTGGGCACCGGCGGGTAAGGGTCGGTGGGGTGGCGGTCACTGCGGTGGGGTCCAGACCCAGTCGCGGATCTCGGGCAGGTCCTGGCCGTGGATGTCGATGTAGCGGGCGTGTTCGACGAGCTTGTCGGCCATCGTCTGTTTGAGGTAGTCCCCTGTCGCGCCGAGCTGTGGGAGCCGGTCGATGACGTCACTGACGAGGTGGAAGCGGTCCAGCCGGTTCTGCACCCGCATGTCGAAGGCGGTGGTGATGGTGCCTTCCTCGATGTAGCCGCGCACGTGCAGGTTGCGGTTAGTGCGGCGGTAGGTGAGGCGGTGGATCAGGGTCGGGTAGCCGTGGAAGGCGAAGATGATGTGCTTGTCGCGGGTGAACAGTGAGTCGTAGTCGCTGTCGGACAGCCCGTGCGGGTGCTCGCTGGCCGACTGGAGCTTCATCAGGTCCACGACGTTGACCACGCGGATCTTCAGCTCGGGCAGGTTTTCCCGCAGGATCGTCGCCGCGGCCAGCACCTCGAGGGTGGGGGTGTCACCGCAGCAGGCCAACACCACATCCGGTTCGGCGCCTCGGTCGTTGCCGGCCCATTCCCAGATGCCGATCCCCTCGGTGCAGTGCACCACCGCCTGCTGCATGCTCAGCCACTGCGGCATCGCGTGCTTGCCGGCCACGATGACGTTGACGTAGTGGCGGCTGCGCAGACAGTGATCGGCGACCGAGAGCAGGCAGTTGGCGTCCGGGGGAAGGTAGACGCGGACGATGTCGGCCTTCTTGTTCACGACATGGTCCAGGAAGCCCGGGTCTTGGTGGGTGAACCCGTTGTGGTCCTGCTGCCAGACGTGGGAGGCGAGCAGGTAGTTCAGCGAGGCGATGTCGCGCCTCCACGGCAGCGCCTTGGTGACCTTGAGCCATTTGGCGTGCTGGTTGAACATCGAGTCGACGATGTGGATGAACGCCTCGTAGCAGTTGAACAGCCCGTGCCGCCCGGTGAGCAGGTAGCCCTCCAGCCAGCCTTCACTTTGGTGCTCACTGAGCATCGAGTCCAGCACCAGACCGGCCGGGGCCAGGAATTCGTCACCCTCGACGGTGCGGGCTTCCCACTGCCGGTCGGTGACCTCGAAGACCGCGCCGAGCATGTTTGACAGGGTCTCGTCGGGGCCGAAGATCCGAAAGTTGCGCTGTTCAGCGTTGAGGCGGACCACGTCGCGCAGGAACGTGCCGAGCACGGCAGTGTCCTGGGCCCGGACCGCGCCGGGCGCGGGCACGGTGACGGCGTGGTCGCGGAAGTCGGGCATCCGCAGGTCGCGTAGCAGCAGCCCGCCGTTGGTGTGCCGGTTGGCGCCCATCCGCTGCTCCCCGGCCGGGGCGAGGGCGGCCAGGTCGGGCAGCAGTCGGCCGGTCTCGTCGAACAGCTCCTCGGGCTTGTAGCTGCGCATCCAAGCATCCAGCTGCTCGACGTGCCCAGGGTGCTCGCCGTCGACCAGCAGCGGCACCTGATGGGCTCGGAAGGTGCCCTCAATGGCCAGCCCGTCGACCACTTTCGGCCCGGTCCAGCCTTTCGGGGAGCGCAGCACGATCATCGGCCACCGCGGCCGGGTACCGCCCACACCCGTGCGGGCGTCGGCCTGGATGGCGCGGATAGCCTCGATGGTCTTATCGACGGTGGCGGCCATCAGTTGGTGCATCGCCTCGGGCTCGTCGCCCTCGACGAAGTGCGGTTCCCAGCCGCAGCCACGCAGGAACTGGTCCAGCTCCTCGTGCTCGATGCGCGCCAGCACGGTGGGGTTGCTGATCTTGTAGCCGTTCAGGTGCAGGATCGGCAGCACCGCACCGTCCTCGATCGGGTTCAGGAACTTGGTGGAGTGCCAGGCTGTGGCCAGGGGTCCGGTCTCAGCTTCGCCGTCGCCGATGACGCACGCGACGATCAGGTCAGGGTTGTCGAACGCGGCGCCGAACGCGTGGCTCAGGGAGTAGCCCAGTTCGCCGCCTTCGTGGATCGACCCCGGTGTCGTGGGCGCCACATGGCTGGAGATCCCGCCGGGGAAGGAGAACTGGGTGAACAGCTTCTTCAGACCAGCCTCGTCTTGGCTGATGTCGGGATAGATCTCGGTATAGGAGCCCTCGAGGTAGGTGTTGGCGACCAGAGCGGGTCCACCGTGTCCGGGACCGGCGATGTAGAACATGTCCAGGTCGTACTTCTTGATGGCCCTGTTCAGGTGCACGTAGATGAAGTTCTGGCCCGGAGTGGTGCCCCAATGCCCGACCACCAACGGCTTCACATCCGCAAACTCCACGGGACGCTTGAGCAGGGGGTTGTCGTAGAGATAGATCTGGCCGACCGACAGGTAGTTCGCCGCCCGCCAGTAGGCATCCATCCTGTACAGCAGGTCTGGTTCCAGCGTTCTGGTCGTCATGATTTCGGCGCTCCCTGGTCGACTCAACAGATGGCATCTCGCGAGGTGGCGCCCCTCGTCCGCGTGAAGCGTTGCACTGTGTTCAACTATGCCGCGCCGGCAACGGCGGTGTCGAACCACTCCGTCTGTTGATGACCGCAGTGATCGTGGGCGAGGCAGGTGCGCACGAGTTGCGCCATGGGAACCCCGGACAAACGCCGGTACTCGGCGACCTGCCATCTGGGTGGGACTCGATTGGTACGCAACCTCCGACCGCGCCGTCGACTTGCTGTTCACCATCGGCCCCACTGATGATCCCCGCGCGCCACAGCTATCCTTGGCTTATCCACAGGCTTGCTTATCGTGGCAACAGCCACGAGTATCTGGGCGTGCTTGGCAACAGGGAGGGCACCGTTGGACAGGGTCATCCTCATCAATCACGGTCAGTTCGACCTGGTCATGGAGGACATTGACTGCGTCTCGTCGCTGGGCTGCGACTCGGGGGCTGTGCGCCGGCAGATGGCCCGCCGTCGCTTCGCCAAGGTTTCCCGCAGCCGCGACCATGGCGAAGACGACCCGAGCCTCGCCTGCTGGACCTGGCCGGAGGCGCACTGACCATGCGCGTGCTCGTGGTCAACGCCGGATCCTCCAGCGTGAAGCTCCGCTTGCTCGACGACCACGACGTCATCGAGCAAAGCGCAGACCTGCCCGCCGGCTCCGAGGGATTCGACATCGCGTCCCTGCCCGGCGTCATGCATGGCTGGGGTAAGCCCGATGTGGTCGGTCATCGCATCGTTCACGGCGGGATGACCTTTACCGGCCCGGTCCGAATCAACGATGCCGTGCGCGAGCAGCTGCAGGAGCTGACTGACCTGGCTCCGCTGCACCAGCCCAAGTCCCTTGCCGCGCTCGACGCGGTCACCGCACAGCTGCCCGACGTACCCGCCGTCGCCAGCTTCGACACCGCCTTCCACGCCACCATCCCTGCCCCGGCAGCGACCTATGCGGTGCCGCGCGAGTGGCAGCAGCGTTACCAGATCCGACGATATGGGTTCCACGGGTTGTCGCACGCATACTGCTCCCAGCACGCCGCGCAGCTGCTGGACCGCCCGCTGAAGGATCTGCGGGTCATCACCTGTCACCTCGGCGCGGGCGCCTCGCTCGCGGCGGTCCTTGGTGGTCGCAGCGTCGACACCACGATGGGCTTCACCCCGCTGGAAGGCCTGGTCATGGCGACCCGTTCGGGCACCGTCGATCCCGGGCTGGTGCTCTGGCTCGAGGAACATGAGCACCTCGCACCGCACCAGGTCGCCAGCGCATTGGAGAATCGTTCCGGGCTCACCGCCCTGGCGGGCACCGGCGATATGCGGGAGATCGAGGCTGCCGTAGATCGCGGTGACCCGGATGCGATTCTCGCTATAGAGGTCTACATTCACCGACTTGCCGGCAGCATCGCCGCGATGAGCGTTGCAACGGGAGGGGTGGATGTGCTGGCGTTCACCGGCGGCGTGGGCGAACACTCATCCAGGGTTCGAGCCCGAGCGGTCGAACGGCTGGGCTTCCTCGGCCTCGCCATCGACACCAACCGCAACGACACCGTCCATGGCGACGGCGACATCACCGCTGCCGGAACGAGCGTGCGAACCGTGGTGGTCACCGCCCGAGAAGACCTACAGATCGCGGGCGAGGCGCGTTTGGTGCACGGCACCCCATAGCAGGCACCCCATAGCAACAGCGATCGTGTCGCCGCAGGTGGCGCGCCCGGTCAGGCACGGCTCGACCCCCCCATTCGGGTTCACCCCGACCCCGACCCACGGGTGCTGGGCACCGTCACCACCAAGCACCACACCGGCGTGGTCCTGCCTCACACCAAAGCCCTTCACAGGAGGGGATGGCTTCACCGAACAAGAACGTGCTGGGCGGGGCCGTGCGGCAGGCGATGGGTCGCCTCCGTACCGCCTCGAGCAGGCGGAGGAGCGTACGTTGAACTTGTCGATGCGGGGCGATCTGTTTGCTCTGGCGTCTAAAGGACATGCCCGGGCGCTCTCGCTCGCGCGCGTCAGACCGGGGCGACAGTGCGGGTGACCACCCAGCGGTGCGGGGAGATCAATCGCGTACGTGTGACCCGTGGTTCTCGAAGGCGGCCTCGGACCGGTGTACAGGAATGACCCCGACAGGGTGAGATCGTCGGTCTCCTCCGGGTAGCCCTCGACCGTACCGCCGCCTTGGCCAGCGATCTCGGCCCGCGCCCCGCCCAGTGCGGCGTCGGCGACACCGCAGCGGCGCAGGCCCTTGCCAGTGGAGAAGCACGTGATGCGCCAGTTAGGGAGGGCGGTGAGCCCTTCTCGTAGCGGCATCGGCACTTGATCTCGGGCAGTTCCCCCGGGGATCCGAATTGGCACCAGCCCAGGCGCTGATCACCGCCAATGACGAGCGCGGCGTGGGTGCAGCCCTCGCGTACGCGTTGCTCCTTCTCAGTTCGGTTCTGCGCAGGGGTGCGGCCCTTGCCCACCTTGACGTGGAAGCCCATGCGCCAGCAGCCGCCCCACACGCCGTTGTTCGCCTCTACCAGCCGGGCAGTCGCTGGCCACGTCTGCACGTCCAGTGGCCGGACGCAGAGGGCACCGGTCCTCTCGACTGTCGCTCTCGGGTCGTTCACGGACACTGTCAGTATGCCCGCCTGCAGCCTGCCACCTGGCGCGCTTCGGGACCGCTAACTCGAGGCCGGACCGGTCGGCAAGGTTGAGCTGAACGGTGTCATTGCTCGGTGCGTGCCGCTGCCGTGGCAAGGGCACCGTCGAAGCCTGGAGAACTTCGACGACCGTCGCCCGGGCTGAATCGAACGAATGAGACAGAGGGTCATCACCTGGACTGCAATCGCCGCCGTTCCGGCAACCAATCGATGACCGGTCAGCCATCGCCTTCCACCATGGCATTGGTCACATGCGCCCACAGGTCACCGATCGGGCCCGGGGGCGTGCTCGGCACAAGTTCCCTGGCCCTTTGGGCTCGGGCCTTGATGAGCCGTTCTTTCTTGTCGGGCGATTGCCCACCTGACGGGCGGGCCGCGATGAATCGCCACCGCGCACCGTCGCCCAGACTCGCCAGCCCGCCGCCGTCGCCACGAGCAGCTGTGGCATTGGCTGGCGCACCCCCAACAGCCACCTGGACCAGAGCCCGACCACCAGCGAGGCGGACACCGCGACGCGTTCTCCACGCACGTCAGCTTCGTTGAGCCAGTATCCGCAGCGACGCCCTACTGAACAACCCTTGTTCAGTAGGCTCCTAGGCACCGATCCCGCGACGGGTGACTTGCCGGAACGTCGCCTCAATCCCAAACGACACGACGACCATACCGGCCAGCACCCCAACAGAGCCGAGGCTGCTCTTGGCAAGGAGCGCTGCGAGCGCCCCGGCGCAGGCGAGAGCCGCGACGATCGAGATCCACGGCCTCGAACCGCGCTGCTTCGACGTCCGCGCCTCGGCGAGGTTCACGACCGCGAAGATGATGAGAAAGCCCGCACTGCCCATCGTGGAGATGCTCTGCAGGTCCATGACGTTGGCGAGCACGAGCGTGCCCGCGGCGGTGATGAACAGTCCCTCGAGCGGCTGGTTCCAGATGGGGCGTTCGAGCTCTGCCGGGAGCTCTCGGGCTTTGGCGATCGTGTACGTCATGCGCGCGGAGCCGTAGAGCGTCGCGTTGATGGCGGACGCCGTCGACAGCATCGCGGCGACGCCGATCAGGACGAACCCGGCCGAGCCCAGCGCCGGGCGCGCGGCGACCGCGAGCGCATAGTCCTTCGCATCCACCAGTTGAGCCACCGGGACGGACCCAACCGCGACGACGGACACGAGCACGTACAACACGATGACGAACAGCACCGAGATGTAGTACGCCCGGGTCAGCGTCCGCCCCGGGTCGTCGACGTCCTCGGCCGCGTTGGCGATCAGCTCGAATCCCTCGTATGCCAGGAACACGATCATGCCGCCGGCGACGAGCGACAGCGGCGGGCTCCACTGGCTGGGCGCGAGCCGGGTCGAGGAGACACTGGAGAACCCGACCACCACAAACAGCAGCAGGATCGTCAGCTTGATGGCAACCACGTAGCGCTCGGTCCGCGCGACCGTGGAGGCCCCCGCGACGTTGAGAGCGGCGATGAGCACGACCGCAGCGGTCAGGAACACGTGCTTGCCGAGCTCTTGCTGCGCGGGCGGCAGGAAGCTCGCCGCGTAGCTGCCGAACGCCTGGGCATACAGCGCGAGCATCACGATGTAGCTCAGCCACAGCAGCACATTGATTCCGCCCGTGAACAGCCCGGGCCCGAACGCGCGGTTGACGAACGTCACCGTCCCCCCGCGGCTCGGGAACGAGGTCGAGAGCAGCGCGTAGGACCTGGCGGTGAGCAGCGCCACCAGTCCCGCGACCAGGAACGCGACCGGTGCGCCTCCACCGGCGATCTGCACCGACAGCCCGAGGACCGCGAAGATCCCCCCGCCGACCATCCCGCCGATGCCGATCGACACGACGCCCCACAGGCCGATGCGTCTCGGTGATACTGACTCGCGCTTCGTCACACTCGAACCTTTCATGAGTCGTGAACGAGGTCTGCTGCGGCGTCCACCACAGGCAGGTTCTTGGCGATCCGCGTCAGGCTCCGAATCTCCCCAGCCACGTCGACCGCGCCGGCGGCGGTTCTCACCTGATCGCTGGTGGGCTGCACACCGGCGAGCTTGGCACGCCGGGCGACCACTCAGGTGTCGCGTCCCCGGTCCGGTTCCAACTGTCGTAGCAATCCCAGTAACCGAACCGCTATCGGAACGATGAAGACCATGTTGTGCCAGGTCGACACAGCCTCCGCGCGTGCCCGTAGCGGGATCGGTCTGCGGAACAGCCGAAGGCGGCGTAGAGCGGTAGCCACATGCCCCGCTGACCGTTCGATGATCGGTCACGTATCGGTCATCTTTCGAATGATCGATACGATCTGCAACATACGCTGTTCAATCTGGGCATGACCTGAATGGGGTAACGAAAGGCTCAGGAAGCGTGAATGTCTCACCGCCGGATCCATCACCGTCCTCACTAAGGGTGCCCGACTCGACCCCTGCAGAGGTGAGCAACCTTGGCCGGCTTCGCATGTTGTCGCGGATCGCTGAGCAGGTCGGTGAAGGAGTCGTGGTTGCCGACAACGACGGTTGGTTCCAGTATGTCAACCCGGAGTTTGCCGCCCAGCACGCCGGTACGGTCGAGGAGCTGACGGGGGCGCACCTGAGTTCCTTCTACCGTGAGGAGGATCTCGCTACTCAGGTGCAGCCGGTCATTGCCGCTGCGCTGGAGTGCGGGATTGGTCGCGGGGAGGTGACCCGGCTGCGCCGAGACGGCACCCAGTTCCCCGCTCGTATCACCCTGTCACTGCTGCGAGATGATGCGGGCGCGTTGATTGGCCGGGTGCTCTGCGTTCAGGACATCACCGAGCAGAGGCAGTTGGAGGAGGAGCTGCGTCAGGCGGCGTTGTATGACCCGTTGACGAGGCTGCCCAACCGGCGGCTGCTGCGTGACCGTGTCGAGCACGCGCTGGTCATGCGGGCACGCGGGCACACCGGGGTGGCGGCGCTCTTCGTGGACCTCGACAGCTTCAAGCAGGTCAACGACATGTTCGGGCACGACGTCGGCGACGAAGTGCTCGTGCAGGTCGCGGGCCGGTTGACTCAGTGCGTCCGTGCGTGTGACACGTTGGCGCGTCACGGGGGGACGAGTACGTCGTGCTCCTTGAGGAGATCGCCGACCGGGAACGGGCGAACTCTATCGGCCAACGGATCTTGGCCGGGTTCGATGAACCAGTGCGGACCGTGGTCGGCAACATCTCGGTGTCGGTCAGCGTCGGCATCCATGTTGCCACCGACGAAGACAACTACGACTCGCTGCTGCGGGCGGCCGACAAGGCCATGTACGAAGCGAAGCGCAGCGGCCACGGGGCCATTCGATTCTCCCCGCCCAACGTAGGCGCTCTGGTCCCGACGAGCCACTGAGTTGAGCCGGGGACAAGGGCCTGAGGGTGACTCTGGTGACCCGTGGTCGTGTGGCCGAGCGTGGTCCGGTTCTTTCTCTAATCTCGTGTGAGGCTGGCAGGCCGTCCAGTGGACAGCCAAGGAGGAATATGGGTGCGGCTCTTCTGGAGTGACCTGATCGTGTCAGTGCGTAACTGTTCTGCTTCCATATGTGGTGGAGGACGCGGCATGGCCGGGGTCCTCCAGCCCGCCATCACCTGCTCG
>Ga0207930_1000701_pt1 | contig 10565 bp, 7 predicted proteins | sample NGESurshal092012_7_FD_184477 | JGI IMG/M metagenome (GOLD analysis project Ga0207930, IMG submission 184477) | Arctic peat soil microbial communities from Barrow, Alaska - NGEE Surface sample 210-3 shallow-092012 (SPAdes) | ecosystem: Environmental > Terrestrial > Soil > Wetlands > Peat ... | reverse complement strand
GACCGCAGGAACTGACGATGTCCGATATCCTGACCAAGATCGAGGCTTACAAGCGCGAGGAGATCGCTGCCGCCAAGCGCGCGCATCCGTTGGCCAGCCTTGAAGCCCTGGCCAAGGCCGCGCCCGCTCCGCGCGGCTTCGTCCGCGCGATCCGCGAAAAACTCGCCCGCGGCGAGTACGCCTTGATCGCCGAAGTAAAGAAGGCATCGCCCTCCAAGGGCCTGATCCGCGCTGACTTCGATCCACCCGAGCTGGCGCGCGCCTATCAGGCCGGCGGCGCGGCGTGTCTCTCGGTGCTGACGGATACGCCGTCGTTTCAGGGCCATCTCGATTTCATGGTGGCGGCCCGAGCGGCGACTGCCTTGCCGGTGCTGCGCAAGGATTTCATCTACGACACCTATCAGGTGGTCGAGGCCCGCGCCCACGGCGCCGACTGTATTTTGATCATCATGGCGGCGCTCGACGATGCCGCGGCCCGGGACATCGAGGACACCGCCCTGGCGCACGGCATGGACGTCCTGATCGAAATCCACGAACGCGCCGAGCTCGATCGTGCATTGAAACTTCGCTCGCCGATGATCGGGGTCAACAACCGCAATCTTCGGACCTTCGAGACCACCCTTGCGACCAGCGAGGCTTTGGCGCCGCTGATCCCCGCCGATCGGCTGATGGTCGGAGAAAGCGGCATCTTCGTACCCAGCGATCTCGCGCGGCTCGCCCGTGTCGGCATGTCCACATTTCTGGTCGGCGAAAGCCTGATGCGGCAGACCGATGTGGCGGCGGCGACCCGCGCCCTGCTGGCGCGTGGCGATGTCCCGCGTGCGACCGGGACGCGCTGACGTATGGCACGCAAGTCCGCCAAACAAAGTTCCGCCCTCACCCATATCGGCGCCAAGGGTGAAGCGCGCATGGTGGACGTATCAGCCAAGCCCGCGACCGAACGCCTGGCCGTGGCGGAAGGCCGCGTCGTCATGAGCAAGGCGACGCTTGCACTGATCATTTCAGGCAACGCGAAAAAGGGCGACGTGCTCGGCACCGCGCGGGTCGCCGGCATCATGGCCGCGAAACGGACTTCGGAATTGATCCCGCTGTGTCATCCGCTGGCCTTGTCGAAAGTCACGCTGGACATCGTGCCCGACAAAAGCCTCCCCGGCTGCATTGTGCGCGCTGCGGTGAAGGTCACCGGCCCGACTGGCGTTGAGATGGAGGCGCTGACGGCCGTCTCGGTTGCGTGTCTGACGATCTACGACATGATCAAGGCGGTCGAGCGCGGCGTCCGCATCGAAGGCATTCACCTGATCGAAAAGAAGGGCGGCAAATCCGGGCACTATCGCGTCAGCGAGTGAGCCGACTTTTTCGATGGGCCCCGGTTATTTCAGCGATGTATTGATCGAAGAGAACTTGGTATTGAGCTTCGCGCCGATCCCGTTGACAACAGCGATGATCGCAAGCGAAATACCGGCTGCGATAAGTCCGTACTCGATCGCGGTTGCGCCGGATTCATCGGCAAGAAAATCTTTGAGCATTTGTACCATCGTAATCGCTTCCTGGGTTTGCTGACGCACGACGCGGGTTGAACTCGCAAATAGCATGCCAGATCGGCAGCAAGCGTCCTCAACGTGTTAGATAGTTAAGGTTTGATTGATCGCTTCGGTGCGGGAACTTTGTTCCCACGCGATCCGTGGCGCACGGCAAATAATGCCGCTTCGACATTCAGCCTGCGACGCGATGACGCTCACGATAGGTTCTGGTCTTTATCCGGTTCCCGCACAGCGTAGACATGCACCACCGCCGCGTCGCCGGCTTCGACCTATCGAAGAATACCCGGCGGCATTCTTCGGCCGCGCACATCTTCAGCCGATCCAGAGTTCCCTTGATGGAACCGTCGTAAAGCTCGGCGACGACAACCGACAATCCGGCCATGGCATCGCGGCGGGAGGCGCCGAGCGTCATGCTGCGATCACCCCGCGTCTCCGCCACTAGCGGAAAAAGCTTCATCGCCTTGTTTAGCGACCGAACGGCCTCGGTGTCCTTTCGCCGGTCCGCCGGATCGCATTCAAGATAGGCGCGAATGCTGGTTCGGAGCTGCAGCGCGCTATCGAACATGGCGGTCGTGATTTTGGTGTCCTTGGTCGAAAGTCCACGCTGCGACATCCACGCCCCGAGTTCCCGCGGCCCGGTCAGTTCATCGTCTTGCACATGCTGCACGCCGTGGTGCGTGAAACGCCTGACGTCGAGCGAATTGGCGAAATCATATAGATGGGCCAATTCGTCGGGAACCTGGAATTTTCGGGAGTCTTTGGACATCTAAACACTAGTAAAGCATATTTACTGGTTGACAGCAAGAGACACGTGCATAACAACTATACTGGTGTCTAAGTCTCTCACATTTTCGGAACGAGGCCGTCATGAACCACAAGGCCGCATTGCCCCATCCCCGGATCTTCTATGGCTGGTTCGTCGTGCTAGCGGCATTCGCGGTGACTTTTGTCGGCTTCGGCTGCGCCTACACGTTCAGCGCCTTTGTCGAGGCGCTGCAGCGGGATTTCGACGCCTCGCGCGGCTCGGTGTCGCTGGTGTTCTCGCTCGCCGGGTTTCTCTATTTCGGCCTCGGCATCCTCAGCGGCCCCCTCGCCGACCGTGTCGGTTCCCGCGGCCTCGCTGTCGCCGGCATGATTCTGACCGGCCTTGGCCTCGCGGCCGCGAGCGTGGCGCGCAGTCTTCCGGAAGTCTACGCCGCCTATGGACTTGGCGTCGGGCTTGGCATCGGCTGCGCCTATGTTCCCGCCATAGGCGCGGTGCAACGATGGTTCGTCCGACGCCGCGGTTTTGCCTCCGGTATCGCCGTAAGCGGAATCGGCGTCGGTACGCTGGTGATGCCGCCATTGGCCTCACTCCTGATCGACAGTTTGGGATGGCGTGGGGCCTATCTCGCACTCGGCGCTCTGGCTGCCGTGGTTGGCGGGGGGCTTGCGCTCCTGATCGAGAACGATCCACGCAACCGCGGTCTCGGTCCCGACGGCGATCCACCGCCATCGGGCGCACAGCCGGCGCGACCGGAAGGCAATTCGGTACGCGACGCGATCCGGTCATCGCGTTTCATCAGGCTGTATGCTGCGTGCCTGATCTGCTCATTCGGCGTGTTTGTGCCGTTCGTCCATCTCGTACCCTACGCCCAGGATCACGGCGTTGCCCCCGCATCCGCCGTGTTGCTGCTCGGCGTGATCGGCATCGGCAGCACCGCCGGACGCTTCTTCCTCGGCGGCCTTGCGGACCGGATCGGCCGCCAGCTTTCGCTGCTGCTTATGTTCACGGGCATGGCGCTCGCTTTGGCGGTGTGGGTGATCGCGACGAACCTTTGGTCGTTGGCCGCCTTTGCGTTCGTCTACGGGGTGTTCTATGGCGGATGGGTCGCGGTGCTTCCGGCGGTAGTGATGGATTATTTCGGCGGCCGCAATGTCAGCGGCATCATCGGTATTCTCTACACCAGTGTGGCGTTCGGAACCCTGATCGGTCCCAGCGCCGCCGGTTTCGCCTTCGACCTCGGCCACAGCTACACGGTGCCAATCCTGGCCAGCGCCGGGGCCAACATCGTCGCCGCGATCATCATCGCGTCGACGTCGAAGATGGCCGCGCCGGCGTGATCGAAACCCGCAAGCTGCGGTTAATCTTTCATTAACTTAAATTCCTAACTTCACTTCCATATCGGCGCGATAGCTATCTGCCAGTCAGGATGCGGAAGTTTGCTTCCGGCATTCAGCTGGCGACGATCAAACTCATGCAGGCAACCGCGATTCTCTCCTTCGTCAGGCGTTTCGTTGGCGGCAACCCGATCCGCTGGCTTGTCCTTGGAGGCGCGCTCCTGATCGCCGCCATCACGATCGGCACCACGATCATGGCCAGCAATTTCCGCGAACGCGCGCTCCGTAGCGCCGAACGCGAACTGGAAAACACCGTATTGCTGCTGGCGCGCCATTTCGATCAGCAGCTCTCGGATTTCATCGCCGTTCAAGAAGACATTGCCGCGCAAGTCCGGCTGGACGGCATCACCTCGCCGGCCAATTTCAAGACTCAGATGTCAACCTCTGAAACGCACGAGGCACTGAAAGCCAAAGTCGGCTGGCATTCCGATGCCACCGGCGTCACTGTATTTGATGCAGAGGGTATGCTGATCAATTCGTCGGAGCACTGGCCGCCTCCCGATATCAACATTGCCGATCGGGCCTACTTCAAAGCCGCCCAATCTGGAGCCGCGGCAGCGCCGGCCTCGATTGAACTGGTGCAGGGCGGCTTCTCCAAGGACTGGGTAACCGTCATCGCCCACAAGATTACGGGGCCAAACGGCGAGTTTCTAGGGCTCGTCACGCGAGCGATCCGACCTGCCAGCTTTGAAAAATTCTTCGCATCGATGGCGCTGGGAGACGGTGCCTCGATTGCAATACTCCATCGCGACGGAACGCTGTTGGGACGCTATCCGCATGTTCAGGCGATGATCGGGCTGAATTTCAAAAATGCTCCTGTCAATCAACGGATTCTGTCAAAGTCAGACCATGGGACGACGCGCATAATTAGTGCAATCGACGGGCTAAGCCGACTGGCCTCGGCTCGTGCATTGACCGAATTCCCGATCGTCATCATCGCGACCACGACGGTATCGGCTGCGCTGGCCGATTGGCGGGAACAACTCAGCTATCTGATCGCCGCAGCCGGCCTCTCGGTGTTCGTGATCGCAGGCATGCTGCTTTTCGTCGTCCGCAAGCTGTCGCAGCAACATCACATGGAGAAGGAACGTCTCGACACCGCCGTCAACAATATTCCGCAAGGCCTGGTTGTGTATGACAAATCGGCACGGATTACGGTCTGCAACGAGCGCTACATCGAGATGTTCGGGTTGTCGCCGGAGGTGGCCAGGCCAGGCCACACCATGCAGGATCTGATCGCACATCGGAAAGAGACCGGCTCCTTCGACGGCGACGTCGATGAATTTTGCAACGCAATCATGCGCAATGTGGCGCTCGGGAAAGTCACTCATCAGGTCACAGAGGCTCCTGACGGCAGAGCGATCCAGATCATCAACCAACCGCTGGAATCCGGCGGCTGGGTGGCCACGATCGAAGATGTCACCGAGCGCAAGCGCTCGGAAGAGAAAATCGCCCATCTGGCACATTACGACGCGCTTACCGATTTGCCCAATCGGGTATTGTTTCGAGAGCAACTCGAACACGTTCTCAATCAGGTTCAATCTGGCGAACAATTGGCGGTTCTGTACATCGACATCGACGAGTTCAAGAGCGTCAATGACGCCCTGGGACACTCGGTCGGCGACGAACTCCTGAAAGCGGTGGCCGGCCGCCTGCGCGGTTGCCTCAGAGAGACCGATCTGGCGGCCCGTTTAGGTGGTGACGAATTTGCAGTCATTCAGACCGCGGTCAGGAACCCATCCGGGACGACGCATCTGGTGGAGCGAATCTATCGGGCGATCCGGGAGCCCTATGAGTGCGGCAGTCATCTCATCACCACGGATGCGAGCATCGGCATCGCGCTGGCTTCAGAGCATAACGCAGATCTGGACCAGCTGCTGAAGAACGCGGATCTGGCAATGTATGCCGCCAAATCCGCCGGACGCCGGACGCATCGTTTCTTCAAGCCGGACATGGAAGCGCAGGTTACGGCACGCCACGTGCTGGAAATGGATCTGCGCCAGGCGATATCGGACGCCGCGCTGGAGGTCCACTACCAGCCTTGTATCAGTCTGCGAGACAACAGGATCACCGGCTGCGAAGCCCTGCTGCGCTGGCGGCATTCAGAACGTGGCATGATTTCGCCCGCCGAGTTCATCCCGATCGCGGAAGAGACCGGACTGATCAATCAGCTGGGCGAATGGGTGCTGATGACGGCCTGTGCGGAGGCCACGACATGGCCGGATGACATCAGACTCGCGGTCAACGTTTCACCCGTTCAGTTCAAGAGCGGCACCCTGGCGCTGAAGATCCTGGCAGCGCTTGCTGCATCCGGTCTTCCTGCAGGCCGGCTGGAACTGGAGATCACCGAAGCAGTCCTGATCCGCGATGACGAAGCCGCACTCGCCATTCTGCATCAGCTTCGCGCCATTGGAGTGCGCATCGCACTGGACGATTTCGGCACCGGATATTCCTCGCTGAGCTACCTGCAACGGTTCCCGTTTGACAAGATCAAGATCGACCGCTGCTTCGTCGACGACATCGCAGAACCGGATGGGTCCTCCTGCATCGTGCAGGCGGTGGTAAATATCGCCGCGGCACGCCATATGACGACGACGGCTGAGGGCGTTGAGACGAAACAGCAGCTGGAATTGCTGCGCGCGCTGGGCTGCGCGGAAATGCAAGGCTATCTGTTCAGCCAGGCCAAACCAGCGGCGGAGATCAAGCAACTGTTCTTCACGCACCAGCAGAAATCAGCGGCCGTGGCCTGAGCCGTGAACGCATCGGGGCGGTTGCTGGCCGCCCCGATTGAACCCGTCGCTTGTCGTATTACAGATCTAGTTCGGAATCGCCGCCTTTGGAGACGACGGGACACCTGCATTGACGGTGACGCCGCGCAGAACGTTGAAAGCCGCGGCAAGCGCCTTGTCGTCCTTTTCCGCAGGCGGAACGTAGGCTTGCGAGCCGGTCTGCTCCGCGCCTTCGGCCGACAGATGGCCGCGCATCGACGCCTCGCCCTTGGTATCCGCACGGGCCTTCAATTCGTCAGGCACCTCCTGCAACACCTCGATGTCGGGCGTGATGCCCTTGGCCTGGATCGAATGGCCGGACGGCGTAAAATAGCGCGCGGTGGTGAGCGCCAGTGCGCCATTGCCGGTGCCGAGTGGAATGATGGTCTGTACCGAGCCCTTGCCGAACGAGCGCGTTCCAATGAGGGTCGCGCGCTTGTGATCGTGCAAGGCGCCAGCCACGATCTCCGAAGCGGATGCCGACCCGCCATTGATCAATACGACCAACGGCTTTCCTTTGGTGAGATCTCCACCATGCGCGGTAAAACGCTGGGTTTCCTCCGGTGTACGCCCCCGCGTCGAGACCACCTCGCCGCGTGCCATGAAAGCGCTGGACACCGAGACGGCCTCATCCAGCAATCCGCCCGGGTTGTTGCGCAAGTCGACGATATAGCCGGCCAATTTCTCCGGCGGGATCTGTTTCGATATGTCGCCGAGGGCCTTCTTCAGTCCTTCGGTGGTCTGTTCGTTGAACGAACTGATCCGGATATAGCCGATGTCGCCGCCGTCGGTATGGAAGGTCACCGGACGCACCCGGATGACTTCGCGCACCAGCGAAACGTCGATCGGTTGATCCATACCCTTGCGGATGATTTTTAGCCGGGTTTTCGTATTGATCGGGCCCTTCATCCTGTTCACGGCCTGCTCCAGTGAGAGCCCCTGCACCGCTTCATCCTCGATATAGGCGATCAGGTCGCCTGACAGGATGCCGGCTTTCGCTGCGGGCGTATCGTCAATCGGCGAGACCACCTTGATCAAGCCATCCTCCATCGTCACCTCGATGCCAAGGCCGCCAAACTCGCCGTGGGTGGTCTCCTGCATTTCACGCCAGGCCTGCTCGTTCATGTAGCGCGAATGCGGATCAAGTGCCGCGACCATTCCGCTGATCGCCCCCTCGACAAGCTTGGGGTCATCGGGCTTTTCGACGTAGTCGGTCCTGATGCGCTCGAACACCTCGCCAAACAGGTTGAGCTGCGAAAAGGTATTGTCGGCGCCGGCAGCCGCCCTGGCGGCAGCGATCCAAATCTGATCCCGAGGCCCGGTGACGAGAAGGGTCAGGCAGGTACCTGCTACCGCGCCCAGGAAAAAGAGTGAATTCTTGCGCATTGTTCGCGAACCTTCTCGCTGTCAGTTGCTGCCCATCATGGGCCGGTTAATCGGGCGTCGTGCCGCGTGGAACTCGACGACAACTTCACACCACGTTTCTGTTGTCATTGAGGCCGTTCTGCCATGTTGAGGGCCGGGTACCGAAACCGCGTTTGGCCCTGGTGCCTAACCAATAGCCAAACTGTGGCGGGACGTTACGGAACGGACCCTCAACCCCGAGTTTCAGCGCGGCATCCATCGGCCAGTTCGGATTGTTGAGGATTTCGCGGCCGACCGCGATCAGATCGGCCTGCCCGTCGCGCAATATCCGCTCGGCCTGGTCGCCATGAATGATCAGTCCGACCGCCATCGTCATGATGTCGGCATGGCGGCGGACGTGGTCGGACAGCGGCACCTGATAGCTGTACTTGATTTCCCGCCCCAGGATCGGCGCCAGTTCGGTGATACCGCCGGACGAACAGTCGATGACATCGACGCCTTTGCCTTTGAGAATTTTCGCCAACCGCGCGCTTTGTTCCGGCCCCCATCCGGCGCTGTCCTCCACCGACAGCCGAACGAATAGCGGCTTGTGGTCGGGCCAGTGTTCGCGCACGGCTTCAGTGATCTCGGTGATGAAGCGCATCCGGTTGGCTTCCGATCCGCCATATTCGTCGGTGCGCTGGTTCGACCGCTCGGACAGGAACTGATGCACCAGATAGCCATGCGCACCATGAAGCTCGAGCACGTCGAAGCCGGCTTCATCGGCGCGCCGCGCCGCTTGGCCCCAGGCCTGCACCAGGTCCTTTACTTCGTGCCGCTCCAGCGCCTTTGGCACCGGCCATTTCTCGCTATGCGCGATCGCGCTCGGCGCGACCGGCGCCCACGCCTCCCAGTCGTCGATCTCGGGCGTTGGTTGCAGCGGCCCGTCGCCTTCCCACGGACGGGCGGCACGCGCCTTGCGGCCGGAATGACCGAGCTGGATTCCGGCAACCGCGTTCTGCTGCTTGATGAACCTGACCAGGCGCTGCAACGGCTCAACGAAGGCGTCGTTCCAGATTCCGAGATCGCCCACGGTGCCGCAACCGCGGCGCTCGACCTTGCTGGATTCGACAACAACGAGCCCGGCGCCGCCCGCTGCGAACTTCCCGGCATTCATCAGATGCCAGTCGGTCGGAAACCCCTTCACCGCGGAGTATTGATGCATCGGCGGCACCACGATGCGGTTGCGCAGCTCGATGCCTCGGATCGTCAGCGGTGAAAACAGCAGCATCGCGGACATGGTTCATTGCCTGTTCGGCGCTGAACACCGTGTCCCGGCATGGTGCCCGGTGGTGTTCTGCCAAACGGCAACGATATACGCGCTCGGCGGCTGCGGCAAAGCCGGAATCCCGCTTCCTGTCCAATTTGTAATTAGAAGGGCGTGCGACTCACAACAGCAGAGGCTGGTCAAGGTCGCCTTCGCCAGGGTGTGGAAGTGCAGGTCGAAACCGGCCAGCGCGGCCGAAATTGAATCGGGATCTCTTATCTCGTCCCGCTGGTACCAGCCATAGCACTTTGGGGGTAGCGTGGAAGCTCCGGAAGCGATAGGCGAAAGACCAAGCAAAGCCGCCACGCAATCCCGGGAGGACACCATGAACGACGCAACACCGATCAGGCCGGCGGCTGCCGCCGAACTCGGCGCCAGCGCCGAAGAATTCCAGAACCTTCACGAACTCGTGCGCAAGGCGCGGATCAACCTCGACCAGAATGCCTGGGACTACATTGTCGGGGGCACCGAGACCGAGACCACCCTGCGCCGCAACCGGATGGCGCTTGACGAGATTGCATTCCGGCCGCGTGTGCTGCGCGATGTCAGCAACGTCGATGCGTCGGCCGAGACGTTCGGCCGCAAATTGCGTTTGCCGGTGATGCTGGCACCGGTCGGGGCGCTGGAGACATTCGATCCCGGCAGCGCCGCCAGCGTCGTGCGCGGCGCGGGCCGCTTCGGCGCCGCGCACATGTTGAGCTCGGTTTCTGAACCCGGGCTGGAGAACGTTGCCAGGGCCGCACCGGACGCGATGCGGATGTACCAGCTCTATGTCCGCGGCGACGACGCCTTCGTCGAGGAGCATGTCAACCGGGCGATCGCAAGCGGAAATACCGCGTTTTGCCTGACCGTCGACACCGCGCATTACAGCCGGCGTGAACGCGATATCGCCAAGCGTTACGTCCGCGCCAGCCGCCTGCGCGTCAGCGGCGGCGAATTCCAGCTGGGGCTCGAGTGGCGCACCGTCAAACTGATCAAGGACAAGTACAGGATTCCGCTGGTCATCAAGGGGATCGCCACCGCGGAGGATGCCGTTATCGCGCTCGATCACGGTGTCGAGTGGATCTATGTTTCCAATCACGGCGGACGGCAGCTCGATCACGGCCGCGGCGCGATGCAGATACTGCCCGAGATCGTCGCCGCCGTTGCCGGCCGCGCCGGGATCATGGTCGACGGCTCGTTCTGCCGCGGCACCGATATCGTCAAGGCGATCGCGGCGGGCGCTGATCTCGTCGGCATCGGCCGCCTGCAATGCTGGGCGCTCGCCGCAGCCGGCGAAGAGGGAATCGTGCGGATGCTGGAGTTGCTGGAAGACGAGGTCATCCGCTGCCTCGGCCTGCTCGGGCTGAGGAATTTCGGCGAACTCGACAAATCCTATCTGCACGCGGCGACGCCGACGAACATGCCGAGTGTCTTCAGCGCGTT
>Ga0207930_1000699_pt1 | contig 10574 bp, 8 predicted proteins | sample NGESurshal092012_7_FD_184477 | JGI IMG/M metagenome (GOLD analysis project Ga0207930, IMG submission 184477) | Arctic peat soil microbial communities from Barrow, Alaska - NGEE Surface sample 210-3 shallow-092012 (SPAdes) | ecosystem: Environmental > Terrestrial > Soil > Wetlands > Peat ... | reverse complement strand
GCCGGTGGTGGCGGAGGCCACGAGCGAGTCCTGACCGACGCGCAAGCAGCCGGCCCCGGGGCGGTGACCAGCAAGTCGGTCACCGCCCCGGGGCTTTGGGGGGTGCCGCAGCCGCTGGCTCGCGAAGGCAGCACGACGCGACACGCTGTACGGCGATGCCGTCGCCGGGTGAAGCAGGGGTCACCGGCGTCTTCACCCGCTGTCGGCATCGCGAGGGGCCGCGACACGCCGTACGGCGATGCCGTAGCCGGGTGAAGCTGTGGGCGCAGCTCGTCAGGTTCGGCCCCGGCCCCGACCCCGCCCCCGGCGCCCGCCCCGGCTCAGGCCGGCGGCAGCGGCGGCCCGATCGGCGCTTCGCGTGGTTGCGCCGTCGTCAATCGCGGCGGGTCGTCCAGCGACCCCGGGGGAGCCAGCTCTCGGTCCGTCACCACGCTCAACACGAAGGCGCCGTAGCGCCGCCACCAGCCCGGATACACCGGACCCTCGGTGGCCGTGACGTGCAGTTGGTGCCAGCCGGCCTGCGCCGCGTCGTCCAGGGTGACCGCCACCGAGCGGGTGTCGCGGCGCAGCCCGGTCTTGAGCACCTTGAGGGCACTCTCCTTGGCTGACCACGTGAGGTTGGCCAGGACGTCGCGCTCGACTCCGGTGACCGCGTTGACGACCGCCTGTTCGGTCGGGGTGAGCCAGTCGGCGACGAACGCGGCGCTGCGGGGTTCGACCAGCTCCAGGTCGCAACCGAACGCAGCCATGCCGGTGCTCACGGTGCTCACCGCCCACCCGGAACGATCGGTGAGCGATACCCGGACCGGCGCCGGAGCACCGTCGAGGTACGCCACCGGCGCGCCCCCCGGCACGGTGCGGACCTCCACCCGTCCCAGCGCGTCCGGGTCGAGCGGCAGTCCGAGCATCATCGCCACCGACGTCTTGCCAGCCCAGCGCCGCAGCCGGTACTCCGCCCGCCGCTTGGGGAAGCGCATCGTCGCCAGCCGCGCCGCCTCGAACGGACCCAGCCAGTCGTCGAAAGTCGGTACGTCGTCCAGGCCGCGCGCCAACCAGTCCAGCCGCATGGGTCCGCATTGTCGTGCCACCGGGTTCCGGCTGGCGTGCCCGCCCCGTGCCAGAATGCCTCGACGTCGCAGTGCCCGGGTGGACAACACCGTTGGGGGAAACGCCCGACTCGGGTCGATGTCGCCAGCCGGAGTAGCTCAGTGGTAGAGCAATCGCCTCGTAAGCGATAGGTCGCGAGTTCAATCCTCGCCTCCGGCTCACAGTGCGATCGCCCGTTGTCGCGGATCTCGGCAGGAAACGCCGCGTGACCGTCCGCGTGCTCAATGTCACCAAATTGGCCGTGACTGGCTACATTGATCTATCTCTGGCCGAGAGGCCGTTCCTGAGCCGAGCGGGAGCGCCCGTGCTCCACCACCCCATGCGAACGTTGGCCACCGTCATGGCCGAGTCGCTCCTGGCCGCACTGGTGCTAGCCGCGGTGCCGGTCGGACCGGCTGCTGCCGAGCCAGCTGGCGTGCCCAGCCAACAGGACGTCACTGCCGCTCGCACCCTGGCGGCGCTGGCGGCCGACGAGGTCGGTCGGGCCCAGGCCACGTTGGCCGCGGCGGACTCTCGGATGCGCCAGCTTGCCGACGAGGCGGAAGCGGTGGTCGAGAGCTACAACGCTGCCCGGGTGCGGCTCGCGCGAGCCACCGAAACGTCGACCGCCGCGACTGCTGAGCTCGCCGCAGCCGATGCCGCGGTGGCGCAGGCGCAGCGGGACACCGCCGCCTTCGTGGCGTCGACCTACCGCACCGGCGGTGACGTGGCTCGGATCACCGCCCTGCTCAGCAGCGGCGGCCCCGCGACGTACCTGCAACAGGTCGGCGCCCTCGACGTGATCTCCCATCGCGAGGCGGCCGCGCTGGACCTACTGGCCAACGCTCGGATCGCCCGCCACCTCGCGCAGCAGCGGGCGCTGCGTACCATGACCGCCGAGCAGGACGCAGCGGCGACGGCAGCTGTGGCCAAGACTCGGGTCGAGGCATCGGTCGCCGACCAGGGTCGCCAACTCGCCGACCTTGCCGGACAGCGCCAACAGCTGGAGCAGCAACTGGCGCAGGCCCAGATGCGGGCCGATGCCGTCGCCCGCAGTCGAGAGGACGGACTGGCCCGGCTTCGGGCCGAAGCCGAGGCCCAGGCGCAAGCTCGGGCCCAGGCCCAGGCGCAAGTCCCAGCCCAGGCCCCGGCGGCGACGGTGGTAGCCCAGCCGGGATCGGGAGCTGCGGTTGCACCGGGGTCGGCGAGCGCTGCTCGGTCCGTCGGCGCCGGCGTCAGCCCGTCGGCAGGCACCGGCGGAGTCCGCAGTGGCGGCTCTAGCTCGCCGACGGCCCAGCAGGGGGCGGTCGCCGTTCAGTACGCCTCCGCCCAGCTCGGCAAGCCTTACATCTGGGGCGCCGAGGGCCCGGGCACGTTCGACTGCTCCGGTCTGACCATGCGGGCCTGGGGGCAGGCCGGGGTGTCGATCGACCACTGGACCGGGAGCCAGTGGGTGGAGGGCACGCGGGTCGGCCGGGACGCGCTGCGGCCCGGTGACTTGCTGTTCTTCGCCACCAACACGTCAAACCCGGACACCATCCACCACGTCGCCATCTACATCGGCGACGGGAAGATGATCCATGCTCCGCAGACCGGAGACGTCGTCAAGATCTCGCCCATCGGCCGCTCTGACTTCATTGGTGCCGTCCGGCCCTGACGGCCGGAGCATGCAGTGTGACCGCACGGCTAGGGCGGCTAGGGGCATCCCGTCCGGCCGCTGGCCGCGACCTGCCGGCGGTTGTTAGCCGGCCGTTGCCTCCGCGCTCCCGCCGGCACCGCCGTCCTCAGCACCGGCGACCGATGCGCGCAGCCGGTGCCGCGACTTCTCGATTTCGCGCTCGGCGTCCACCCGACCCACCCAGGTGGCCCCTTCCACCGACTTGCCAGGCTCAAGGTCCTTGTAGACCTCGAAGAAGTGCTGGATCTCCAGCTTCTCGAACTCCGGTAGGTGTCGGAGGTCCTGCAGATGCTCCATTCGCGGGTCGCCGCTCGGCACACAGATGACCTTGTCGTCCCCGCCAGCCTCGTCGGTCATCCGGAACATCCCGATCGCCCGGCAGTTGATCAGACAGCCGGGAAAGGTCGGCTCCTCGACCAGCACCAGCGCGTCGAGCGGATCACCGTCCTCGCCGAGGGTCTCCTCGACGAAGCCGTAGTCCGCCGGGTACCGGGTCGAGGTAAAGAGCATCCGGTCCAGCCGGATCCGGTGGGTGTGGTGATCCATCTCGTACTTGTTGCGCTGCCCCTTCGGGATCTCGATCGTGACGTCGAAATGCACCTGAGCTCCTTCCGGTCGCGGGCGGACGGCATGCAGCGCTTGCCGTCAGCGTTAGTGTCGCCGAAACGGCGCCAGCCAGTACGGCGTGCACCGTGCATCCGCAAGATGACGAACCTGGGAGGCCGCGGCGTGCGGGCATCCCGGCCCATCCTGCCGGCCAGCCTGGCCGCCCTTGTCGTGGTTGTCGCCGTGGGCGCGGTGGCTGTGCGCCATAACCGGGACGCGCAGCGGACGACGGCACGGTCAGCCGCGGTTCGCTCTCCCGCCGCGGTCCCGGCACCGAGCCCGCCCCCGCTGCTGCTGCCCGAAGTGACCGATGGCCACCCGGCGCCGACACCTGCCGGGTTGGCGGCCGCCCTCGCCCCGCCGCTCGCCGACCCGGCCCTGGGCTCGCACGTCGCGGCGACGGTGGTCGACGCCGTCGGCGCCGGCCCACTGCTGGACCAGCGTGCTGACGAGCCGATGGCGCCCGCCTCCACCGCGAAGCTGGTGACCGCGGCGGCGGCCCTGCTCATTCTCGGCCCGGATACCCGGCTGGTCACCCGGGTGGTCGCCGGAGCCACTTCCGAGGAGCTGGTGCTCGTCGGTGGCGGTGACCCAACCCTGGTCGACGCGCGACCGCCGCCGGGTTACCCACCGGCCCCCTCGGTCGGGAACCTGGCCGCGGCCGTCGCCGGGGCCGGGGTGACGCGCGTCAGCCGGGTGGTGGTGGACGCGGGCCTGTTCGCCGAACCCCGAACCGCGCCGGGGTGGCGGCCCATGTATGTCGCCCTGGGCAACGTCGCCCCGGTGACCGCGCTGATGGTCGACGGCGGGCGCAGTCGGCCGGACCGCGACCCGCGGGACCCCGACCCCGATCTGCTCGCCGGTCGAGCACTGCTGGCCGCGCTCGGCCAGCGCGGCGTCGCGGTGAGCGGGGCCACAGTCGCCCGCGGCAGCGCCCTGCCGCAGTCCCGCGAGCTGGCGGCGGTCTCCTCGGCGCCGGTGCCCGCCCTGGTGGAGCGGATGCTGCGAACCAGCGACAACGACGTGGCTGAAGCGTTGACCCGCCACATCGCCCTGCGGCTGGGTGCACCGGCCACCTTTGCCGGTGGGGTCGATGCCATCCGCCGCGCGGTGGCACCGCTCGGCGTACCGGCGGGTGCGGTGGCCTTGGTCGACGGCAGTGGCCTGTCCCGCGATGACCGGCTGGCGCCCAGCACGGTGGTCCGGCTGTTGGTGCTGGCTGCGGCCCCCGACCATCCCGAGCTGCGGCCACTGCTGACCGGCCTGCCGGTCGCGGGCTTCGCCGGCACGCTGGCCGACCGGTTCCGCACCGGGCCGTCTGCCCCGGCCGCCGGGGTGGTCCGGGCCAAGACCGGCACCCTGGAAGACGTCAGCGCGCTCGCCGGGGTGGTGGTGGACGCCGACGGCCGGCTGTTGGCCTTCAACATCACGGCGGACGCCGTCCCGGTGGGTCGGGTGAGTCCGGCCGAGGCGGCGCTCGACCGGACGGCCGCCGTGCTCGCCGGCTGCGGCTGCCGCTGAGGTCCGGGCTAGGCTGGGGCAGATGAGTGCCGAGATGGTCGACTGGGATCTGGCGGTCGCCACCGCGCGCCGACTCGTGTCGCCGGGACCCCAGGTCAGCGCCGCCGACGCCGCCGCGGTGGTGGCCGAGCTGCGGCAGCTCAGCATCGAGGCGGACGGGCACGTCCGGCGGTTCACCGGCCTGGCGTCCCCGCCGGACGCCCCACCGGTCGCCGTCGTCGACCGCAATGGCTGGGTGACCAGCAACGTTCAAGGCTTCCGGGTGGCCCTCAGCCCGGTGATCGACAAGTTGCGCGGCGACCGGCCGGCGGCTGCGTTCCGCGGTCCGGCCGCGGCGGCGGGACGCCGAATCACCGGAGTCCAGATCGGCCTGCTGTTGTCCTTCCTGGCCTCCAAGGTGCTCGGCCAGTACGAGGTGTTCCTGCCGGCCGAGGCCGGCTCGGGTCGGCTCTCCCTGGTCGCCCCCAACATCGTGGCCACCGAGCGGGCGCTGGACGTGAACCCGCACGACTTTCGGCTCTGGGTCTGCTTGCACGAGGTGACCCACCGCACCCAGTTCACCGCGGTGCCGTGGCTCAAGGAGCACGTCGAGTCCGAGCTGCGCGCGTTCGTCGACGCCAGTGAGCTCGACCCCGCAGCGCTGCTGGCCCGACTGCGGGGCGCGCTCGGCGGCCTGGTCGACGCCGTTCGCGGTCGCGGTGACCTGAGCGTCATCGAGTTGGTGCAGACCCCGGGGCAACGCGTCGTACTCGACCGCTTGCAGGCGTTCATGAGCCTGGTGGAAGGGCACGCGGAGTACGTCATGGACGGGGTCGGTCCGGACGTCATCCCGACGCTGTCGGTCATTCGTCGCCGCTTCGACCAGCGCCGCGGTGGCGTCGGCCCCGTGGACCGGATGCTGCGGCGGCTGCTCGGTCTGGATTTGAAGATGCGCCAGTACGCCGAGGGAGCCCGGTTCGTGCGAGCGGTGGTCGACCGGGTCGGCATGGACGGGTTCAACCGGGTGTGGTCCGCGCCGGAGACCCTGCCCACCCGAGCCGAGATCGGTGATGCCGGCGCCTGGATCGACCGGGTGCACGGCGCGGCGGCGGCCACCCCCGCCGGCTGAGCCCGGATGGGCCCGGTTCCGGTCGTCGCCGCCATACGTCGCGCCGTCCGGGAGCAGATCGACGACCTGGAGCCCGGGGCGCTGGTCCTGGCGGCCTGCAGTGGCGGCGCGGACTCCCTCGCCCTGGCGGCGGCCCTCGCGGTCGAGGCCCCGCGCCGACGGCTGCTGGCCGGGGCGATCACCGTCGACCACGGGTTGACCGCAGACTCCGCCCAGCAGGCCGCCCGGGTGCTGACCCAGGTCCGCGAGCTCGGCCTCGTCGTGGCCGAGTCCGTCCGAGTCACCGTTGCCGGCCCCGGCGGACCGGAGGCGGCTGCCCGCCGAGCGCGCTACGCCGCGCTGGAGTCCGCCGCCGTCCGGCTGGGCGCGGTCGCCGTCCTGCTCGGCCACACCCGCGATGACCAGGCGGAGACCGTGCTGCTCGGCCTGGCCCGCGGCGCCGGCGCCCGCTCGTTGGCCGGGATGCCCACCCGGCGCGGTCCGCTTCGGCGCCCGCTGCTGGAGCTGTCGCGGGCGACCACGGTCGCCGCCTGCGCGGCCGAGGGGCTGCAAGCTTGGTTCGACCCACACAATGGCGACCCCGCGTACGCCCGGGTGCGGGTCCGCCAGCGCGCCCTGCCGGTGCTGGAGGAGACGCTGGGACCCGGCGTCACCGCGGCGCTGGCCCGCACCGCCGACCTGCTGCGCGCCGACGCCGACGCCCTGGACGCGATCGCTGCCGACGCTCACCGGCAGGCACTGGCCGTCGACGGCAGCCTGGACGTGGCGGTCCTGGCGCGGCTGCCGACGGCCGTGCGCACCCGGGTGCTGCGGGCCGCCGCGCTGGCGGCTGGCTCTCCCGGTGGGGCGTTGTCCGCCGTCCATGTCAGTGCCCTGGACGCGCTGGTCACGGATTGGCACGGACAGCAGGCGGTGGCGCTGCCCGGAAGTTTGGCCGGCGTCCGGCGGTCTGGCAGGCTCCACATCAGCGAGCCGACGGGACGGGAGTTGGGGTTGTACTACGACGCCGACATCTCCTCCGTTGTGGTGTCCGCCGAGCAGATCCAAGGCAAGCTCGAGGAGTTGGCTGCCGCCATCGACGCCGACTACGCCGGCCGCGAGGTGCTGTTGGTCGGCGTCCTCAAGGGCGCGGTCATGGTCATGGCCGACCTGGCGCGAAAGCTCACGGTTCCGGTCACGATGGACTTCATGGCCGTCTCGTCGTACGGCTCGGCGACGTCGTCCTCCGGCGTGGTGCGGATTCTCAAGGATCTTGACCGGGACATCGCCGGCCAGCACGTCTTGATCGTCGAGGACATTATCGACTCCGGCCTGACGTTGTCCTGGCTGCTGCGCAACGTGCGCTCCCGGGGACCGGCGTCGGTCGAGATCTGCGCGCTGCTGCGCAAGCGCGAGGCCGCGCAGACCGACTTGGACATTCGCTACGTCGGGTTCGACATCCCCAGCGAGTTCGTCGTGGGCTACGGCCTGGACTACGCCGAGCGCTACCGCACGCTGCCGTTTGTCGGGTTGTTGCGGCCGCACGTCTACGCCGGGTGATCTCCGAAAGTCGGGCCGGCCGGCGCCTGGAACACTGGTCCAACGGCGAGCGTTGTGCGCGTCGTACACCAGATTGGTGGGCACCGACGACGCTGCGGGCGCTTGAGTCCCGGTGTACCGTTCGAAGCCGCGACGGACGGTAGCCGGACGGACCGGTCGCCCGAGCGGGCAAGTAGTCGGCGGGCAAAACAGTGGCAGGAGGGACGGGCCGCCGAGGCGGCCCGATTCGATGGACGTAAAGCGTTACTTTCGCGGGCCGCTGGTGTGGGTGGCGCTCGTCGTGCTGGTGGTTGTGGCCTACACCGGGCTGTTCCACTCTGACGGCGGCTACAAGAAGGTGTCCACCTCTGAGGTCGTCACCGCCATTAACTCGGGCAACGTCGACCCGGCAGCGAAGTTGGACAACGTGCTGTTGGACAAAGAACAACGGGTTGAGCTGCGGCTGAAGTCCGGCGACAAGATCAGCGCGTCCTTTCTTCCGGACCAAGGCGTCCAGCTGGCCAACAGGCTCAACGACGCCTCGGTCCGGTACGACGTCAAGGTCACCCGCGACAATGTCTTGCTGAGTCTGCTGATCAGCCTGCTGCCGATCGCCATCGTGGTCCTGCTGCTTTTCTTTTTCATGAATCAGATGCAGGGCGGCGGCAACAGGGTCATGAACTTCGGCAAGTCCAAGGCCAAGCTGGTGGCCAAGGACACCCCGAAGACCACCTTCGCCGACGTGGCCGGGGCTGACGAGGCGATCGAGGAGCTCCAGGAGATCAAGGAGTTTCTGGAGAACCCGGCCAAGTTCCAGGCGATCGGCGCCAAGATCCCTAAGGGCGTTTTGCTCTACGGGCCGCCGGGCACCGGCAAGACGCTGCTCGCCCGAGCCGTCGCCGGTGAGGCCGGGGTGCCGTTCTACGCGATCTCTGGCTCCGACTTCGTGGAGATGTTCGTCGGCGTGGGCGCATCCCGGGTGCGCGACCTGTTCGAGCAGGCGAAGAACAACGCTCCCGCCATCATCTTCGTGGACGAGATCGACGCGGTCGGTCGCCACCGCGGCGCCGGGCTTGGGGGCGGCCACGACGAGCGTGAGCAGACGTTGAACCAGCTGCTGGTCGAGATGGACGGCTTCGACGTCAAGGGCGGGGTCATCCTGATCGCCGCGACCAACCGGCCCGACATCCTCGACCCCGCGCTGCTGCGCCCGGGCCGCTTCGACCGGCAGATCGTCGTGGATCGGCCGGATCTGATCGGCCGCAAGGCAATCTTGGCCGTGCACGCCAAGGGCAAGCCCATGGAGCGGGACGTCGACCTGGAGGTCATCGCCCGGCGTACCCCCGGCTTCACCGGCGCCGACCTGGCGAACACCATCAACGAGGCGGCGCTGCTCACCGCCCGCCAGGGTGGCAAGGAGATCACCACGGCGACGCTGGAGGAGAGCATCGACCGGGTCATGGCCGGTCCGGAGCGCAAGTCCCGGGCGATGTCGGAGAAGGAAAAGAAGATCATCGCCTACCACGAGGGCGGCCACGCCCTGGTGGCGCACGCGCTGCCCAACAGCGACCCGGTGCACAAGGTCACGATCCTTCCCCGCGGCCGGGCGCTGGGCTACACCATGACCCTGCCGGTGGAGGACAAGTTCCTCGTCACTCGCTCGGAGATGATCGACCAGCTGGCCATGCTGCTCGGCGGGCGCACCGCGGAGGAGATGGTGTTCCACGAGCCGACAACTGGGGCCTCGAATGACATCGAGAAGGCCACCGGGATCGCTCGGGCCATGGTCACCGAGTACGGCATGAGCGACAAGCTGGGCGCGCTGAAGTTCGGCCAGGGCGGTGGCGAGGTCTTCCTCGGCCGTGACGTGGGCCACCAGCGCGACTACTCGGAGGAGGTCGCCGCCGAGATCGACGCGGAGGTCCGCGGTCTGATCGAAGCGGCGCACGACGAGGCCTGGGAGATTCTGGTCGAGTTCCGCGGCGTGCTCGACGAGCTGGTGCTGCGGCTGATGGACAAGGAGACCATCGGCAAGGACGAGGTCAGCGAGATCTTCGCCGTGATCGACAAGCGCCCCAGCCGCGGGTCCTACATCGGGTTTGGCAAGCGGTTGCCGTCGACCGAACCCCCCGTGCTCACGCCGCGCGAGCTCGCTCTGCTGGCGCCCGAGGACCTGGCTGCATTGTCCCGCGCTGGTCGGAACGGCGGCGCGCTGGGCAACGGCAGGGCGGCTGGCACCGGCAGCGGCACCACCGGCAGCGGCACCACCAGTGGCGATCAGGGCGGCGGTTCGCACCCGGCGTGACGGTCTCGTCGGTCGAGGGCGTCTCGCCGGAGCCGGGTAGCCCGTCCCGCTCGTTCGACGGCGCCCGGGTCGAGGCCGCGGTGCGCGAGCTGTTGACCGCGATCGGCGACGACCCAGGACGGGACGGCCTGCGCGGCACGCCGGCCCGGGTCGCGCGCGCCTATGCCGAGGCGTTCTCCGGTCTAGGGGTTGACCCCGGAACCGTGTTGACGTCGGTGTTTGCCGAGGGGCACGACGAAATGGTGATCGTCAAGGACATCGGGCTGTTCAGCTACTGCGAGCACCATCTCGTGCCCTTCCACGGCGCCGCTCACGTCGGCTACATCCCGGGCGAGCACGGGCAGATCACCGGCTTGTCCAAGATCGCCCGCTTGGTCGACCTCTACGCCAAGCGCCCGCAGGTGCAGGAGCGGCTGACCAGCCAGGTCGCCGACACCCTGCAAGAGCGGCTGCGGCCCCGCGGCGTGATCGTTGTCATCGAAGCCGAGCACCTGTGCATGTCGATGCGGGGCGTGCGCAAGCCGGGATCGCGCACGGTGACGTCCGCGGTCCGGGGACAACTGCGTTCGTCGGCGACCCGGGCCGAGGCGCTGAGCCTTATTCTCGGCAGGTGACCATCGGCTCGGATGGGGACATTGCCGCGCGCCCCGAGAGCACGCGAACTTCAGGGGTCGGCGTACCCGGCGCTACTGCGGCAGAGTGCGAGCCGGTAGGCGCAGGTGCCCGGGGTCGACGCCGCGCCCGGGCCAGCA
>Ga0207930_1000697_pt1 | contig 10581 bp, 5 predicted proteins | sample NGESurshal092012_7_FD_184477 | JGI IMG/M metagenome (GOLD analysis project Ga0207930, IMG submission 184477) | Arctic peat soil microbial communities from Barrow, Alaska - NGEE Surface sample 210-3 shallow-092012 (SPAdes) | ecosystem: Environmental > Terrestrial > Soil > Wetlands > Peat ... | reverse complement strand
GGAAATCGATGAAGCCGATTCCCACATTCCCACCGCCACGACGATGACGAGGATCAATTAAATCCTCAAAACCCGGCCGGTTAAGAGATACGCATTCTGAGGGCAAGGTCATCCTGCACTGGCGTCACCGACCGTTTGCCGTACGTCGGGTTTCACGTAACACTGAGGTGAGCCCGGAATGGGGGCAGTCTGTACCCGCAGGTCATGCTGTGTGTCAGAACCCGTGGCAATGGATGAACTTCGTGCCTTCCTCCAGCAATCAAACTGGACGTTCGCCAAAACCATGACCACGACTCCGCTCGCGTACACCCTTCGGGTCCCGGCAACAGACGAGGCGGTTTCGAAGCCCGGATCACGCAGGCGAGTCCGGCCCCTGAAGCCATGGTCTGAGTCTGCACCGACACCCGGGAGTCCTTGCATAAGTGCATGACGGGAAGTAACTTGCGCGCCTCGACTACTTTTCTTTGACGGTTTAGAAAACGGTCATCCACGCCTCGTTGCGGCTTCGGGTATTCGTGTGCGACGACATGGCATTCCACGGCGACTACACGCCGAGGACGATGTTTCCGAATCTCAACATTCCGGAGTTCCTGAAATCGGGTTCGGGGACAGGTTTTCGGCCCTAAAGTGACGGCGGAGCAGTGGAGCCAGGAAGGCAAGCAGGGCGTGAAAATGACGCGGCTATCCTGCCATCGATTCCGCTCGAACCAAGTCCGACAAGTATTGAGCCTCTTGGTTTACAACTCGGGGAATCCGTGCCGTCGACTGGTACTCCCGCAGAGGATTAAGAATTGGTCGTTGACGAGTCTCGCAACAACGACTGGTGAAGAGGGGGGAGGACTGCCGAAACATGCCCGCCATTATTGGCTACAGTTGGCGGAGAGTCATTTCACGCGGCCGCTCCTAAAGGCCACTCTACCACCGAGGCCACTTATTCAGAGTTTCCCTAGTCTTGGGTAGCCAGCCGCACCCGTGGGTAACCTCATCCGCACTCTCAAGGAACCTCATGGAGCGGCACCCTGCGCGTTCATGCCGCTTTCTTCAATGCGGGGGCGACTTGAGCGAGTTCCCGAAATCCGGCCAATTGCATAGCTTTCTGTGCTTCCGGACTGCTCATGAAGGTATTCCACACCAGCCCGGTTCGTTGGTTCTCAGCCATCAACATGGTGATGCCAACGTCGATTCCGATTACGTCGGCGTTCACCCAGCCGTTCATGGGATTAAATGCATCGACGAATCCGTAACGCCCCCAGACGCCCTTATAGCCACGCATATTCCGCAGCACGGCCACACAGTCGGCGTAGACAAATGGCAGCGACCCGCCTGCGGCACAAGGAACGACCGTGCCATCGATGGGTCCCATTGCCGGCGGACCGCCCCACGCCACGTATCCATGTTCGGAATCAGACGACACGATTCCCCAGAGATTGTCGGTATAGGTTGGGAATCGATCATGCAGCGAGAGACAGAAGAGTCTGTGTGCTTGCGTGGCCTTCACTGAATTCTGGAAATAGTCGGCATAGTCGTCACGTTTGTTGCGAAAGTCATACCACGCCTGCGAATACTGATGGGTAAACAGCGGATCGCCGGCAGAAATGTAGGTGATTCCCTGATAGGTGTAGGTGGGTCGCGACCATGCCTTCCAGGTTGCAGGAGCCAGCGGATAGCTGGGGGATCCGATGCCCAGCAGGTAGATCATCATGAGCTCGCAATAGTGGTTCCAGCGGCTGTCCAGAAAGCCCGATTCCGGTTTCCATCCCATGGACAGCGTCGCGCCACCATTCAACATCCACGGCCATTGCACGCCGGAATAGATCTTGTTGGCGAGAGCGACGATCTGGCTGTCGTTGTGAAAGTACTGGCGCGCCGTCAACACGCCGCAAAGCAGCAGGGACGTGTCGATCGATGACAACTCGCACTTCCAGGCACGCCGTCCGGTCTCCCAGTCAACGAAGTGATAATAGAAGCCGTTGTGCCCCGCGACGAGGTTAGCAACTGAGTCGAGAGTGGCGAATACGCGCGCCCTGATGGCTGGAGTTGGCATGTATCCGCGGGCATCGCCAATGCAGAGGGCCGTCAGTCCGAAGCCGGTGGAGGCGATGCTCGCAACCGTGTAGGTATCGGTGCCGGTGGCCCGGGCGCGATCCTTGACCAACCCGGTGCGCGGGTGCGCCTGTTCCCAGAAGAATTGAAATGCAGTGCGTTCGACGTCGTCGAGCAGTTGCTCGTCTGTGCCTGTGTACGGAAAGCTGGCTACGGCTTCCTTCGACGGCTCGGTCGCTATGCTGGAGCAATTCAGCCAGGGAAAGGCACTGGCGATCGGAGCCAGCAGTAGGAGCCGTCCGCTCGTGCTCAGAAAATTCCGCCGAGTAAGATCAACAGTCTCGAGTGGCTTTGCCGGCATCGTGGAACAAATCCCCCTGCATTTCCAATAAGCCCAGCGGACGTAATTCCTAGGCAGCATTCGCTGGACTGCTGCTCAACTCCAAACCTCTAAATATTCCATGAAAACTGTTGCTGCTGTTCCTGGCAGGCGGCGCTCGGAAGGAGCAGCCGCACGGCGCGTTTTCGTCGCGCAGGGTGGATCTGCATAACGATAGCTTGAATTCCGGACGCCCTCCCCCGTCCGGCCCTTTCCCAACGGGTGAATCGGAAGACAGGCCCGGCTGGCAACGAGGGTTAGCCTCCGCCTCAGCGTTCTCCGCCGGCCCGCTCCAGCTTTTCAATCCAGAATGAAGGCTTCCTCTGGCGGGGCACTCGGAAATACGGGTACCCGTGCCAGGTGAAAAGTTAGAAGCTGAACCTCGCCTGCAGTTGCACCGTTCTACTGCCCAATGCGCTGCCGGCCACGCCGAAGTCCGAGTTCGGAGTTACCGTGCCGTTCGGCGCCACCGAACCCAGGTTCGCGTCGATAGACTGAGAGTTAATGTTCGTCTTATTGAAGAAGTTGTAAACGTCCACACGGACCAAGAACTGCGCTCTCTCTCCCAGCCCTGGGATCCTCGGCAGGCCGAAAGCCTTGCTCAAGCTGAGATCTACGTCGTTATAGCCCGGAGCGTTCAAGGTATTGCGTTGGATTCCAGACAGCGGCGCAGGCCCGATGGCCGGAAAGTTCGGCCCTGGCACATAACTCGGTGCCACGAAAAAGTTGGTACCGTTGCCGCCATAATTCGGGTTAATGGCCTGCATGAATGCGCTGTTACTGGTGCTCGTGCCCGCGCCAGGGAGCATCCCTGCGGGCCGAAGGTTGCCGTAACCGCTGCTCGAGTAATACACATTGCCGTTGATATTGTAGAAAGGGGTCCAGGGGAAGCCCGAATGCAGGTTCCATATGCCGCTTAAACTCCACCCGTCCGCCACTCTTGCAATCCAGCTATGGCTGCCGTGGAAGAACGTAGGCTGCCACAGGCCGTACAGTTTGAACGCATTGGTCACGTTATAGTTAGAACGTCCATACGCCGCGCTCGGACTGTAAGGGTACGGATCCTGGTAATACGGACCTGAATTCTCGTCCATGGCCTTGGACCAGGTATATGACGCTGATAGCTGAAAACTATGCGAGAAATTGTGCGCAAGGCTGAAGATCCCCGCATTGAAGTTCCCATCGCCATTGTTATCCCAGAAGTTCAGGTAATTGACCTTCGGATTGAGCGCCAGCCCTGCCGCCGCGCCGATTGCATTCCAGTTGCTATGTATCAAAAGGTGCCGTGTCTGGTTGCCCATGTAACTCATGGTCATCACCCAGTTGGCCGGCAATTGATACTGGAAGTCCAGTGAATAGTGGTAGACGGCGATGGTCTTGGGGTTCGAGGGAAAACCGGTCACAGAGATTGCCGCCCCATTGATCGGGAGGTTGTCGGGGCCAAAGGTCGTGATCGTATTGGGGTTGGGTGCGTATCCAAAGAGAGAGGTAGGACTGGTGGCGGTTTCATAGAGGATTCCGGTTCCAGCACAGGATGGGTTGCTATTGAAGGGATAGGGGCAGGTGAAATTTGCCTGCACCGCATTTGGAGGATTGCCGCTGCCGTTGGTTGTGATGGCAATTTCGTTTTGGTTGTAGCTGATGCCAAAGCCCCCGCGGAACACCGCATTGCCACCATACTTACTGGGCGACCAGGCGAATCCAACCACCGGTCCAAAGTTTGTTTTTTGCGGGGTGTAGAGACTTCCACCTACGCGGATGTGGAGACCTGTCAGTGGGTTCGCACCCGGTCCAAACTGCAGCACGTCCAGGTTGTTCTGCTTAGTGTCAAACGCTCCGAAGTCCGACCAGCGCAGACCAAGGTTGATGGTCAGGGTCGGAAGGACTTTGATATCGTCCTGCCCAAAAAAGCCCCATAGATCTTGGCGACCATCCTGGCGATTCGCGAAGGGGACACCGGTCTGGGAATCGAACTGGCCATTTTCAAAATAGGGAGCGTCGTTGGCAAAATCCCACAGATTGTGGAAATTAAAGCCGGGCCGCGCCTGATAGACAGGGTTATTCAAGTAATAGAGCCGGGTTAAATCGCCGCCGACTTTGATGCTATGACGTCCGATGATCTTGGTGAGGACATCACTGTAGGTGTAGGTCCACTGGTTAAGGTTGCTGGGTCCGGGGGCACCGAAGAATGCAGGATTTGCGGTGCCGATATTATCGATATTGTCCTGCGGGAGTCCAAACGGCGCCTGCGGATTGCTGGTAACCTCATTCCACCGCCACCCTGCGGCGTTGGCGCGCGCCTGATTCAGCAAGCTGGGCGAGAAAGTGTGCGTACAGATCAGCGCAAAGGCATCGTTGATCTGTGAGTGATTCCAGAGGTTCATCGGACGGACAGTGCCGTTGTAATTCGTCGTTGACAGCGGCACCCAGTAGATGGTGAAGCTGAGCAGGTCATTATGGGTGATGTTGGCGTCGAGGCGGCCGTTGAACTGCATCTGCGATGTACTCGTCGGGTTCACCAGGGTGTAGTAGGCCAAGTCGGGTATTCCATCCAGGCCCCCGCCTACGCCCGGGACATTGGAATTGCCACCATAGCCCAGATCTTGTAAGCCCAAGCCGGTCGTCAAGGGCGAGCCTACATCCAAGCCACCCGATACGGTGTTGCAGTTCACCCCTTCCTGCAACCCGATGGATGCGCAGGTACGCTGAATGATCCCGGTCGATGCCACACCGCTTCCCGGAAACGAAAGGTACTTTGCCGCAATGCTACCCGGCGTCGCAGCCGTGTTAGCAAATTGCGGTGTCGTATACCAGCCTTGAGACGTACTAGAGGCCGAAAGCGGGCTGGTCTCCCAGTTGAAGAAGGCAAATATCTTGTTTTTCCAAAGCGGTCCGCCCAGACTGCCGCCGTATTGATTGAATCGGTTCTCATCACGGTTCAGGCCACGCTGTGCTGGCGTGCCCGGGTTAGTGGAACCGACGCCGTTCCAGCGCTGGTAGGCATTCAGTCCTGGCCGTGATGCCTTGAAGAAAGCGCTGCCGTGCAGTTCATTGCTGCCGCTTTTCGTGCTGACCTGAATTTGCGCGCCGCTGAACCGGCCGAACTCCGCATCGTAATTGTTGGAGACGACCTTCAAATTGCCCACCGAGTCTTCGCTGGGGGTGATCACTGACGTGCCGCCCCACACCGCGCTGACCGTGCTGATCCCGTCAATACTGATGCCGTTGTTCTCATACTGGCCGCCGCCCGTGTTGATCTGCGGGCCGTTCTCCGTCGAGAAAATTCCGCCGTTACCTCCACTGGTCCCGCCCGGTCCTTGGTTCCCAGGCAACTCGAAGGACCCGCCCCCGCCTTGCTGCGAGCCATCTCCGAAAACGCCCGGCGTCAGTTGCGCCAACTGAAAGACGTCGCGGTTGAACGACGGCATGTGCTGGATCTGGTTGCTGGAGATCGTGCTGCTGATGGTGGCCGTTTCCGTGTCCAACGCCTCGGTTGTGCTCGACACCGTCATGGTTTGGTCCACCGTCCCCACCTGTAATTCCAGGTTCAGCGAATTGAGCTGCTCGGGGATGATTTGCACATCCTCCAGCACCTGCTTCTTAAATCCCGGGTGCTCCGCGGTGATCCGGTAGGGCGCCGGCGGTAGCCCGTTGAAGGTGTAAATGCCACTTCCGTCGGAGGTGGCTACCATCGTGTTGTTAGTGTCTTTGTTCACCAGAGTCACCGTCGCGCCAGAAACCACTGCGCCCGAGGGATCACTTACTGTTCCGCGAAGGGAACCTCGATACTGCGCCTGGGCGGCGGATGTGAATATTACGCAGCAAAACAAAACCAACAAACCGAGTAGCAGAAGCCTTGAACTCTTCATGACATTTTCCTCCGGCGTGCAATGGTTTCAGGCGAACAGGTGTGCCTGGAGCAAATAAGGAATTCACGTTTGTGAAGAATCGATTGATGTCCCTGGTGAGTTTCCAGGCGTTCGGTTGAGATCGAGTTTTGGCCAGAAACGAAACTTTCAGTGAGAGAGAGCCTAGGCTTGGCAGCCGACTTGCGGTCGGCTGAGCGGACTGGGAATCCGGTTACACCAACAACGTGGGTACACATCTGTCATCCATCGCGAACAAACGATGTACGGGTACTGCTCCGCGCATAATAGCACTTCTGTCGTGACGCGTGTCACTTTTTCTGTGAGCTGCTAGCACCAAGGTGAGCGGGTTAGGTGGGGCTTTTAACTGCTGCCGTCGCGATGCATCACCGCGGGATCTCCAGCAAGACCAGCCTGCAGCGATACGTAGATATTTCGCGGTGACCGAACTTTTAGCCGCGAAGCGGTGGTTTGGGGTAAGCCCAGAGTACCGCTGGGAAATAACCCGAGCCGCGGAGCGGCGGCACTCAGGAACCCAAAGGCTATCTCCCGCCCCATAGTCCCGTGTGCAATCAGGCGATGTGACCCTTCGGACTATCCTTCTCCGTATCGCACGGCTTATCCTGCGGCTTCGGTTTCCACTGCCGCTTTGGATCGAGCTCGATCGTCACGTTGACGGTGTCGTCCGAGCAGTCGCGCAGCCACAGAACGTCGCGGTCGTTATCAAATCCGTCCGGCAACAATTCTCGGTTCTGCGAAAGAAACTTCTCAAGGTAGTCGAGGTCGTAGGGTTCGCCTGGCTTGAGCTCCCACTTCGCCTTCAGTTTCTCCGCGGCTTCATTCTTGCCTTCGACCCTCAGCTCTCCCATTCGGTACTGGATGCCTTCCGCAATTGCGAAGGTCACGGTAACCTTCCCGCTGGACGCTTTCTGCGTATCAGGCACCAGAGAGGTTTCAAGATAACCTGTGGTCCAGTATTTCTTGGCCAGACTCTCGATGCCGAGGCGCACCTTTTCGGCGTCAAATACGTCTCCCGCGTGGAGCGGAAATCCCTGCCGCAACTCGTCCTCGCTGAAGGCCGTATTTCCCGTGAACTTGAATTGGGAGAGATGGTACAGCGGTCCTTCGTCAACCTCCGCTTCAATGCGCACCGGCTTCTTCTTCGCCAGCGGATCGAGCGCAACGACCTTAAGGTTCGTGACCTCGGCGTCGAAGTATCCTCGCTGCTGGAACTCATAGGTGATGTACGCTTCCACTACTTCGTCGTCATCGCCCATCGTCTTGGAGGTCAGGCTGTTGTTGATGTCACTGACCTCCTCCGACGTCAGCGTGGAAGTGCCGGAAATCACGATTTCCTGCACAACAATTTCGCCCTCTGACTTCGGACGTTTGGACTTGGCACTCTGACCCATTGCGCACAGAGCGAATGCCAGTACGACCATCACGGAATTGCGTAGCCGATACACGGGGCCCCTCCCTTCGAGCCAGGGAGTCGACTAACGATACCCTCCGCAGACTGAAACGAGAATCTGCTGTCCTACAACGTCTGCCGCCTATCGCACCTGTATTACAGCCAGACCGTTCACCGGCAACTGCAGTTCCAGGCTGCCATTCTTCAAGTGCCGTTCCTCGGAAGACTTCAGCCTGGATCCCCGATCCAGTTGCTGAATCTGCGCCTGGGTCGGGTAGCGAGGCTTCCCCATCTTGTCGTACAGGTCCAAGGTGTCGCCGTGCTGACTGTCGACACGGGCGATCGACGCCGTTGCGTCGGGGCTCACTCCTTTGAAGTCGAGTCTCACGGCGCGCGGCGAGCCTGTAGAACCGGGATTCACCAGGTTCCACACCGCAACCACCAGCGAGCCGTCTTTTGCCTTAGTCACCAGCACATCGCGATTGCTGTTGTCGATCCGTCGATCGCCGAGATAATGCAAAATCTCAAAAGCGTAGAACGATGGCTTCGGGATACCGCCCGCCGCAATCAATCCGAAGCCGCCGTAGAATGGCTGTTTCACCACGCCCTGCTCCTCGAATACGTCTGACACGCTCCAGTAGGACATCATTTGCGTCAAGCCGTCACACTGGCCTATCGTCGTCGCCATCCATGGCCCCATGTAGATCGAGTCAGTCACAGCAACCTCGTTATCGTATGCGGCATTGAACTCGCTCCAGATGAGCGGCAGGTCCGGACGCGTCGATGCCTTGATCTGGTCGTGCACCATCTTTACCGCGCGGCAGACCATCTGGTCGCGCGGAATCTTCTCATTCGTCTTGAAGACGTCGTTGGCGGTGTCATTGCCATAAACGTGCGTGGAAACAAAGTCGAGCGGAATGTTCAATTTGACCGCGTGTTGGATCATGGCATCGACCCACGCCGCTTGCGCCGTGGATGGACCTCCAACGCGCAGCCGACGGTCCACGGACTTTATGTCACGCGCGCTATGGTCGTACAGTTCGAAATACGATTCCTGGCTGGGCGTCCCCTTCCAGAAGTCGATGTTGGGTTCGTTCCACACTTCGAAATACCACGAGGTGACTTCGTCGATGCCGTAACGCTCGACCAGGTGCCGGGTGAACTGGGTGATCATGTCGTCCCACTTGGCGTAATCCTTCGGCGGTGCGACATTGGGGCGATACCAAAATGCCTGGATGTCTGGGCGCGCAGCAAGCTTGTAGGGCATGAAACTGAGTTCGACAAACGGCTTGACGCCGTTGGCCAAAAGACCATCGTAAATCTGGTCAACGTAGGAAAAGTTGTAAATCGGCCGACCGTCTTTGTCTTCGTCGTAAACGCCGACTTCGTCGTGGAAGATTGCGTGGAAGCGCACGAACTGCAAGCCGGTGATTTGCTTCACTTCGCGCAGATCGCGGCGCCAGGAATCGCGCAGAGTGAGAATGGCGCGGCCCGAACCGAACATCTGCTCCCAATAATGCGGAAAGGCACGCGATGGCCCCGAGGCGTCTATCGCAATGGCCTCGCCCGGCGCTTGTCCGAGTACGGGAAGCGTACAAAGCAGTAAAACAATCAGCATCCATGGCAAATTGAATCGCTTGAGCATCGTTGTCTCCAGATCGTAGGGTCTAGCAGGTCGTCCTTAATTAGGTTGCAACCCGGGGTGCACCTTCCGGTGTAGCATTTCAAACAAGAGACAGACAACCGCGTAAGTCGTGGCGTTTATCGGAGGAACCCACCAGAAATGCAGAGGAACATGGCGGGCAAAAAAGAGAATCGGACAGGTTATAAAACCGGCCTGAACGACTGGCTCTCTCAAACTCCTTAGGAGGAAATCGGACGGCGCTACGAACGAATAAATAACCCAGCAACACGCAACGAGAAACCCAACGCTTGCCCAACTCGTAATTCGGCATTTCATGGCCTGCCTCCGAGAGTTGTCGTTACGATAAGGTCGGACGTGAGTTTACCACTGATCAGTTCTGAGAAATGCGTACTTCAAGACGAGAATAGTGAACGCTAAATCGCCAAGCCACTGGCGATCCGCGCTGAGAACCCCGGCTTCACGGTTGGGAGTGCTGCCCCTGTTAACAGAAGCTATTCTGCCCCTACTGGTTACCTCGCACTAAACTCAGACGGCCCAGGCCGTTCGCGGGATGCTTCGCCTGCTCACGCTCACTCGTGAGGCAAATCACTTAAGCCCCCACGCTCCGACAGTACACTGTCCGCGCATGCCGCCGACTCAACCGACGCCGACTGAGAAACACTTTTTCACCCGATGGGTTGTAGCCAGCTCTGTAGGATGGGTCTTTGCAGTAATCGTCGTCCTCATGCTGACTGAACTCCAAGATTTGTTCACCGTCGGCAACTGGGTTTACATCGGGGTTGGGATGGGGTGGAGCATCGGGTCTGGGCAGTGGCGTATTGCCCGCAAGTGGTTCGGTGCGACAAGTCGATGGATGTGGGCGTCCACCATCGGCGTAACGATACCGTTCCTGCTCGCAGACCTCGTTGGAACCCAATGGGACCGCGGTCGCAGGTACCTCATACCCTCCCTTGCTGCTGCGGGAGGCCTGCTCTCGGGGTTATTGCAGAGAAGCAGCCTGCGCTCGCTGACCTGTCGGGCCAACCACCGCCCGTTAACGACAAGGGCCGTCCCGTACGAACATGGCAGCGGCCAGTGCCACGCTCCCAAATGGGAGGCAGTTCACGTGTTTGCTTCAACTGGGCTAACATAATCGCTTGGCCTGTCCATGGAAGATCTCAAACCCCATGTCATTCTGATTGCCTATCATTTTCCTCCCGGTCAAGAGATTGGTGGCTTTCGGCCGTTTCGGTTCTGC
>Ga0207930_1000696_pt1 | contig 10585 bp, 9 predicted proteins | sample NGESurshal092012_7_FD_184477 | JGI IMG/M metagenome (GOLD analysis project Ga0207930, IMG submission 184477) | Arctic peat soil microbial communities from Barrow, Alaska - NGEE Surface sample 210-3 shallow-092012 (SPAdes) | ecosystem: Environmental > Terrestrial > Soil > Wetlands > Peat ... | reverse complement strand
TCGAGCTCGGCCGGGGTCCCGATGAACAGGAGCTCGCCGTCGGCCAGCACGATCACGCGGTCCGCATACCGCTCCGCCTCGGCGACGTTGTGGGTCGAGTAGACCACGGTCGTGCCCCGGCCGGCGAGACCGCCGATGAACGTCCACAGCCGCTCGCGCTGGCGCGGGTCCAGTGAGGACGAGGGCTCGTCGAGCAGCAGCGCGGAGGGCGCCGACAGCAGCCCGATCGCGATATTCACGCGCTGCTGATTGCCTCCGGAGAGGCGGCCGACCTCCTCGTCGGCCCGATCCTCGAGGTCGGTCTGCGCGAGCATCCTCGTCACCGCCGCCTCGGGGTCCGCGAGCTTCTCCAGGCGCGCGAACAGGCGCAGGTTCTCGGCCACCGAGAGCTTGGAGTAGAGCGCCGGCTTCTGGGGCACCCAGCCGATCTCGCGGGTGGGCCGGCTGAGCTCTCCCTCATCGGGCTCGAGCACGCCGGCCATGATCGACAGTAGGGTCGTCTTGCCGGCGCCGTTGGGACCGATGATCCCGACCCGCTCGCCTGACTCGAGGGCGAAGCTGACGGCGTTGAGCGCCGCGCGCGCGCCGAAGCGCTTGGTCAGCGCGCGCGCCTGCAGCGTCGTGCCCGGCTCGGCGATCACACGCGGTCAGGCTAGAGACTCAGCCCGAGCTGCGCACGTGGGGCTCGAGTGAGGCGCCACACGAGCGACAGTAGGTGTCCTGCGGCGCGGCCCGCTCTCCGCAGTCCGGACATCGGTCGGGGGTGAGGTTGAGGAAGTCCGTGCCGGCGCCGAGGACCCCCCACGGCTCGAGCACGAGATGGCGGCGCAGGTAGACGACGGTCTGGCGGATGACGGAGATCACCGGCAGCGCGACCAGCGATCCGGCGATCCCGTAGAGCTGGTAGCCGACGAGCAGGGCGAGGATGATCAGGATCGGATTGATGCGCAGCGAGATTCGGAAGACCTGCGGGGCGACGACGTGGCCCTCGAGCTGCTGCAGGGCAACGAAGAGCACGATCAGCCAGACGGCGCTGATCGGACTCTGGAACAGGGCTAGGAGCACGGCCGGCACGGGGCCGATGATCGGGCCGATGTAGGGGATGAACTCCATCACGCCATAGAAGGCGCCGAGGAAGATCGCGTAGCGCTCGCCGTCGGGAAAGATTCCGAGCAGGCCGAAGACGGTCAGCGACAGCGCGGCGCTCGCTCCCATTACGAGGCTGAAGAGCAACTGCCCGCGAACGTAGCCCGAGACCGCCTTCTGCACGAGCCGCGGGTAATCGTCCTCGGGGGTGCCGTCCCCGGGGGGCATGATCGTCCGCACGAGGTCACCGATCTGGCGCCCGTAGACGAGCAGGTAGATCGAGAGGACGAGGACCAGGACGAAGTCGAAGCCGATCGTCACGATCCCGGCCAGGAGATCGCGCGAGAAGGACACGATCGCCCCCGAGCGCTTGAGCACGTTCTTCTGCAGGGTGTCGAGCGCGGTCTGGCCCTGGCGCTGGATATGGATGTTGATCCCGTTCTTGGTCAGCCAGTTCTGGACGTTGGCCAGGTCCCGGTTGGCGCCGCGGATGATGCCCGGCAGGTTGTGCTCGAAGTTGGTGATCTGGGCGCTGATCGGGCTGGCGAGCAGGAGCCCGATCCCGGCCAGGACAGCCAGACCACCGAGGTACACGATGAGAATGGCCAGACCCCGGGGAACGCGATGGGAGAGCACGCGGACGAGCGGGGCGAGGATCAAGGCCACGAGGCTGGCCACGATCAGGATGAGCAGCACTGCGCCGGCCGCTCGGGCCAGGGCCCAGAGCGCGAGCAGGGCGATCGGGAGCATGACCATCTGCACCCAGCGAGGCACGACGACCGGAGCGATGGGAGAGGCGACTGGCCTCAGCTCGAGCTCAGGCACTTCCGGCGCGGCGTCCGGGCCGGGGACGGCCTCACCATCAGGCGTAGCCGTCGGCGGCTCATCCCGCGGAGGGGCCTCCTGGCGCCTGCGAACCCTGAAACGCATCCGACCTGGAAGTATGGGCGACCTCCGGATATGAGCAAGTCAGTCAAGATCCTGTTCGTCGGCGACGTCGTCGGGGGCCTCGGTAAGCGCACGCTGTTCGGCCTGCTGCCCAGCCTGCGCGAGCGCCTGGCCTTCGACTTCCTCGTCGTCAACGGCGAGAACGTCGCCGGAGGAGTCGGGATCACGCCCAAGATCGCCGACCAGATGTTCGCCGCCGGCGTCGATGTGATCACGCTGGGCAACCACACCTACCGCCAGCGCGAGATCTACCCGTACCTCGACACGCACGATCAGATTCTGCGTCCGGCCAATTTCCTGCGCACCCAACCTGGCCACGGCTGGTGCGTGGTGGAGCGCGACGGCGTGCGTCTGGGCGTGCTGTCGTTGTCGGGCAGCCTGTTCATGGACGCCGGCCGTCCCGCCTTCGGGGAGGCCGACGTGGCCCTCGAGGGACTGGCGGGAAAGGTCGACCACCTGCTCGTCGACATGCACGCCGAGGCGACGAGCGAGAAGGTTGGGATGGGCTGGTATCTCGATGGCCGCGTCACCGCCGTGGTCGGAACGCACACCCACGTCCCGACCGCCGACGCCCGGGTCCTCCCCCGCGGCACCGCTTACATCTCGGATGTCGGGATGACCGGCCCGCGCGGAGGGGTCATCGGCGTCAAGCGCGAGCAGGCGATCGAGGCCATGCGCACCAAGATGCCCGTCCGCTTCGAGGTCTCGGCCGAGGATCCGTGGCTGCAGGGAGTCCTCATCACGACGGCCGAGCAACCGCTGCGGGCGACGGGCATCGAGGCCGTCCACGAGCGCGGACTGGGGATCGCCTGAGGCGCCGCTCAGGCCAGCGCCGCGGGCGTGGTCTGCACCGCCGGCGTGGCGCGGGTCGCCTCCGGAGCCAGACTCCGGCGTCGCTCGGGATGGGCAGCGAAGATCGCCACCGCGACGAGCGGGAAGAACCAGACGATGTAGGGATAGAGCCAGTAGGTGACCGTCAGCTGCAGGGCGATCAGGACGGCGGCGCCGAGCGCTGCCACCTCGACCGGACCGCGGCGCGAGGGGACGAAGGCGACGAGGATGGCCAGCGCCACCGCGGCCCCCTGGAGGAAGTGCTGGACCGCGCCCAGGCCGCCCCACAGCCCCCAGATCGAGAAGGGCGTGACGCGAGACGATTGGTAGGCGACCGAGTCGTGCCAGAAATAGCTGAGGTCGCCGTTGAGCACGACCGGGAGCATGGCCACGAACACGGTGGCCCCGAAAGCGGCGACGTACGCCGCCGCCGAGCGCTCGCGCAGACCCCGGCCGGTCCCGCGCAAGAGCAGGGGCGCGAGGGCGAAGGGCGCGAACTTGGTCAGCCCCGCGAGGGCGCCGAGCACACCGCGCCCGGGCGACGAGTCGATCGCCAGCAGCGAGAACACGACGAGCGCGGAGACGAGCGCGTCGTTGGTGTTCGAGTTGAGCGCGAAGAGCGTGAACGGGTAAGCGACCCAGGCGTACATGAGCACGACGCCCAGCGCATGGCTGCGCAGGCGGCGCCCCAGCAGGTAGAGGCCGCCGACGGTGAGCAGGTCAAAGACGATCGAGGCGGCGTGCGCGGCGGGCAGCGAGTCCCAGCTGCCACTCCATCCGAAGATCAGGCGAAAAGGGACGTAGGCGAGATAGGAGATCGGCCCATAGGTGTCCCCGTACGCGTTGTCATGCGGCCAGAGCCCGTAGAGAAGGTGCCCGTGGATCAGCTTGTCGGCCCCGATGACCCCGGCGTAGCCGACGTCGATGACGTTGGAGTTGAGGACGTTGAGGCCGATGCGCAGACCGATCAGGAAGACCGCCCCGGCCAGCAGCCAGTGGGTCGGCACGATGACCTGCAGGGGTCGTCGTGGCCGGCCGCGGCCGCCGGCCAGCAGCAGCATGCGGATCAGGAAGTAGGCCAGGAAGGGGTAGACGAGCGGGACCGACATCCCGATGTCGGCGTGGTTGAAGAAGGCCAACGAGATCGAGAAGCCGAGCAGCATCAGCAGGTCGAGATGGAGCAGACCAGGCCTCCGTCGCCAGGGGAAGAAGGGGGCGAAGAAGAGCAGGCACAGGGGCAGCCACACGAACAAGGCGTTGACGCGGCGCCCGAACGCGCCCGGATAGCCGCGGGCCATCCCCCAGGCCACCTGGAAACCGGTCCAGACCTGGGTGACGGTGGCCGAGCGATCGTCGACGTAGACCTGCATCACCTCCCGCTGGGGCCGGCCGCGCGAGAACCAGCTCACCTGCCAGGTGCCCGAGCCGTGCGTGTACTCGTAGGCGAGCCACTTCGCGTGGGCGCGCAGCTGCGTCTTGACCCGCGCATCGGCGGTGGCGAGGGCCAGGACCTTGGCCGCGGTCAGCGTGTAGCCGGCGGGCGGCTTGTGCAGCGAGGTGACCAGCACCGGCGTGCCGGACGGAGCCGCGGTGACGAGGCCGGCGGCCCGCGCCGAGCCCGTGAGGGCGAGCAGTGCGGTGATCAGCGCTGTCGCCGCGACCAGAGCGCAGGCGATGCAGCGACGCGAGGCGAGGAGCGAGACGCGCGTCCGGCCGAGCGCCCCTACGCGCGAAAGCTCCACAACTTCTGACCCACGAAGGAGAGCGGGGTACCGGCGGCGATCGAGATCGCCTGGGCGATCACCTTGGCCATTCCCGTGCCATCGACAAGCGACACGAGGACGACGTAGGTGAAGCCGAAGGTGACGAGCGAGACGGCGAAGAACTTCAGGCCCTGCTGGACGGGGTGGGCCTGCTTGGCCACGAAGGTCCAGTGCCGGTTCCACCAGAAGTTGTTGACGACCGAGACCACGAAGGCAGCGACTGCGGCCAGCTTGTAATTGATGGCGAGGAGATGCACGCAGGCCGCGAAGACGGCCAGGTTGACGACATACCCGCTCGCCCCGACGGCGACGAAGCGCCCGAGCTGAAACCAGTTGTGGGGCTTGCGCACGCCATGACGGACCCGGTGACGAAAGGGCAGGACGACGGTGGTGGTCAGCTCTTCAGGCATCGGGTCAATGTATCGGCCGTTTGTGGACGTCTCGTAAGACCTATCCGGCTTTAATTCGCTTCTAACGGGGGGAATCCGTGGATCCTAGGTGTTCGGGTCGGGCATCGGCGCCACGCCGAAGTGCTCGCGGACCATGGGCGCCACGTCGCGCAGCGACCACTGGTCCCGGACCGAGCGCGTCTCAGGACCGGTCCCGCACCAGAGCAGGGCACCGAGGGAATCGGAGCGGTGCAGCGAGCCGTGCGAGCCACCGCCGACGTGATCGGAGCCGCCCCAGTCGACGAATTCGTATCCCGGACCGGCCGAAAGCAGCACGTCGCCGGCGTTGGGACAGTGCAGGGCCGACCAGACGCGGGCCAGCGCGTCGGGGTACTCGGTGGACAAGAAGCGCCCGTCCTGCAGCTCGGCCCGCAGGACACCGAGGTCGCCCTCGACGCTCCAGCGCTCGTCGCGCCGATCGACGACGTCCCCTCCGGATGTGAAGCGCAGCTCGCCCCGGCGGCTGCGGACGACTGCCTCGTCGGAGTCGGCACCGAGGGTCATGATCAGGTCGATGCCCTCGAGGTCGGCGATCGCTTCGATCGAGCGCGCGACCACCTCCTCGCGGTGATCGTCGTCCAGTGCGTAGATCATCGCCGAGCGCTGAGCGGGACTGAGGGCCACCTCGGCCCCGATCGAGCGTGACGGGCTGGGCGTGGCGACGTCGAAATCAGCGAAGGCGAGATCGAGACGGATGCGCGTCTCGACGGGCGCCTGAGAATGGTCGGAGACGATGATCACGGCGTGGTCATCGAGGAACTGGTCCGGGCCGCCGGCGGCGTGCATGAGCCGCTCGATCTGACGGTCGGCGGCGGCCAGCGACGTGACCTGGGCGTGGGGGCCGTTGCGGTGCGAGTAGGCATCGTTGTCGGGCAGCGAGAAGAGCATGAAGTCAAAGAGATCGTGTTCGGCCAGATACGCGCCGACACACCCGGTGTGCTGGTCGCGGGCGCCGGGCAGCCCGAGCTGTCCCCGGCAGCCCGTCTTGCGTGAGGCGTAGAGATCGGCGTAGAAGAGCTCCCGGGGACCGTCGATCGTGCGCCGAAACAGCGTCGAGGTAACGATCCGGGCCAGGGCGGACTCGTTGGCGACCTCGTGGGGATGGCGGCCCCGGTAGATGAGGTACGTGGTCCCGGCCGTGCGGACATCCGCGTCGTCGAGAGATTCGAACACGGTCTCGACGTTGCGCGACAGGTGTTCGTCGTTCATCCGGTACACGGTGTCGGTCATCGAGCGCACCACGCCGAACTGGCGCGAAGCCGAGAAGCTCGAGCCGTACTCGACGTAGCGTCCTTCCTCGCGGTGGTACCAGTTCATGCTCGGAATGTCGTGGCGGTCCGGACCGACGCCGGTCGTGATCGAGGCCGCACAGACGGGGGTGACCGAGGGGTAGGCGGCGACGCAGTCGTCGACGTACACGCCGGCGTCGCGAATCCGGGCCATGGCCGGCGCCCGGCCGCCCGCCATCGCCCGCTCGAGCATCGCCGGCTTCATCGCGTCAACCACGACGAGGACGAGCTTCTTGGGGCTGCTCATCGGTGTCTACGCGTGGGGTTGGCCGGGGGGCGCACTAGCGGAGGATGCGCAGGCCGGCGTACTTCTGCTCATCCCGGCCCCGTCCCGCGATGAGCAGCCACAGCAGCAGCGCGAGGACGATGATCCCGACGGGCGGGGCCACGACCGAGAGGGCAGCGGCCACGACCGCGGTCGTCTCGGCGAAGAGCGGCAGCGCGCCGGCCGTCTCGGCGTCCAGGCGCGCTCGGACCCGGGCCAGCAGCGGCTGCGTGGCGAGGATGCCGACGGCCGCGCAGATGACCCCGCCGATGATCCCCGGCCAGATCGCATAGCCACCCCGGCACAGCGATCCGGCGAAGAGCAGCGCCCCGACGACGAGGGCGGCTGCGGCCACCCCCAGCGCGACCGGTCCGCTTTCGAAGCGCTCACGTGTCAGGCGGCGCTCGGCGAGCGCGAGCAGCGCCGCCCCGACCACCATGACAAGCAGGAAAGGCGCGCCCTGCAGGAAAGAAAGGTCCGTGCGCGCGAAGTGGATCTGGATGCTCCCAGCGGCGAGGGCACCGACCACGAGGGCGGGCAGAAAGGGCCGGATCCCCACCGCAGCGGCGACTCCGATCCCCGTGAAGATGTCAAAGACGAGATGCACCGTGCTGTACCGTGACCAAGCGTGACGATAGACGAGAGGGCAGCGTGAGCCCGGGCGGGTGGCGTCCGAGCAGCCGCCCCGGTATTGGCGAGAGTGGGCAGACCGGGAGCACCCGGCGTCCGCGGTCAACGGCACGGGATATCGAGCGCTACGCCGGATTGTTCGCCGAGCGCACGAAGGTCATGCGTTCCTCGGCGATGCGTGACCTGATGGCGCTGACCGAGCGCGACGACGTGATCTCGCTGGCCGGCGGCCTGCCCGACACGAGCACCTTCCCGCCTGACTCCTACGCCGCGCTGATGAGCACGGTGGCCAGCCAGTCATGCGCTCGCGCGCTGCAGTACGGGCCTACCGAGGGCTTCCGGGTGGTCAAGGCCTGCGTGGCGAGCGTGATGGCCGCCGAGGGCATGACGATCGATCCCGACGAGGTTCTGATCACGACCGGCGGCCAGCAGGTCATCGATCTCGTCTGCAAGACGCTGCTAGATCCGGGCGACGTGGTGGTCGCCGAGGCGCCGACCTACCCAGGGGCGATCCCCACCTTCTGCGCCTACCAGGCTGACGTCGTCCAGCTCGAGATGGATCGCGACGGCATGCGGGTGGACCTGCTCGAGGCTCTACTCGACGATCTCGAGCGCACGGGCCGGCGGCCCAAATTCATCTACACGGTCCCGAACTTCCACAACCCGGCCGGCGTCACGCTCTCGCTCGAGCGTCGCCGCGAACTGGTCCGCATCGCCGCCGAGCGTGAGCTGCTGATCCTCGAGGACAACCCCTACGGGTTGCTGCGCTACGAGGGCGAGCCCCTGCCCACGCTCTACTCGCTCGACGATGAGTTCGTCATCTACGCGGGCACGTTCTCCAAGATCCTCTCGCCCGGCGTGCGCCTGGGCTGGACACTCGCGCCGGCTCCGATCCTGGCCAAGATGCAGATCGGCAAGCAGGGCGCGGACCTCTGCTCCTCCTCGATCTCGCAGTACTTCGTCAGCGCCTACTTCGATTCGGGGCCCTGGGACGACTACCTGCGCTCGCTCGTGGAGATCTACCGGCGCCGGCGCGACGTGATGCTCGACGCGCTCGCCGAGCACCTCCCCCGCGAGGCGGAATGGACCCGGCCCGAGGGCGGGCTCTTCCTGTGGGCGACGCTGCCCGATTACATCGATACGACTGATCTCCTCGCGCGCGCGCTGCAGGAGCAGGTGGCCTTCGTCCCGGGCCGCGCCGCCTATGTCGACGGGCGCGGTGGCGCGAGCTTGCGGCTGAACTTCTCGGGCGTCGATGAGGGCCAGATCCGAGAGGGCGTGCGCCGCATCGGCGAGGTCGTCCGCGAGCAGGTGGCCATGTACGGGACCCTGACGGGTGCCCGGCCCCGGATCGACCCCCCGCGCGCCCGCGACGGGGTCCGCGCCGAGTCCTCAGACGAGTTGGCCAAGGTTCTGCGGCTCCCGGCCCAGCGCAAGCGCGCCGGCTAGGGACTGCCACGGTGAGCCGGGTCGCCGTCCTCAAGGGAGGGCGCTCGCTCGAGCGTCAGGTGTCGCTGCGCTCCGGAGCGCGCGTGCAGGACGCGCTGGAGCGTCTTGGTCACGAGGTGCTGCCCGTCGACGTCGGCCCGGATCTCGTCGCCGTGCTCAGCGCCGAGCGCCCCGACATCGCCTTCGTCGCCCTGCACGGACGTGACGGCGAGGACGGCACCGTCCAGGAACTGCTCGAGGTGATGGGTATCCCGTACACCGGGTCCGGGGTTTCGGCGTGCATCCGCGCCGCCGACAAGGTGCTGGCCAAACACGCGATGCGCGACCACGGGATCCCCACGCCTGACTTCTATGCCTTCAACGAGACGGCCTTTGAGTCCCTCGGCGCCGCTCAGGTCCTGCCCGTGATCGAGGAGCGTCTCGCCTTTCCGATCGTCGTCAAGCCGGCCCGCCAGGGGTCGGCGCTCGGGATCAAGTTCGCGCGCACGGCCGCGGACGTCCCAGCGGCGCTCGTCGCCGCGTTCTCGTATGACCGCAAGGTCCTGCTCGAGCGCTACGTCTACGGCCGCGAGCTCGCCATCTCGATCCTCGACGAGGGTTCCGGTCCCGACGGGACGCCCGGTCCCGGCGAGGGCCCCGGTCCCGTCGCCCTGCCGATCGTCGAGGCGCTCCCCGAGCAGGACGATTTCTACGACTTCGAGTCGCGCTACGAGATCGGCGCCACCAGGTTCGTGTGCCCGGCCGAGCTCGACCCCACGGTCGCCGAGCGGGCGACTGAGATTGCCCTCGCGAGCTACCGGATGCTCGGCTGTGCCGGCTTCGCACGCGTGGACCTGATGCTCGCCGCCGAGTCCGAGGCGCTCTTCGTGCTCGAGGTCAACACGATCCCGGGCCTGACCGAGACGAGCCTGCTCCCCCAGGCCGCCGAGGCGGCAGGGATCTCGTTCGATGAACTCGTGTCGCGAGTGCTCGCCGCCGTGCCGGTTGCCGCCTGAGGGTTTGGGCTCGGTCCAGCGCGCCGCGCATCCCGGGGCCGCGGGGCGCGAGCCGTCTACTCGTCGGAGGCGAAATCCTCCGGGGTCACCTGATCGAGGAAGTCCTTGAACTTCTCGACCACCTCCTCGGTGTCCTCGACCTCGTGCTCGAACTCGATCGCCGACTCGGAGATGACCTCGTCGGCGGCGAAGATCGGCGCGCCGGAGCGGACCGCGAGGGCGAGAGCGTCGCTGGGGCGCGAGTCGATCTCGAGCTCGCGCCCGTTGGCGCGGAGGCTGATCGAGGCGTAGAAGGTGTTTTCGCGCAGCTCCGTGACGGCCACCCGGGTGCACTCGACCTCGAGCTCTCCGAGCATCTCGGACAGGAGGTCATGTGTCATCGGGCGGGGTGTCGAGGCACCCTGGAGCTTCATGAGGATCGCGGCCGCCTCGGGATGGCCGATCCAGATGGGCAGGAACTTGTTGCTCTCCACGGTCTTGAGCAGCACGATCGGCTGCTTGCCGACCATGTCGAAGCTCACGCCGTAGATGACCATTTCCTGCACGGGTCGCTCCTCGTCGGGGATGCCCGCAGTATAGGGCCAGGCATCCGGCCGCCCGGTCGCCTCCCTGACCGGGTGACACCGCCGCCAACGCGACACCCGAGACGACCTCGGGGGCTGGACGGCCGCGGGTCGCGGGACATAGACTAACCGGCCATCGGGTTGTGACTGGTGAGAGAGAGGACATCCACGGGCCTGGGCCACAGCAGCCGGGCGGTCGCCCACCCGCGCCGGGCGCGCTGGCGCTCCTCCAGGCGTTCGTCAACACGCATTTCGACCTCGAGGACGAGTTCGGAGCCGAGGTTCTGCACTCCCCGGAGGCGCTCGCGGCCTGGCTG
>Ga0207930_1000689_pt1 | contig 10636 bp, 12 predicted proteins | sample NGESurshal092012_7_FD_184477 | JGI IMG/M metagenome (GOLD analysis project Ga0207930, IMG submission 184477) | Arctic peat soil microbial communities from Barrow, Alaska - NGEE Surface sample 210-3 shallow-092012 (SPAdes) | ecosystem: Environmental > Terrestrial > Soil > Wetlands > Peat ... | reverse complement strand
CCCGCCGCTATCCGTGGATCGACATCTCCTTCCAGCCGATCGGCGACGTCTTCCACAGCGGAGAATCGGTGATGCGGTCGGCCAACCCCCTGTTCGGCAAGCCGACGGGCGGCTGACCGGCCGGCGCTGCGCCCGCCTGGCTGACCGGCCCCGCACTCGAGGACGTCCACCGCTCAAAGCGTGGCGCGGATCGACCGAAGGATCAGGCGTACTTCCGAACCTTGACCGACGATGCCTGACCCGCCCGACGGCGAAAGCAGGCTGAAATCCTAAGCGGCGGACGGGGTTCGAACCCGCGACCTTCGGCTTGGGAAGCCGACGCTCTACCAACTGAGCTACCACCGCGCTGGGGCCGAGTCTAAGACCCAGGCCGCGGCACGCGCCACGTGGGTGGCGGCGGTGTGTCCTATGTGCGGCGGCCCGAGCGGCGAGCGGCTCGCGCGGCGGCGCGGTCCTCTCGCCCGGCCCGTGGCGTGAGCTCCGGCTCAGGCTGGGCACGGCTGATGGCCGTCCACAGGACCGCGCTGAAGATTCCCCCCACGATGATGACGAAGATCCCGATCCCGGTCGCGATGATGAAGCCGACCGCGATCAGCAGAACGTAGGCCGGAGGGATCAGGTTTCGCATCTGGCGGTTCATGTGGGGGGAGGACCTCCTGGGCAGGTGTTCTTTCAAACACCGTAGCGCCGCGATCGGACCGCGGGCGGACGGGTGCGTCCGGCGGCTCCATCCAGGGCCTGGTACTACTCTTGAGCGAGCTCATGCGGCGCTTCTTGCTCCCCGGATTGGTCGTGGTCGCAGCCGTCGCGCTGCTGGCCCTGCTGGCCGTGGGAGTCAGCAACCAGACCAGCACGTCGTCGATCGACGCCCAGGTCGCCCGCGGCACGTACCCGACGGCCCCGAGCCTCAGTGTGGCGCTGCCCGTGCTCGGCTCCAAGCGCTCCGTGACGCTGGCCGACTACCGCGGCAAGGTGGTCGTGCTCAACGTCTTTGCCTCGTGGTGCGATCCGTGCAAGGCCGAGGCTCCGATCCTCGCCGACGCCGAGCGCACCCTACGTGCTCACGACGCCACGATTCTCGGGGTTACCTACCTCGATAACAGCTCGGCGTCCGAGCAGTTCGTCCGTCAGGAGCACATCACCTATCCCGTCCTGCGCGACGTGAGCGGGGACTTCGTGCGTTCGTTTGGGACGACGGGAGTTCCCGAGACCTTCGTGATCAACCGGCAGGGCCGGATCCAGGCCCTGCGCCGGTATCAGCTCAACACCACGTGGCTCAAGCAGACGCTGCCGCGGATCCTGGCCGAGCGCTCGTGACCTTGGCCGCACGAGTGAGATCCGCTCTCACGGCCAGCCTGCTCGTCGCCAGTCTCGTGCTGGCGCCCGTCGCCGCGGGCGCGGCCCGGGCCTCATTCCTCCAGATCGAGAACGACATGATGTGCGTGGCCTGTCACGAGGGACTCGCGGTCGCCCAATCCCAGGAGGCATTCTCCGAGCGAGCCTTCATCCGCCAGCTCATCGCCCAGGGCCTGACCAAACGACAGATTGAGCGCCAGATGGTCGCCAACTACGGTCCCGCCGTCCTGGCCAAGCCACCCGCGAGCGGCTTCAACCTCGTCATCTATGTCCTCCCCCCCGCGCTGTTGCTGATCGGCGTCGGCACTCTGCTCGTCACGATTCCCCGCTGGCGGCGACGGTCCCGAGCCGCTGGCGCCACCGGGTTCGCCTCGGGCCCCGCGCTCGACCCCGACGACCTGCGACGGCTCGAAGAGGATCTCGCGCGCCAGCCCTGACCGCGCAGCGCTGACCGGACAGCCGGCCGCAAGCCCTGACCGCAGCTACATCGAGTCGGGGGCGCTGACGCCGAGCAGCCCGAGCGCGAGCGCGATCGTCTGCCGTGCGCTTTGGGCAAGCGCGACGCGAAAGGACTCGACTCCCTCGGGCTCGGCCCCCACCACCTTGCAGTCGCGGTAGAAGGCAGTGAACTCCTGGGCCAGCTCCAGAGCGTAGGCGGCGATCCGGTGCGGGGCACGCCGCTCGGCAGCCTCGGCGATCTCGTCCGGGAGAGCCACGAGCGCCTTGACCAGCGAACGCTCGGCGGGCTCGAGCGGGGCCTCACCCCAGTCGGCACCCGGGCTCAGCGCGGCGGCGATCCGATCAGAGGACAGCTTGCCGAGCATGGTCACGATCCGGGCATGGGCGTACTGGATGTAATAGACAGGATTCTCCGCCGATTCGCGCTTGGCGAGATCGAGGTCAAGGTCGACCGTGCGATCGTGAGAGCGCTGGAGCATGAAGAACCGGGTCGCGTCGACGCCGATCTCGTCGAGCAGGTCATCGAGCGTGATGAACTCCCCGCGGCGCTTGGACATCGCGGCTCGCTCGCTGCCGTCGATCAGATGCACGAACTGGAGGATCGGCATCTCGAGATGATCGGGACTGCCACCGAGGGCGGCGAGCGCGGCCTTCATCCGCGCCACGTACCCGTGATGGTCTGCACCGACAGGGACGATCTGGCGCTCGATCCCGCGCTCGAGCTTCTCGAGCAGATACCCGAGGTCGGCGGCCAGGTACGTCGGTGCCCCGCCGGAGCGTTCGAGGACCCGGTCCTTATCGTCACCGAACTTGGTCGTGCGTAACCACAGCGCCCCGTCGGTGCGGTAGCTGTTCTGGCCCTCGTCGACGATCGCGAGCGCACGCTCGATGTAGCTCGGCGACCCCTCGTGCAGGGTGCGCTCGCTGAAGAAACGGTCGTAGTACACGCCGTAGCGATCGAGCGTCGTCTTGATCTGACCGAGCAGGATGTCCACCGCGGCGCCGGCCGCCTCATCGGCCGTCAGTGACTCCACGTCGGGGATCGCCGCGGCCAGGTCACGAACGTACTCGCCGTTGTAGCCCCCTTCCGGAACCTCGTTTCCGCGTGCCCGGGCCAGCACCGACTCACCGAGCAGGCGGATCTGGCCGCCGGCATCGTTGAAGTAGTACTCCCGGCGCACGTCGTGCCCGTAGTGGGCGAGGATCGCGGCGAGGGCATCGCCGTAGGCGGCGCTCTGGCCGTTGGCCGCAACGAGCGGGCCGGTGGGATTGGCGGAGAGGAACTCGAGCAGGATGCGCTCGGGCACCGGCACCCCATCCGCCCCGAAGCGCTCGCCGGCGTCGAGCACGGCGCGGACGGCGCGGCGATACCAGGCGTCGGACAGCCTCAGATTGAGAAAACCGGGCCCGGCGACCTCCCAGCCGGTCAGCTCAGCGCCCAGCGAATCGGCCAGTGACGCGCCCACCCGCTCGGCGATCTCCCGTGGTGGCGCCTTGAGCGCCGGGGCGAGGAGCATCGCGACATTGGTCGAGTAGTCGCCCTGCCCCTCGCGCTTGGGCCGCTCCACCCGGGCCTGGGCGGGCGGGTCGCCGTCGCCGCCACGGACCGCTGCTGCGGCCGCCTCGACCGCGACGCGAAGCTCCAGCACCGGGGGCGTCACGAGCTCGGTACCGGCACGGGCTGAAACCAGCCCTCGAGGCGCTCGAGCGCCACCGGCGTCCCGATCGCCACCAGCATGTCGCCGGCCTCGATCACCGCTCCGGGTTCGGGTTGGGGCTCGAGCCGTCCGTCGGTGCGCCGCACGGCGACGATGACCGATTCGCCGCGCACCGACTCGATCGTCTTGCCCACGCCGTCGCAGGCCTCGCTGACCTCGATCTCCTCCATCCGGTAGTCGGCGACCTGGACGGCGCCGCCGACCTGAGGGTGGATCGCGACCCGGGCCATCTCGGTGCCCGACGTTTTGTACGGCGAGACGACGCGATCGGCACCGGCGCGGACCAGCTTCTTCTCGGAGTCCTCCGCCGAGGCTCGGGCCACGATCAGGATGTCCGAGCGCAGACCGCGAGCGGTCAGGGCGATGAAGATGTTCTCGGCGTCGGAGTCCACGCAGGCGATGATCGCTCGCGCCCGCTCGATTCCCGCGCCGAGCAGCACCTCGTCGTCGGCGGCGTCGCTCTCGATATACCGCACGCCCATGGCCTCCGCTGCCTCGCGGTGGGTCGGATCGCTGTCGATCGCGACGTGTTTGACCCCCGCCTGGCGCAGGTCGCGGGAGACCTGTCGGCCCACGCGCCCGAAGCCGCAGATGATGAAGTGGTCGGTGTAGGAATCGATCATGTGCTGGGTCCGCCGCTCTCGGAGAAGGCCGCTGAGCTGACCGGAGACGAAGAACTCGGCCACCGTCGCCAGCCCGTAGAAGAGCGTACCTATGCCGAACAGCTCCAAGCCGACGACCACGACCCGCCCTGCCGCATCGTGGGGGTCCTGGATCGAACCGAGCGTCGTCACCGTGTCCAGGGTCCACACGAACGAGTAGGCGATCGACGATCCCTCGGTGATGGTGAAGGCGATCGTCCCGACGATGATCAGTCCGACGAGCGCGGAGAGCAGCAGCGTGAGGCGCCGCGCGAACATCCGCAGCTCGCGCCGGGCGCGGGTGCGCTGCTCCACGGTCCGGCTTGCCCGGCTGGCGTCATGACCGGTGCTCACGGGCTCAATAGTGATAGGGCTCGCGGGCGAGGATCTTGTGGCCTCGATAGAGCTGCTCGAGCAGGACGACGCGCGCGAGCTGGTGGGGCAGGGTCATCTCACCGAAGGACAGGCGGTGATCGACGTTCTCCAGATCGAGGCCGAAGGGGCCGCCGATCACGAAGCAGAGGTCACGTCCGCTGCGGCGGCGCTCTTCCAGGAAGCGGGCGAAGGCCAGGGAGTCCGGACGCTCTCCATCGCGGTGCAGGAGCGAGACGAACGCGCGTTCAGGGAGCCGGCGAGCGACGCGGTCATCCTCGCGAACCTCCACCAGCTCGAGGCGTGTGTGGCCCGCGAGCAGCTTCTGGTAGTGCCGGACATCGTCGGCGAAGGGCGGCCGCAACCGGCCCACGGCGACGACGATGATCCGCACGATGGGATACTAAGCACATATGGACGAACAGAATCCGCCTGAGCGACACATCAACATCCATTTTTCGCCGGAGGTCATGGCCGGCATCTACTCCAACTTCGCCAACGTCAGCCACTCTGACTACGAGTTCACGATCACCTTCGCCCGCGTCGACCACGAGGTCGAAGAGGATGAGATCCCCGGGGTCGTCGTGTCCCGGATCAACCTCTCGCCGCGCTTCATGGCCGAGCTGATCGAGGCCATGCAGGACAACTACTCCAAGTGGCAGACCCGCGAGGGGATCAAGAATCTCCCGGAGTTCGGGAGCGGCCCCAGCTCCACCCAGGGCGGCTAGACCGGCGGCTGCCCAGAGCCCGGGCCGGCGCCTTCAGGCGTCGGCTGCCGCCTCGGCAAAGGCCACGGCAGCGCCGATCCGCTCGTCGGTTGGCGGGTGGCTGGCCAGCAGCCGTGACATCCATCGCGGTGGCTTGAGGTCAGCCACGTTCTGCAGGGCGATCGTTCGCTCGAAGGAGATGAACGCATCCGTCGCGCCGGCCAGCTCGAGGGAATACTGGTCGGCCCGTCGCTCCAACGCCCGCGAGAGACGGTTGCCGATGACCCCGACGGGCGCCGTCACGAGCCCGGCGGCGAGGGTCAGGGCCGGCAGCGTGGCCGGGGTGCCCCGCTCGGGCGATAGTGCCCAACTGAGCCGCTGTATGGCCAGCGCCGTGAGCGGAGCGATGAGCGCGGCATAGGCGACGTTGCGAGGAACATCGCGGTAGCGGACGTGGCCGAGCTCGTGGGCAACGACCATCCGCACCTCATCACGGCTGTAACGGTCCAGCAGCGTGTCGAACAGGACGACGCGCTTGGTCGGCCCCAGGCCAGTCACGTACGCGTTGGCCGCGGTCGTCCGGCGGCTGGCGTCAATCGAGAAGACCTCACCCACCGTGACCCCGGCGGCGGCCGCGAGATCGAGAACGTCGCGGCGGGTCTCCCCGTCGGGCAGCGGCGTGAAGTCGTTGAAGATCGGCGCGAGGACCACCGGCGCCAGTGCGGCGAGCACAGCCCCGAAGCCCACCGAGCCGCCGGCCGCCGGAAGCCACCATCTCTGCGGCCAGCGTCGGGTGGCGGCGACGACAGCCGACCCCGCCCCGCCCGCGAAGACGGCGGAGATCGCTGAGGCTTTGAGCAGATCTCGGCCCCAGTCGGGCCAGCTCTGGGTGTCCAGCCCGACGGCCATCGCCCGCCGGCGCGAGAGTGCGCTCAAGGGGAGGGTGGGCAAGGCCAGGCCCGTGGCCAGCAGCGCGCAGGCAGCCCCCGCGCCGGCGACCGGACGGCGTCCGGCCCGGATCAGCCAGCCCGGGGGTCTGCGCGCGAGGTAGCTGATCGCCGCGAGATCGACGGCCGAACGAGCGAGGCCGAGGGCACGTTGGGGCCGCGCATAGCGAGTTCCCCGTTCAATCTCCTCGTGGCTGAAGTAGTCGGTGAGCTCGATCGGAGCCGGCTTGATCGGCTTCGCCCTCGGGCTCAGGAGCCGTCGTGCCCCCTCGGCGGCGGCCATGGCGAGCAGCACAGCGCCGCCCACCCGGTAGCGCTCAGGTCCCTTCACAGGCGAGACTGTAGAGGTGCGCGTCGCCATCGTCTCCGACATCCACGGCAACCGGCACGCCTTCGAGGCCGTGCTCGACGCCATCAGCGCGTCAGAGTGCCGGGAGCTCTGGTGTCTGGGCGATCTGGTCGGCTATGGCGCCGATCCCGATGCCTGCGTGGATCTGGCCCGCGAGCATGCCGCCGTCTGCCTGGCCGGCAATCACGATCTCGGAGTCCGGGGAACGTTGCCGCTGGAACAGTTCTCCCGCGGGGCCGCCCTGGCCGCGACCTGGACGCAGGAGACGATTACGGCGCAGACCCGAAGCTATCTGGACCAGCTCGAGCCGTCCAACCTCGACGAAGCGGTCGGCCTGTACCACGCGAGCCCTCGCGACCCAGTCTGGGAATACGTCCTGTCCCCCCTCCAAGCCGAGCTCTGCTTCGACGTCGCCGCCCAGCGGATCTCGCTGATCGGCCATTCCCACGTGGCTCTGTCCTTCTCACGCTTCCCCGGCACACCGGCCACCGGCGAGACGCGCAGCGGCGACGAGGAGATCGATGTGGCCGTCGGCGAGTGGCTGATCAACCCCGGCAGTGTCGGCCAGCCGCGGGACGGAGATCCACGCGCCGCCTGGCTGGAGCTCGATCTCGACGGCTGGCGGGCCACTTATCACCGCACCAAGTACGACATCGCCGGTGCCGCGAACGCGATCCGATCCGCGCGCCTGCCCGACTCGCTGGCCGAGCGCCTCCTCTACGGGCAGTGATCGTGAACGATCGCTGAGCAAGTACGGCGGTTTCACGAGCGTCGCGGCCTAACCGCGCTGCAACGGGACCAGCCTCTAAAGTCAGGCGCCGTATGGGCCGCTCACGCTTATTCCTGGCCGGAAGTCTCGGCTTTGCCGTCGCCTTCGTGGTCGCCTGCGGCGGCCAGAACGGCCTCCTGGACTCCAATCAGGCCGCCAATCTCAACGCTCAGCTGAACTCCATCTCCTCGGCGGTCGCCTCGGGACAGTGCGGGACGGCACGCAGCGCCGCGCGTTCGTTCAGCAACGAGGTCGCGGCCCTTCCGGCGTCAGTCAACACCACCCTGGTCAAGAACCTCGGTCAGGGTGCGACCGCTGTCGACCAGCTCGCTTCACGGGACTGCGCGAGCTCGAGCTCGAGTTCCTCGTCCCCGAGCACCTCGGCCTCGACGTCCACGAGCACGACCACGGTGAGCACGACAACGACCAACCCGACCACGACGACGAACCCGACCACAACGTCAAGCAGTAGTACCGCAACAAATCGGACCGGGCCGGGTACCTCTACTACCTCCAACGGCGGCGCCGGAATCGGCACGACCGGCAACAACGGCTAAGGGGCCGGCCCGCAAGCCCACCATGACTGGCGTCACGACGATCGCAGGCAGATACCGGATCGAAGGCCGGCTCGGAGTCGGAGGGATGTCGACGGTCCATCTCGCCTTCGACAGCCGGCTCGAGCGCTACGTGGCCATCAAGCTGCTCGCGGCGCACCTGGCCGACGACCCGACCTTCGTCTCGCGCTTTCGCCGCGAGGCGCTCGCCGCCGCGCGCCTCGTTCATCCCAACATCGTCCAGGTCTTCGACTTCGGCTTCGATGCCGGTCACCACCAGCACTTCATCGTGATGGAACACGTGTCCGGGAACTCGTGCGCCGAGCTGTTGCGTGATCGCGGCCACCTCGACGTCGAGCAGGCCCTGAACATCGTCACCCAGGCGTGCCGCGGCCTCGAGTACGCCCATCGCAACGGGGTCGTCCATCGCGACGTCAAGCCCGGCAACCTGCTCGTCTCCGACAGTGAGGTGGTCAAGCTCGCCGATTTCGGGATCGCCCGCGCGACCGACCAGTCGAGCATCACGCAGGTCGGCTCGGTGCTCGGAACCGCGGCCTACCTGGCGCCCGAGCAGGCCCGCGGCGAAGAGGCTGGGCCGCGCGCCGACCTCTACTCACTCGGGGTGGTCACCTACCAGCTGATGTCCGGGCGGCTGCCCTATGAGGCCAACTCACTCTCAGAACTCACCCTCAAGCAGCAGCGCGAGCTCCCGACGCCCCTCGACGAGCTCAACCCCCTGGTCCCTCATGCCCTGGCCCAGGCGGTGGCCATGACCCTGGCCATCGATCAGCGCGCCCGTCCGGCCGATGCGCTGATCCTGGCCGAGGCGCTCCGCCAGGGCGCCGAGGGCATCGCACCCCCCGGGGCCGACTCGCCCGAGTTCGCGACGAGCGCCGCCACGCGCTTCCTCGATGACCCGGGCGACGAGACGGCCGCGACCCGGGTCACCCCGCGACCGGCCTCCCGGGCCGAACCGCGCACCGCACAGACGCGCGCCGCCCGCCAGGTCGAGGCCCGCCGGGCACCGCGCCGCGTCGAAGCTACCCGGCGTCCGGCTCCGCCGCCCGGTCCGACCCGCAGCGGCCGGGGCTTTCGCCGCTTCATGGCGCTGCTCGCCCTGATCGCCGTCTTCGCCCTCGTCGTGATCACCGCCGTGCTCATCTCCAACAGCACCTCGAGCACGGTCGTGCACTATCAGAAGGTCATCGCACGCGACGCCAACTCGGCGATTACCCAGGTTCAGAACCTGATCAGCCAGTACACGAAGTAGCCGCCGTCCCCGGCGCGGCTCCGCCCCGCAGGGCGGCCGCGATCTCGGTCAACCGCCCCGCGGCGATCGCGGCCCGCAGGTCGCCCATCAGCCGGGCGATGAAGCTCAGGTTGTGCAGCGTGACGAGACGGGGCCCGGTGAGCTCGTGCGCGCGGAGCAGGTAGTGCAGATAGGCCCGTGAGTGCCCAGCCGTACAGGCCGGACACGGGCAGTCCTCGCTGATCGGCTCGTCGGCGTCGCGCCAGCGCGACTTGACCAGGTCCAGTCGCCAGCGGGCCTGCGGATCGGCGACGAGGGCCACGCCGTGGCGGCCCAGCCGGGTCGGCATCGCGCAGTCAAACGTGTCGATCCCCTGCTGCACGCCGGTGATCAGGTCGTCGATCTCCCCGATGCCGAGCAGATGACGCGGGCGTTCTGACGCCAGGCGCTCGAGCTCGGCCGTCGTGAAGTCCACCACCTCGTACATCTGGGCCTTGTCCTGGCCGAGCGAGCCGCCGATCGCGATCCCGTCGCAGGTGCTCGCGGCCACGGTCTCGGCCGACACGGTGCGCAGGTCGTGCTCCACGCCGCCCTGGACGATCCCGTAGACGGCCTGTTCGGGCGGTCCGTGCTCGGCGTGCCACGTCAGGCAGCGCGCCAGCCAGCGGTGCGTGCGCTCCATCGAGCGCGCCGTGTAGTCGCGGGTGACGTGAAACGGAGTGCACTCGTCAAAGACGAGGGCGATGTCCGAGCGCAGTGCCGCCTGGACGGCCATCGAGGTCTCGGGGCCGAGGAACCGCTCGCCACCGTCGAGATAGGAGCGAAACCGCACGCCCTCCTCCTCGATGGCCAGGATCGAGCCGTTGGAGGTGTTGCCGCCCCCGCTCGTGCTCCCCCGCCGGCCCTTGATCTCGTCCGCGACGCCACCGTGACCCATCGAGAAGACCTGAAAGCCACCCGAATCGGTGATGATCGGCCGCTCCCAGCTCATGAAGCGGTTCAGGCCTCCGAGCTTGGCGACCAGCTCGGGTCCGGGCGTGAGGAAGAGATGGAAGGTGTTGCCGAGCACCATCTCGTAGCCGAGTTCGACGACGTCGCGTGGCTCGAGCGTCTTGACCGCTCCCCGGGTGGCCAGGGGGACGAAGGCGGGCGTGGCCACGTCACCGTGAGCGAGCTGCAGGGTTCCCTGACGGGCGCGGGAGTCCGGGCAGCGGGCGTGGATCGTGAACACCGTCGGGACCCTACCCCGGCTTGACCCAGACCGGCCGGAGCCCTTGCGTAGGCTTGGCGCATGCGCATGCGCTGCGCCACCGGCCTCGCCGCGCTCATCGTTGCTCTCGCGGCCACCGGTTGCGGCGCCGGCCGACCCGCGGGGCGATCCGGGAAGGCGCTGTTCGCCCAGGCCTGCAGTTTCTGTCACTCGCTGACCGGCCACGACATCCCCTCCAAGCAGGGTGGCGATCTCCTCGGTGTCCGCCTGAGCCGGCCGGTGGCGCTCCAATTCGCGCGCGAGAT
>Ga0207930_1000688_pt1 | contig 10644 bp, 11 predicted proteins | sample NGESurshal092012_7_FD_184477 | JGI IMG/M metagenome (GOLD analysis project Ga0207930, IMG submission 184477) | Arctic peat soil microbial communities from Barrow, Alaska - NGEE Surface sample 210-3 shallow-092012 (SPAdes) | ecosystem: Environmental > Terrestrial > Soil > Wetlands > Peat ... | reverse complement strand
TATCGAGCTTGCGGCGGCGGCGCTGCGCGGCGATCGCCAGCGAGCCGTATTCGACGAAGGACCCCGCATCGACCAGCTGCGTGATGTTTTCTCGAGTAGTGCGCTGGTTGGTCTTGCGCCTTCGCTCGACCGATGCCGGGCGACTGGCATCGAGCGTGTTGGCGTGGCGCGCGATCACTTCCGCCAGATCGGCCCGGATGTGGTCGAGATCGACAGTCGTTTCCTCCTCGGTGTGATCGCCATCCACTTCGGCGGGTTCGATGAACAGGATCGGCTCGCCTTGCATCAGCGTCACGCCATCGCTGGTTGCGATCTTGATGATTATCCCACCATGAGGAGCGGTGACGAGATGCTCCATCTTCATGGATTCGATCACCGCGATCTGCTGGCCGGGCCGAACGAGATCGCCTTCGCTCACCTCGATCGCCACGACGGTACCCTGCAACGGCGCGGGAACCGGCTCCGATCCGGCCGGACCAGCTGCAGCGCCCTTGGCGACCGGCGTGGGCGCATCCGCGCCGGCGACGCCGACGGCAAAGAACAGCGGATGCGCGGCCGTCCTCGCTGCGCCGACCAGCGCAGCAACGTGGCTGTCGATGAAGCTTGTGCTGATGCGGTTGGCGACGAAATCGGGGTCAGCCAGCACCGCCTGCAAGAACGCAATGTTGGTCTCCACCCCGCCGATGCGGAATTCACGCAGCGTGCGCGCCGCCTTTGCCACCACGTCGCCCCAGCGCGCGGCCGGTACGTGGACGATGACCTTGGCGAGCAGCGAGTCGAACGCGGCGCTGGTTCGATATCCCGCATAGCCGAAGCTATCGACGCGCACGCCAGGGCCGGAGGGCGGGTCGAACGCCGTCAGCGTGCCGCCGGTCGGCCGCGTCGCGCCGGTCTCGTCCATAGTCTCCATGTTGACGCGCAACTGCATCGCATAGCCGCGCGGCGCGGGCACGTTGGCCTGGCTCAATCCCAGCGCGGCCAGCGTGGCGCCGGCGGCGACGGCCAGCTGCGATTTCACCAGATCGATGCCCAGCACCTCTTCGGTCACGGTGTGCTCGACCTGAAGCCGCGGGTTGGCCTCGATGAAGGCGAAGCTCGTGGCGTCGCCGGACGTTTCACCGTCAACCAGGAACTCAAAGGTGCCGAGGCTGTCGTAATGTGCGGCCGCCGCGAGCTGCCTGGCCGCCTCGACGATACGCTTGCGCAGGCCGTCGCTCAGCGAAGGGCTCGGCGCCACTTCGATGAGTTTCTGGTTACGCCGTTGGATCGTGCATTCGCGCTCCCAGAGATGGCTGATGGCGCCATAGCGGTCGCCAATGATCTGCACCTCGATGTGCCGCGCCTTGCGGATCAACCGCTCGACATAGATGCCGTCACTGCCGAAGGCCGCCCTGGCCTCGGACTGGCAGCGCACATAGGCCTCCTCCAGCTTCGCGCCGTCCTCGACGACGCGCATACCGCGTCCCCCGCCGCCGGCCATGGCCTTGATCATCACTGCGCCGCCCTTGCCGAGCGAGGCGAAGAAGGTTTTTGCGTCCGCAAGTGTCGTCGGGCCGGTGGTGCCGTCGATGATCGGCACGTTGAAGCGTCGTGCCAGAGCCTTGGCGGCGACCTTATCGCCGAACAGGTCGAGCGCCTCGGGCGACGGGCCGACGAACGTGATGTTGCTCTCGGCGCAACGCCGTGCGAGCGTGGAATTTTCGCTCAGGAAACCATAGCCCGGATGCAGCGCGTCGCATCCGGTCGCCTTCGCCGCCGCGATCACCGCCTCGATGTCGAGATAGGCCCGCGCCCCGCGTCCGGGAATCGCATGCGCTTCATCAGCCGCACGGACATGCAGCGACAGCGCGTCGTCGGCTGGATGGATCGCGACCGTGGCAATGCCGGAATCCGCAGCGGCGCGGGCGATGCGAATGGCGATTTCGCCGCGATTGGCAATCAGAAGTTTGCGAAGTGACATTACGCTTTCCGATGGAGAATGTGAGCAACCGGCGAAATCGGTAACAGTTCAGACCGACGACATAGGTAACACGATTCCGGTTTCGTTCAGGTCTGTCGTTGGCCCTGCGGACTTGTGAGCGATGCCTTGGCATCGCCCACACGTCAACAGGATTGTTGTTTGGGTTTTCGCATGGGGGGTGGGGTGAACCAAACGTCTGCGTCAAAGCCATCATGCTCTGACGTGTCGCCACCTCAACTATTGCGCCAGTTCAGTGTCGCCAGCGAAGAAGGTGCCGCTGGGCGAATTCCATCACTGCGTTGATGCCGAAACCGATCGCGCCAAGGGTAAGAACCCCTGCAAACAACTCCGGACTGCGGAACGATCGCGCCGCGAGCAGGATCATTGCTCCGAGACCCGCTTCCGCTGACATCATTTCGGTGACCACTGCGAGGATCAATGACACCGTCAGTGCGAGCCTCAGGCCGGCAAAGATATCGGGCAAGGCACTGGGCAATATGATCGACCTGATGACCGTCCAGTGAGGAAGCTCCATGGTACGGGCCATCTCGAACAGCCGCGGCTCCACCGACTTAATGCCCTGAATTGTCGCCAGCAATGTCGGCCATAGCGATCCAAAAACGATGACCGAGATAATCATGGTTTTGGTCAAGCCGAGCAGCAGAATGGCAACCGGAATGACGGCGGACGCCGGCAATGGCCGCAGGAACTCAAGGCTGGGCTCGATATAAGCTCTCGCCCGTGGGGATAGACCGATCAACAGGCCGACACTGCACCCCACCAAGGCAGCAAAACCGAAGCCAAGAAGCATGCGACCGCCCGTTCCCATCACGGCTCTGCCCAGCGAACCGTCCTCGGCCTGCTCGAGCAGAGCGCCGAAGGTATCGCCGACGCTTGGCAAGAAAACAGGAGACACCAAACCAAACTTTGTTATGACAGCCCAGAGGCCAAAGAGCGCAAGCAGAACCCCGATGCCACCCGCATTCTGGAGCAACCGATCCGGTTTCATGCCGCAATACTCCAGCGGCCGAACAGTCGGCTTTGCGCCTGAAGCAGCCCTGCGTTCAGCAACCATCCCAGCAAGCCGATCCAGATGAGATAGGCGAACATCGTGTCCGGATGAAGCGTCTGTTGGGCCACGACGAGCGCATAGCCGAGGCCCATCGGATTCGCCGTGATCTCGACCGTCACGGCAACGATGAGAGATATGCCGGCGGCAAGCCGCATTGCCGTGAACAGGTTCGGCACGGCATCCGGCAACACGATGTTGAACAGGCGCGAGGCCCATCCAAGTTCGAGAACGCGCGCAACCTCCATAAGTTCGCCCGGGACCTCTCGTACGGCCGCCTGAGTGATGATCAAGGCGGGCCACATGCAAGCGAACGCGACGATGGATATCCCCATGCCGTAGCCGAAGCCAAACGCCAGCATGGCGATTGGGATCAGGGCAACCGAAGGCACAGGACGGAACACCTCCACCGAGATCTGCGACAGACGGCCGGCCACCGCCGAGAGACCGAACCACGCCCCGAGCGAGATCCCGATCGCCGAGCCGATCAGAAGGCCCACGAGCGCGGTGGTGATCGTCTGGCCTGTCGCGGACAGCATGCTCCCGTCCGACAACGCGGCGAGACCGGCCACGGCAATCTCACTCGGCCGGGACATCTGGTCCGATTGAACAACCTGCGACCGACCGACCACTTCCCACAGCGCGATCACCGAGCATGGAAGAACCAAAGCCCTCATCAGTGCGCTCGCGGCAGATACTTGAACAACTCGTGCCGATAGCGAAGAAATCGCTCATCCTCGCGAGTGGTCAATTGGTCTCGGGGCCACGGCAGATTGATGTCGAGAACGGCAGATATTCTGCCGGGACGACTTTCCATCGCGACGACGCGATCGCCGAGGTAGGTTGCTTCCTCGATGTCGTGGGTGATGAAGATGACGGTCATACCCGTCTGCTTCGCGAGCCTGGAGACCTCGTCCTGAAGATTTTGCCGTGTAATCGCGTCAAGCGCACCAAACGGCTCGTCCATCAGAAGCATTTTTGGTTCCAACGCGAGGCAACGCGCTATCTGCAGCCGCTGCTGCATGCCGCCGGAAAGCTGTCGCGGAAACCGATCCGCCGCATCCGACAGTCCGACCTGTTGCAAAAGCCGATCGATCGTGGCGGCATGCGTGTCCGCCGGCGTCGTCCCCGAATCGAGCGCCAGCTTGATGTTCCCAACGACGGTCCGCCACGGCAACAAAGCCTTGGTGTAGTCCTGAAAAACGACGGCCCGCTTGCGCGAAGGCCTGTCGACCACCGCGCCGTCGAACGTAATCGTTCCCGACGTTGGCAGATTCAAGCCGCCGATCAGACGAAGCAAGGTGGTCTTTCCGCAACCGGATCCACCGATGATCGAAACGAACTCTCCTTCACGAACCTCCAGCGACAGGTCCTCAAGGATCGTAAGTTTGCCGTTTCCCGCCGGAACCGAAAATCCGACCTTGTCGATTGACAGCAATATGGGACGGCTTGCGACGGCGTCCGGCCTCCGCAGTTCGCTGAGCTGCGTGGCGCTCATTTCCATAGAATCCGGGCTGGATCGGTTGGCTTGCGCGTGAGCCCCTGTTTGACGCACACATTCGACCAGAAATCGATCTGTTCGGCCGACACGGATGCTTCAAGCTTTGGCATCGTCAGTTGGGCGAGCACCTCGGGAGGCATCTTGATGTGGGATGCCATAGCCTTGCGCATAACTTCGGGGTTGCTCATCGCGAGATCAGTCGCTTCCTTCATCGCCACCTGGAAAGCCTTGGCCGCGTCCTTGTTCTGGTCGGCCCAGTGGCGTGAGGCAATGAACCATCCTCCCGTTACTCCATCTCCGATTTCAGAAACATAATGCGCGACGACGTAGCCGGCATTGGCTGCCACGGCACGGGTCTTGAAAGGGTCAGCGGTCACGATGGCGTCGACCTGCCCGGCTTTCAGAACGTCGTTGAGCTGGGCAAACGGCGTCTCGACGAAGGTGACCTTCTTCCAATCAGCACCCTGCTGGGTCATCCATTCCCGGAACAGCACATGCAAGAAGCCGTTGAGCCCTGGCGTTGCAACCTTCTTCCCCTCGAAATCCTTCGCGGTCTTGATGCCGGACCCCTCATGAGCAAGAACTGCGACTTCGGTCGAGCCCCGGACGGTGACGGCACCGCCCGAAAGAACGACCAGATCAAGTCCGGCCTCAACGGCCTGCAGCGTCACAGGCGCCGTAGGCGTTGCGACCTGAAGGCTGTCCGAGACAAGGGCTGCGGGCGTGGTGGATGAGTTCGGGACCAGGATTAACTCGACATCCAGATCGTGCTTGGCAAAGATTCCTTCATCCGCGGCAACAAATGCGTTCGAGAATGCAGCCGCCGCGGAATATCCGAGCTTTATTTTCGTTGCCGCGACCGACGACCCGCAGGTGATTCCGACAGCAAGAACGCAGGCGCCGATCCACCTCACCGCACGATATGGAGTCATGTCGTTTCCCCGCTGGTTCTGAATTAAGAATTGTCCCGAACGTCTAATTCGCTCTTGGTGTAACGATCTTGTTGCGCAGTACGCCCAGCCCGGTCACTTCCAGCTCCACCACGTCGCCGGGCTCCAGGAACCCACCGATCTCCAGCGCGCAGCCGCTTCCGACGGTTCCGGAACCGAAGAACTCCCCGGCGCGGATCGTTTCGTCGCGCGAAACGTGCGCCAGGATATCCTCGAACTTGTGGTGCATTTCGCCGCTGTTGCCGCGTGAGCGTTCCTTGCCATTCACCCGAACGGTCATTGTAAGATTGTAGGGATCTGGAATCTCGTCAGCGGTCACGAGCCAGGGTCCGATCACGTTGCCGGTGTCGAAGTCCTTGCCCTTGGCTGGCCCAAGCATGCCTGCCATTTCCGCGCCCTGGGCGTCGCGCGCGCTAATGTCGTTGAAGATCGAATAGCCGAAGATGTGGTCGCGTGCCGCCTCAGGCTTGATGTTCTTGCCGCCCTTCCCGGTGAAAATGCAAAACTCCATTTCGTAATCCAGAAGTTTGCTGTAGCTTGGCCACTCCACGTCCGCCTCCGGGCCGATGACGCTGAATCTATTGCCCTTGTAATAGATCGGCTGTTTGTACCAGATTGCCGGGAGCGTCATCGTTTCCGGATCGACAGTCGTGCCGGGATTTTCGCGCATCCGCATGGATGCGCTCGCCTGCTTCAGGTGCTTTTCGAAGCATAGGCAATCGCGCATCTGGCGCGGCTCCGGCACCGGAGCGAGGAGCCTCTGTCCCGCCGCCGGCAAGACGACCGCTTTGGCGCTTTCCCGGAGCGCACGCGCCTGGTCGAGCGCCTTGGGGCCGCCATCGATGAGACTGAGCATGTCGCGAAAATGCGGAGCAGGATCGGTCTTGGTAAAGTCGACAATCAGTGTCTCATCATTGCCAAGCGCGCCGATATGCTGTTCGTTCGTGGACGTCAGGAAGGTCACGAGTTTCATGGCGATACGCCTCAGCTTGCCTTGAACACGCCATGCTGGCGCCCGCAGTTGCAAAGTCCGGCCTTGTGAAAATGCGACATGTTGGTCCACAGCGCGAGTGGCGTGATCTCCTCCTTCATCCCGTACTCCTTGTAGAGCGACGCCACGTTGATCACGATGCGTTCGGAATCAATCCAGTCCATGAATGGATCCATCTTGATCTCGGTCGCCGCCGTGTAGGGATCCATGCCCGCGTCGTAGCGCTTCCTGGCCTCGGTGTTGATGTATTGGAGATAGCTCTTGAAGCGCGCGACACCGCTTTTGTCGGTGACCGGGCCATGTCCGGGAACGACAACATCGACATCCCAGCCAAGGATCAGATCACAGGCCTTGATCCAGTTGCCGACGGGCCCCGCCCAAATCACCGGATGGCCCCCGACAAACAACAGATCACCGGCGAATACGGTCTTGTCCTTTGGCACATAGACCAGCGTATCGCCCTTGGTGTGCGCCGGCCCCGCGTAGATCAGTTGCACGTCCTTGTCCCCGACTTTGAGGTCGAGGCGCTCGGAGAATGTCCGTGTCGGCGCCGTGTAAACCACATCGTCCCAATCGAAGTTCTTCGCCATCATATCGTAGAGAAATTCAGCCCCCTCGCCGAGCCGCGCCCGGTCCGCCTTCAGGCCCCTGAGGAATTGGGGCGGATGCTCGAGCATCTCCTTGGCGGTCTGCTCGGTCGTGATGATGTCGGCACCGGCGACAAGCTGGTTTCCGAACGTGTGATCGCCATTCGCATGGGTGTTGACGAGCGTCTTTATCTTTCTTGCCGACGGAACCTTGTCGCGCATTTCGTTGAGCATTTGCCGCGTCAATTTGAGGTCGAACAACGTATCGACCAGGAGATTCTCGCTGCCATCGACGATCAATCCCGCATTGCTCCAACCCCAGCTGCCATCGGGCTGTAGATAGGCCAGGCAACCATTGCCCAGATCGTGCAAGCCCTTGGTGTATTGCCATTTCGCCATCAGGTTTTTTCCTCTTGCGCACTGATTTGCCCGCCGGCGCCGCGTTCGAAGGCGCCGACCACGTAATCGATGATCTGTTGAACCAGTTGCTGGCGATCCGAGGCATCCGCGGCTCCAGCCGACAACCTCTTGAGGCGATTGTCCGGTCCGCAGTCCGACACCACCCACAAGACCGCAGCGAGCGAAAGATTGTATCTCCAGCTTACCTCGCGTGCCGAAAGGTGGGGACACGCTTTGCCGAGCATCGCGATCGTGCGAAGCGCAACCTGATCGAGATATTTCTCTCCGATTTCTTGAGCGATATCCAAACGGGCCAGGTGACGTTGCTGCAGGATATAGATCAGGAGTTGCCGGCGGTTCTCGTCACCTTCCAAATAGGGCCTGAACAGCGCGCGAAATATTGCGTCGACCGGCACCGGCCCGTCGCCCGCAGCAGCTTCGAGGGCGTCGTAGGCCAGGTTCCTCTCTTCACACGCCTGCCATGCCACCCTTTCGAAGACGTCGTAAGCGAGGCCCAGCTTCGAGCCAAAATGATAGTTGATCGTGCCGAGACTAATTCCGGCGTCTCGCACGATGTCGCGCATCGTCGTTTCATCGATCCCGTGTTTGGCAAACTGCCGGGCAGCCGCCTTCGCGATCGAGTCTCGGGTAACGCTCTCTGGCGCATCAATTATGCGTTTTGAACACATGTTCAGAACATTGCATCGGAGACACGTGGCGTCAAGGGCTTCCCGACCTTGGACCTTTCATTTCTGTTGTGCGGATCAATCGTTACGAAATGTCGACACGCCGGATGTCGCTGTTGCCGAAGGCAGACGCGAATCCAGATGCGGCGGATGTCCGACCTCAGCGCCCATCATACGCTCGCAAGCTAATCGGCGATGCCAGGGATATCAGCGAGCCCGATCGTTCTCGCCGGCGACCCATACGTCGCTTGGTTTGATCCGCTGAATGAGGTTCAGAGGATCGAATTTTCGGAAACCTGGCGGAATTTCGAACAACTGCGCGGGTTGCGGCTCGTCCCGAACGTTCTCGGCGGTAATGGTGGAGCCGTCCTCCGTTTTGATCCGCAGCGCATCGAAGTCTGAATTTATATCCGGCAGGACTATTGTTGGCTTTGTTTGCCATTTTGTGACACGCATGCGGCGCGCGGCGATTTCCCTGGAGCGGCAATGACGATGATCGCAGTTTGATAAAGAAAGTCTGCAACGCAACACCCAGCCGACGGCTTTGCGGTCGCGTTCGCAAACGTGTGGCTTCCCGCCGTCAGCATCTTTTTCGTAGGCCGCCGATGAACCGTGCGCCTCCTCCAAATGCGACCGAGATCACCTTCGCCGAGATGAACTCCGCCGGAATGCGTGGCGTCTTGACCACGCTCCGTGACCCACTATTTGAGCGTCAAGATATATTCAGCAAGGTCCGCGACCTCTGCGCGACTTAGAGCCAGCTTTGGCATGTTCGGATGTGGTTCAAGCAAGAGAATCGCGAGCTTGTTCGCACCGAACTCTGGCGTTCTTGCAATCGAAGCAAATGGCGGCGCTTGATCTGTTGCTGGACTTTTTTGTTCGGGTTCCACAACATGGCAGCCGGTACACCAACGTTCCGCAATGGCTTTGCCTTGATGCGCATCAGCCGCAAACGATAGCGATGACCCAACGGCAGTGACGAGGGAGAAGCACCCGACGAGGAGCAATGTTCGCAAAATTCTATCAAAAGCTTCTGACATCCAAGGGACTCCCTTTACGATTGACGACAAAGCCCCACAAATCTCGAAGCGCTTGGGTATCCGACTGAGGCTGAGCGATTTCATTTTATTTTAGTGCCTTTTGCAATTCGGCGACCGCACGAGCGAGTTGGTCGCGATGTACGATGTCGTCTTTGGGAATGCGGTTAACTGACGAAGCGAGCTCGCTTAGAATGCCAGCGAACAGACCATAGTTGATGTGCATGTGAACCGACCTACGAGCCCCTTCATCGCCTGGGCGATCGAGGATCAACGCGAACCCCGTTGAATCTAGGTGCGCCTCAAATCGTGACGAGCGCTCGAAGGTTCCAACGTAGAGTTTCTCAGGATATTCAAGTGCGATTTCCGCCTTGTCCGGTACAGATTTCGTCATTGCATCAGCACCACACCATCCATAAAAAACGGTACCTATAAGCAGCCGACGGTTTGTTGACCTATGTCAAGCGTCCTTAATCTCCGAACCGGATCAATCGCTACTGAACCAGGATGTCCTCCGCAATGTCCCACCCGATAGCGATCGCTGCCTGCGACGCCAAGACCCGGCGCGGCTTCACTTCGAAGCGTTTCCGATTTTGTGATCCAAGTGACCGGTCTCATGATCAAGGGCCAATGCCGAACACGGTTTAATGAACTTCCGCACTTTGCGTACGACCTTGATTCGGATCAATACGTCTTTTGTAACTAACGAATAGGTTGATTCAATAGAGGTTTGCAATGGATGATGCACATGACACGCTATGTCGTGAAGTTTTTCAAAGAAGTGCTGGGCGACAACGGCCACGAGGCCGAAATTTGTCAGGGCGAGTGCGAGGTCGACGCGCCGAACCGCGTTGAAGCTGTCGAGCTTGGCAAGCGTGTATTTTGCGATCGTGGACAACTTTCGCATTGGTCGCTCCATGCGGATCGCGTCAGCGTAGCCGAAACTGAATACCCATCATAGACGATGGGGATGTGGATGGGGATGCGGTGGTGTCGGCAGGCTAGTGGTCCGGTTGATGCTGGACGATCATGGAGTATGCAATGACCCTATATCAAGAACATCAAGCCGCTCTGGCCGAACTCGAAAAAGCAAGGCGGAAAAGTTTTCTACTAAAGGGCCTAATATCCAACCCTGCCAGCATAGCGGAATTTAGAAAGGCGAATGACGAAGTTATTCGGGCCGCTGAACTGTGTACGGCGTTCGCCAATAAATTAGCGACCGCGGACAGCCAGTAAAGATCGATGGGCAGTGCTTCACCGTACTGACCGCACGCCTGATCATCATTTCTGGCCTACCCGATGGACGGACGATCCCGGGGGCCGCATGCATGTCTCAAAAGTGTCAATTTCCAATATCGGGCTATTATTAATGAGCGGGCCGTTCTGCGTTCAGAATCCTCCTTTATGCGTAAACGAACCGTGCAATACCGAGACCTTGGCAGGATAGGCGATGCCGGCCTTTTT
>Ga0207930_1000687_pt1 | contig 10652 bp, 8 predicted proteins | sample NGESurshal092012_7_FD_184477 | JGI IMG/M metagenome (GOLD analysis project Ga0207930, IMG submission 184477) | Arctic peat soil microbial communities from Barrow, Alaska - NGEE Surface sample 210-3 shallow-092012 (SPAdes) | ecosystem: Environmental > Terrestrial > Soil > Wetlands > Peat ... | reverse complement strand
TGGTCCTATGCAAACTCAAGCTTACTCGGCGCTCGTTAGGAGCCGTCGTTGTTATGAAATCAAGCGCAGCGAGGGATCTGCTCTTTCGTCGCGCTGCGGCAATGCGGGCGCCCCGGCTTCGCCCTAGTCTCGCCACGCGAGACGACAGAAGACAGCCCACACCTTCAGGTGTGGGTAGCGATGCAAATTGATTCCAGAGTCCCTTCAGCGGACGGGCACCCGCCCCGCCACTTCCATCCCCGCGCTCCTCATGTTGTAATCATCAGTTCCCGACCGTTGCGCCCTGAATCCGATGACGAAACCTTCTCCCCTGCTCGACACTCGCGTCATCTACTATGGCGACAATCTGGAGCAACTCAAGAAGCTCCCCGACAACTCCATCGACCTTATCTACATCGACCCGCCGTTTAACTCCAATCGCGACAACGAGGTGTTCTGGGGAGAGACCAAGGAGAAGCGTTCGTTCGACGATCGTCACGAATCCACGCAGGCCTACATCGAGTTCATGCGCCCCCGCTGCGTCGAACTGGCGCGCCTGCTCAATACGACAGGCAGCTCCTACTATCACCGCGACTGGCATGCCAGCCACTACGTCAAGGTGATGCTGGACCAATTTTTCGCAGAGAACAGTTTATAAACGAGCTCTTAAGGAAGCGAAAGACGTCACTTAATGAAGCGCGACTGGGGAGCAAGGAACTCCGGTCGTCTGCACGACCTAATTTTCCTTTATTCTTGCGGCAGCGGGGACTACACCTCGAATCGCCAAGAAGTACCGCTCGGCCAATGCCAATTCGTATTTCCACCGCACTACTGGCTTTCATTCTGGCGGGGCTGGTGCCATCCCACGGCCAAGATCAGACTGCAGGCGATAATACCCCGGCACCGATCGTGACGGATCGGCCAACAGTTACCAACTCTAGCATCGTCGTCCCGTCCGGCAGCCTTCAAGCCGAGAATGGCTTCCTCGAAACCGACAGACAGGGACAGAGCATCGCCGACGGACCGGAGACCTTACTGCGTTTCGGTGTCGCCAAGAAGACAGAGTTACGTTTGACCGCGCCGGACTACTTTTACAACCTGAACGGCGCCCCCGGCTCGGGATTCGGCGACCTGGCCATCGGAGTAAAACAACAGCTTGGCCCCACGCCAAGTGGATTCGATGTTTCCGCAACCCTCTTCCTCAGTTTCCCCACCGGCGCGGATGGCGTGTCCAGCGGCGGGTACGATCCGGGACTTCAGGTGGCTTGGTCTCGCGGGCTTTCTTCCAAATGGACGGCGGCCGGAATGTTCTCGTTGTACTGGCCCACTCAGGACGGCAGGCGGGATCTGACCGGCGAGTCCACGATCCTTCTGGATCGGCTACTGGCAAAACCCTGGGATGCGTTTGTCGAATATGTGGGCGACTTTCCGGAACGCGGTAGGTCGCGCCAGTTACTCCACATCGGGACCGAACTTAGGATCGGCAAGCGGCAACTGCAACAAGTCGACTTCCACTTTGGAGTGGGCTTATCTTCGGCCGCTGTGGATCATTTTATCGGAATCGGCTACTCATTCCGTCTTCAGGTCCTCCATCACAAGTGACATCGTCCGGTCTCTTCTAAAGGCGGGAGGCCCTGCGCTACTTACCCGCAGCTGTGTAGTGGCTTACACGCAATTGCGATTCCTTCAGGTCCTTGGCGTCCAGGTCCCCGCTCTTGTCCTTATCTAGCCTGTCGAACTCCGCTTCCATAAACTTCATCCACTCTTGCGTGGAGATCTTGCCGTTCTTGTCAGTATCCATCAGGAGCAGCAATTGCTTGACCTCAGCCTCTCCGAGTGCCAGTTTATCCTGCGGTTTCGGAGTTGCTTCCCTTTGTGCGACTGCAGTTCCTAGCATGGCCCAGGTCGCCACCAGCACGGCCGCGGCCGCCAGAAAGCCGCCGATTCCCGCCGCCGAAGGCTCCCCGTTGACCTCCGAGGAGGCCAAAATAACCGCCTAAGTCCATTCGGCAGACATGGATAGCTATAACTAGTAATAGAATGAATGAGATATGGGCAATTTCAGCCTAAGTCACTGAAAACAAAAGGAGCGTGTAAAAGGAAATTAGATGAATCGAGCACAGCACTTCATCGCACCTCACGGAAGTACATGAAGCACTGAAACAGCGATTTTGCGCCTGGTCCTTGGCGACCTTAGGGCCTTGAGGCGGTCTGCAATCGTTGACCGGTATCTCAGAGATAACCGAAGCGTCAGCTCAGGGTTGAGAAACCCCGCCCGGCCACTTCCACTCTCGTATCGCCGGGCGATCGATGCCATTCTCGTGCGCGTAATTCACGCAGTCGACAATCTGATCGTTCAGCCATTCCTTGGTGTGCGAGGCCGTTGCCTGCAACTTCGGTACCCGGTCAATCACGTCGATGGCGAGATTGAACCGGTCCACTTGATTCAAGATCGCCAACTCCAGAGGCGTATTGATGTTGCCTTTCTCCTTGTACCCGCGCACGTGGATGTTCTCGTGATTCGTTCTTCGATAGGTTAGCTTATGGATAAGCGAAGCGTAAGCATGGAAGTTGAAGATCACGGGCTTGTCCGTAGTGAACAGGCTGTCGAAGGCGCGGTCCGAAAGTCCATGAGGATGTTCCCTTTCCGGCATCAATCGGAACAGATCGACGACGTTGACGAATCGAATCTTCACGTCCGGGCACCGCTCTCGCAAGATCGCAACCGCGGCCAGCGATTCCGAGGTCGGAATGTCGCCCGCACACGCCATTACCACATCCGGCTCCTGGCCGGCATCGTTGCTGGCGAAGTTCCAGATCCCGATACCCTTGGTGCAATGTTTCACGGCCTCGTCCATGTCCAGATACTGCAGATGCAGCGCCTTGTCTGCCACGATGACGTTCACGTAGTTGGTGCTGCGCAGGCAGTGGTCGGTCACGCTCAACAGGCAATTCGCATCCGGCGGCAGATAGATTCTCGTGACCTCCGGACTCTTGTTGGTCACCAGGTCGAGGAAGCCCGGGTCCTGGTGCGTGAATCCGTTGTGGTCCTGCCGCCACACCAGAGATGTGATCAGCAGGTTGATGGACGAGATGGGCGCTCTCCACCTCAGCTCCAGCTTGCTCTTCTCCAGCCACTTCGCATGCTGGTTGAACATCGAATCGATGATATGGACGAACGCTTCGTAGCTCGAAAAGAATCCGTGCCGCCCTGTGAGCACATACCCTTCGAACCAGCCTTCCAGAGTGTGCTCGCTCAGCATCTCCATCACGCGCCCATCCGTCGACAGGTCTCCGCCATCGGCATCCTCGGGCATCATCTCAGCCATCCACGTTTTGCCAGTCGCCTCATAGATCACCTGAAGCTTGTTCGACGCGGTCTCGTCCGGCCCGAACACCCGGAAGCTCTTCATGTTCTTTCGCATCACATCGCGCAGAAAATGTGCAACCGTATCGGTTGAGGAGACCTCAATCTGACCCGGCTGCGCGACCTTCACTGCGTATTCACGGAAATCGGGCAGATCGAGCGGCTTTCTCAGCGTTCCTCCGTTCGCGTGCGGATTGGCGCTTACACGTCTCGCTCCTCGTGGCACCGTATCCTTTAATTCGGCGAGTAGAGTGCCGTTGGCGTCGAACAATTCTTCCGGCCGGTAACTCCGCAGCCACGATTCCACCAGTTTCAAATGCGCTGGATTGGTGACCGGATCGAGAATCGGTATCTGGTGCGCCCGCCACGATCCTTCGACCTTGTGACCGTCCAGCTCCTTCGGACCTGTCCATCCCTTCGGCGTGCGTAAGATGATCATCGGCCAGCGTGGCCGCTCTGTGGCCACTCCGGCCGCCGCGCTCCTCGCCTTCTCCTGGATCGCTCGAATCTCGAGCACGCAGTGCTCCATGACACTTGCCATCTCCTGGTGCATCAGCGCCGGATCACTGCCTTCCACCACGTAGGGCGTCCAGCCATACCCGATGAAGAGACTCTCCAGTTCCTGCGATGAAATTCTAGCCAGAATCGTTGGATTCGCGATCTTGTAACCATTCAAATGCAACACTGGCAATACTGCGCCGTCGTAGATGGGATTCAGGAACTTGTTCGAGTGCCACGACGTCGACAGCGGGCCAGTCTCCGCTTCGCCATCTCCCACGACTACCGTCACGATGAGATCGGGGTTGTCGAACGCCGCGCCGAATCCATGTGAAAGGCTATACCCCAGCTCCCCTCCCTCGTGGATCGAACCCGGCGTCTCGGGTGTGCAATGGCTTCCGATTCCGCCCGGGAACGAGAATTGCTTGAAGAACTTCTGCATGCCGACAGCATCCTCGCCCATCTCCGGATAAACCTCCGAATACACTCCCTCGAGGTAGCTGTTGGCGAGCGTCGCTGGTGCTCCATGGCCCGGCCCTGAAACATAGATGAGGTCGAGATCGTACTTCTTGATAAGCCGGTTCAGATGCACCCACGTGAAGGTCTGTCCAGGGTCGGAACCCCAGTGTCCGAGCAGCCTATTTTTGATGTGCTCGGGCTTCAGGGGTTCGCGCAGCAACGGGTTTTCCCGCAGGTAAAGCATGCCCGCGCACAGATAGTTACAGGCACGCCAGTAGGCGTCCATCCTCCGAAGTTCATCGGAAGTCAATGGCGTAAGTTCGAAAGGAGAGGCGTTGGTCGTAGCGGAAGAAACGGGGATGCTACTCAAGCGGTCACCTCGTGCAAGGGAATGGGTTGGTCCTCGATCGCGTTCATCCCTTGATGGATCGAGTTGCAGAGTGCGATTGCATGCCAATTATGAGATGTTCCTGTTAAGCGACGGTGAACACAGCCTTCCCCGACTTGGTTGAGCCAATTCGGCGGCGCCTAGATCGTGGCTTCCTCATGGATGTCACGCTTTGCCCTCGGGATGCACGATACGACATTTGCCGGACTCCATCGCAGGCATCCGCGGGTCACGTTTTGCGTCAAGAGACATCCTGACACAGCGCCTCGCCGATTGCTGTACCGAATTGCACAGCGTGTCATCTTATGAGGTGGGACACTGCAAACGCAGGCGCTCTTAGCAGCCCGCTCAGCCCTATATGAATATTAAGTTCGACACAGGAGAATTCCATGCCACAGAGCCCGCACGATCGCGCCGCAGAACTACACAACCTTGCAGCCCACGCCCATGCCGCAGCCGCTACCGCCCACGGCAAAGGAGATCACCTGACCGCTCACGAGCTAAGCAAAAAGGCGCACGAGCACTCCATGAACGCGTTCAAACACGCTAACGAGGCATTCCCGGCTGCCGCCGGGGGCAAAACACCATAGGGCGCAGAGGCTTGCTGGTACGATACTTCCTAAAAGAGAAAGCCCGGCATGAACGTCTTTGTACTCAATTCCGGTAGTTCCAGCCTGAAGTTTCAGATCATCGCCACTGATCTGGATCGTATCCGGCAGCATCAGGATGAACGAATCTGCCGCGGCGAGGTGGAACGCATCGGCGGCGAAGCGATTGTCACGTTCCAGAAGGGCGGTGACGCAAAACAGAAGTTCACTGCGCCGTTGCGAGACATAGCGGCGGCGCTGGATTACCTGGTCCGTTACATTGCCTCCGACAAATCGGGAGTCACTGAGATCAAGAGTTCAGGTGATATTCACGCGGTTGGACATCGCGTTGTGCACGGCGGCGAGATGTTCTCGGAGTCGGCCCTTATCGATAGCAAAGTGTTACAGGATATTGAAGACTGTATCGATCTTGCTCCGCTTCACAATCCGAACAACATCAAGGGCATCGTGGCTGCGCGAGAGCTCTTCGGCAAGGACGTTCCGCAGGTGGCCGTGTTCGATACTTCATTTCATCATTCGATCCCGGAGCAAGCATTCCTGTACGCCCTGCCGTATCACCTCTATCGGCGTCACCGCATCCGCCGCTACGGATTCCATGGAACCTCGCATCGGTACGTTGCGTTTCGCTACCGCGCGTTGCGCGAATTGCCGCGCGAGCAGACCAACATCATCACCCTGCATCTTGGAAACGGCTGCTCGGCAACCGCGATCCGAAAAGGAAATTCGGTGGACACCTCCATGGGCATGACGCCTCTTGAAGGCCTGGTCATGGGTACGCGCTCGGGAGATCTCGATCCGGCGATTGTGAATCTCATAGCAACGAAAGAAGGCATGTCACCGTCAGAGGTCGATACGCTTCTGAACACGCAATCGGGTTTGCTGGGTATTTCCGGTCTGTCCAACGACATGCGGATGCTGCAGGCTGAGCTCCAAGAAAACCACGACCGTCGCGTGCAACTCGCGATTGAAGTCTTCTGCTATCGCGCACGAAAGTACATCGGCGCATTCCTCGCTGCCATGGGTGGTGCCGACGCGGTGGTATTCACCGGCGGCATCGGAGAAAACTCGCCCGAGATTCGCGCGCACATTTGCGAAGGCATGGAATGGGCCGGCCTTACGATCGATCCAGTGAAGAACCAGCAGACGGTTGGCCGCGAGGGCCTCATCAGCACCGAGGATTCCAAGCTGGTCGCCTATGCCATTCCCACGGATGAGGAATTGCTGATCGCTCGCGATACCGTCCGGGTCATACTCGGCGAGCCACATCCCTCCTGATGCGCTTCGATTTCGCGGGGGCCAAGCTCTAGTTCTTTGATAGGCGGGATCAACGGCTGTCGCACCGCCGCCGATGGCCGGGCAATCTACTCCTGACGCACGCTATCGCGGGATAGCCCGACAGTTACGAGAAGGGACAGGGATGGGAAAACCAGCAACCTCTGACGAGAGCTTTTGGGACCGGCCGCTGCACGAACTGTTCGAACTATTGCCAGCCACTCCAGCAGGACTAACGACCGAAGAGGCCCGGCGGCGATTGCGTCTTTACGGCCCAAACAGCTTTGTCCATGAGTCCCGCTTCGCTGCGCTCCTCAGTTTTTTTGGTTTCTTCCGTAATCCGCTCGTCGTCATTCTTGTTATCGCCAGCGGCGTATCTCTTGCGCTCGGAGAGCATGTCGGCGGGTTAATCATCCTTGCGATCGTATTATTCAGCGTAATCCTCAATTTCCTGATGGAATTCCAGGCCCGGCATGCCGTGGAGGACATTCAGAAACAGATTGCGCTGACTGCAGCGGTGGTGCGCGATGGGCGAGAGCAGGAACTGCCGACCGCCGAGCTGGTCCCGGGAGACATCGTCCGCCTCAATGCAGGAGACCTGGTACCAGCCGACGCCCGTTTGCTGGAGGTGAAGGACCTGCATGTGCGCGAATCAGTCCTCACAGGGGAGTCTCTGCCAGTCGAAAAGACGGTGGCTGACCTTCCCAAGGCGAAGCACAGCGTTGCGGACGCCAGCAACAGCGTTTTCCTGGGCACCGCGGTTCAGACGGGGATTGGCACCGCGGTCATCGTCTGCACTGGGAAAGACACCGCCTGCGGTGAGATTGCCAATCGTCTCGCTATGCGGCCGCCGGAGACCGAGTTCGGGCGCGGCATACGTCATTTCGGGATGATGCTCACATGGGTGACCATGTTGCTCGTTCTTTTCGTCCTGTTGGTGAACATCATTTTCCATCGTCCGGTACTTGAATCTTTCCTCTTCTCCGTCGCGCTCGCGGTCGGGATGACGCCTGAAATGATGCCCATGATCATCACGGTAACGCTGGCCCAGGGCGCGAAGCGGATGACGAAGAAGAAGGTTCTGGTCAAGCAACTGTCGGCAATTGAGGATTTCGGCAGCATCGATATCCTATGTACTGACAAAACGGGCACGCTCACTGAGGGCGAGATCGTGCTTGACCGGCACGTGGATTTCCAGGGTAAGGACAACGATAACGTGCTGCAGCTCATCTACCTGAACAGCCACTTTGAGGCGGGCATCAAGAGCCCTCTTGACGACGCGATCTTGAAGCACGAGGCGCCTTCCATCGAGGGATATGACAAGGTGGACGAGATTCCATTCGACTTCAACCGCAAGCGCCTTTCCGTGGTGGTGCGGCACACGGACGAAGACCTTCTGATCACCAAGGGTGAGGCGGAAAGCGTATTTGCCATTTGCGAGACGGTGACGGTCGACGGCGTCGCTCAGCCTTTCGACGAGAAACGGCGGGCAGAGGCGGAAGACACGCTAAAGAAGCTGAGTGCGGATGGATTCCGCGTGCTTGGAGTGGCAACTCTCAAGGTTCAAAAACAGGATGCATACGCCGTGGCCGCCGAACACGCGATGACACTGGTCGGTTTCGCGGCATTTCTGGATCCACCGAAAGAGGGAGTGCTTGCCGTGCTGCAGGCCCTGAAACAGAACGGCATTTCTGTGGTTGTCATGACGGGCGACAACCAGTACGTAACCCAGAAAATAGCCCACGACGTGGGGTTGGATACGGACCACATTCTTGTCGGCAATCAGCTCGATACGATGGACGATGCCGCCGTGGCCCACCAGGCGGAAAACGGCGCCATCTTCGCCCGGGTGTCCCCCGAACAAAAGAACCGGGTAATACTCGCTTTGAAGGCCCGCGGCCACGTTGTCGGATACATGGGCGATGGCATTAACGATGCTCCGTCACTGCACACTGCGGATGTTGGGATCTCAGTCATGAATGGCGTGAACGTAGCCAAAGACGCGGCCAAGATCATTCTGTTGGAAAAGGATCTTGCGGTCATAAACGAGGGAGTGCTGGAGGGGCGTCGCTCCTTTGCCAACATCATGAAGTACATCATCATGGGCACGAGCTCGAACTTCGGAAACATGTTCAGCATGGCTGCGGCATCGCTCTTCCTGCCCTTCCTGCCGATGCTCCCCAGCCAGATCCTGCTGAACAATTTTCTCTACGATGTTTCGCAGGTCAGCATCCCAACCGACAACGTTGATCCCGCCATGGTGCAAAAGCCCAAGCGATGGCAGATTGGCTTCATCCGCCAGTTCATGGCGATCATCGGTCCAATCAGTTCAATCTATGACTTCCTCACTTTCGGAGTGCTGCTCTGGGCGTTCCATGCTTCCACGAACGAGTCGCTCTTCCACACCGGATGGTTCGTAGAGTCCCTCGCTACACAGACGCTCGTGGTGTTTGTGATCCGGACAGCCGCCAACCCCCTCAAGAGCCGACCCAGCCGGCCGTTGGTGATTAGCGTATTGGCCATTGTGACTGTTGCGACCGTGCTGCCATACACTCCGCTGGGGACCTTGCTGCGGTTTACGCCATTGCCAGTATCGTTGTTGGCGGCAATTGCGTTTCTTGCGGTAACGTATCTGTTCGTCGTGCAGGCCGTGAAGTCCTGGTTCTATCGCCGGCACGCGCTGCTGTGATGGCGCCAGTTGAGGAAGACACAGTACCGGGCTGACTCCCGACTGTACGGGATCATGCAACTGTTCCGAATACCCATCCGATGCCCGAGGTGATCGCCATGGCGAGCGCACCCCAGAAGGTGACGCGGATAGCGCCGGTCATCACTCTCGCGCCGCCCGCATGAGCCGCCAGCCCGCCTAGAAGCGCGAGGAACAGCAGTGAGGTCCCGGCCACAAGAGGGATCAGGGCCGCCTCGGGAGCCACGGCAGTAACCAGGAGGGGCAGAACTGCTCCGATGGCGAAACTGCCTGCCGATGCCAATGCCGCCTGTATGGGACGCGCGCGGAGAGTCTCATTGATCCCGAGTTCGTCGCGGGCATGCGCGCCCAGCGCATCGTGGTCCATCAACTGCTCGGCCACCTGCTTCGCGAGCGCAGGTTTGAGTCCGCGCTTGACATAGATTGCTTGCAGTTCCTTGTGCTCGCCGTTGTCGTCTGCCTTGAGTTCTGCGCGTTCGAGCTTGAGGTCGGCCTGTTCGGTGTCGGCCTGGGAATGGACAGACACATACTCACCGGCAGCCATTGACATAGCTCCCGCTACCAAGCCGGCAACTCCTGCGACCAGTACATTGCGGTGATTCGCATGCGCGGCGGCGACACCTAGCACCAGACTCGAGGTGGAAAGGATGCCATCGTTCGCACCCAGTACCGCCGCGCGCAGCCAGCCGATACGTTGTGTGCGATGTCGTTCGACGTTGCCTGCGGCCATGCTTGAGGCTTTCCTGAGTTGGAAACTGTCTAATGCGAAACGAAATATGATTGAGGCACCCTGTTTCGACGACACCCGGAATCGAACTCCCGCCATGCTCTACTTGGGCGCGTTCAATTCCAGTGCCCTTGAGGGCTTGGAGAGAGGCGGCCTGTGGGCACGCTCTTTCTCAGGCGGTTCCCCGGGCTCGGCAGGTGGTTCTAGGGCCTTCTTGCCGTTGGCGGTCAGTTTCGCGGCTCCTGGAATGGCTGTCCCACCGTCATCATTCAGCACAACGCTCAGCAGTGAACTGTGGACACGGAGGTGATGTCCAGTGTCATAGTTGATGAAGCCGAGCTTTCTGAATTTGTTCATGAAGAAGCTAACCCGTGAGCGGGTCGTCCCCACCATCTCGGCCAGAGTTTCCTGGCTCAGCTTGGGAACCGCTATTTCGGTCACCACTCCCTCTTTGCCAAAGTGCGCCATCAACAAGAGAATGCGCGCCAGCCGTTTTTCGCTGGAGTTGAATAGCTGATCGATCAGATCATCCTGATAGCGAACGTTTCGCTTCAGGAGATACTTGACGAAGGTGGCCGATAACTTCGGTTCGCGACTCATGGCCAGCATCATTGCCTTCTTCTCGACGTGCAGAAGGACGCAATCCG
>Ga0207930_1000686_pt1 | contig 10668 bp, 10 predicted proteins | sample NGESurshal092012_7_FD_184477 | JGI IMG/M metagenome (GOLD analysis project Ga0207930, IMG submission 184477) | Arctic peat soil microbial communities from Barrow, Alaska - NGEE Surface sample 210-3 shallow-092012 (SPAdes) | ecosystem: Environmental > Terrestrial > Soil > Wetlands > Peat ... | reverse complement strand
CAATACAGCCGAACCGCTAGAATCGCGGGGCTGTTCAGATTCCTGCACAGAACCGAACTATCAACGTGCGGTAATCAACATCGAACTGTTGCTGACCTTGACAGATACCAAACAGTTTCAGGCAATCACCGGACTGACGCGGTCCATATTCGAAACCATTGTTGAATTGAAATTGTTGGCAACAATCCCGAATGCGGCCGAAAAAGCCACGTTGTTTACGAACTTGGAGAAACTGAAGGCTGCGAAGAGGATTGTCAGGTTCACGAACTCACATCCTGATGCGAGAGTGGACACAACAACACATCAAGAATTCATCGCTGTGAATGAGGCCATGCTTGTTCAGCAGAAGCAACAGACCTGGCCGAGCATACAAAAACTGACGCACTGGTCATGAATGAACATGGAAGAACGAACGCGGCACCTAAAAGGTGAATTCGAGAAGATCTACAACCTTTATTATCCGCTACTCAGCTGGTATATTCATTCGGGGGTTACCGGCCTTAGTACTCTGACTGCTGAGGCATTCGCGCATCTTTGTGGCGTGGCTTACACCGTTGTTATCGACTGCTACGCGTTGATGCTCGAAATTATTGTAGATGCCTTCAGAATTACGAAGGCCGATGAAAAGCTGAAGGACAAGATTGAATTCGCTAAGATCGTTGCGTTTGCGGACAGTGTTGAGCAGGCAGCGGAACTAAGGCGAGATATGTTAGATGAATGAAGCCGGGTGCCCCAGGTTCGCGTGCCTTCTGTTGGACGCTAACCTGGGCGGAGTCGGCTCCAACGCGAACCTTATCCCGATCGCCACCGCCTCGGGTCGCGCTTGGCGTGGAAGCAGGCGATCACGACAATTCTGTTCTCCTGCACCTCAAAGAAAACTCCGTATGGAAACCGTCTGACCCCCGCTCGTCGCCGTCCGCGATGAACTAGTCTAGAGCATTTTCAGAGAAGGTGTAGACCGATTTCCCTCAGGGGCTAAAGCCCTACACGCCGAATAGGCTCGCAATTCACTGGGCTAAAGCCCAGTGCTTCCACCTCCGGATGTCCGCAGCGGCCTCGGGCATTCAGACGACGGGCAGTTTCACGGTTTCTTAAACAGATCCGACCTGACCTTTTCCCAGGGGATGACATCGGAGGGGTCCTGCCCGAGGCGCTCAATCCGGGAATCCAACTCGGCCGGGCCACCAGCGAATTGTGCTAGATTCGAGAGAAGGTGAGTCTGTGAATGGATGCAGCCTTCGACATACGGGCCGCTGGCTTCGCTTGGCTGGGTGCCATAGTCGCCTTAGCGCTGGCTCTGGCCACGACGCCGGCCAAAGCCGCTGATTCGTCAGCCTCCGCCAGTGATGGCGACCCCACTCCGCCGCCCGCAACCCAATCGCAGACACAAAGCACTCCTCCTTGCTCCAATGTTCCCACTTTGAAAAAAAGCGGACAGCCGGATCTGCCTCCCTGTCCTGAGCCGCCGGCGGCCGAGTCGGACCCTGCGGAGTCCGTACCCAGGCCTTCGCTGCCTCCCAACGCACCCTTGATCGAAAGGGCCAGAGAGGCGGCGTTCCAGTTTTCCCAGAAGCTTCCCAACTTTATTTGCCAGGAGTTCATGTCGCGGTTTTCCCAGCAAGGCCGCGGGGAGAAAGTGCCCCAGGACTTGGTTTCGGCTGAAATCATTTACGAGGACGGCCAGGAAACTTACCGTAACGTGAAGATCAATAACCGCTCCACGGACAAGCACCTGCAGGATATCGATGGGTCCTGGTCGACCGGAGAATTTGCCTCCACACTGCTGGACCTTTTTAACCCCGCTTCGAAAGCGCAGTTCAGTTCCGGCCGTTCGTCTACCATTTCGGGTTTTAGTGCCCAGGGTTACGACTATCAAGTGCGGAGTGAAAATTCACACTGGAGGTTGTCGGTCGGCCCGCAGACTGTGATTGCGGCTTATGCTGGCTCCGTATGGGTGGATCCGAATACTGCTCGCGTCCTGCGCATCGAGATGCAGGCCCGCAACATACCGTCAGATTTCCCGATGGATGCGGTCGAGTCTGCGGTTGATTATTCGTACGTGTTGGTTGGCCAGAAATCGTTTCTGCTTCCGGTCCATGCCGAGAGCCTGGGTTGTCAACGGGGTAGCAGCTACTGCAGCCACAACATCATTGACTTCCGCAACTATCACGAATTCAAAGGCGACATCAAGATTATTCCCTGATTTCGTTCGGACCTCTCAGCCGTGCGCCCGGTGTCCCCAGCTTCGCGTCCCTCTGTTGGACGCTGCTCGACTAAAGCCCAGTGCTTCCACCTTCGGACTAGTCGGCAATCGCGAGGTGTTCGGCGGGCCAATCGGCTACGGCAGCTTCGTCGAGGGTGATCTCTTCCCAGTAGGTCTGGTCGCGGAGAATGCGGGAGACGATCGCGGTATGCATGGCGTGTCCGGCGCGGTCGGCCTTGACGTAGCCGAGTATCTGTTTCCCGAAGAGCGCGAGGTCGCCGATAAGGTCGAGCACTTTGTGCCGCACAAACTCATCGGAAAAACGCAGCGGCGGATTCACCACGCCATCGGCTGTCAGCACAATGCAATTGTCACGCGAAGCGCCGCGGATCAATCCCATGTTCAGCATGGCCCGCTGCTGGTCGATAAAACCAAACGTCCGTGCCGCCGCAATCTGTTTCACATAGCTGCCGTTGGAAAGCTCGACTTCGAAGCGTTCGTTGCCAATCAACGGATGGGGGAAGTTGATGGCGTAACTGACGGAGTATCGTTCCGCCGGATACACGCCGATGAACTTGTCGCCCTCACGCATTTCGTAGGGCCGCAGGATCTTGAGATAGGTGCGCTTCCGCCGTTGCTGCCGCAGACCCGCTTCCGTGATCAACTCCACGTACGGAAGCGCGCTGCCGTCGAGGATGGGCAACTCCAGGTTGTCGAGCTCAACGATGGCGTTATCCACGCCCATGCCGATGAACGCAGACAGCAGGTGCTCGGTGGTCGAAATGAGCACGCCCTGCTTCATCAAGCTGGTGGCGTAACTGACCTTGGCGACGTTCTTACTGATGGCGGGTACGTCGAATCCATCGAGATCGACGCGGCGAAACACAATCCCCGATCCTGCCGGAGCCGGCAGGATTCGCAGGTGTACAGGTGCTCCGCCGTGAAGCCCGACGCCACTGCATTCGACGGCGGCTCGAATTGTGCGCTCAAAGATCAATGAGAGTGTGTAAGAGTAGCGCTCTCAGTAGATTACAAGCTGAACGCCAACTACGACTGTTGTATTTATGCAACAGCGAGTGGCCAAGTGGGCACTCACGGGTGTAACTCGCGGAAGTTACGAGGTGCAAGCCACTCATTCAAAATGTGTTGTCGGCTGCTGATCCGATTCGGGAGAATTCCCGTCAACACCGTCCCGCCAGTGCCTAAGTCGATTCATCGCGCAAATCGTTCGGCGCCGACCTACGGTTTCGATTCGGGTCACTTGGGCTGGTTGTAGGTGATGCCCTTGGTTTGAAACATCGCGGGGTCGAATCCATTGTTGTAACTCACATTGTTGATGAAGCGCTGGCCGCTCATCTCTCCGTTCAGGTAACGGACCGTGCTGTACGGCGTGTTGATCCCCTGGACCATCCGGTAGTTCCCCCAAACCTCCGACTCCTCGTCGAATTGGCGATCGAGCGGGTCGCGCCAGCTATACGTCTTCTTCAACGGAAGGTGGGTGCGCGGATCGATAGCCACGGACACGCTGTCATTCGAAGCGGTCATGATCGTGACCTTGTCGGCCAGGGTCTGTTCGACGATGGCGGTGCCTTCATAGAGGATCATCGAGCCAGGGGCCGGCAACCAGGTACGAACCACGACTTCCAGCGAGTGATCGCGGCGGCGCAGATACTCGTCAATCAGCTTGGGTTCTTGCGTGGCCGTGCCCTTGTAAGTTGTTTCGTACCCCTTGTCGCCGAGGTACAGTTCGATCACGTCGCGCTGCTTAGTGAGCTCGATGCGGTCTTTGTCGGGCCACTCCCAGAATCTCCAGTACACGACGCCGAGTCCGCTCGGACGCCCGTGGTAGAAAGCATAACTGCGTCCCTCGACCTTCATGTCCCGCAATGTCAGATACCCGTCTCCGCCCAGGGCGCGGATCATGTCTTCGAGAATCTGTTTCGCTTTTTGCACGCCAGGGTCCTTGGCGGCGGTGGCGGCAAACTGCGCGGTGGGCCAGGCTGCAGGGGTAGCTTGAGGCGCGGCTGCCGGCGCGGGCGGCCCTTCCTGCGCGACGCAGAATGCAGCGACTACTAAGGCTAGGGCGAAGATCAGCGTAATCCGCATGGATGGATGTGATTGTAACCCGTGCTATAGCGATGAGCCGCCTTCGAAGATCTTCTCGATCTGATAGGGCGAGACGCGATACAGACCATAACTGATGCCGTTGTCGGAATACTGCCGGAAGAGCAGATCGGCGCGCCCATTAGCGTCGGCGTCCACCGCGTCGATCAGTTCCATGCGGGGGATGGCGTCCAGGTGACTGGTGTCGGTGATCGACACGAAAATCTTCTGCGCCTGGTCGTTGATGTCGACACGGGCCACGACCGATACAAAATAGGTGAAGCCGGTGTCGCGTTGTCCCTTGGCGGGAGCGACAGGAAGTTTCGCGGTCAACACCACCGTGGGCGAGCTGCTGAAATCAAGATCAAACGCGCGCACGTCGTAGTCGGTAATGGCGGCAGTTTTGGGAATCGGCGGCCCAATGTGTTTGGCGGCGAACGCGCGGATTTCAGCCATGGCCAGCTTGAGTATTTGCTGCTCCTGGATCTGTCGCTCGCCGGAAGTCAACGAGTACAGCAGCGGACGCGATTCATAATGGCCGGCGTCGGAAATGGCAGGATAAGCGCGGGCGCCTTTACCCGCAATTGGAAATGCCATGTCGGATTTTGCCGAAGAAGATCCCCCGGCAGTGTCGGAAGACGGCGGCTTCGTAGTCTTGCTGTGGCTCAGCACCGGGCGGTTGGGATCGTTGTCGTTCGACGATGCGGCTGCCGGCGTGATCGCGGCTGGACCTGCACTGGCGCTGTCGCTATCTGAAGTGGTCGCGGCAGGGGTCGCAGTTGGGGACTTTCGTTTCATCACCGGGCGGTCGGGATCGCCGTCCTCCACCGTGGTTTGTGTTTTCGCGCTGGGAGCGGCAGGTGGTTCGTCCGACGGACCCATGGTCGGCTTCGAGCTTGAATCGGCAGGAGCCCTCTTCATGGTTGGACGATCCGGGTCGGTGTTGGCTGCGGGCGCAGGCTGACTACTAGTGGACGAATCGCTGGAAGATCCCGGCGCGCGCTTCAGCACGGGACGGGTGTCGTCCTCATTGCTCGTCATCACCGCGGCGCTTTTGGCGGATTTTGCTTTGGCGGCGGCATCCTTGGCAGCTTGCGCAGCCAATTTGGCGTCCATGGGGAGTTCCGGCCGCCAGGTGCCGTCCGCCACCCAACTGCCGTTCACCTGCTTCGGCGTGATGATGGTGAACGTCCCCGTGGGCTCGCCTAAACTCTGGGCCTCGTAAACCGTTTGGGGCTCGATAGCCATGGGCTCGGGATTGGCGCCATATTCGCTGGCATCGTAATATTTGCCGTCAATCCAGAGAGCAATGGGTACCAGCCGCATTCCGCCGTTAGGCAGGAATTCGACTACACCTATGGCGCGCGGTCCCCGCTTCGCCTTCTTGACCGTCGGCGTTGTCGTTGGCGCCTGATCGGTCTGGCGGTTGCGGGTGTGCTGTTGCGCGGCTGCAAATGTTACTAAAAGGAAAATCGCAAACAACGTGACCATAGCCCGCCGCGAAGATTTGCGGTATAGATAGTGCATTATGGAAATCAAAGACAAAGCTCCAGAGTTTTCCCTGCTCGACGAAAACGGTAACCCAACTTCGCTGCAACAGTTCCGGGGGAAGACCGTTGTGCTGTTCTTCTACCCCAAGGCCGACACGCCCGGTTGAACCATAGAGGCGTCCGAGTTTCGCGACGCATACAAGAAGTTGCAGAAGGCAGGGCTGGAGGTGCTGGGCATTTCCCCTGACACTCCCAAGACCCAATTGAAGTTTAAAGAAAAGTACCACCTGCCGTACACCCTGCTCGCCGACGACAAGAAAGAAGTCGCCAAAAAGTACGACGTACTCAAGGAAAAGAACATGTACGGCAAGAAGGTCATCGGGATCGTGCGCAGCACCTTCCTGATCGGACCCGACGGCAAGATCGTGCATATTTTCTCGCCGGTCAAGCCCGAAGGCCATGCGGAAGAAGTGCTGGCGCACGTGAAGAAATAGTCTTGGTGCCCCGGGTTGGCGCGATTCTCAGCGCTAGCCCGGGAACTGCCCGACCTGTAGTGAGCGAGATGTCCTGATCACGCCAGCTTTCTTCGGACAGCCAACTTACAGTTTGCCCGTGCCCCACTCGACGACGAATGAAATTGGCCTATCATCGGCAAACCTTACTGCACCCACCCTTCGCGAAACAAACGCGCTAAGGGATATGGCTCGCCGCCCTCTAGTTAGGCAGCGCCTGAAAACTGAGTGGGCCAACCATCCAATGCGTCCTTCGATCATCGAGATTCCCTGATTTCTCAGGTCGGACGGAAGGCCCACAAATCAGCCCGCTCCGGGCTATGTCTAGGGTTTTGGCGCCTCGGTCGCCTGCTTTTCAAAGGTCCAGTGGCAAGGACGCCCAACGATGCCAAGCCCGGTGCTGCGATCGCCTTTGCCCTCCGTGTCAGTGAACTGGCTCTTGACCTCGTAGCTGTACTCCTCGCCTTCGGTCTTGATGGGGCCATGGGTGTACGCGGCAGAAGCGGTGTTTCCGCTGGCGGTGAGTTTGGCGTTGCCGCCGTTTCCTATCTTGCCATCGATGGCGAGATAGGCTGGTTGGCCTTTTGTGCCGCGCTCCCCATGGAGGACGCCGTCCGAGACGGCCGAAACAAAGTGGAGGGTATACCCGAGCGCTCCTCCCTTGGGATCACAGGTGACGGTGGTGTTCCAGTTGCCGTCAAAGCGACTGGCGTTCTGGCCGAAGGCGGCAAGGGTGGTGAGGAAGATTGCGGACAAGATGAGTTTGCGCACAAGCGGCTCCTTTCGGTACGAATTGTACTCTGGAGCGAGGGCAGGCCTGGACGGGAACTCTAGCTGGATGAGCAGAGTTCCAAGGCACGATGGATCGGAATGGGATCGTTCCGCGATGACCGACGAGTTCTTCGAGTTCGAGACTCGAACCATTGAGCTCTCGTGCGAGCTCTACCCCTTTGTTCGGGTGCCGCTTTCCCCGTCTTCATGGAAGAGGGTGGGATGAATGGTTCAGTGCCCCAGGTTCGCGCCCGTCCGTTGTGCGCTAAGCTGGGAGCCTACTACAGCTTCTGCACTCGTTGCACCTCGCGCACGCCGGGGATTTTGCGCACGCCGCTGATGATGCGCTCCAAGTGTTTGAGATCGGCGATGTCAACCACAATGTCGACGGTGGCGTGAGTTTCGGTGGTCTTGGCTTCGATGTTGCGGATGTTGGTGTTGGCGTCGCTGATGACGGCGGTGATCTGTTTCAGCATCCCGGGTCGGTTGTCGCACAGCACCACCAGCTTGACGGCGAATCCGGTTTCCCAGGCGGGAGCGGTCCCCACGGTGCCGTCTTTGCCCCACTCCACTGCGATGCGGCGCTCCGGCTCAAACATAAGGTTCTCGACGTTGGCACATGACTTGGAATGCACCGCTACGCCCTTGCCGCGGGTGACGTAGCCGATGATTTCCTCGCCGCGAATGGGGTTACAACATCGCGCGCGATACACCAGCAGATCGTTATGGCCCTTGACCTTGATGGCCGAGGTGTCTCCGCCAAAGACGCGCCGCATCACGCTGCTGATTCCGCCGCCGTCGGATGGTGCATCCGGATCGGCTCCCGGCTCAGGATTGGCCGCGCTGGCCGGAACCAACCGCGCGAGGATCGAGCGGGACGAGAACTTGCCGTAGCCGATGCCCGCCAGCAGATCATCGGGACGTCCCAGACCGTTCTCCGCGGCCACGCGCGTCAGTTCGGCCTCGCTGATGTCTTTCATCGAGATGCGATATTTGCGGGCTTCCTTCTCAATCAGCTTCTGCCCGATCTCGATAGCGCGTTCCCGTTGATGAATGTTCAGCCAGTGCTTGATTTTCTGCCGCGCGCGAGGAGACTTCACGAACCCCAGCCAATCGCGGTTGGGATGGTGTCCCGGCTGGGTCAGGATCTCGACGATATCCCCGGAACGCAGCTTGTATTTCAGCTGAGCGATGCGTCCATTTACCTTGGCGCCGACGCACGTGTTGCCCACTTCGGAGTGAATGTTGTAGGCGAAGTCGACCGGCGTGGCTTCCCGCGGCAGGATGACGATTTTGCCTTTCGGAGTGAAGGTATAAACCTCTTCGGGGTAGAGATCGATCTTGAGGGTGGAAAGGAATTCGTTGGGGTCGGGCACTTCGCGCTGCCATTCGACCACCTGTCGCAGCCAGGCGAGACGCTTCTCGTCTCGCGCCGAGATCGGTCCATCCTTATACTTCCAGTGCGCGGCGATGCCTTCCTCCGCCATCTTGTGCATTTCTTCGGTGCGAATCTGTACTTCGAAAGCGTGCCCATTCTCCGCCATCACCGTGGTATGCAGTGACTGGTAGAGATTGGGACGCGGCATGGCGATCATATCTTTGATACGGCCAGGCACGGGCCGCCATTGGTTGTGAATGAGTCCCAGGACCGCGTAACAATCGTTGACCGATTTCGTGATGATGCGCAGCGCCATCATGTCGTAGATCTGGTCTACCGAAATGTGCTGCCGCACCAGCTTCTGGTGGATGCTGTAAATGCGCTTGATGCGCCCGTCGACCACCGCCTCGATATTGTTCTCTTTCAGTTTCGCTTCGATGACGCCCTGGATCTGCGCCATGAATGCCTCGCCCTCTTTGCGGCGAGACTCGATGGCTTCCTTGACCTGGTTGAAAGCGATGGGATCGACGTACTGGAAAGAGAGATCTTCCAGTTCGCCGCGAATTTTTCCCATGCCGAGACGGTGGGCGATAGGCGCATAGATTTCCAGGGTCTCGCGCGCAATCTTCATCTGGCGGTCAGGCGTCAGGTGTTTGAGGGTGCGCATGTTGTGCAGGCGGTCGGCCAGCTTGATGAGCACCACGCGGATGTCATCGACCATGGCCAGGACCATCTTGCGGACGCTCTCGGCCTGTGCCTCTTCGCGCGAGGCGAAATCGATTTTGCTGATCTTGGTGACGCCCTCGACGATGTGCGCGACCTGCTCGCCGAATTCCACGCGAATGTCGTCAACCGTGACCGAGGTGTCTTCTACTGCGTCGTGCAGCAGGCCGGCGGCGATCGCGGTCGTATCGAGACGCATCTCGGCCAGCACGGTTGCGACTTCCAGTGGGTGGACGAGGTACGGTTCGCCCGAGGCGCGGGTCTGCCCCTGATGATTGCGGAGCGAGAAATCGTAGGCCTTTTTGACCAGCGTAAGATCGTCGGTGGGGCGGTAGGCGCGGATTTTGCGCAGGAGATCGCGAAATCGGGTGACGGTGAGGACGTTGGTGGCGATCTGTTGGCGGAAAGTCGCCATGTCCGATTATACGGGATGACGAGGCTGCTCATCGTGATGCAACTCCCGCGACGCGTGTTGAAACCGCCAGCCCCATCGTCACCACAGGAAGGATGCCATGAGAATTCTGATCAGCGGAGCTTCGGGTTTCATCGGCAACGCGATTCGCCCGGCGCTAAACAGCGCAGGGCATGAGTCGTCTGCGCTGGTGCGACGCGCTCCCGTGGGCGACGAGCTGCAGTGGAACCCCGCGCAACCTCTCGATCCTCAAAAGCTGGCGGGCTTTGATGCCATCGTGCACCTTGCCGGCAAAAGCATTTCCGGACGCTGGTCGGAGAAGTTCAAGCGTGAGGTGCGAGAGAGCCGCGTACTGGGTACGCAAACCTTGGCGACAGCCGCGGCGGAATCGTTTCGCAGCTCGGGGCAGCCACGTGTGTTTGTGGCGGCTTCGGCGACGGGATACTACGGCAACCGCGGCGACGAAGAGCTCACCGAAGACAGCCAACGTGGCTCAGGATTTCTGGCCGAGGTGTGCCAGGAGTGGGAGGCAGCAGCGAGTCCGGCGGCTGAGGCTGGAGTTCGAGTAGTGAACCTCCGCATCGGCGTGGTACTGGCGAAACACGGTGGCGCATTGCAAGCGATGCTTCCGGCATTTCGTCTCGGGCTCGGAGGGCCGATCGGTAACGGCCGCCAGTATATGAGTTGGATCACGCTCGACGACGTAGTAGGCGCATTTCTGTTTGCACTTGGCAACGAACAGCTTCACGGGCCGGTGAATGCCGTTGCTCCGCAGCCGGTGCGCAACTCCGAGTTCGTGCGCTCCCTCGGAAACGCGCTGCATCGACCCGCATTCTTTCCTCTGCCGGCGTTCGTTGTGCGCACCGTGTTCGGCGAAATGGGTGAGGCGCTATTGCTGGGCTCGGCGCGAGTGCGGCCCGGGAAACTCGAGGCCGGTGGATTTTCCTGCCGTCATCCCGACTTGAACGAAGCTCTGCGCGCCACTCTAATGTCGCCGTGAGGCAGGAATACAGGCCATAATGTTCGCGCACGGGCTCCGAAATGTAAAATCCATCGCTGTTTCTGCCCCGTACTAG
>Ga0207930_1000682_pt1 | contig 10705 bp, 8 predicted proteins | sample NGESurshal092012_7_FD_184477 | JGI IMG/M metagenome (GOLD analysis project Ga0207930, IMG submission 184477) | Arctic peat soil microbial communities from Barrow, Alaska - NGEE Surface sample 210-3 shallow-092012 (SPAdes) | ecosystem: Environmental > Terrestrial > Soil > Wetlands > Peat ... | reverse complement strand
CGGAACGCAAGCACAAGCCAGGGCCGAACCGGTAATCGCATCCGGCACTCCGACGACCGCAGCGTCGGCAAGCAACCCGGTCGCCATGAGTGCCATTTCAATTTCAGAAGGTCCAGTGCGCTTTCCTGCGATCTTGATCGTATCGTCGGAGCGGCCGTGCAGATACCAAGCCCCATGAACGTCGCGCGACGCTAGATCGCCCTGCACCCACATTCCCGGTATGATTTTCCAATAGCTCTCGATATAGCGATCGGAATCACGCCAGATACCGCGAGTCATACCGATCGAAGGGCGGCGCATCACAAGCTCGCCGATCTCGCCCGGAGGCAACGATCGCCCATCGGCATCCACAACATCGGCACCGCAGCCTGGGACGGCGTGACCGAACGAACACGGTCGCAACGTGCTCAGAAAGCTGCTGATCAGGATCGCACCGCCGCATTCGGTGCCACCGGCATAGTTTAAGATCGGAATGCGCCTTTTACAGACGTGCTCGAAGAACCAAATCCAGGCATCCGGCGTCCAAGGCTCACCGATCGAAATCGTCGTGCGCAAGGCCGACAGGTCGCACCCTGCGAGCAGTTCGGGCCCGCGGCGCATCATTTGCCGCACCATTGTCGGCACTATACCTATGACCGTCACCTCATTGTCGGCGGCCACTTGCCACATACGCGCTTCCTGCGGCCAATCGGGCGTGCCTTCAGCAAGAACGAGCGTGGCGCCGAGAAGAGTGGCGCTGACGACGATCTTAGGGCCGACAATCCATCCCATGTCGCTCATCCACAGCAGCCGATCGGTAGCCTTCAGATCGATGCAGAGCCCGACGTCCAGCGCATTCTTGGCCAAAATGCCGCAATGTGTATGGACCGTCCCCTTCGGTTTTCCCGTGGTACCGGAGCTATACATCAGCATCACCGGCGCTTCCGCATCGACAATTTCGGTCGGTACATCGACCGCGCCATCTCGTTGAGTAGGCCAAGGCACGTCGCGCGATGACCAGGACACCTGCTCCTCGCTCTCCCGCACGAGAACGACAACGGTATGCACGCTCTGGGCCGCGGCAAGAGCGCGATCGAGCGTCTCTTTCATCGGAAGAACCTTGCCGCGGCGGCGGCCCACATCGACGGTGATCACCGCGCGGGCTTCGGCGTCAATCAGTCGCTCCGTGATCGGCTGCGGGCCGAATCCAGAAAACAAAGGCATCGCGACTGCTCCGATTTTTGCAATCGCGAGAAAGGCCGCAGCAGCTTCAGGAATCATCGGCATGTAGATTGCGACAACGTCGCCGAACGCGATCTTTCGAGATTTGAGCGCACCCGCCAGACGGCAGACCTCGGCGTCCAGCTCAGCGTAACTCCACGATCGCCGCGACCGATCCTCACCTTCCCAGATGATGGCCGTTTTTTGCCAAACCGGTGTGTCCCTATGCCTGTCCAGACAGTTCAGAACAACATTGGTCGTCCCGCCGACGCACCACCGCGGCCATTCAATGCCTTTAGAGACATCCAGGACTTCTGAGTACGGCCGGACGAACTGAATATCGAAGAATTCCAGGAGCGCATGCCAATACCAGCCGGGCTTTGCGTCGGCACGGTCCAACAAGGCTTGTAGATCGGCAAGCTGGTGCTGGCGCAGAAACGCAGCGATTGTGGTCTGTTGCGCAATATCAGGAGATGGCTCCCAAATTGGGAAATCTTGTTTTACGTTAGATGCAACCAAGCCGTCCTCCGGAGTCACATGTCAACGACGAAGACTTTAACAGCCGCCCGCGGATAGTCTATAAACAATGCCGCTATAACCATTATTCAGCAGGCGCATAAAAAACCTGCCGCGACCAGCAACGCCCGCATGCTCAATTGCTTGGAATGGTCGCCTATTCATGATTTGGACTTGCAACCTAATCCGATAGAGCACGTGTCGCGGCTGGGAAGATTCGTCCGACGCAAGTTCCGAAACCGATCGGGGTAAAGCCATCCCGACGGCAGGTCGCACTAAAGATAATCTTATCCCCATCTTCGATAAAACTACGAACCTCGCCATTCGGAAGTTCGATGGTTTTGTTGCCGCCCGCTGTCAGTTCAAGTAAGCTACCTCGCTGGGACTCTGCCGGGCCGGAAATCGTTCCACTCCCAATTAGATCGCCTGATCGGAGATTGCACCCGCCCGACGCATGGTGCGCAACTATCTGCGCCGGAGTCCAGTAGAGGTGTTTTGCGTTGGAGTTCGTCAGCGGCACAACCGGCATGTTGTCACGCCGCATCTGCTGCGTCTGCAGAAGGACGGACAATTCAATATCGAGGCCGCCGGTCAGAGCGGTCAAAGTGCGCCGCTGATTCACAAAATATTTGGCGCAGGCACTGCTCCGTGCCGCCGAGATTTCAGTTTTGACGATTCGCCAGCGCCTGCTCCGGACCCGCGACGATGCCGGCGTCGTGCAACCGCCCGATCTCACCCTCCGGCAGGCCAAGCTCGGCCGCGAGGATCTCATCCGTATGGGCACCGAGGCGCGGCGCCGGCCGCACCGGCGCGCGCTTCGCGCCAGGCAAGTTACCGGGGAATCCGGCTGCGATATAGGTCTCGCCGCTCGGATGCGAGATGTGCTCGAACATCGGATTGGCTACCGATAGACGGAAATCCTTCTGCAAGGCCTCGCGCACCGTATGGTATTCGCCCCAGCATACGGCGTGATGGTCGAAAGCTTCCGCAAGATTTTCAAAATGGCTCGCAGTGACGCGCTCCTGTACCAGCGCGAACAACTCCTCGCGATGAATGAAACGCGCGCCTTCGTTGGTCGCGAAATTCACGCCGTGGCGCTGCTCCGCCGCCGCGATCTCTGCTTCCAGATTGAGCACGTGGATCAATCCAGTCCATTGCCGCCGGGTGATGGCAACGATCATGATGCACCGACCATCTGCCGTCCGGAATTCGCGCCCGAACGAACCAAATAGCGCGTTGCCGTAGCGCGGACGATCCTGCCCCGAGATTGCGACCTCGCCGATATTGCCGAGCATCGATAGCACGCCGAACGCCACGTTCGACAGTGGCACGTGAATCTCACGGCCCTGCTTGTTGACCGTCCGACTGTGTGCGGCCGCCAGCAGCGATACGGCAGCGGTCAATCCGGCCGCGATGTCCCACGCCGGTAAGACATGGTTTATTGGCTCGCTGGCGTCAGGGGGGCCGGTCATCTGGGGGTAGCCGGCGGCGCAGTTGACCGTGTAGTCGAGCGCGTTGCGCCCGTCGGACGATCCCGTCACCCGCACCGTAATCAGGTCGCTTCGGCGCGCACGTAGGCGTTCATGTGACAGGAAGCTGCCGGTGGGGTAGTTGGTTACGAAATAGCCCCCCTGCGGTCCCGGCGCCGCGACCAATGCCGCCGCGATCTCGCGCCCTTCCGGCCGCGCCAGATCGATGGCGATCGAGCGCTTTCCCTTGTTCAGGCCTTCCCAGTAGAAGCTCAGCCCACTGGGCGCGAGCGGCCATCGATAGAAATCGGGACCACCGCCAATCGGGTCGAAGCGAATCACATCCGCGCCAAGCTGGACGAACGTCAACCCGCATAGAGGCGCCGCGATAAACGATGCACCCTCGACAATCCTGAATCCCTTGAGAAGGTCGTACATTCTCTACTCCGAGCATTCGGCTTGCTGAGTTCTCCCGGCGAATGCAAATTTGCTGGCCAGTTTCACGACGAAGGGACGCGGCATCTGCGATAGCGTAAAGCAGCATTCGGAACCAGCTGACGAACGCTTGAAGCCGACGCCAAACTTTTGAACTTATCCTCACGCCAGGAAGCTTTCTGCAGTCCGATACCCAATCCAAGTCTTGCGGACCGACAGTTGAAACGACGATCAGCCTTTTCGTCGTCTCGAACAAGACGGCAACCAGCGCTCACATGGCAGGTCTGCGCAGCTAGGTTGACGTCGCCATTCGGCTTCCGGGCATCCCAGTTGAATGCTATCATTCGGGAACCACATCGATCCTTTGCAGACGCCACATCGGCTGCTCGCTACCGTGGGTGGCGACCATCGTCTGACTGGAATGACACGACTCATTCAGGGCCAAATTGACAAAGCCTCTTCGACTTCTTCCAATCCATCACCTAACACCGGGGTCTGAAAATGAAGATCGACTACGACAGCTATAAGGCTCTCAAGCTCAATCGCCCTGCCCCACGCATTCTGGAAGTGGTTATCAGCAATCCCGGCAAGCTCAATTCGCTCAACCGCGACGGCCATCGTGAGCTCGCCGATATCTGGCGGGACGTGGACGCCGATCCCGACATTTCGTGCGTTCTGTTGCGCGGCGATGGCGGCAATTATTCCGCCGGCGGCGATTTGGGGCTGATCGACGAGATGATTGCCGACTGGGATGTCCGAACCCGGGCATGGCGGGAATCCCGCGATCTAATCTACAATATCATTAATTGTTCCAAGCCGATCGTTGCCGCCATTGAAGGCCCGGCAGTCGGCGCCGGTTTGTCAGCCGCGATGGTTTCCGACATCGTCGTTGTCGGTCGTACCGCCCGCATCATCGATGGTCATACTCGACTGGGCGTCGCCGCAGGCGACCATTCCGCGATTGTCTGGCCGCTTCTCTGCGGGATGGCCAAGGCCAAATATTATCTATTGCTGTGCGAGACCGTCACCGGCGAGGAAGCCGAGCGCATCGGTCTCGCCAGCATGTGCGTCGACGACGACAAGGTGATTGAGACGGCGATGGGAATTTGCGAGCGATTGGTACAGCAATCGCCGACCGCCGTGCGCTGGACCAAATACGCCCTCAACAACTGGCTGCGCGCCGCCGGCCCGATCTTCGATGCATCACTGGGAATCGAGTTCATGGGCTTTTCCGGACCTGATATTAAGGAGGGCGTCGCCGCGCTCCGAGAGAAGCGCAAGCCCCGCTTCGATCCAAAATCGCCGATCTAAAACATCCGATGCGACGGCGATTCGAAGGTAAGGTTGTCCTCGCGGTCGGAGCCGGATCCGAAGGAGCGGATTGGAGTATCGGTCGGGCAACAGCCGTCAGTTTCGCGCGCGAGGGCGCGGCCGTCATGGTTGTCGACATCCGGGCCGAAGCGGCGGAAGAAGCACGACGCCTGATTGCCGCAGAGGGCGGCACCGGCATAGCCCACGCAGCCGATGCGTCGGATCCGGGTGCCGTCTCACAGTTCGTTGAGCGATGTCGGAGCGAACTTGGTCCAATCAATGTTCTCTACAACAACGTCGGCATCATGGCCTTCGGCACCGGCGTCGAACTTGCGGTCGAGGACTGGGACCGAGTTATGGCAGTCAACGCCCGCAGCCCGTTTCTTGCATGCAAGGCGGTGCTCCCCGACATGATAGCGGCGGGAAGAGGGGCGATCGTCAATGTATCATCGATCGCCGCGACCCGCTGGACCGGCGCGCGCTACCTGCCCTACAGCGCCAGCAAGGCGGCAATTATCGGCTTCACGCGCGCTTTGGCGCTCGAATATGCCGCGCACGGCATCCGTGTGAACTGCGTCGTGCCCGGTTACGTGGATTCACCGATGATGCGAGGCGGCCTCGATCAGCGACTTGGGCGTGACGCCGTCGAGCAAGAGGTCGCGCGGCGGCATGCCGCATGTCCGTTAGGCCGTCTTGCGAATGGTTGGGACATCGCCAACGCCGTGTTGTTTCTGGCCTCCGACGAGGCCTCCTACATTACCGGAGTGTCGCTACCGGTCGATGGCGGCACGTCTCTCGATGCATCGCTGTGATTGTGATCAATTGACCCGCCGCCGGTGAGCGCACAGCGGGCCGCCTAATTCCGCATTGCGAAATTAAGTTTTGCAGTCGTTGACCCTCCCCCAATGCCCATGCAATAATTTCCTTAATGCGCGGAGAGAGGGAAGACGCATGGGCGAATTTTCAGGTCGCGCAGCCTTTGTAACGGGAGGAAGTCGCGGCGTCGGTCGGGCAATTGCCCTGGAATACGCCACCCGTGGCGCTGCGGTGGCCATCGCCTACAAATCGAGCCGGCAAAAAGCCGAAGAGGTCGTCGCCGCGATTGAATCCGGCGGCGGCAAAGGGCTCGCATTGGAAGCCGATGTCGGCGATCCCGGCGCGGTCGCTGCGGCCTTTGCCAAGGCCACCGAGACCTTCGGCGCTATCGACTTTCTTGTTCATTCCGCGGGCGCTTTGGTCGAATGGGCCAATGTCCGCGACCAGGATCCGAAGCTGTGGGCCGCCTTCGTTCGTACCGACCTCATTGGGTCATTCAACGTGATCCATGAGGCTGTTCGTCACATGCACGCGCGCGGTCGCGGTGTCATCGTGGCCATCTCATCGATCGCCGCACAAATGTGCCAGGCACGCAATTCACAAGGCGCCGCCGCCAAGGCGGGGCTGGAAGCGCTCGTTCGCGTGGTGGCGCGGGAAGAAGGCCGCTACGGCGTGCGAGCCAATGCGATCTCGATCGGACTGACCGATACCGAACAGGCAAGCGAAGCGTTCGAGAGTTGGGGCGAGGCAGCAACGCAGAAAATAATCTCCCGCATCCCGTTGCAGCGCATCGGACGGCCGGAGGAGATTGCCCGCATGGCTGCCTATCTTGCCAGCGAAGACGGCTCATATATCACCGGAAAAGTCATTCAAGTCGATGGAGGGCAGTTGATCGCCGGCTGAGCCGACGCACAACTGCACAGGCGTACGAGGGTAAATGTGGTCTTACTAGCAAAATCGGGAGGAAGCGATGACTGACTCAATCAAGAGCGAAACGACCCGCAGAACCATTCTCAAGACCGGTGTTGCCTCCGCGGCAATGCTCGCATCACCGGCGATCCTACGCGTCGCGACCGCGGCAACGCCAATCAAGATCGGCATTCCCACCGTCATCACCGGTGGCTATGCCGTTCTCGGCTCACAGGTAATGCGCACATGCAAGCTCGTTCAGAAGATGAGGGGAAATAAAGGTGTGCTCGGTCGGCCGATCGAGTTTCTATTTAAGGACACGCAGGGCAATCCTGCCGACTGCGTACGCAAGGCGCAGGAACTGGTGGAGAAAGATGATTGCCGTCTTATCACCGGCGTTGTCGTGTCGTCCGAGGCCCGCGCGATCATGCCCAAGCTGCCGGAGTGGAAAGCCTTCTTCATCTCCCACGGCTGCGGCGACGGTGCTCTGACGACAAAAGAGTTCTTTGTACCGAACTTCTTCCGCGCCAACACGTCGGCGCCGATGGGCGCGCGAGCGCTCGCGCTCTACCTCAAGGATTCGCCGGAGAAGAATTTTATAGCCCTTGGCTCCGACTACGCCTGGGGCCGCTCGAGCGTGGCCGCCTTCGAGGAGCAGATCACAGCCATCGGGAAAAATCTTACCGATAAGATATACACCCCGGTCGGCAACAAGGACTATTCGACCTACATCACCAAGATCATGCAGTCAGGTGCCAAGGATTGTTATATCGCGCTTCAGGGGGACGAGGCACGCGGGTTCTTTTCGCAAGCCGTCCAATATGAGCTTCCCAAACGGGTTCAGCTTATGACCGAGATCGTCGCGCAAGATAACATCCGATCCCTGGGCAAAGATTCCATCGGATTGCTTGGATCGGCCCGCTACGTGTTCACCTACGACATTCCGCAAAACAAGGAGTTCGCCGAGGCTTTCCTGGCCGAATACAAGGAAATTCCGGATTGGACCGACGGCGAAATGTACCAGGCGCTGATGGTCATGTTCGCCGGAATCGAGAAGGCGGATTCGATCGACGTCGACAAGCTTATTCCGGCCATGGAGAACCTCGAAGTGACCAGCGTGAAGGGGCCGGTGCTGATGCGCAAATGCGATCACCAAGGCGAGAACCAGGGCTTCGTCGTCAAAGTCGCCGCCTCAAGCAAGTACCCCGAACCGGTCGCGGAGATCGTCAAGACCTATTCGCGCGAACAGATCACGCCAGACTGCCTGTCGACGAGCTACAAAGGGCGGTAAGGCTACGAGATTGGGCGGCGTTACAAGTACGCCGCCCGTTTTATTTCGGTTTCTCTCTCGATTCGTTTGACAGGCCCAAATGAATTTTGCCGGCTTTATTGTCGCGCAATCCCTGAATGCGTTCTCGCAGGCGGCGATTCTATTCTTCATCGCCTGCGGGCTTACGCTCATCTTTGGCATCATGCGCATCATCAATTTCGCGCATGGCGGACTCTTTATGGTCGGCGCCTATGTCGGCTACACCACCGTGCTTTTGACCGGATCGTTCTGGTTGTCGTTGATCGTGGCGCCAATCGCGGTCGGTGTGCTTGGCGGCGTTTTTGAGAGAGTCTTTCTCTCGAGACTCTACGCGCGCCATGACGGCGGTGCTTATCTAATGGTGACGTTCGGCCTTGCCATCCTTCTCGCCGAAGGCGTACATCTGATCTGGGGTCCGCAGCCACGCAGCGTTGCGATCCCGGATATGCTGCGCGGCGTCGTTTTCATCCTGAACCAGCCATTCCCGATTTATCGACTGTTCCTAATCGGGATCGGCGGTGCCGCCGCAATACTTCTTTGGCAGTTTCTCGAGCGCACGCGCGCTGGGCTCCTGATTCGTGCTGTCTCGCAAAACGCCGAGATGGTGCACGCGCTTGGCACGGACGTGGCGATGGTGCGCACCAGCGTTTTCACGCTGGGCTGCGCCATAGCCGCGTTGGGCGGCGTGCTCTCCACCCCGCTGGTGACGGCCTTTCTCGGTATGGGCTCGAACGTAATCATCGACGCCTTCGTCATCGTGATTATCGGGGGCATGGGAAGTTTTCTTGGTTCGATCGTCGGCAGCCTTTTGATCGCCTTCGTGCAGGTGTTCGGCGCCTATTATTTTCAGGATATGGCGCTGGCGATCATCTACCTACTGATGCTGACGGTCCTGATCGTTCGCCCTGGCGGCCTGCTTGGCTCGGAGCAATAAGATGCGCGAACGTCTTGTCATCGCTCTGATCGTCGCGTTGCTTTGCATCATTCCGCTGCTGGTTCCCACTTTCACGCTTACGCTGATCATCGAGGCGCTGATTTTTGGCCTGTTTGCCATGAGCCTTGATCTGATGGTCGGATATACGCGGCTTCACTCATTCGGCCATGCCGCTGCTTATGGCCTGGGCGCCTATTCGACGGCGCTGATCCTGTTGCACTTCAACCTGCCGCTCCCGATCGGCATCGTAATCGGCGTCGCAATCTCCATTATCATTGCCGTTCCGATCGCCTGGATCTGCACAAAGTCGACAGGCGTATCCTTCGCTATGCTGACCCTCGCTTTCGCGCAGCTCGGCTATGCGATGATTTTCCGTTTCAAGGACTTTACCGGCGGATCGGACGGCATCGGTGGCATACCGCGTCCGGCCGGCCCTTTCGGTCTCGACTTCTTCCAGAGCAAATCGGGTTATTTCTATCTGGTCGTGTTCTGCTTGGTCGGTTCGTACCTGCTGTGCCGGGCAATTGTGACGTCGCCTTTCGGTGCAGTGCTGGCGGGCATTCGCGAGAACGAAACCAAAACCCGCGCGCTCGGTTACAACACCCGCGCCTACAAAATGTCCGTGGTCATTATGGCATACGGCTTTGGCTCGCTCGCCGGCGCTCTTTACACACCGTTCGCGGGCTTCGTTGCACCCGAGCTGTTCTTCTGGCTGGTATCCGGCCGGGTGCTCATCATGGTCATCATCGGTGGCGCCGGCACGCTGATAGGCCCGATCCTGGGCGGCATCTTCTTCATGCTGTTGGAACAGCAACTCTCCGAAGTGACGCAGCTGTGGCCGCTGATTTTTGGCTCGACCTTCATCGCTTTCGTCATGCTCGCGCCCGATGGGATATGGGGATTGCTGACCAAGCATTTCCGATCCAAACGGCCGGTGCCCGGCGACGGCGAAGATGGAGGGGCTAGCCGTGCCGCTTCTTGAATGCCGCGGGCTGACGCGCAGCTTCGGCGGCCTCGTCGCCGTCGACAGCGTCAATATGGCAATTGAAGCGGGCGAGATTCGCGCCGTCATCGGTCCGAACGGCGCCGGCAAGTCGACGCTCTTCAACATCATTACGGGCGTGCTACCCCCCTCGGATGGCGAAACCTTCTTTGCCGGCGAAAGGATCACCGGTTTCCCGGTTTATCGGGTGGTCCAGAAGGGTATCGCGCGTACTTTTCAGCTCACGCATCTCTTCCCTGATTTGACGGCGCGCGAAAATGTCAGGATCGCCGCGCAGGCCCAGCATGCCGACCGCTGGCGTCCGATGGCTGGCAGCCACGTATTCGCAGCATCGCGAAGGATTGCCGACGAGACGCTCGAACAGATGCGCCTTTCGGGGTTTGCCGGGATCAAGGCCGGGCTGCTTTCGCATGGTGACCAGCGGCTGCTGGAGATCGCGATGGCGATCGCGCAGAAGCCGCGACTCTTGATGCTGGACGAGCCCACGCAGGGCTTGTCGATCGAGGAGACCGACCGCGCCGTCCAGATCCTGCGCGATATGCTGGCGAAGGGCGATCTGACGGTGATCCTGGTCGAGCACGACATGGAGGTGGTGTTCAAATTGGCCGACAAAATCACGGTCCTGCATCGCGGCCGCGTCATCGCGGACGGACTACCCGCCGAAGTCAAAGCCAATGACGAGGTGCAGAGCGCCTATCTCGGGGGATTGGAGTGATGCTGCGGATCGAGGGATTGCACACCTATTATGGGCCCGGTCACATCCTTCACGGCGTTGACCTTGAAATTCCCGAGGCCAAAATTGC
>Ga0207930_1000681_pt1 | contig 10725 bp, 11 predicted proteins | sample NGESurshal092012_7_FD_184477 | JGI IMG/M metagenome (GOLD analysis project Ga0207930, IMG submission 184477) | Arctic peat soil microbial communities from Barrow, Alaska - NGEE Surface sample 210-3 shallow-092012 (SPAdes) | ecosystem: Environmental > Terrestrial > Soil > Wetlands > Peat ... | reverse complement strand
TGAGTTCTCCATCCACTTTCACCGCATTTTGCTTCACCTTGCGCAGTCCATCCGCAACCGACGTTGCAAGTCCCGTGCGAAAGAGCAGCTTGTCGAGTTTCACCTGTACCAATCCATCCGAAGGCAGCGCCGCATTTGGAGCCAGCACTTCTGCGGCCTTCACCGTCACCAGCGGCAAGTCTGCGGGAGCTTCGTCCTTCTGGAACATGCGCGACCATTCTTGTGCGGCGTGTTCGGCGGCTTCCTGTCCATGGAAGTCGCGAACGATGCGCAGGCCGAGCTCTTGCTTGAGCTTCATGGGATGCGCTGCGCCCTTCGCCACGTCCTGCTTCAGCTCGTCGATCTCGCGCACGGTGACGTCGGTGAGCAGCTCGTAATAGCGCCACATCAGCGCGTCGGAGATGGACATCACCTTGCCGAACATTTCCTGTGGCGCTTCGGTGATGCCGATGTAGTTGCCGTAGGACTTCGACATCTTCTGCACGCCGTCGGTGCCTTCGAGCAGCGGCATGGTGAGCACGATCTGCGGCGGCTGGTTGTAGTCGCGCTGCAGTTGGCGTCCCATGAGCAGGTTGAACTTCTGGTCGGTGCCGCCGAGTTCGACGTCGGCCTCGAGCGCGACTGAGTCGTATCCCTGCGCGATGGGATAGAGCAGCTCGTGCATGGCGATGGGCTTCTCTTCGGTGAAGCGCTTGTGGAAGTCTTCGCGCTCCAGCATCTGCGAGACCGTGAACTTGGCGGCCAGGCGGATGAAGCCTTCGAAGCCCAGCTTGCCCAGCCAGTCGCTGTTGAAGCGCACTTCGGTCTTGTCGCGGTCGAGGATCTTGAATACCTGCGCCTTGTAGGTTTCGGCGTTGGCGTCGATCTGCTCGCGGGTGAGCGCCGGGCGCGTGGCCGAGCGGCCCGAGGGATCGCCGATGAGGCCGGTGAAGTCTCCGATGAGGAAGATGACGGTGTGGCCCATGTCCTGGAAGTGCTTGAGCTTGCGCATGAGCACGGTGTGTCCGAGATGCAGGTCGGGAGCGGTGGGATCGAATCCGGCCTTCACCCGCATTGGCTTGCCGGAGGCGAGCGACTTCTCGATGCGCTCGCGCAGGTCGCTCTCGCGAATGATTTCGGCCGCGCCCTTGCGCAGGTAGTCCAGTTGCTCGTCAACCGGTGGGAATTGAGGCATTCATTGATTATAGAAAATCGGGTGACTGGTGACTGGTAACTGGGGAAAAGCGACCGCGGATTTGCGTGGATGACGCGAATCGGGATTGAGAACATGTAGAGTACGAAATCCCGCCATACCGGCCAAAAGAGGGCCGGTAGAACGGGGCACCCAGCGTATGACAGGTATTCCGAAACTTCTCGGCGGATGTTCTAATGACCGAACAATGAAATTCATCCTACCCGGAGCAGTCTTTGTGCTGATGATGTCGGTCGGCATGAGCCTGCGGCATGACAAGATGATCGCGGCGTTCCGGCGTATGACATGGTCCGCGTGGATGCGGTTGCTACTGGCGACGTTCATTGTGCCTCCGGCGATCGCGCTGCTGCTGCCGCACATCTTTCCCCTGACGCTGGCGGAGATGGCTGGCCTGTTCATGGTGGGCGTGGCGCCGGGGGCTCCGCTGATGACGCGCAACATCGCAAAGAAGGGCTTCGACATGCACCTGGCCGCGGGATACCAGTTGTGGGGTGCACTGCTGATTCCGGTGATGATTCCGCTGGTGGTGTTCGCTACAGGCAAGCTCTACGACCGCGATATCTGGATTCCGCCGCGCGTGCTGCTGACGGAAATCGCGGAGAAACAATTTCTGCCGCTACTGCTGGGCATGGCCCTGGCGTATTTGCTGCCTGTGATTGCCGCCAAGCTCCAACCCGCGATGACCGTGATCGGGAACGTGGTGCTGACAGTGGCCATCGTGCTGTTCTTGTTCAAGATGGGACCGGTGGCACTGAAGGCGCTGACGCCGTGGCTTCCGGTGGCGGCGCTGGTGCTGGCGGTAGGATCGGTGCTGGCGATCCGCTTCTTGTTGCGGGCTGACGTTGTGACCGACCGCACGCTTGCCATCTGCAATGCCAACCGCCATGTCGGACTGGCGCTGCTGCTCAGTGGACAGTATCTGCATGCCAAGGCTGCGCTGCCGGCCGTGGCGGCGTACGCGCTGGTGGCTCCGTTTGTGATGGGAGCAACTTCGAAATGGTTTCATCGGGGCGAGAAAGCGGCGGCACCTGCGGCGGCGTAGTGTAATCCACATTCACCCGTGGCACAATCGACCTATGTTCGCGCGCAAGATACGAGTGGAGTACGAAGAGAACGGGGAGCGGAAGCCGTGTCCAATGAAGTGGCTGGATAGCTTCAGCATGCGCAACTTCACCAACGACCAGGTGTTCGACGATACGATTCCTGTCGGCGACGGGCTGATGGAAATCGGCATGCGGGTGCCGTTGGAGCGGCTGCGGTCGTCGATGGAAGACTGGTTTCGCAGGAAGAGCTATTTACCAAAGGAAGGCAAACTAGTGGTTAGTGAAGAGTGGTTAGTGGTTAGTGAAGCTTGAAACTTCTGTTATGACTACCCGCGCTGTATTTCTCTTGATCGCGCTGGCCATTGTTGGTGCGCTCGTCTGGGCTTATCACCACGATGAGGAGTTGCGGAAGAATGCCATGCTGGTGAACCTCGGCGATCCCAACGAGGCGGTGCGCGAGTTGCTGGGAAACCCAACCAGCGAAGGCTCCTGCGGGTCGCTTACGGTCGCTCCTGCTGCATGCACGGACGAGTACATCTACAAGTACTACTACTCGGTGTTCCAACCGCAGTATGAAGTGGTGTGGTTCGACAGCGCCGGTAAGGTGCTGGGCGAGCAACACGTGCAGCACTCGTTCTGAAGCCGCTGTCAGTTCTCAGTAGCCAGTTGCCAGTTTGAACGACAGCGGCAGTTCGCGCATGTGCGCCGAACTCAACACACGTCTTACATTTGATATCATGTAAGACATGAAGGACATAAGTTCTACTGTCACCTCAAAAGGCCAACTTGTGGTCCCGGCGGAGCTCCGCCGCAGGCATGGGATTCAAGCTGGCACCAAGGTCAAGTTTTTCGAAGACCAGTTTGGCCGCATTGTGCTGCAGCCGATCACGGCGGACTACATCGACCGCGTTATGGGCTGTTTGGCAGAAGGACCAGACCTGCTGGCAACCTGGGAGAAAGAACACCGCGTGGAAGGCAAGCGCGAAAAATGAAGACCTACGTTTTCGATGCGAGTGCGCTGTTTGCGTTCCTCCAACAGAAGCCCGGAGCGCCCAAGGTGAATGAGTTGCTGAAGGATGCAATGCGGGGACGCGTGGCGATCTTCATGTCGGCAGTGAATTACGGCGAGGTGTACGGCGGGATCCTTCGCGAACATGGTGCGGAGCGGGCACGGGCTACGATGAGCGCCGTGCAGCCGTTGCCGATCAGCTTAGTCGATGCCACGCCGCAGAGGTCATTGCAGGCTGCCGAAGTCAAGGTGAAGCACAAACTCTATTATCTCGACAGCTTTGCTGCGGCGCTCGCACTCGAACAAAAGGGAACGCTGGTGACCGGCGATTCCGATTTTCGGCGGCTCGGCCACAGCGTTCCCATTGTCTGGTTGAAAACGTGAAAGCTGTCTGAACTGAACACGGAAAGAGCGGTAAGGGATGTCCTTCGCGAACTAAAGTCCGCGAAGGAGATAATAAATAGGTGGCTCAGCCGCTGGCCCAAAGGCCAACTCTTCCACCAAATCGCGTATTTCCACAGCCGTTTCGAAGCGATGCCACTCTGTCAGACATCCTACATTGTGGTACTAATCGCCTACTTCGCAACCACTGCCCGCGGCCCTGCCTCTTTGATTTCGCGGGGAGCGTCGAACTGCTCGAAGTTCTTCTCGAAACGTGCCGCCAGGTCCGCCGCCATCTTGTCGTAGGCAGCCGCATCTTTCCACGAGTTGCGGGGTTTCAGTAGGTCCGACGGAACTCCCGGCACCGACTTCGGAATGCTCAGCCCGAAGCTGGGCTCGATCTCGAACTCCACGTTATCCAGGTTGCCTTCGACCAGCGCGTTGACCATGGCGCGGGTGTAGGGCAGGCTCATGCGCTTGCCGACGCCGTACGGTCCGCCCTGCCATCCGGTATTTACCAGCCAGCATTGCGCGTTGTGCTCACGCAGGCGGCGGCCCAGCATCTCCGCGTAAACCTTGGGAGGCAACGGCATGAAGGGCGCGCCGAAGCAGGTCGAAAATGTTGCCTGGGGCTCGGTGACGCCGGCTTCGGTGCCCGCGACCTTGGCGGTGTAGCCCGACATGAAATGGAACATTGCCTGTTCGGGCGTCAGCTTCGATACCGGAGGCAGCACGCCGAACGCGTCGGCAGTGAGGAAGACCACGTTCTTGGGATGCCCGCCGAACCCCGGTATAACGGCGTTGTCGATGTGCTCGACGGGATACGCGGCGCGCGTGTTTTCCGTCTTGCTGTCGTCATCGTAATCGGGCTCGCGGGTGACGGGATCGAGCACAACGTTTTCCAGCACCGAGCCAAAGGTGAGCGCGTTCCAAATTTGCGGCTCGTTCTGCTCCGAGAGCTTGATGCACTTGGCGTAGCATCCGCCTTCGAAGTTGAATACGCCAGTTTCGCTCCATCCGTGTTCGTCGTCGCCAATCAAGCGGCGTGTGGGATCGGCTGACAGCGTCGTCTTTCCTGTGCCGGACAGTCCGAAGAACAGCGCGGTCACGCCGTCTTCGCCGATGTTAGCCGAGCAGTGCATGGGGAAGACGTTGTTCTGAGGCAGCAGGAAGTTCATCACGCCGAAGATCGACTTCTTCATCTCGCCGGCGTACTGGGTGCCGCCGATGATCACAAGCTTGCGGGTGAAGTTTACGATCACGAAGACTTCCGAGTTGGTGCCGTCGCGCTTGGGATCGGCGAGAAAGCCAGGTGCAGCGACGATGGTGAACTCTGGCTTAAAGTTCTTCAGCTCTTCGGTCGTCGGTCGAATGAAAAGCTGGCGCACAAACAGGTCGTGCCACGCATATTCATTGATCACCTGGATCGGCAACTGGTATTTTGGATCGGCGCCACAGAACAAGTCCTGCACATAAATTTCCCTGCCCGCGAGGTATTCCAGCACCCGCTGGTAGAGGGCGTCGAACTTGTCGGGAGAAAACGCCAGGTTCACCGAACCCCAGTCCACCTTGTTTTCGGTGATCGCGTCCTTCACAGTAAATTTGTCTTTGGGAGAACGGCCAGTGCGCTTGCCGGTTTCGGAAACCAGCGCGCCACGAGAGCTCAGTACCCCTTCATTGTTCTGGATTGCGATTTCGACCAGTTTGGGAGTGGACAGGTTGCGATGAATATTTTTTTTCGCCAGCAGGTCGGCCAATTCCGGATGTGCTATGGAAGTTACGGATGACATATAGGAGGACTCCTTATCAAAAATCGAACCCGCCGTGACGTGAGGCGGCTGAAACTCAGGACGAGAAATTGCTGGGGAGAGGGCCACGAACTCCCCGCGCGCAGAATGAAAAAGCCCGTAGAACAGGCACTATCCAGCGACTGCGGAAGCCTGGTTTTCCTCGACGATCGCGTTCAGGTGGTCCAACGTCTCCTGCACGGTCAGAGGATACATTTCCCGCCCGCTATCTTCGCCGGACTCAATCGCCCATTTCAAATAATGTCCTGCAATCTGGACCGCCATGGGATCGGTGATGACCTTGCCCGTCTGCCGGTTGAACTCCACCCACGCGACATGCGGGAGCGCGATCCACACTGGCCGGTCCCCAACCAGAAACTTAATGTCCACGGCGTCAGCGTGCCGGGTCGCGATGGCAACGATCAGGGCCTGGTACTGGCAGTGCAGGGGCTGGGCGGTCCAGCGGTCGATTGCCTGGAAGTCGTCATACATAACCTTAAAACTATAGCTGAGGGTCAGGGATGGAGCAATGCCGAAGGTTGCAGTGAGCGGCCTCCGTCGCGGTGTAAGACTAGCTTGCGCCCCGCAAATGTTCTCCTGCCGCGCTAAATCACGCTGGAAAAAACTTCCCGATTCAGGAAAATCTTGCGTAATTCAACCTCCACAGTCATATCCAACGGTCCCCGGTCGGCCTGAAAACATTGGACTTCCGGAGTCATGAATTTGCGGCGCAATTGGCACTGAACTTGCTTCTACCCATACGCGCGCACAAATCGATCTTTCAGGTATCAGGGAGAAACGTAATGGGAAGAATATTCAGTCAGCTTGCAACAGGACTAGCTCTCGTGGTCGGCACCGCACTGTTGGCATCAACGATGTGGGCGCAGGATGCGGCAACGCAGAGCCAGCCGCAACCCGGCGACCAGATGCAGGCCCAGCAGGCAGCAACCACCAGGACCTTCGCTGGCAAAATCGTAAAACAGGGTGACAAGTATGTATTGCGAGACGTGGCCAACAAAGTCACCTACATGCTCGATGCCCAGGACGATTTGAAGGCGTATGAAGGCAAGGAAGTAACCGTGATCGGTAGCCTCGATTCGGCCAGTCGCACGATTCACGTCCAGAAGGTGCAGGCACCCTCCTAAGCGCAGGATCTAAGGCATGGGTTCTCACTCAAGGGGGCCCATGCTGAGCTCGCTCCCGCCGCTACTTTTATTCGTCCCTCCACCTTCTGCCTCGGGTCGAAACGCGCGTGTATGCGCGGATGGAGTGTGGTCATGGTCGGATGGGGTAATGATTTCCGGCAACCGAGTGCTGATGGACTGAAGAGCGCTGAGGCTCTGTGGACCATTGCGGTGAGTCTGTTGTTAGTGTGGCTGGTGGGGATCGTCAGCTCGTCCACCTTTGGCGGGGCACTACATCTCTTGCTGCCGCTGGCGCTTGTCGCCTACGTCGTTTCTCGCATCGAACAGGAGCGCGCCGACTCCTGACTCGCTGCGACCCGGCCGAGAATGAGGATACGAGCGACCGCCGTCGCGCTACGTCTGCTCCCGCGCCTCGCTCAGCGTGACCTTTAGGTCCATCTTTTTCTTGCCGCGGAAGAAGGTGACTGTCACAGTCTCGCCAGCTTTGTGCTTGTTCATCAGATTGGCGAGGTCCTGCTGATCGCCAATCTGCTCGCCGTCGATGGCCACGATCAGGTCTCCACCGACCATGAGCGGAACGTTGCCGATATAGGCGCGCTCATTGCCGCCGTGCAGCCCCGCCCGTTCCGCCGAGCCACCGGGAACCGTCTGCACGATGAGGATTCCGTAGTCGGAAGCGAGCCCCAACTCCTGCGCCATTTCGGGGCCAATCGGGAGGATACGAATTCCCAGCGATGGCCGGCGCACGCGTCCAATCGTAATCAGGTCGCTGATCACCGCTTTGGCGGTGTTAATGGGAATCGCGAATCCGATGCCCGCGCTCTGATTTGAACCTCCAGTAGCGATCATGCTGTTAATGCCGATGACTTCTCCGCGCGAATTCAGCAGCGGGCCGCCGGAGTTTCCAGGGTTGATGGCAGCGTCAGTCTGGATGGCCTCGTCGATCTCGCCACCCTCGGGTGTGCGAATGGGCCGCACTGAACTGATGATGCCGCGCGTCATGGTGCCGCTCAGTCCGAAAGGGTTGCCGATGGCAAATACTTTTTGCCCGACGACCAGCGATTTGGAATCGCCCAGCGTGGCCGCAATGAGGCCGGGAGCGTCGATCTTGATCACCGCCAGGTCATGCGAACGATCGCGCCCGATCACCGTTGCTTTGTACTTCTTCTTGTTGTGCAGTGTGACCTCAACTTCGCGCGCGTTGGCAATCACGTGATAGTTGGTGAGGATGTGGCCTTCCTTGTCGATGATGAAGCCCGACCCCTGTCCCTCCTGCGGCACCGGCCCGTAAAAGAAGTCGAAGGCCACGGCGGTCGAAGTGATGTTTACCACCGATGGAATGCCCCTTTTGTAGACCTCGATGTTGGTCTGTTCTTCGGAGTCAAAGGTCTGGGGCGCGGCAGCCTCGGTCAGTTCGACGTGCGTGGGCCGGGCAATGTAGTCCGCCGGGTTCACTCCGCGGTGATGGGTCGTGTACCAGTAGAAGGCGCCCGCGATCAGCGCGCCAAGCAGAAGAGGACGTACCAGTTTCATGGGGTTAGAAATACACCGGTTTCCGTAGAGTTTCAGACTGCGTTAGACGTGTCTTATGGATAAAGTGTACCGGGATTGTAGGCGCGGTGCCTAGTGCGCGGAATCCTTCCGCAATTGCGTCCACACCGCATCGACCTGGCGAATCGTCTCCTCGATGGTGCCGGAGTTGTCGATTACGTAATCGGCGCGGGTGGCCTTGTCTTGGTCAGATAACTGTGCGGCGCTGCGGCGCTGCACTTCGGCGCGTGCCTCGTCGAGCGAAATCCCCGCGCGCTGCGCGTAGCGAGCGACCTTCTGATCGAGATTGCAGGTCACGACAATCAACTGGTCGAAATCCTTGTCGGCTCCAGCTTCCAATAGCAACGCGGCTTCCACCACGGCAACTCCCTCGGGATCCAAGCGTTGTGCGTCGGCCATCCACTGGTTCTGGGCGTCAACAACCGCTGGGTGAACAATCGCATTCAATTCCGCGATTCGGTTGGGAAAAGCGATATTTGCCAGTCGGCCCCGATTGATGGTTCCGTCAGGATTCAGGATCTCCTGGCCAAAGTGTTCGATGACGGCGTGGTAGGTTGGCTCTCCGGGCGCGTACAACTGGTGCGCCAGTGTGTCAGCCTGCAGATAGTGCGCGCCGCGCTGGGCCAGCATTGCACCCACCGTGGACTTGCCGCAAGCCACTCCGCCGGTGAGACCTACGCGGATCATGGCGCTTCTCGCGGTATAGGATTGGCTGGCGACAGGCTTTGCATGGCTCGGGCAACGATCCAACGCAGTATAAGCAGTATAAACTGAGGCTCGCTGCTGGCTGTCGGTTCACCACTGAGGAGACCTCACCCCACCAATATCTTGTTAAGCACGAAAACTAGGGTTCAGTCTGATCCAAATTGCTCTAATCCTAACGAGGCTTCGCCTCAGACCCACGAGTCATGCTTTGGTTGGCCTACGGGCTCCGTCGACCGACCGAAATACGAACATGTGTAAACATGTTCGTGACATGGACCGCTCGAGGCGGTAATTGGTCCCAAGGACCGGTGGTCAGCCGACGGAGCCGAAAGTGAACATACCACATAGTGTCGCTGCCCTTCTGCAAAACCACATCACCTTCCAGCTCGAGTGCATTGACCGCATGTACCTGAACGTCTACGTGCCCCGGCTGCAGTGGGAAGGCGGAGTGGTGGGATTCTTTCGTCGTCACCGCGGCCAACCCATTGCCTCCTCGGCTCTCATGGAACCGATGACCAAAAGCTTTGTGGCTGCCACCGAGCGCTTCGCCGAGGAACACAGTGTGCCCTTGATTCAGTTTGAGAAGGGACAGCGTAAGGATGAGGTTATGGCCCAACAACTCCGCCATTTCAGCCAACCGGAAGGCGTGGTGTTCATCGGCAAAGCCCAGGAAAAAACTCCCGTATTCCGCACCGAGCGGCGACGCAACCCAGAAACCGGCCAGCGTTATCCCTGGATTGTCCGTTCCACCGCCATGGTCAATCACTACTACTGGTATTGTTTGGACCGAGACTTCGGACCGTTCTTCCTCAAGTTCTGCTCCTATTTCCCCTACAACGCCAAGCTGTGTTTGAACGGCCACGAGTATGCCAAGTGTCAACTACGTCAGCAAGCCATCCCCTACCAGGCACTGGACAACGGTTTCGTCTCCTGCTCCGATCCCCAGCGTCTGCAAACCATCTGTGACCAACTGGGCCCGGAACAAATCGATGCCCTCCTACGACGATGGCTGGCCCGTCTGCCTCATCCCTACACCCCACCGGATCGCCAAGCCGGTTATCGCTACGACTTGTCCATCCTGCAAGCTGAATTCTCCTTGACCCAAATCCTGGATCGCCCTCTGAGTGGTCGTATTTTCTTCGAGGAAATCATCCGCGAAAACCTCGACTTAGGTCGTCCCGACCAGGTGCAGTTGCTCTTCCAGCGTCGGGTGACCAAGAAAACCCCGGGGCGTTTTCGCACCCGGGTGCTGACCCAGGGCGTCATCCCATCCCTGCATGTTGACTACAAAAACTCCCGTATCAAGCAGTACTTCAAACAAGTTCCCGGAGTAGCGGAAGTCGGTGTCCGTACTGAGACCACCATCAACAATACGCGCGACTTTTCCATCGGCAAGCGGCTGTGTAACCTACCCGCTCTGCGGCAGGTCGGCTTTCAAGCCAACCGACGTCTTCTCGAAGTCGAACGTCTCAGCCACGACTGCGCCGTGGGAGAAGAAGCGATGCAGCAATTGAATCGCCCGCTGATCGTTAACCGACAACGCACTTCGGCACTCCGCACCACCGATCCACGCGTGTTGGCACTTTGGCACCTGCTGGTCTGGTTTCGTCTTCTGCCCCGCGGTTTCGCCAATCGAGATCTCCGCGAGCCCCTCGCGGTCCTCACCGGGCAAATGCCCACCACCATCACCCAGGGCCGAATGACTTATGATCTACGGCGCCTTCGCCTGCACGGCATGATCGAGAGAATCCCCAAAACCCATCGCTACCAAGTCACCCAGTTCGGCCTGCGGGCCGCGCTCTTCTTCACTCGCGTCCACGCTCGTCTCTACCGTCCCTCAGCCGCTACCTTCACCGGCCAAGGACCGCCCCAAGACTCTGACCTCGCCTCCCACTTCCACAAACTCGAACAA
>Ga0207930_1000680_pt1 | contig 10727 bp, 8 predicted proteins | sample NGESurshal092012_7_FD_184477 | JGI IMG/M metagenome (GOLD analysis project Ga0207930, IMG submission 184477) | Arctic peat soil microbial communities from Barrow, Alaska - NGEE Surface sample 210-3 shallow-092012 (SPAdes) | ecosystem: Environmental > Terrestrial > Soil > Wetlands > Peat ... | reverse complement strand
TCCCAGCGGAGTGTGCCATGCGCCCTGGCTCATGATGGCCAGAGGCTCTCCCATCCCGGTGTGGTTAGGACAGAGAATGACGCAGCGGCGAGGCAATATAAGTCTGCGGTAAACGGCTCCCGCAACCGCGCCTGAATAGATGTAGCCGGCATGGGGAACTACGCACCCTACCGCGTGTAATTTGATTTCGATTGCCACTTGTCCTGCAACGGCGCGTGGAGTGGTGAAGGTCTCCACTTCGGTGCGCAAGTGCTGCGCGTTTCCCGGATAGAAGCGTCCCGCAACGGCTGGCTGGCGAATAGCGGTGATCATGGCGATCGCTCCTTCGCATGCCAAAGTTCCATGTTCTGGGACTAAGGCTTTCAAATTGAATTTTACGCCGACTGCAAGGCGTGGAATAACGCGGCCATGTTTTCGAGAGAGAGAGCTTCGGCGCGGACATCGGTGCGCACTCCTGCGGTTTTCAAGGCTGCGCGCACCGCCTTGTCGTCGTAGCGCCCCTTCAAGTTGTTGACCAGTGTTTTACGCTTCTGCGCAAAAGCCAATTTCAGCATGTCCAGAAAGGGCCCGGCTTCGATCTGAAGTTCAGCAAGGCGCGGTGCCATGGTCAGCCTCAGCACGCTGGAATGCACTTTGGGCGGAGGATCGAAGGCGCCGGGAGGAAGAGTAAATAGGTTGTCGACGCGCGCAAATAGCTGCGCGGTCGCCGACAGCAATCCGTAATCGCGGCTACCCGGCTCGGCGGAGATGCGGTCGGCAACCTCGCGCTGCACCATGATGACGGCGCGCCCGATGTTCCGGTGCTCCTCGAGAATGCGCAACACGATGTCGGAGGTCACGTAGTACGGCAGGTTGCCGATGATGTCGACTGTTTCGGGCTGCGTGGGGCGAAGGTCGTGTAAAGGGCCGGGGCGGCGACCGACCATGGAAATCCATTCCACGGTGACGAAGTCAGACTCGAGAATCTCGACATTCTGCAAAGTCGCGTAGCGCATGCGCATTTGAGCCGCCAGCACGTGGTCGAGTTCGATGCCGATGACGCGGCGGGCGCGCTTGACCAACTGGTCGGTGAGCATGCCTCGACCCGGTCCGATCTCGACCACGGTGCGGCTCGACACGTCACCGAGTGCGTCGACGATCCGCCGGGCGGCCGATTGGTCGATGAGAAAATTCTGCCCCAGCTTGGACTTGCGCTTTCCGCCAGTGGTATTTACCTCTTTTTCATGGGACGCGGACTTGACCACGTTGACCCTCTTTCGACCCCGCGATTAGACACAACTGTTTCGCTCGTTGCAATATCATAAACGGGCAGGCTGCATTGCGCTGTTCGGCATGTTGCCCGAGGGAAGCTCGACCGAGCTTGGAGGTTCCATGCACATCGCCTTTGCGGCATCGGAAGGTGTTCCGTATTCGAAGACCGGTGGGCTCGCAGACGTGGTGGGATCGCTACCACAGGAGTTAGCGAAACTCGGACACAAAGTGACGGTCTACCTTCCCCGTTACCGTTTAACCAAACTGGACAACCCGCGCCAGGTGATTCGCAGCATCACGGTGCCATTCGACGATCGCTATCGCTTCTGCTCGGTGCTCGACGGCGGCGTGCGCAACGGAGTTCAGTTTTATTTCATCGACTACCCGCCATTCTTCGATCGTGACGCGCTCTACGGAACTCCGCTGGGCGACTATCACGACAACGCCGAGCGGTTCGCCCTGTTCTGCCGGGCGGTGCTCGAGGCGACGAAAGTACTGGGTAAGCCGGACGTGTTCCATTGCCATGACTGGCAGACCGCGCTGATCCCGATTTTGCTGAAGACGCTGTACCGCGAAGACCCTGCCTTTGCGCAAACTCCATGCGTGTTTACCATCCACAACCTGGGATACCAAGGCTTGTTTCCGCCGGAAGTTCTGCCGCTGCTGATGCTGCCGTGGGACTTGTTCACCGTGGCGAAGTTGGAGTTTTACGGCAAGGCGAACTTCTTGAAGGGCGCCATTGCCGAAGCTGACTACATAACCACGGTGAGCAGGAAGTACGCACAGGAGATTCAGACTGCCGAATACGGTTTTGGCCTGGAGGGGGTGCTCAGGGCACGAGCGAGCACGCTTACCGGCATTCTCAACGGAGTCGATTATTCTGAGTGGAACCCTGCGGCCGATCCGATAATCGCAGCCAACTATTCGGCGGACGATCTTTCCGGCAAGGCGAAGTGCAAGCAAGACCTGTTGAAAGAGTTCGGACTGGCCGCCGACACCCTGTTGCCGGTGGTGGGAATCGTCTCGCGATTCGCTGGGCAGAAGGGTTTTGACCTCATCCAGCACGTGGCAGACCGGATGGCGCGCGAAGAGATGATTATGATTGCGCTCGGTACCGGCGATCGCGAGTACGAGGACATGTTCCGGCGCCTCCATAAGCAGTATCCTCAAAAGTTTGCCGTAAAAATCGAGTTCAACAACCGTCTGGCACACAAGATCGAAGCCGGCGCTGACATGTTCCTGATGCCGTCAAGATACGAGCCTGCGGGACTGAACCAGCTTTACAGCCTGAAATACGGTACGGTGCCCATCGTGCGTGCGACCGGGGGACTTGACGACACAATCGAGCAGTTCGATCCGGCTACTGGAAAGGGCACTGGATTCAAGTTCAAGGAGTACAGTGGAGAGTCGCTACTCGATACCGTGAAGGTGGCGATTACTGCTTTCCGCGACACGCCAAAATGGCAGAGCCTGATGCGCAACGGCATGGCTCAGGACTACTCGTGGGCCGCATCCGCACGCGACTACGTGAAGGTCTACGAGCGGGTCAAGCAGGGAAGACCAATGCCGATCGCACCTTAGGAATTCCATAGCAATGCCGCGCCGACAGCTTCGTCAGATGCCGGGATGGTTGTAGCTAATTCAAATGAGAGAGTCGTCTGGTGCCTAAAGAAATGTTCAAAGCTGCCCTGCTCTGCCTATCGTTGTCCCTGCTGGTTTCTTGTTCTTCGGAAAAGAAAGTCGCGACGGACACGGCTTCCCAACCGGCCCCCAAGCCTGTCGTGAAGGCAGCGCAGTACGACACTGGACGCACCGCGTTCCAGCGGGTGTATCTGTCGGCGCGCCTGTGGGCGGCGGACGCGAAACCGTTCCGCCTGCAATCGCAGTTTACGCCTGACGCGCCGACCGCTGAGGGCAAGTCCGGGATGTGGCGCGCGTCGTTTGCCTCGCCGTCGAAGCGGATGATGAAACTGTTCGTGTGGTCGGGACTGGTCGGTCCCGGTGCGCCTGAGCAGGGGATTAGTTTTTCCGCGGAAGACAGTTGGAGCGCGAGCAATAGCTCGACCCAGCCTTTCGACATGGGATTCCTTAAGGTGGATAGCGACAAGGCCTACGAAGTCGCGCAGAAAAATGGCGGCGACAAGCTGACCAAAAAGGACCCCAAACAACCGGTGATCTTTGTACTCTCCTGGGACGCAACCAAGAACCAACTGATTTGGCACGTCCTGTACGGAGATAATCCGACCGAGGCGAAGCTCCGCCTCGAGGTGGACGCGACCACCGGGGAATTTCTCCGTGTCGAAAAATAGGCGCCCGGCTTACGCAAGACCTGTAAAGCGTCGAAACATCGCAAGACCTACAGCCTGTAAACTCTGGCTTCCCAAGCTCTCAGGTGAAGTGTCTCTCCGTGATCCTCTGGCGTGGCCAGATTCGACATTACCAACCGGTTCGCTTTCAGGCCCGCGGGAAGGCCGTAGGACACCGCGTCCTCAGAGAAGTTCAGCACGACCAGGTATTTTTCTTTCCCCAAGGTGCGAGTGTAAGCGAATATCTTCGGGTTCTTCGGGTCCACATCTTGGTAGTCGCCATAGACGAGGGCCGGAGTCTTTCGCCGCAGGTCCGCCATCTGCCGGAAGTAGTGGTAAATCGAATTCGGGTCGGCTAGCTCCTGCTTGGCGTTAATCTCCTTGTAATTCGGGTTCACCGCTAGCCACGCCTTGGGAGCGGTGGTGAAGCCTCCGTTCGGCGAACTGTCCCATTGCATCGGGGTGCGGGCGTTGTCGCGGCTGACCTTGCGCACGTTGGCCATGAAGATGTCCGGCGGAACCTGGTTGGTCAGCACCAATGCCTTCCAGGCGTTCTTAACCGCGATGTCGTCGCACTGGTCGATGTTGGTAAACGGATAGTTTGTCATCCCCAACTCGTCGCCCTGGTAAATGAATGGCGTGCCCTTCAGCGTCAGCAGCATCGTGGCCAGTACCTTGGCCGACGCCACGCGATGCGCGGGTGAGTCGTCGCCAAAAGCAGATACAACACGCGGGTTATCGTGATTGGACAGAAAAACTGTGTTCCACATGTGAACGTCCGTAGTCTGATCCAGATTGGTGTAAATCGCTTTGAGCTCCGGGAGCGTCCAATCGCGCCACGCATCGCCATTGCGGTTCAACCGCACCGCATCGAAATTGAAGATCATGTTCAGTTCATTGCGGCGCTCATCGACGAGTGAGGGAGTCTGCCCCACGGTCACTCCGAATGCCTCACCAACCGTCATCACGTCGTACTTGGATAGCACTTGGCTGTTCATCTCCTGCAAATATTCGTGGAGATGTGGTCCCATGGCATAGAAGTACTGTGGCCGTGCGATGTAATCCGCGGGCAGGGCGGGGAGTCCCTCGCGCTTGGAGATAAACGGAATCACGTCCATGCGGAAGCCGTCGACGCCTTTGTCGAGCCAGAACTTCATCAAGTCGTAGACTTCGTTGCGGACTTTGGGATTATCCCAGTTGAGGTCGGGCTGCTTCTCGGCAAACAGGTGCAGGTAGTATTCGCCCGTCGCGGGATCCTGCTTCCACGCTGATCCCGAGAAAAACGACGTCCAGTTATTCGGTTCCTTGCCGTCTTTCGCCGGACGCCAAATGTAGTAGTCGCGATACGCGTTGTCCTTGGACTTCCTGCTCTCTACGAACCACTGGTGCTCATCGCTGGAGTGGTTCACCACCAGGTCCACGATCAGTTTCATGTTCCGTTGCTTGATGCCCCTCAGGAGTTCATCAAAGTCGGACATGGCGCCGAATTCGGTCATCACTTTTCGGTAATCGCGAATGTCATAACCGTTGTCGGCGTTCGGGGAATCGTAATGTGGACTCAGCCAGACGACGTTGACGCCGAGACCCTGGATGTAATCCAACTCCGAGGTGATGCCTTTCAAATCGCCAATCCCATCGCCATTCGAGTCTTTAAACGACCGGGGATAGACCTGGTAAACGATGGCCTCTTTCCACCATTTGGGCTGATACCCGTTGACGGTTGCGGCAGATGGCCCGCTTGATTTGGATGGTTCCTGTTCTGGCGTTTCGAGCGCTGACAGGGAAACCGCGGCCACCCCAAAGGTGGTGATAATAGCCAGTACGATTCTTGGAAGGATCACGAGAAGTCCTCGGATATTTTGGATGTCACTTAAGTATCACCGCTATGCTACATCCAAGTTTGAGGACGTGTGGGCATCCGTTTGTAACTGTCAGGTTGCTTTGGAAAGCGATTGACGCCGAACAACTAGAGAGGGAACTACTTTCCCTGCACGTCGAAGTGAATTTCGTCGGAACGAAGCGCCGTCTCTAACTCGTTTTTTAACAATTAGATGCATACGGTACAGACGCCGTCTCACACCAACGGTGTGTTGCAGTTTGGCTCTTTAGTGTGCATAATCTTGCAGCGTGAGCTTTTCGCCGATACAAGGACGTTCATGCGCCCTTCATCATTTGCCCCGCGGTTCCTGACCCGGCTGCGGGCTACCGGTCTGCAGTACGAAAATCCCCGTTTTGAGCGGGTGTTGGGGGTTTCGCGCGTATTTCTGGGCGGAACGGCGCTGGCTGTCGACCTCACCCACCCTGTCGCTCCCGAGCCTTACAACCAGCTTTTGATCTTCCTGCTACTGGTCTACTGCATACAAAGCTTGGGATTTTTGATCTGGCTGATGATGAATCCGGACCCCGGGACGTCTTTTGTGAAGATCATGCAACTGAGCGACGTATTCTGGCCCATCGCGTTTTGCCTGTTTGCGGACCCCCCCAACAGCTTGGTTTTTGTATTTTTTCTTTTCGCGCTCATGACGACTGCCTTTCGTTTTGGACTCTATGAAACAGTATTAACGTCGGTAGTTAGCGCACTGCTGCTGGTATTCCAGGAAATCGCGGTTGCTTTTGGGCCGACGGAACTGCGCCACCTCTTGTACACGCCGGTCGAATGGTCACGACTCCTCCTACGTGGCGGATTTTTGCTCATGAGTGGTTTTCTGTTGGGCTATTTAGCTGAGCGCGAGAAAGAACTGCGGGCCGAAATCGCGCTCACCAACCATCTACTCTCGCAAGCCCGCGTCGGCAATCGGCTAAGCGAAGCACTCGTCACGATTTCGACTGACTTGGCGAGGGTGTTTGGAGGAGAACGAGTGTATGAAGTGGTGTCCCAAGCTGGTTCCGGGCGCTTCTACCGTTGGGATGTCAAACAGGTTTCGCAGCCGGTCCACGAGATTCGGGAACTTCATTCCACTAGTGACGGTTCGCCGCTGATGCCAGAGTATCCCCATGCTTTCTACATGAAGCGGGGAAAGGACGGTGGAGTAACGATTGATGCCATCGATGACGAGGGGCGGCGGCTAAATCCGTCGGAGTTCAAAGACTTGCCGATGCCGGTGGAGGGAGCGGAGTCAGTACTGGCAGTCAAGTTGGAGGTAGGCCGGGAATGGAGTGGGCGATTTGTTCTGGTGAACGGGAGACTGGGGTGGAACCGGGAGCGCGAGATGCGCTTTGCTCAAAACATCGTCGCCCAGGTCGCTCCTGCTCTATACTCCATCTACCTTTTCCGGCGGTTACGCGCGCGCGCAGGGGCGATGGAGCGGGCCCGGGTAGCCCGCGAACTGCACGATACGGCCATTCAATCGCTGATCAGCATAGAAATGCAGGTGGATGTTCTGCGGCGACGGTCCAATGGTCAACCTCAATCCGCGGAACTGGAGCACATTCAAAAGTTGTTGCGGGAAGAAGTGCTGAACATGCGGGAACTGATTCAGAGTATGCGGCCGGTGGAAATTGGACCACATCAATTTCTTGACTTTCTTGCCCAACTCGTAGAACGTTTTCGCAGTGATTCGGGCGTCGATGCACGGTTTGTTTCCGAGCTGGAAGAAGTTACACTTCCTTCCTCTGCCTGCCGGGAGTTGGCCCGGGTGGTGCAGGAAGGTTTGGTGAATATCAGGAAGCACAGCGGGGCGAGATCGGTGTACATTCGTTTCGGTGCGCAGAATGGCCTGTGGAAGCTGGTAATCGATGATGACGGATGCGGATTTCCGTTCACCGGCAGGCTGACACTTTCGGAGTTGGACGGTCTTCACCGGGGCCCAACTGTGATCAAGGAGCGGGTTCGAGCCATCGGTGGCGATCTGCTGATCGAGTCAAGTCCCGGGCACGGTACACGATTGGAAATTACGGTTCCTCAGAAGGGGTACGAATTCTATGGATAGCAAAGTCGCTACAGTGCGAATCGTCATAGCGGACGATCATACAATTTTTCGCGACGGGCTCCGCCGGTTACTGGAGGCCGAACCCGAACTTGAGGTAGCAGGGGAAGCCGCCGACGGCAACGAAGCCGTGGCGCAAATCCGACAGCTGGAACCCGATGTTCTGCTGTTGGACCTCAATATGCCCAGAATGCCGGGCATGGAAGCGATGCGCGAACTCTCTACCGCCGGCGACGGCAAGAACACCAAGATCATCGTCCTTACGGCGGCGATTGAACGCATTCAAATCGTTCAGGCGCTGCAACTCGGAGCGCGAGGCGTGGTGATGAAAGAGGCCGCCACCCAGTTGCTGATGAAAGCCATTCGGACGGTTATGGCGGGCGAATACTGGATTGGCCGGGAGGCGGTGGGCGACATCGTCGAGTTCATGCGCCTGAATGCGTCAGGGGAAAGACCGCAGAAGAATTTCGGCCTGACCAAGCGGGAAATGGACATCTTGACGACTATCGTCGCAGGTTTAAGCAACAAGGAAATCGCCCGCAAATTCTCGCTAAGCGAAGATACGGTAAAGCACCACTTGACGAATATCTTCGACAAGGTCGGAGTCGGCAGCCGGTTGGAATTGGCGCTGTTTGCCATCAACAACCGCCTGACAGACGGACAGAACTGACCAGCCTCATCGTCTTCCCGCGTCGAAGGGCCGGTTTGTCTCTCCGGTCCTTTGCAGTGGGGAGATGCATCAGCGGGTGCCGCAATCAAGCCTACGGGCCGCCGCAGCTATGGAGAACTTGAGGCTGGGAGCCGCTACGGAAATTGCTGAGTGAACTTTTCCGGCGCTCCCGGCGTTCTGTCGCTCTTCCGTTGCCCGCCTGCGACGACGTACTCTAGTAGGCATTGGACCTCTCAATCGAATGCGCGCTGTTCATTGTGGGACTGGCGTTCGGCAGCTTCCTCAACGTTTGCATCAGCCGGATTCCGCACGATTTGTCGGTTGTCTCCCCACCGTCATTCTGCCCGCAATGCCAGGCATTGATTCGCTGGCGCGACAATCTCCCCGTGCTCAGCTGGATCATCCTTCGCGGCCGATGCCGCGATTGTGGACTGGCCATTTCGATTCGTTATCCTGCCCTGGAGCTACTGACCGCATTCCTGTTTGTGGCGTGCTATGCATCGTTCGGATTCACGTGGCTGACGCTGAAGTCTTGCGTGTTCTGTTTCCTGATTGTTGGACTGATCTTTATGGACGCCGAGACCGGCCTGCTTCCGCACGAATTCACTTACTCGGGATTAGGCATCGGACTGGCGATGGGATGGCTGGCTCCTATCGACTCGTCTGGCACGACTTTTCTACTGAGCATATTTGGCCCGCGCGGCATGCCATCAGGTGCAGAACTGTCGGCGATTGATGCGGCAATCGGCGCGATATTCGGAGCAGGGTTTTTCTATTTAGCCTGGGCATTGTATTACCTGGTGCGCCGGCGCAGTGGGATGGGATTTGGTGACATCGCCCTGATGGGAATGGTGGGAGCGTTTCTCGGGCTAAGGTTGACGACGCTGGTGACCTTCTTCGCTCCGATTATGGCTACGCTGTTCGCTTTGGTGATACTTCCATTGGCTCCAAATGCGGCTTCTGAATCTTCCAGTGACGATCGCAATTCGAACAACTCGGCCGCCAGGTCATTTCTGTTTCGCGAAGTGCCTTTCGGTGTTTTCATAGGCACAAGCTCACTCATGGCATTGTTCTTTGGAAAGCAGATTTGGGGTTGGTATTTCGGGCTCTTTCGCTGAACGTTTCTGCAGACTTAGTCCCGTCCGTGCACTCGGGCGACCAGCTGCTTGAGATGGTGACGTCCGTGGACCAGGTGAAAGCGCCGCCACGCTTGCGCGGTCAGAGGGCCGAGCACGGGATGGTTGAGCAATCGGGTGCGGCCTCCGAACCTTTTTTCTGCATCGCTCAGCGTGGCATCCATGGCGACCAGCGCGTTGTTAAAGAGGCGCAGCGGATCGTCGCCCAGCCCCTTGAGCGGCACCGTATGTTGAGGGGCTTCGATCCCTGCAGGGAACCGGCCAATTCCCAGAACGTAGAGGCACCGCATGCGCTGCCGGAGATCCGGTTTTCCGCGCTGAGGCTCGCCAGCCTCCATGGTTCGCAGCAGACCCTTGGTAGTCGCGGTGTAGGTCAGGACGAGATGCTCGAGAATCTGCAGCGAATTCCATTTTCCCTTGGGCGCGCGCAGCCACGCGTCGGGCGTCATCCCACGCGTCGCGATTTCGGTTTCGCGGCGGATCAATTCCAATGCCGGAGACACAACTCAACCCATTATGCGTTCGTAACAGCCAATCCTGAGTAATCACACTATATGAAGCCGAGGTCATTTGTTCAAGCGATGTGTCGAGTCGATGGGATTCGAGGTATGGAGCGCAGATACTGCAAGTTCCGGCAACGCCTTCCTGGTTGCTGCCGACCAGCCCGCTCGGGAACTCAGTGATCATTTATAGTTCGAGTCTGCTGCTCTCGTAACGCGACACGAAAAAATGACACAGAGCGATACAAATAGCAATGCTCCCACCCTGCTTCGCGAATTGGGCGTAAGCCAGGCGAGCGCAATTGTTGTCGGCACCATCATTGGCAGCGGCATCTTCCTGGTTCCGGCCGAAATGATGCAGGCCGTGGGCTCGGCCCAATTGGTTTATCTGGCCTGGATCGTCGGCGGTGTGCTGTCGATGGCTGGGGCAATCACGTATGCCGAGCTGGGCGCGATGAAGCCGCAGGCGGGCGGGGAATATGTGTACATTCGCGATGCCTACGGAGAACTGCCGGCGTTTCTGTACGGCTGGACGTGGTTCATCGTCGCCAAACCCGGTTCGATTGCGACGATTGCTACAGGTATCGTGCGCATTCTCGGAACGTTTCCTGCACTGGCCTTCTTCAACAATGCGGCGGTGTGGGCGCCGTTTGTCATCAGCTATGGACAATTGGTTGCTATCGCCGCAGCAGCGCTGATCACCTGGCTGAACTATGTCGGCGTGAAACGTGCCGGCGAATTCCAGTTGGTCTTCACGATTCTGAAAGTGGTCATGATCGTCTGCGTCGGCGTGATCGGATTCACCGCGGCGAGCGGAACATGGCGAAATTTCGGCACCCATTTTACTGGAGCCACGGGCGGCGTTGCGGGCTTCATGGCGGCGCTGGTGGCGGCGTTGTGGGCTTACGACGGATGGAACGACCTGAACATGGTGAGCG
>Ga0207930_1000676_pt1 | contig 10751 bp, 8 predicted proteins | sample NGESurshal092012_7_FD_184477 | JGI IMG/M metagenome (GOLD analysis project Ga0207930, IMG submission 184477) | Arctic peat soil microbial communities from Barrow, Alaska - NGEE Surface sample 210-3 shallow-092012 (SPAdes) | ecosystem: Environmental > Terrestrial > Soil > Wetlands > Peat ... | reverse complement strand
GCTTTGTAGAGGTCGCTGCCGAGTGACTTCGGCGCGGGACGTTCGCCGCCGGAGCGCGCGCCTATCCACTTGATCCAGTGATCCCACCAGGTGCCCTTGTTCTCGGCCGCGCCTTTGGCCCATTCGTCGGGATCTTCGGGAAGCCGCGCGCCGACGTAGTAGCGGGCTTTGAAGTTGCCGGGAGGATTAACCAGGCTCTGGATATGGCCGCTGGAGCCGAGCACGAATTCGATTCGTCCGCCGAACATCCGCGTCGTGCGATAGCACGCGCGCCACGCGCAGATATGGTCGGTCATCCCGGCAACCAGGTAGAGGTCATTCTTCACGGCGCCCAAATCGATCGGCGTGCCGAGAACCGTGACGCCGCCGCCGCGCGTGAGCGGATTTCTGAGAAACAGATCAAGAAAGCCCGCGTGCAACCTGGCTGGAAGATTGGTCGGGTCGGCGTTCCAATAGAGGATGTCGAACGGCGCGGGATCGTTGCCGAGCAGATAGTTATTGACCCAATAGTTCCACACCAGATCGTTGGGACGCAGCCAGGCGAATACGCGCGCCATGTCGCCGCCGTCGAGCACGCCCTTTTTAGCCGAGCGATCGCGCGCCGCCTTGATCGCATCCTCGGTCGCGAACATCCCGGTCATCGAGGGCAGGCTCGTATCGAGCGTCGTCACCAGCAGCGTCGCCGCGTTGACGCGCTTGTCACCGCAAGCCGCGAGATGCCCGAGCATGAGCGAAGTCGTGATGCCGCCGGCGCATACGCCGAGCACGTTGCAATCGGGACTGCCGGTGATCTCGCAGGCGGCCGCGATGGCGTCCTTGCACGCGGTCACGTATTCGTCGAGTCCCCAGTTGCGATCGCGCGGAGTCGGGTTGCGCCAACTGATCGTGAACATCGGAAGTCCGTGCTTGACCGCGTACTCGACGAAGCTGCGTCCCGGCGCGAGATCCATGATGTAGAACTTGTTGATCTGTGGCGGGATGAAAAGCAGCGGGCGCTCGAAAACCTTGTCGGTCGCGGGCGCGTACTGGATCACCTCGCAGACCGGGCTTCGGAACACGACGGCGCCGGGCGAGACGGCGAGATTTTTGCCGACTTCGAACGGCCGCTTGTCCACCTGTGACGGCATCCCACCGTTGTTCCACAGGTCGCCGATGAAGTTGCTCAGTCCCCATACCAGGCTCATCCCCGCGGTGTCGAAGGCGCGCTTGAGCGCGGCGGGATTGAGCCATAACGCGTTGGTGGGCGCGAGCGCCTCGGTCATCAGCGTGACCGCGAATTTCTGCTGCTCGGCTTGCTTCCACTCGACGCCGTCATCCTGATCGACAAGATCGTGCATCGCGGTGCGCCACGCGAGGTAGGACTGCATCATGCGATTGTAGAGCGGATGCAGCGACCAGGCGGGATCGGCGAAGCGCTTGTCGCCAGGCTCGGGCGCCACGGTAGAAACTCCCGCCGCGACCTGCCCCAGCTGGAGCCACAGTTCGAGCGCGCGCGCGGCGACGGTGGCGGGCCGCGACGCGAGATGCGCCAGCAAGGCCGTCAAGGTACCGGCAACCTGGGTGGCGTCGAGGCCGACGAACGGATTGGCGCCGAGGATCGCGTTGAGCGCGGGATGGTTTTCGTCGGGGGTCTGAATTTCGGGCTGCCGTTTGGCCGCGATGTCCATTTCGCCACCTCCAACTTCCGGTCACGAAGAGTTCCGATCGCGAAAGTCCAGGACGCGATTGCACCACAAAGACATCCGGAGGCCAAACCGAAAATGTGCCGGCGGGTACGCGCGGGTCAGCCGAGCAATTCGAGGCCGCGTTCGAACATTCTTGGCGCCGACAGCGCCGTCGCTTCCCATAAGGGATCGTGGCGCTTGCCGCGTCGATGCAGCATCAGGTTGAAACAGGTAATGACGCCGAACCGGTAGCCCGCGAATGCGCGGAACCATCGCACTTCCGCCGCGGAGACCGGAAAGCCCGCGACTTCGGCGTACGCGTCGACGATTTCGTCGGCGTTGAGTAGCGAGCCTTGCCCCGGGTCAACGCCGACCCAACTTCCGGGGTCTGAAAAAAAGCAAATCCAGCCGAGGTCGAGCAGCGTTGCGCCGACCAGCGAGATTTCCCAATCGATCAGCGCTACGACGCGTTCTTCGTTGAACAGCACGTTCGACCATTGGAAGTCGCCGTGGACGCATCCGATGCGCGCGCCCGCGGGCAGGCTCGAGCGCAGACGCTCGCGAAGCTCGGGTGCGCGCGCGACGACCGCGGGATCGAGAGTCGGGCGGTCGAGCAGGTAGTCCAGGCGTTTGAGCTCTTCGCTGAGCGCGAACGGCTCGCCCCATGCGGCGCGGCGCGGCTCCCACGGGACGTTGTGCAGCGCAGCCATGGTCGCGATACCCTTGCGCGCCAGGCGTTTCAAGTGCGCGGCCGGCAGCGCGGATTCGCCGAGTTTGAATCCATCGACGAAGCCGGCGACGAAGTACGGCCGATCGAAGAACTCGGGCTCGTCGCCGTACCAGATGATCGGCGGCACCGCGACCGGCGTGTCGGCCAGCGACGCCATCACGCGCGCCTGCCGCACGATGTCGGCGGGGCCTGAGATTTTGACGCCGGGAGGCGCGATGCGCACGACGAATTTTCCCGCCGGCGCCGCGTCGGGCGCAATCCGCTCGAGGATGAAGCTGTAGCTGAAGCCGGCGTGACCCGGCAGTGATTCGAGCGAATGCGCTCGCGCGCGGGAGTCACCGGTTTTCGCGCGGACCAGGGCCGTCAGCTGCGCGGTTACTTGTTCGAAATTTCCGGGCATATGCGGACTCGGCGCGTTCCTCGGCTGGCTGCCCCGCAAAAATGGACTTCGGCGGGACTATACAACAGGCGGCTCGAAAGCGGGAACTCAAATCCGGGGCGGGTTGCGCTGGGGGGAAGCGGTCATGTAGGAATTTGCTCATGCGATTTTGTCCGCAATGTGGTGCGCCGGTGACGGCTGGGGCGAAGTTCTGTGTCGAGTGCGGCAGCGCGCTCGCGGGAGCAGCATCGGGCGCGGTCGAATCGGGCAAGCTCGGGGGCGGCGCGGCTCGCGGGCGCAATATACCGATTACAACACAGTTCGTGGTTGTGTTCGTCGCGATCGCCGTGGTGGGTCTGGCGGCGGCCGCGTGGATCAGGATACGCACGCCCGCAGCGGTGAGCGAGCAAGTCGCCGGCGCCAACGCGCCAGGCGCTGCCGCGCCCAATGCGGCTGCACCGGAGCAGAATGTCACGGCGAATCCGGCGGCGGGTGGAAGTCAGAACGGCAGTTTGCCGCCGGGACATCCGAAGATCGAGCTGCCGGCAGAGGCTCGCGCTTTTGTTGACAAGACCGAAAAAGACGCGCGCGCGAAACCCGGCGACGTCGCCGCATGGAGCAAATTCGGCGCAGTCGCGACGCAAGCGGCGAAGTTCGATATAACCTACTACGCCAAGGCCGAGGAAGCGTTCGGCCACGTGCTGAAGTTGGAGCCCGACAACCTCGACGCGCTGCGCGGTGTCGGTGATCTCGACTACGACAAGCAGCACTTCGACGAAGCGATCGCCGCATACGAGCATTACCTGAAGAAGAAGCCGGACGATCCGGAAGTTCGCACCGATCTCGGCACGATGTATCTCTACACGGGCAACGCCGATCAGGCGGTTGTGCAGTACAAGAAAGCGATCGCCGCCAATCCCGGATTTTTCCAGGCGTACCTCAACATGGGAGCCGCGTACACGCAGGAGAATAAACCTGATGACGCGGCCGCCGCGTTCAAGCAGGCGCTGGCGCTCGCGCCGGACGACACGTCACGCGCCCAGGCGAAGGATCTGATCGCAAAGGTCACCGGTGCGCCGGCCGCAAGCGCGTCGATGGCGGCCGCATCTGCCGCGACGTCGTCCTCGGCGGGAGCAGCGGCGGGCTCGCCGGCAGCGTCTGTCGCGACGGCGGGACAAGCACCCGGATCGCCCGCGACTGCGCCAACGGCCGGAAAAAAGGATTTTCACGGCGCTGTCGAGGAGATGGTGAGAGGCCTGCCAATCGCGGGACCGAAGGTCGGCTCCATCGAGTGGCCCGGCCAGCTCAAGGCCAGGGTCCTGATGGACAGCTTTCCGATGGACCAGATGCCTCCGAATGCGAAAGAAGCGTTCCTGGCCGAGCTGAAGTTGAAAATCCACAAGGCCAAGAAAGACAACAACATTTCATCGCCGGTCGAAGTCGATTTCGTGGACGGCGCGAGCGGACGCGTGATGGAAACCGTTACTCAGTAGCCGGCTGCGCCAATAACAGTCGCGCCGCGGAGCCGGATGCGGGGTGAACTGGTCAGGCTGCGCGTCGAACTCGAGGAACATGACGATGGCATCGAAATCCTTCAAACGGCTGCGCCGGGTCGGGGACAGGCAGACGCTACGTCTGACTCATTATGGACGCAAAACCGGCCGCCCTTACGAAGTGACTATCTGGTACCTGGTCGATGACGCCCGGCTATACCTGGTCTCGGCAAATGCCGCGCGTAACTGGGTGCGCAATGTGAAGGTGCGACCCGCAATCTCACTTCGGGTCGGCGACGAAGTCTTCGACGGCAACGTGCGCGCGATTACGGATGCGCAGGAACGCGAGAAAGTGAACGGCCTGGTCGAGCGCAAGTACTGGTTTGTGATTCCGATGCTTCGGCTGGGACGATTGCTTCGGCTGGGACGACTTCTCGCGTCGATCGGAATCATCGGCGACAACAGCGTCGCCTTCGAAGTTATCCTCGCGGACGACTAGAGCGACGCTTGGCGATCGCTACGACGGATCTCCGCCTTCGGCAACGCGCTTGAGGCTCTCGACCCGGTTCTGATGCCCGCGCTCAACGTACTTCACAGGTAGCCCAATTGCTGCGCGCCGAGACGAAGTTGCTCGCGAAATTTCGGATGAGCTATTGCGATCAGCGCCTCGGCTCTATCCGCGGTCGATTTGCCGGTGAGGCAAGCCACTCCATACTCGGTAGCGACATACTGAGTATCGGTTCTTGGATCGGTGGTGGGTCCTTCGATCTTTGGGACGATGCGCGAGATGGCGCCTTTGCCCGCGGTCGAGTACGCGGCGAGAATCGATTTGCCGCCCTTGGATAGCTGAGCGCCGCGGATGAAATCCAACTGCCCGCCGGGAGCGCTGTACTGCTTGCCCATGATCGCTTCGGAATTGACCTCGCCGTCAAGGCCGACCTCAAGAAACGCGTTGATCGAGATAACGCTATCGTTCTGTCCGATGACGTTCGGGTCGTTCACATAGTCAACCGGGCGGGCCTCCATGCTCGAATTGTCGTTGAGAAATTCGTAGAAAGGCTGGTCGCCGGCCGCCAGCGTGTACACGTTCTTGTATCGATTGAGGTTCTTGTACCTGTTGGTGACGGTGCCCGACTGAATCAGCGCCGCCAGCGGCGGTATCATGAGCTCGCTGTGTATGCCCAAATCCTTGCGGCCGTGCAGGGCGGCGCATACCGCGCTGGGCACTCCACCGATTCCCACCTGGAGTGTCGCGCGGTCCGGGATCATCTCCACGATGTACTTGCTGATCACATTGTCCAATGGCGTCGGCGGCCGGGAAGGCAGCGTGAACAGCGGACTTTCATTTTCGACAATCGCCGCGACTTCCGATATGTGCACCGACGAATCGCCGAACACGCGCGGCATCCTGGGATTGACTTCGACGATCAGATTCTTTGCGATTCGTGCGGTCGGGATTGTGTAGTCGGCGTTGGTGCCGCAACTGAAGAATCCGCCTTTGTCCATCGGCGCGACCATCATAATGAACGCGTCGATTCCTATTTCGCGCAACACGCGCGGCATCGCACTGAAATTGCCCGGCATGTAGAAGACGACGCGCCGATTGTCCTGTTGGCCCCGCTCGAAGAGCGTTCGTTCGACAATCGTAGGGAAGAATGGATGCGGCTTGATGACGTCCATGTGTTCGTACTTGAGAATCGTGAAGCCGGCGGCGGCGACCGAGTGCGAATAGTAAACGCGAAGCTCCTCGATCTTGCGGCTCTTCACTCGATTCTCGAGCGCTCCTAACAAGGCGGGCGGTTCGCTGAACGCCATGCCCATCGAGAGCGTGCCTCGCGACGGGATCAACTCCACCGCCGCCGCTGGCGTCATCAACTTCGATTTGTACTCCGTTTCGTACATGTACTGTCCGTTCCCCCGCCCCATTACCTGGGGATTTCTGTTCGGCGTCGCGAAGCAGGCGTGTAGTGGATCATCTTCTTGTAGATGGCCATCACTATACTGTAGAACTGCCTGCCGCGCGCGCTGGGATATTCCTCTCGAACGCGGGCCTTCGCGCGTTCCCACGCGATCTCGTCTTCTGGAGTTTTGACTACGCCGACCGGCATAAGCGTTGGACCTCCTGCTGACTATTCGATCGCACCACTTGGACGCGGAGGCAAGCCGGATAACAGCTGAATGGATCAACCGCCCGGCTGAATGTTATTCTTCGCGGCCGATGCGTTGTCGATTACTGCTTCGACGCGCTGAGCGCGCCTGGATCGGGAAACGCTCTATCACTTCAGGTTTGAGAAGTTTGCCGATCGCCGTGGGACCTGCTTGAATTCGCTTCGAGGACGGCACCATGAATTCAGAAATCGAGTTGCGCGACCATGTGTTGGTCGGCCCGTTGCGCCGATCCGTGAATAACGCTCGCAATGTTTCGGGGAGCATCCATGATGACGCGATGGCGACCAAGCTCGGTTTTCGCGGTGGCACCGTCGCCGGATCAATCCACCTGGAACTGTTTCCGCCGCTCCTGCTGAAAGCGTTCGGCAAGCGATGGTTTGAACGCGGCACTATCTCGATGTATTTCCTCAACGCGACGACCGACCGCGAAGCAGTCCGCGCGTTCCTTAAAGAGCCGCCCCACGATGCGGCCGACGCGCAGGTCGATGCCTGGATCGAGCGCGACGACGGCATGCGCGTAGCGGAAGGCACCGCGTCTGTCGGAAGCCCCCAGGAGCCGACCGCATTGATCCGCCGTCCGCTCGATCGATTCGATGCGGGTCAGTTGCGGATCATGGGTTCGCTTAAAGCCGGCGATCGCTTCGAGGAATGCGACGCATTTCTGACGAAAAATGAGATGACCGAACGGATGGAAGTCATCACTGAACCGCTGGAATGGTACACCAAGCCCTCGCCATGGGGCGGTGCAATCGCCACTCCGGCGACGATGGTGCATCTTCTATACACGCAACCGATCGCGACTCTGCGCGGCAAACTCGCCCAGGCAGTGGGCCTGTTCGGCGCGATCGAACTGCGCAACATCAACGGCCCGGTCCTGGTCGAACGTCCATACCGCGTGAGCGGGAGTATCGTGGCGCTGGGCCAGAGCCCCAAGACCGAATTCATGTGGTTCGAGACCGCGCTGAATGAAGCGGCCGGCAAGCGCATCGCCGAGATGAGGATGCTGCTGCGCTTCATGAAAGCGTCGTCGCCGCTGTACCACGACGCGATCGCAAGCTGATCCTCGTTAGTCAGGCGCCGGCGATGTGCCGCTCGTAAGCCCAGTCCTCGGTTCTCAGGTAGGTCACCAGCGCGCTGGCGATCGCCATCCGGATCGGTTCGGACGGCCACGGAATCACTCTTCGATTAACGAATGGGCAATCCAGTTCGCTCTTGCGCTCCAGCACCAGGTCGCGCAGCACCTGCGCGTTGAGGTGACTCATCGAGACCCCGTGGCCGATACAGCCGAGCGCGTAAACTGCGCGATGGTCGCCCAGATAGCCGACTGCGGGGGTAAGATTGAGCGTGACCGAAAACGGCCCGCCCCATCGATGGGTGATCCGAACGCCGCGCAGCGACGGGAACAGGAAGGCGATGTGCTCCTCGAGATGGCGCCACGCGGACTCGGAGCTATCGGCGTCGAGGCCGTTGCCCCAAGTCAGCCCAACCGGACCGCCGCCCATCACCAGGCGGTGGTCGGGCGTCAGCCGATAATAGTGGATGAGATTGCGCGCGTCCTCGATTCCCTCCAACCCGCTCCATCCGATCGGCTTGAGCCGCTCGGCGCTCAGCGGCTCAGTTGCGATCATGTAGGTGAAGGCGGGCACTTGCTTGCGCTTGAGTTCGGGGAAAAAGTGCGAGTAGGCATTGGTCGCGAACACGAGCTTGGCGGCGTTAACTGCTCCGCCCGGAGTTGTCAGCCTGAAATTGGGCCGCGAGGTGATCTCGAGCACCGGGGTCTCTTCGTAAACTGACGCACCCGCTTCCAGCGCGATCCGCTTGTCCTCGCGCACCAGTTGCGCCGGATTCACCAGCACCAGGCGCGGTTCCCACATCGCGCCCAGATAGCGTTCCGAGTTCACCCGGCTGCGCACTTCGTCGCGCCCGATCCATTCGATCCCGCTGAAGCCCAGTGACTTCATGAGCGCGACGTCGTGCTGGAGGCGGCGAATGTAGCCCGGCGCCGTAGCCACGCGCAGGAAGCCGGGGCGAATACGGCTGCATTCGAGCTTTTCATCCAGGATTAGCCGGTCCAGGTTATCAACCGCCCGCTCCATGTAGGCATGGGTCTCTTTGAGGAATTGCTTGCCGCGCAACATCGCGGTCACGCCCAGCCCAAGCCCGACCACCGTCATCGCGAACGAGCCGTTGCGGCCGCTCGCGCCGTAGCCGACGGTTTTGGCTTCCAGCACCGCGACCTTGAGCGACGGGTCGGCGCGCCTGAGTTCGCGCGCGGTGGCAAGGCCGCTAAAACCACCGCCGATGATCGCCACATCGGCATTGATTTCACCCTTGAGCGGCGGCTCGGGCGTGTACGGCCCGTAAGTGTCGAGCCAAAGCGAAAGCGGCGAGTTCGGCAGGGACATTGTCGTCATGGCTGTTTTTATCCGGTCTCCTAAGCTCCAAACATGCTCGCCTTTCGGCCTGACTTGCAACCGCTGCGACGATGGATCGCCGGCGCCTTGCGCTTGCTCATCTGCCGGCTCGCGAGAGCAACCCGCTCACTCCTGCTGCGTCTCAGGGTGCCATCCGGGCGAAATGATCGGCGATCACTTTCGCCACGCAGCAAGTCACCTTCTTCGCGGTCGGGATGTGCAGAAACTCGTTGGGCCCGTGGGCATTGGCGTGAGGTCCCAGCACCCCGGTGATCATAAATTGCGCCTGCGGGAACCGCTCGCCCAACATCCCCATGAACGGAATCGTGCCGCCTTCGCCCATGTACGCAACCGGATTGCCGAAGTAGTCATTCGAGGCCGCCTCGAGGCTGCGCTCGAGCCACGGCGATAGTGCTGGAGCATTCCATCCGCTGGCGCCCCAGTTCGCCTGGAAACTCACTTTGCATCCATACGGCGGATCTTTCTCTAAAATGCTTTTGAGCTTTTGCGCCGCGACTTTTGGATCTACCGTCGGTGGCAGTCTTAGCGACAAATTCACCGCCGTGCCCGCGCGCAGCACGTTGCCGGCGCTGCCGGTCGGCGGCAGCCCGTCGGCGCCGAGAATCGACAGAGCGGGCCGCCACGCGCGGTTGAGGATCAGCTCCGTCGTATCGCTGCTGACGGGGCGCGCGCCCTCGATGAACGGAAACTTCGCGCCGATGTCGTCGCCGAGCACCGCGGCCGTGGCCGCCGCCTGCTTGAGGCGCGCATCGGGGATCGACGCGTAAAATTCCCTCCCGAGCACTTTCCCCGTCGCCTCATCCTCGACCCGGCTTAACAACTGGCGCACGATGCGGAAGCTGTCGGGCACGACTCCGCCGGCGTCGCCCGAATGCACGCCCTCCGTAAGCACCTCGACCTGGAGTTTCCCGCCGACCAGGCCGCGCAGCGACGTTGTCAGCCAAAGTTGCTCGTAGTTGCCGCATCCCGAGTCCAGCGCGATGCACAGGCTCGGCTGCCCGATCCGCGCCGCCAGATGCTCGATGTAGTGCGGGAGATCGAAGCTGCCGCTTTCTTCGCAAGCCTCGATGATCACCACGCATCGCGCGTGTCGAATCGAGTTCGCTTGCAGCGCGCCGATCGCGCCGATACATGCAAACATCGCGTACCCGTCATCGGCGCTGCCGCGGCCGTACAAACGCTCGCCGTCGAGCACCGGCTGCCACGGCCCCAGCCCTTCGCGCCATCCCGACATCTCGGGCTGCTTGTCCATGTGCCCGTAAAGCAGCACGCAGTCCTTCGAGTCGCCGGGGATTTCGATGAACAGCAGCGGGGTGCGGCCCTCGAGCCGCACGACTTCCAGCTTTATCCCGCGGATCGGCTGGCGGCGCGCCCAATCCTCGAAGCGCGCGACGACGCGGTCCATGTGACCGTGCGCTTTCCAGTCGCGATCGAACGCGACCGACTTGTTGGGGATACGAATGTACTCGGCAATTTCGGCGACGATGGATTCATCCCACAGCCGCTCGACGTGAGTTCGGATCGATGCCTTGTCCATGACGAAAGCCTACGATATGAGTGGCGATTGGCAAAATGGCGCGGGCGCGATCGCGACGCTATCGCGATTATCCGGCACTAGGCTATCTAGCCTGAAAAAGCTTATGGTTCTTCGGATGACACGGGAAAGCCGCCATTATGCGATGATGTTAGCCCTGCTGCTGAGCCGGTTGGGAGGACTCAGCGGCTTTCGCCTTGCGTCGCCGGTACGCCCGCTGCTTCTGCGCCTTGTAGTCGGGGTGCGTCTTCTCGTGACAATCGCCGCGCTTCCGGCAGAAGAAATGAAGAATTTTCTGAGCGTAGGGACCGGTAGTATATACTTGACGTAAGTCGACCGGGATCACG
>Ga0207930_1000672_pt1 | contig 10789 bp, 16 predicted proteins | sample NGESurshal092012_7_FD_184477 | JGI IMG/M metagenome (GOLD analysis project Ga0207930, IMG submission 184477) | Arctic peat soil microbial communities from Barrow, Alaska - NGEE Surface sample 210-3 shallow-092012 (SPAdes) | ecosystem: Environmental > Terrestrial > Soil > Wetlands > Peat ... | reverse complement strand
GGAGCTCGTCGATATTGACGCCGAGCTTTCTGGCATAGACCGGGTCGAGCGCGTGTTCGGCGTCGATGAAGGCGCAGATGCCGCCCTTCTTCTGGCCCTCCGCCACCGTATGCAGCGCCAGCGTGGTTTTGCCCGAGGATTCAGGGCCGTAAATTTCCACCACCCGGCCGCGCGGCAGGCCGCCGACCCCGAGCGCGATGTCGAGCCCGAGCGAGCCCGAGGAAATGGTCTCGATGTCCATCGAGCGGTCGTTCTTGCCGAGCCTCATCACCGAGCCCTTGCCGAACTGACGCTCGATCTGGGACAGCGCGGCGGACAGGGCCTTGGTCTTGTCCATGGAGGATCCTTCGACGATACGCAGGGCAGTGGCGGACATGGGTGGTGCTCCTTATGGCGGGGATTCGCTAGCGGGACAAACGGGCGGCAACGGCTGAATCAGCGACTGATGGAACATTGTACCCTATTTGTTCTAAGTTCGCAATATGTTCTTTTGGGTTGGCCGGTACTGGCCTGTTTCGACCCCCAGTGGCCTAGTTTGAAAACGGCAGTGGCCTAATTTGGTTTTGTGACGCCGGTCACACGGTTAGTGTGCGTCACCGAACGCACCGCCCCGCTCGTGCAACTACGGTGCATGAGGGGATTGGTCCCCTCCTTCAAACAGGAGAGAGACATGACCGAAATTCGCGAACTCCCGATGGACGAACTCGAAGCCGTCTCAGGCGGAGCCAAGGTTGGAGCCGGCGCAGCCATTCTGTCCGCTCTTTGTGAGGTGGCCGGCGATTTGGCGAAGGGCGTAGGCGCGAACGGCGCCGCCTACACGCTCTATACGGCGGCGGAGGGGCTCCTTCATTGAGGCAGGATGCTCCCGAAAAGTGACGGGAACGGGTGGCCCTCCCTGCGAGAGATCGAGGCCGCCTCAGTTGGCGGCCTCTTTGTTTTTTGGCAAATATAGAGTGAGTTGTACCGGCTCTTTCCCGTAGTGCAGCGCGACCTTGTCCCGCAACTCCTTAATCGTTGAGCACGTCTTGCCCACGCCGATTATCTCATAGCAGCGCGAGACAAGCTTCCTCGCGCCGTAATTCTCTGTGAGTTGTTGATGCCACCTAAGTCCGGCTGGCGGCTTATTCTCCTTGAGCCAAGTCGCAACGTCCGGATCAAGCGTGTCATAGATCAACTCAATCACCAGCTTGCCCCACCATTTCGGGCGCGCGTGTAACGGCCCCTGCCAATTGGAGAGTCTGCCAAATTCCTCCCACAATTCGTCGGGGAAAGTTTTTTGCCAGTCCCGAAGTTCATCGGCGATGAATGCCCGCAGCTTAACATAATGAACTAAGTTTTTGACTTCTTACATACTTGCTCGCCGAGGCTCCCAAGCATCATCCGCCCTATCATGGTTGAAAAGCATTCCGTCGCTTAGAGGTGAAGGAGGCCGCCTCAGCTGGCGGCCTCTTTCTCTACGTCGGATCATCAAACCGATAATTGCAGGGTATCACCTCTCCGAGGCAATAGCTGATCGACCATGTGCAGAAACCGCTGCCATCCTTAGCCGTTCGCTATCGCGAGACGCTGGAACGTCATCAAGCTATGAAGATGCCGAGCATCGGGTCGCCCACATCCTCCGTCAGCCATTGATGCAACTTGTTCGGGCGATGCCCATTTTGCTTCGGCCTTTAGCGCCATCGCGAACGCCATCAAACGCCAGGCCAGGTGTCCTGATCTGCTTTGTCGGGCGGTTCGAATGCGGACAGCACTCTCCGTGTTCCAATTTGAATCCGGGAGGAGTGTCCTCATTCGCCAAAGTGAGCAACATCACACCGCCCATGAACGGCATTGAACGGCTGCTCATATCGCCACGTCCCACCGGGCATGGAGGGGATGGTCCCCTCCTTACAAACAGGAGAGACACATGAATAACGAAATGCTCAATAGCGAAACCCGCGAACTGACGATCGGCGAACTTGATGCGGTGACCGGCGGCGCTGGCATCATCGACACCATCGTTCACGTCGTCAAGAAGGTGGCCCAGGTCATCACCGGCACCACCGGAGTATGCACCGACCATTGGTACTCGGATTAAACCAGGGCCAAGCCTGAGGGAATGGTCCCTTCCTGACCAAGCGTGGAGCGAGACATGAACAAGCTACCCAACGAAATCCGAGAATTGAATATCAACGAGCTCGACGCCGTGACCGGCGGCGGTGGCGATTGCAGTGGCCCTGGCCTCGGCATGGGGGGACTTGGTCACGCCATCAAGCAAGCCATAGGAGCCGCCCTGAACGCGGCCGGCACGATCCTCGGCATGTTCTAATCTAGGAATGTTTCTTCAAGAGGCCGCCTCGGTTGGCGGCCTCTCTCGCTACAGGCCGCGAGGGAACGGCACGGATAGATGACCCAGCACGGCTGGGGGTGGGCCCGGTGCCTATTTATTGAACCTTAGCAACCTCATTCTATACACATTCGAGCCGAGGGGATTTGAGGGGCCTCGGTGACTAAACCAACGCCGCCTGGCGAATATATTCCGCTAGGGCGGCGTTGTGCTTTTCAGTGGCCGGTTTCGAGTAGTCGGTTTTGAATGGACGAGCGGCCCAGTTCGGCCAGCTGGCCTCCCCCCCCCCCCCGCCAAACCTCAACGGTGGCTTTTGATTTCCGCAACGGTCCCTTCCGTAGAACTACCGGTTCCATGATGCTAGGCTGCCGTGCATGAGAACTTCCGATGTCATTTGTCCCACATGCAGCGCCGGATATCGCCGGATCGAGCTGGCGACAAGACCGGGGCATAGCGGCGAGTTTCGGTGCCTGCTCTGCGATCAGGTTCTGGAACTTTTCGACGGCGCTCATGAGGTCGCCATTCGTCTTACCGTCCAGTCCTCAGGGCTGAGGGATAATGCGGACAAGCGGTTTTCAACCTGAAATCGCCGCGTCATAAATCAAGTCAGCTGGTCAGATCAGACGCATTCCATCGACCGGTAAGGCCCGGCGCGTGCCCGACGGGGGGAGCGCAGCCGGGCCGCTCAAATGGGCGCTCGCCATCATCCTGATCGCGGTTGCACTTTCGTGCTGGTGGAACAGATAGGCCGCGCCCTTCCATTCGACGGCTCGCCGAATGGTCCCTTTGATTGAAGGCGTGGTCCCGTTAGCGTGAGGCGACGGCGATGGGTACCGGCGGGTCACTGCGCCAGGTCAGGCTCGGCAACGTTGAGGCCGCCCATAAAAACAAAAGCATCGCCGCAGGGAGAACCATAAGTTCTTTGAACTCTGAGGTCATGGCGCGGCTCCGGCCCCAAAATCGGCTCAGGCCACGATGCGATCTTTATGGTTAATGCCTCGCTAATGGCAAAGCCGCTTCTGTCGGCGCCGCGTGTCATCCAGCGGTTTTTGGGGCGGTTTTTTTCGTTGCATCGCGCCGAGACAAAATGCGAATCGCCAGTACGACGGCCCATCCCACGATGACCAGACAAGCCACGGCGCCCGCGGTGATCTTGAGTTTCTTCCTGGCGGTATAATCGGGCATCCGATGCTCCGATTGGCGGCTTCTTCAATTCAGCATCTTCTTTTTTCGGCGCATCGGCGTCGGCGATGATTTTGCCGTCGGCGAAAATCGATGGCGATAGGCGCCGAAGCAACGTCCGTTGCGACAGCCGTCCTGGCCGGATTCGGGAAGTTATCCCTTTGAAGCGGCAATCGTTCCCGGCTCCTGACGATCCGGCACATGGTAGGCTTGTCGCGCTACCTAACCAATCAACTTGCCCCGCCCCCGATTCCGTGGGGCGGGGTTCTTTCATTCACTTGACGGTCTGGCTTGGCCGCAGGCCGCCTGCCCTGGTCAACGGATCTGCCGGATTGTCGAGCACAAACCTGTGCAGCACGTAGTAGGTGCCCATGACCGTGAGAACGGTCGCCACCAGCATGCCTGCGACAAACCCCGCGATCGATCGCCTGCTGAATTGCTGGACCATGCGGTGCCTCGTCTCGATCGGCGGCATTTAGCCAGCCTGAACTGGCGACGGCAATGTCGACAGGGGTCTGTTTTTCCACCAGGACCTTTGCGAGGCGTCGCGTTCGGTTGAGGCCGGCCCGGTTAGCGGGCTCTTCTCGTTGCGAAGGCGCCTTCGATCCGCCAACACCGGCCGAACATCAAATATTCGTGCCCGATCTGCGCGAACAAAATCTTAACCATATATGAGGACCCGTGTTGAGGTGTCTCCATGTCCTGTGCTCAAGAACTGATCGAACGAGCCCGCATGTTTGACGAACGCGCCGAACGGGCTGCCGACCCCATCTCCCGCCAGCACTACCGGGAAATGGCGGCGCACTACCGGTCACTGTCAGTCGAACACCGGGAAGCAACCACACAGCCAGAACGCGAACTGGTAAACTGAAATCAATTCAAGATCGTTTTCGACGCTCGAATTGTTCGGGGACGGGTCTTTTTCCCGACCGCGACCGGTGTTTTTCCCGTATTCGAACGGCCACGGCCGTTGCTATGATCCAGGCCTCGGGGCTCCCTAAAGCGCCGTGCTACTTCCTTGGAAGAGGCCCGCTCGATGAACGCATCGGGCGGGTTTTTCATTGCCCTCCTGACGGGAGGAGGCCACACGATTTATTAACCATACCGATCCAACCTGCGTTGGTGCGAATGTGAATCAAGCCGTCATCAACAGAACACTGGTGGCGGCTATCTTTTTTCGGCCGCCCGATGGCCCGTCCTGTTTTTGCGGCGGCCTCACGCTCAGCCCACTCTGCCGATCGCAATTCAGGGCGAGCGCAATCGCCCAAAAGAAACGGCCCCAGCGCGGGGGAGCCGGGGCCGTCACAGTTGGGGTTACCTATGCCGAGGGGGTCGGCATGTTCATTATCAACGCGCCGCCGGGAAAAACGTTCCCGTCACGTCATGGTGAACCCGTCCCCGCCTCAACTACGCGGCGGGCTTTTGCTGCAAAATGCCCTGGATCGGAATCCGGACCCGCAGGCACGTTCCGCTACGCGACCGGGACGTTCTGATCGGCGTCTTCCGACGGCACAAAACCCTGCCGCAGTTCTTTGGCGGTCACGAAGCGCGCGCCGATCAACTCGCCCCGGCGCCAGATCAGCCAGCAAACCCGAAGCACCTCGCCGCCCGCGGTGAATGCGAGGCCGAAGATCTTCGGCACCGACAGCGCGCCGACATCGAGGCAAACCCCGTCGTCGGAAACTTCGAGGATCATGCACTCGATCCATGGCGCGTCGGGCGCCGGGATCAGGAATCCCGGCTTGTGCAGATCGACCCGGACATTCTTGCGCGCGCCGAGATTTTTGCGCTGTCTTGCCATCGTTCCCCTAAGGATCGAAACGCCCCGCGATAAGCAACAACGGAGCCCGGCTTTCCCATCAGACGTCTTCGTTTCGCCCCGAAGCCCTGCCGGATCATACGCCGGAAATGCTTAATACCCGTTAGCAAGAAAATTCAAAACCGATGCAGGATGGAAACAAAGCGACACAATCGCAGCGGACATCACGCTAGTCGGCGCTGTGCAATCGCCGCATGGTGAATTCGATATCGCCATCGGGCAATTCGCGCCAGCTTTCAACTCCGCTCATATAGGCGGCCTTGGGATAGCGGGTTAGGAAATCGCGCGCCTTGGTCCGCGCCTTGTCGCGCGGCAGGGTGAAGGTCTGGCGTAGATAGCCATCGTCCGGCTTCCGCCGGCCGGCCATCCGGTCTGCAAGATCGCGCGGACGCAAGGCCATGTCGCAACTCCGGTACCCATGACGACCGGCCAAATATAGAGCGTTTTCCAGCGAAGTGGATACCGGTTCGCGTGAAGAAAACGCGTCAAATAAAGAAGCAGAGCCTCCGTTCCGATTCAATCGGAACGGAAAAGGCTGTGATGCTTCCGGGAACCGGGCCGCTCAGGCTGCGAAAGAAAGCTCGCCGCCCGCCTGATCGGCGGCAAGAACCGGGCTTGCCGATATCTGCTGTCAGTTTGCGTCGGTGCCGGTTTTGGTCTTCGGCTTTACCGAAGCGGCCGTCTTGGAATTGGAGGCCTTCGCAGTAGAGGTCTTGGGACTAGAAGTCTTGGAAGCAGAGGTCTTGGCCGCATCCCCGCTGCGTACATTACCCCACGGATCGGATGGCGCCTTGGCGTCTGGTATTTTCCTCAGCGATTCCTTGTAGGCCTTGTCTCGCGCCTCCTCGGCTGCTTTTTGTGCCGCTGACTTGCCGGGCCCATCCTGCATCAAATTCAGGCCGGGCGTTTGCGCGTAAGCCGGCCCTGTCAGCAGCGCGATGGCGACCGCGACACGGAAGATTTTCATGGGATGCTCCCCTTTATTCTTCCGACTTATACCACCGCCGCAACAGTGACGCCAAGCGCGTCCGGCGTCGTGCTAAAAGCTGTCCGACTTGCAGGATTTCGGCGAATGCTGCCAATCGTCCCAGATCGGACCGCATTTCGTGCACCCACTGAGCGCCAGACCCATGGCGACCACGCCGAGGATCAGTGCCAATCGCCTGAACATGATACCCTACTCCCACACGCCCCACCATATCGCCCCAAGTCAGGCATTTTCAAGCCGCGGCGCCCATGTCTAAATGTGTCCAGCAACAAATCGCGGCCAAGGAACCAGCGTTCATGCAATCCCAACCACAAGCCGCGGAATTCGATATTGAGGAAGCAAGGCGCGTCCTCGGTGACGTGATCGCGCCGTGGGTGCAGGACCTCGGGCTGTCGATCGGCAACATCGAATGTGCCCCGCCGCCAGGTGCTGCCCCCGACTGGCAGCCGGGCGCGATCCTTCGGATGGCGTTCTCCGAGCGATTGTGCCGGTCCGGGGGCATTGTCTGCGGTCAGGCGCTGATGGCGCTCGCCGATACCTCGATGGTGATCGCCATCATGGCAGCCAGTCGCGGCTTTCGGCCGATGACGACGGTCGATCAAACCACGCATTTCATGCGGGCTGCGACTGCGTCGGACGTGCTGGCCGATGCGCGGGTGGTCCGGCTCGGACGCACCATGAGTTTCGGCCGGGTCACGCTGTCCAGCGCTACCGACAACAAGCCGGTGGCGATGGTGACAAGCGCGTTTGCGATGTTGTGATACCATGCCGCCGGCGCGGCAGCATATCGTCGCAAGCCGATGACACGCGTTTCCGCGTCAAGCTGGCTGCGTCACGGTCAGGATCGGCATCGGCGTCTCCAACCCGCGCAAGTGATGCTCGCCGAGCGGCTGCCAGACGCCCGCCACCGCTCGCGCAAAAGGGCCGGTGGCGAGCAGCGGATGCCCAAGACTTTTGGTCAGGTCCTGAACGCGAACGACCTCGTTGACGGCCGAACCCACCAGCGTGAACTGCAATCGCTCGGGCACGCCGACATTGCCGTAGATAACCTGACCTAAATGCAGCGAAATGCCGAAATCGAACGCCACATTATTTGCCACCGATTGCGATGTGTTGAGCCGCCGGCGCGCTTCGCTGGCCGCAGCGAACGCCCGGCCGCAAGCCTCGTCGGGCGCGCCATCAAAGCGGAACAGGCCAAGCACCGCGTCGCCGATCAGCGAGACAACCTCGCCGCCATGGTCGAGCACCGAGGCCGCGGTCATCTCGAAATAGCGGCCTAATAGCTGCAGGAAGGCTTCGGCCGAGAGCCGGTCCGCTAGTTCCGTCGAGCAACGCAGATCGCTGTACCACAACGCGGCGGTGATCTTCTCGCCGTCGCCGCGCCGAATTAAGCCGTTGAGCACAGCCTGGCCTGCGCGCTTGCCGAGATAGGCATGGGCGATGTTCTGCGCGACGCTGCGCTCGATCTTCGACTTCAGCGCGATGCTGAATTCGCGGGTGATACGCTGGAGCTCCACGATCTCCTGGTCGGTGAAACCAGTGGCCCGGTCGCCGAGCCAAGAGCAGAGCACGCCGGTATCGCCGGCGGGATCGAAGGCTACCCCAAATACAACATAGTCGGTGCCGCCCGAGGCGCGAAATTCCTCGAGAACCCGGAAGTCCATTAGCGCCGTTTCACCGGTCAGCCGACGCCGCAGCACCGGAAGCCGATGCATCAGGACATGGCCGATGGGACTGCGCAGGAAATCATCCTCGCCGCTCTGTTCCGGGCGAAAGTGTTCGACAATGACACCTCTCTCCGCCGTCCATTCCATCGTACTGGCATCGTAGAGCGGGTGGAGCACCCGGAAGGCTACGTGTCCGCGTAAAATCGGCATGCCCACGCCGCGCAGACGCCGGCACAGCTCGCCATAAAGTTTGGCGGACTCGGTATCCTGGAGCGCTTCGCCAGCCAGCCACTCGACGACGCCGCTGCCCAGGACCGTTGTTGCTTGCTCGTCCATGGCGGAGACCTTATCGGAGATTCCACGAATGGCCAGCCGCATTGCAGGGGGCGCGGCGCGCGCGACGAGGCGCCAGTCACCTGGCGAGATTTTTGCGCAAGACCTCGGTCAATCGGTCGGGACTGGTCTGCGGCGGCATGAACCCCAGATACTCGCCGCCCCGGCCCATCAGATAGATGGCGCCGGTGTGGTCGATCGAATATTCGCCGCTGCGTTCACCCGGCATCTTGACGTAAAATACCTTGTAGGAATTGGCCACCTTCCGGATCTGTTCCGGCGAACCGGTAAGCCCGACGAAGCTCGGATGGAAGGCGGCGAGGTATTCCGCCAGCACCTTTGCGTCGCGCTCGGGATCGATGGTGATGAAAACAGGCTGCACGCTTTCTGCCGTCGGGCCCAGCGCCTCAAGCGCCTGGGTGATGGACATCAGATCCGCCGGGCACACATCGGGACAGAACGTATAGCCGAAATACACGATCATCAGCTTGCCGCGGAAATCAATATCGCGGCGCGGCTTGCCGTTCTGGTCGGTCAAGGTGAACGGCCCGCCGATCGGCCCGTGGCCGTACATCAAATCGTCCATCATCTGCGCGGCCGACGGCTGTTCCTGTTCTGCCGCCGGGGCAACGCCGCAGCCGAACATCGACGCCAAGACCAATAGCGCGCATGCCGCGATACGCATCATGACTTGTTCTCGATCAGATGCCGAAGGTGATCCGGGTGCCGGTCGTCGTGGTCAGAACCTTGCCCGGCATCTGCCGCTGCGCTTCCTGGGTGAAATTCAGTCCGCTGCAATGCATGGGAATGAGAACGTCCGGGTTCAGTTTGGCGATCTCGCCGACGACCTGCGTCAGATAATCCGCCGGCGCCGGCCCGAGGTGGAAACCGCCGACGATTGCGTGAACTTTCGCAACGCCCGATACTTCCATCGCCTGCCGCACGGAATTGACAATGCCGACGTGACCGCAGGAGCTGATGACAATGAGACCCTTGTCCTTCAGATCGAAGCACGTCGCATGCTCGTGGATATGCTCATCGGGCACGATCTTGCCTTCCATCTCCGCCGGCAAATAATGGCTCGCATTGCATCCGGCGCCGGCCTTCAGCTTGAACTCGACCATGGTGTTGGGGAGCACTTTTTCGATGCTGTTGCGCTTGATCTTGCCGGTCGTGAACGCCTGTCCGCCGATCACCACGGGTGACTCACAGAGAACGAGCTTGACGTTCTGCCTGGCGATGTCGCGGCGGTCGAGCATGCCGTAGTCGCTCAATTCGCCCTGCCCGGCCCGGGTATAGCGCTGGCAGAAATTGTCCTCGCCACCGGCATACATCGTCAGGTCCGCGGACATATCCTTGCGGTGCCTGTCGAGAAATCCAAACAGGCCGCCCCAGTGATCGAAATGACCGTGGCTCAAAATCAGCGTGTCGATCTTCGACACGTCGACCTTGAGCAAGTCCATGTTGCCGTTGATGGCCTCGGGCGTCCAACCATAGTCAAGCAGGAAGCTGCGTTTTTCATCGCCGCGCTGTGGCTCCAGCAGCAACGACAGACCCCATTCGCTGTGCAGCGGACGCAACGAATTCGCGGAACGACCGGGTTCGGTCCTGACGCCGTTGACTTCCTGCGGCCGGAAGAAGATATCGCTGGCGCCATCGACCAGAACGCGGACGCTGAGCTTGTCGATGGTCGGCACCTCGATGGGACCTGCCTTGGCCATCTCGATGCAGGAGAATCCGCCGGCCGCGGCCGCCAGCGCCAAACTGGCGGACATCTTCAACGTATCTCGTCGACTGAAATCAGACATCGTCTTCTCTTCGTCAAATGGGATGACAAGCGATCGGGGCGCCGCAACCAACGGTGTCTGGAATACAAAGCTGATTGATCTCGGAGTCAACGAAAACCGCTCCACATCGACTAGGATACGGAAACGCCAATATGATAGTGTTGAAATGCGCTCGAACGCCTGCCTGCGAGGGCGCCAACGACGGAACAGAGATGCCCGCCGGTCTTTTTCAAACTTACCGCGCGTTCGCCTACAACAACGCCTGGGCGAACCACCGGCTGCTCACGGCTTGCGCAAAGCTGGACCAGCAGGCGTTTGAAGCCGAGCGGACCGGTTTCTTCCCTAGCCTGCAGAAGACGTTGAACCACATTTACATCGTCGACCTGTTCTACGTCGACGCGCTTGAGGGTGGATGGCTCGGGCCAAAGGCTTTTGAAAACCGCGTTCCATGTCCATCGATTGCTGAACTCAGGCGGGCTCAGGCGGATGTCGACAAGCGCCTGATCGCGGTCTGCGATGCGCTGACGCCGGACCTGCTTGATGGCATCGTGCGGGTCAATCGCGATCCGCAGGTACAGACCGAACGGCGCGACCGCCTGCTCATGCATCTGTTCCAGCACCAGATCCACCATCGCGGGCAGGCGCACGCGATGCTTTCCGCAACCGCCATCAAACCGCCTCAGCTCG
>Ga0207930_1000671_pt1 | contig 10791 bp, 10 predicted proteins | sample NGESurshal092012_7_FD_184477 | JGI IMG/M metagenome (GOLD analysis project Ga0207930, IMG submission 184477) | Arctic peat soil microbial communities from Barrow, Alaska - NGEE Surface sample 210-3 shallow-092012 (SPAdes) | ecosystem: Environmental > Terrestrial > Soil > Wetlands > Peat ... | reverse complement strand
AGTTATTTGAAATGAAGATTTTGCCCGTAAGTTATTGTAGCGCCGGATTTTACCGAGAAATTCCCGCTAACTTGATAAATCCAAGGAATTTCGACAAGATAAAAAAACACTCTCCGGGTACGCATGAGCCAGCCAAGCGCCACCCTGACGAGAGGTCGCGTTTACGCGCTCGGGCAGGACTAGTAGAGGACTTCTTTTTCGCCTTTTTCGGCGATAAGACCCTGGAAGATGGCGACGATCTTGTCGCGGCGGGCCATGACGGCGTTCACTTCATCCTTGGTCAGATAGTTCTTGGTTTTGTCCGCCAGTTCATTGCCTTTCAGGGCCTTCAACTTTTCGAAAAGCTGGCGGTCGCACTTCACGAGATCTTGGGGGAGGCGCAGGTCCTTGTAGGTGCGGAAGGCGCGGGTGAAATCGATGCGCCAGACAGTCCAGTCTTCTCCGATTAACACGTTGGTGAGGTTTGGATCCGTGTCGTAGATAAGTTCGTCGAACACGCGGATGCGATTCATCTGCTCGTTCCAAGCATGGATATCGGGAGGCACAATCTTCTTTGCCATGCGATCGGCTTCGTCCATCTGGACCGGCAGCCACCAACTGAGCGAACCGGTTTTCCCTTGCCATTTGCGCTCCACGTAGACCGGAAGCATGTTGTCGATGCCGAGAAGTTCAGACAGCCGGTAGGCCGCGATGTTGAATTTGTAAGAGTCGACGAAATTGTATTCCCTATGTCCGCTTTCGAGCTGCTTCAGCTCCGAGTGCTCGTCGATGGTCTGGAACGAAGCGTCGTGAGTGATGGTGCCGTTGCTTAGGGTGAGCCGTGAGGGATGAGTGACGCCCTTGCTCGAGGGCTTGCTCTTGATGACTTCGGCGGTCTGGAGAAACTCCGTGATCTGATCTTTGGTCAGCGAAGTTTCGTCGGCCGCAGATGCAACCAACGGAATGATCCCGCAAGCTAGAACGACAACCAGCAAATGTTTCGCCCAGAAGCGGAGCAATTCTCGCATGCGGTGTACCTCGCTTTAGTTTTTCTCACTGTACGCCCAGGGCACGCTTGGAGTCAGCAAAAAAACGAAGGCACCCACGACATCCGCACGTTAATAGCCGGCGAACATATCACGGGGATTGCGGCGTTCTAGATAACCACGAAGCTATCCCTTCCGTTTGGAGCGGGCGCCAGCTTTCTGCTTCAGCCCAACCGCTTCCAGATACACCCGCCAGGGCTCCCAGTAGTAATGACGCCAGCCGTCGGTGACGCCTTGATGGTCGTATTCGGGGACATCGACGTGTACCAGATCGACGCGCGCTCCGTTCTTCGTCTTGCTGAAGCGGATCACCAGGATCGAATCCGGGTCGGCCTTCTTCCATCCTTCCGCACGCCACGTTTGCACGACCACCTGCTTCGGAACCACCAGCAAGTTCCGGCCCTTAAGCTGCCCGCCGAACGCGGTAAAGGCGTCACCTGTTCTGCGGCCCAATTTCGCGGGAGCACCGGTCGCTAACGAATGCTGCTTCGAATCGATGTAGAGCTCATACAGCGTCTCAGGCGAGACGTCGAACTCCATCGATTGTTGGATAGCTGGGGTCATGAGTCCTCCGCTTACAGGTTTCCGCGCTGCCAGCGCCTTACGTCGAGATCAGTATTAGCCGAATTCGGGCCGCGCGGGATGGTCAACAATGATTGCCCGCCCGTCCGTAAGCGCCTTCACAGAATGACGGGGATTGCTCGGCACGATGGCCACCAGACCAGCCCTTGCGGTCTGACTAACGCCATCGATCGTTATCTCAAGTTCGCCATCAATCACCTCGTACACCTCTTCTTCAGGATGAAAGTGCTCGTGAATAGAAGATCCACGTGAGAACTCGTAATGGGCGAATGTCATGTTGGCCGAATGGAAATAACGTCCCTTCCACCCTGGCATCCGTTCAATGATTGGAAGACCGGTTGTATTCACAAAAGGCTTGGGAAAGCCCTCTTCGCAAGTTGTAACCACGCGGCGCCGGGTGCCCAGGTCCCAGCAGTTCCGGACCACAAATCCGGTCACCCCGCTGAGGCTCGATCAGTGTAGACCTTTGTCACGCGAAATTTCGCGGGCAGAGACCACATTCTGAACTAGACTCCGTCTTCTTGCCAACTCGTATAGCCAGCAAGTTGTCGCGAAATTTTCGTCCACGCCGCTGGGAACATATTTGTGTATCCTTAAAGTTTGGGCTGGATCGAGGAGCCTAACCGCCCCTCAAGCTCTCTTAACCTAATCCCCTGCGACCGCTGACCCGCCCCGGCAAGCCGCGAACTCTACGGAGACCACATGGCTACCAAGGTCCACGCTGAACCGAAACCAGCAATCGATATCAATCACTACACTCCGAGAACAAATTTTGAGGCCGACCTTGCGCTGGAATTTCTCCGCGTTGTGGAGGAATCTGCTATCGCCTCGGCCAAGACCATGGGCCAGGGCAAGCGCGAATTGGCCGACCAGATGGCCACCGAATCCATGCGTGGTGTCATGGATTCCGTTCCCATGGACGGCACCATCGTCATCGGCGAGGGCGAGCGTGACCAAGCTCCGATGCTCTACATCGGGGAGAAGGTCGGCAAGCATGACGGCGGCCAGTATCCCCAGGTGGATATCGCGGTCGACCCACTCGAAGGCACCAACCTGTGCGCCACCGGGTCTCCCGGCGCAATCACGGTTCTGGCGGCTTCCGAGAACGGTGGCCTGCTGCACGCGCCTGACTGCTACATGGAGAAGATCGTCGTCGGTCCCTCGTGCAAGGGTGTGGTCGATCTCGAGGCGCCGGTCGGGCACAATCTTAAGGTGATTGCGAAGGTGCTTGGTCGCAAAGTCGAAGACTTGGTCATCATCATCCTGGAACGGCCACGCCACGAGAAGTTGATCGAAGATATACGCAAGGCGGGGGCTCGCATTCGACTGATCTCGGATGGTGACTTGTCACCTGGAATCGCCGCCGGCATGTTGGGCTCGGGCGTCCACGCCGTGATGGGAATCGGTGGGGCTCCCGAAGGCGTCATCACGGCGGCCGCTATTCGCTGCCTCAATGGCTACATGGTAGGTCGCCTGACCGGCTACACTCCGGAGCAGGCGGACCGCATGTCAGACATGGGCATCAAGGACCCCAAGCGCATCTACACCGCCGACGAGTTGGCGCCGGGCAAGAACATCGTCTTCGCTGCTACCGGTGTTACCGATGGCCCTCTGCTCAAAGGCGTGCGCTTCTTCGGCGATGGCGTTCGTACCTCCTCCCTGGTGATGAAGCTCCAGAACCGTAAGGTACGATTTATCGAAAGCATTCACGTCAACCCGAGCCCGGACGCGAAAGTGCGCATCCCGTAACCGCGACCCGAATCAGGCTAAACCAGAGGCCCTCCTCCGCCGGAGGGCCTTTTTCGCGGGCTGAGCTTTGCAACTTCCGGCCCAACGCTCGGCCGTAAGGTAATATCATCTCCCGCCGAAAGGCTGATCCCGAGTCAGTAACGGGAACGGCATTTTTCCCTCCCACTCCGGTCCCTAAAAAGCGTCCCACCGTTCATTTCTCAGTTGACAGCTTCTTAACAGGAGTAAACTGGCCTCAGAGCAAGGTAGCTACGGTTGGAACTTTCCCTCCGGAGAACCTTTCATGAACGTTCATTTTAGTTACAAGATTTCCAAAACTGCCGACCTCGAGAAACAAACCCAACATCAACTGGAAAAACTGAGCAAGCACCTGCAGGTATTTCGTCCCGAACTGGTGCATGTCAAAGGCATCGTCGAAGAAAACTCGGCGCGGGAGGGCTTCGTCGTGTCGCTCAACCTGCGCTTGCCTTCCGGGCAGATGGCCGCGCAGGAGAAGAGCGCGACCGCGGCTGCGGCAATCAGGGCCGCATTCGATGCGCTGATCGAGCAGCTCAAGCGACACAAGCAGGTGCTGCGCAGCAAACACAAGTGGGTGCGTCGCCGTGACGCAGGACGCACCGGCACCGGTAACGTGCCATTCGAAGACACGCTCGCGGTCGTTCGTCCCGAGACCGTCTCGTCACTCGACATCGCCAGCTACATCGACATCAACTTGCCGCGCCTGCAACGCTTCGTCGAACGCCAGATCAACTATCGCGAAAGCCTGGGAGAGCTGCTGCCCGACCAGGTAGCACCAGAGGATGTGGTGGCCGAGGCAATCGCCACCGCACTGGGCGATGAAATGGAAAAGCCCGAGCGCATCAAGATCGAGCCCTGGCTTTATCGCTTGAGTAGCGAGGCCATCGACCGCATGTCCGCCAGCGATGACGGCGGCGGCATGGTTCCACTCGAACGCGGCCACGGCACGCAAAATGTTCTGGCTAGCGACGAAGCCCGGCTGCAGTTCCACCAGCCTGACGAACGGCTGCTGGAAGAAGACACCATTCCTGACGGCCATGCCGGCAATCCCGAGGAGATGACTGCCCGCGGGGAGTTGATCGCCGTGGTGCAACTTGCTTTGCGCGATGCCAAGCGTTCCGACCGCGAGGTCTTCATCCTTTATGCGGTCGAGGGTTTTGCCGAGGAAGAGATTGCCACCATTACCAACCATTCGCTGGAGGAGGTGCACGCGTCCATCCGCAAGGCCCGCCAGCATCTGCAACGCGCCTTGCCCATCCAGGACCTTTTCAAAACCAAGCACGTGGAGTATACCCATACCACCTGAAGGGGCCGCTTGTTGGCGGTCCCTCCGAACCATGAAGCCAACATTCACCCAGGAGAACCGGAATGATCACGAGAGATGACATCCGTGAGCTCGCTAATTTCCTTTCGCCGGAGGGCTGCGCGGTAACGTTTTACTATCAGCCCGCGGCGCCCACCAACCGTTCGCATCGTGACGAAACCATTCTCGTAAAAGACTTGGTCAACAACTCACTCCGCGGGGCGGAGAAGAAAGGGAGCAAACAGAAGTCCGCCGTTGCCGACCTGCAGCGGATCCTCGAGATGACCGAGATGCTGCGCAACAACGGCCGCCATGGCAAGGCCATTTTTGCTTGTGCCGCCAAGGGCATCTGGCGCGAGTTCGATCTGCCCGCCAAGCTGCCCAAAACGAACCTGATTCTCAACCAGCGTTTCCACCTGAAGCCGCTGGCCGCAATCTTCGATGGCATGCAGCATGCCTGCGTGGTGCTGGTCGATCGCACCAAGGCGCGCGTCTTCGAGATCGCCGATGGCACCGTCCTCGAAAAGCTCGACTTCATCAATGAACTGACCCGCCGGGGCCGCAGCGACGGCTGGGGAGGCTATGATGCCGGCCACGCCGAGCGGCGTGTCATGAACGAGGCCATGCAGCATTTCAAAGTTGTCTCTGACGCCGTCTCTGGGCACATTGAGCACGGCGGATGCGAGAAGCTGCTGATCGGCTGCCATGATGATGTGTGGTCGGAGTTCCTTCCACATCTCCACAGCTACTCAAGGCAGCGGCTGGTGGGGCATTTCCGCATCGACCCCAAGTCGGCCACGCCGGAGCAAGTGCGTCAGGCGGCGCTCGAATTGCTGGAGCAGCGTGACGAAGAGCGCAAGCAGGCGATGATTACAGAGGTGATTGGCGAGGCCCACCGCAACGGGCGCGGCGCCATCGGTCTGCGCCGGGTATTGCGTTCTCTAGAAGCCGGAGAAGTACAGACGCTGATGTTGGCTGCGAGCTTTAGCGCGCCCGGCGTGAAGTGCTATCACTGCGGTCACATGGACTATCACCTGGCTCCCGATTGCCTGATGTGCGGCAAGCCCAACACCGAGCTTGAGGACCTCGGAGACGCTATTGTCGGACATGCCATCCGCAATGGACTGGAGATTGTCTACATCGGTGACGATGAGCAGTTCGACAAGATCGGTCGCATTGCGGCGCAGCTCCGCTTCCGCGCCGATCAGAACACGCCAGCCAAGATCGCCGTGTGATCTGCTGCTTGGTTCGCCGCCTGCGGAATCCGGCCGACATCGGCTGTACTCCGCGGGCGGTGACGGCTAGCCTGCGATGCTCCCTGACACATTTATTATTCCCATGCGATACCTACTCGCGCTGCTCGCACTCTCCACGACAATGTTCGCCCAGGCGCTGAAGCCGCTCCAAGCGGACGACGCGGTCCGCATCGCCGAGTTTTATCGGCTCGCAACCCAAATCCAAGACCGGATTTGGCTCGGCTGGAGCAAGACTCCCGCTCCACTCCTGCTCGTCACAAGCGACACTGAATATCTGACACATTTCCCCACTCCGCCCAAGGATTTTCAGAAAATCGGCGACGACATTTACGCACGCCCGCGCCAGTTCCCTCCCAACATGCAGGCGACCTTTCCCGCATTCGGATTGCCTCCTGTCATCGTGATCGGTGAGCCGTCCAACACACAATGCAAAACCAGCACACCCTGGCTCTTCGTCGTCATGCACGAGCATTTCCACCAATTGCAGTGGGCGCAGCCGGACTACCTGAAGGCCATAGCCGATCTCGGATTGAGCAAGGGCGACGCCACCGGCATGTGGATGCTCAACTACCCCTTCCCCTATGACAATCCCGAATTCGCAGAGTCGTTCGGGTATCTTCGTGACTCACTTCTGCATGCGTTGAATGAGGTTGACAAGCAGAAGTTTGATCAGCTCAGTAAGCAATACTTGAAGGACCGCAAGCAGTTTTTCGCACAGCTCCTGCCCGGCGATCACAAGTACTTCAGCTTTCAGCTTTGGCAGGAAGGTGTCGCTCGTTACACCCAGGTGAAATCCGCCGAGGCCGCCGAAGACTATCAGCCTTCCGCCGCCTACGCTGCGCTGCATGACTTCACTCCTTTCAGCAACTATGCCGTGATCGCCCGATCGCGCACGCTCGATGAACTGAAGCACATCGATATCGCGCAGTCCAAACGTGAGGTGTTTTACTCTTTCGGCGCCGCGGAGGCCTTGCTGCTCGACCGCATCAATCCCTCCTGGAAAGACGAATACTTCAAGCACCTGCTAACGACAGATCCGCTGTTCCCGAGGTAAAACCGCCCTCATCGACGCGCATAAGCCGAGCCCTCAACCGCCGTGCTATCCTCCAATCGCTTCCTTTACGGAGAACCTATGAAGGTTACGCGTCGCGGATTCATCGCTACCACCGCGCTCGGTTCGGCATCGATCGCTCTCGACTTGCATGCCGCCCAGCAGGCGCCGGGATACAAGCCTCCCGCTTCCGGGCCCAAGCCTAAGTCCCCGGTCATTATTTGCGCCGCCAACGGTTACAACTATCTCGATCGCGGCTATGCCGTACTTACCAGCGGTGGCGACACGCTCGATGCTGTCAACCAAGTCATCACCGGTCCGGAGGACGATCCCAACGACGACAGCGTCGGACTCGGCGGCCTGCCTAACGAAGACTGCGTCGTCGAACTCGATGCCTGCTGCATGCACGGACCGACGCGTATGGCCGGATCGGTCGCCGGCGTGCACGACATCAAAAACGTGTCGCTGCTGGCGAAGACCGTGATGGAACACACTGGCCACGTCATGTTGGTGGGCGAGGGCGCATCGAAGTTCGGTTTGCTGATGGGCTTCCCAAAAGAGAATCTGCTGACCGAGCGCTCGCGCAAGACCTGGCAACTATGGCGCGAGACTATGTCTACCGATGACTGGTGGGGCCCCGGACTAGCCAGCCCGAACTTCAAGTTTCCCGATACCGGCGGCGATACCACCGAGTTGCAGCAGCAACTCATCGAGAAAATGGAGAAGCTCGCGGCCCGCATCGGCATCGCGCCCGAGTTTCGCATGGCCGCCATCGAGCGCGTGCTGAAGCCTCCCACTGGAACGATTAATTGCTCATCGATTAATGAGAAAGGTGAGATGTCGAGTGCGACCACCACTAGCGGACTGGCATGGAAGATTGCCGGGCGCGCGGGCGACTCGCCCATCATCGGTGCCGGCTGCTATTGCGATCAGGATGTAGGCGCTGCAGGTGCAACAGGCAATGGCGAGGAGAACATCAAGGTCTGCGGCGGCCACACTATCGTCGAGAACATGCGCCACGGCATGGCGCCCGAAGAAGCCGGACTCGACGCGCTCAAGCGCATCGTTCGCAATTACAACGGCGATATGCACAAGTTGCAGTACATGGACATGACCTACTACATCCTTCGCAATGACGGGGCCTATGCGGGAGTGTCGCTGTGGGCCGGACCGCCCGATCATCAGCGGCGGTACGCGGTGCACGACGACAAGGGCAAGCGTTACGAGAAGGCGACGCCTCTGTTCCAGGGAGCGTCGTTGGGATGGCCACCCATGCCGGGCGGGAAACGGTTGAAGCCGGAGCAGAAGTAAAAGAGTTACACCGCCACGGTCACCGTGGTCTCGGTCCGCGTGACTGGACGGTAGAGCGTATCGCGCTCGAAGGGCACGCGTCCCGCCTCGGTGATCAGCCGGATCAGGTCCTGCCGGCTCAGCCCCTGCGGGGTGGTCGCGCCCGCGTCGTGATAGATCTTCTCCTCCACCACCGTGCCATCGATGTCGTCAGCGCCGAAACGTAAAGAGATTTGCGCGACCTTCGGTGTCACCATCTGCCAATACGACTTGATGTGCGGGAAGTTGTCGAGCACCAGTCGCGACACCGCGATCTGCTTCAGGTCGAGCATACCCGTAGTCTTCGGGAGATGCTGCAGCGGCGTGTTGTCGGGATGAAACGCCAGCGGAATGAACGTCTGGAATCCATGTGTGTCGTCCTGCAGGGCGCGCAGTTTCAACAGATGATCGACGCGGTCTTCGTCGTGCTCGATGTGGCCGTAGAGCATGGTCGCATTCGACTTTAGTCCTACTTCATGCGCGGTGCGAGCGATGTCGAGCCAGTCGTCGCCGTCGATCTTGTGATCGCAGATGATATGCCGCACCCGGTCGGAGAAAATCTCCGCTCCGCCTCCAGGCATCGAGTCGAGCCCCGCTTCTTTCAGCCGGACCAGCACTTCGCGCGGCGTCATCTTGCCGATCTTAGCGAAGAACGAAATCTCCACCATAGTGAAGCCCTTCAAGTGCACCTGCGGAAAGCGCTGCTTCAGCCCCGCGATCATGTCGGGGTAATACTGGAACGGCAAATCGGCATGCAATCCGCCGACAATGTGGAACTCAGTTACCGCCTCGGTATAGCCCGTGGCTGCTGTGTTCCACACTTCTTCCAGCGCCATGGTGTAGGCGCCGGGAGTATCTTTCTTGCGTCCGAAGGCGCACAGCCGGCAAGCCGCCACGCACACGTTGGTGTAATTAATGTGCCGGTTCACATTGAAGTAGGCAATGTCGCCATGCACCCGCTCGCGCACGTGGTTCGCCAGCCACCCGATGGCCAGGATGTCGCCCGAGCGGTAAAGCGCAAACGCGTCTTCCTCGGACAGCCGCTCCTGCGCCAGTACCTTTTCGGCGATAGACGTCAGCCGCGGATCATCGGTTTGAAAAGGATGCTGCTTCCTCCCGGCGAGTGTCTGCTCTACGGTTGCCATTTATTCAATGATATCTCACCCCGGCGTCGAAATCACAGGAGGATGTGACGTGAATCGGCGGCTCTGAAACCTTGTGAAAGCTTTCCTCTACCGGGCAACAAGCAGGTCGGCGGCGATGAAGAACAGGAACCCCATCGAGATGAAGCCGTTCATGGTGAAGAACGCGGCGTTTACCCGGCTGAGGTCGTCGTGCTTGACCAGCGAGTGCTCGTAGATCAGCAGTAACGCAACCATCACCACCCCGACCATCGCAATCTTGCCCAAGCCGAATGCCACCGCCATCCCTGCCAGCAACAGCACGGTGAAGACGTGAAACAGCCGTGCGATCATCAGTGAATTCCGAATCCCAAATGCCATCGGAACGGAATAGATGTTCGCGTCGCGATCGAATTCGTAATCCTGGCAACTGTAGAGGATGTCGAAGCCCGCTCCCCAGAACACCACCGCGCCCGTCAGCAACAGGATGCGGGGATCGAACGAGCCGCGCACCGCAATCCATGCCGCAGCGGGGGCGATACCCATCGCCAAACCCAGCACCACATGCGCCCAGCGCGTGAATCGCTTGGTGAACGAATAGAAAAAGATAATCGCCAGCGCTACCGGCGACAGATAAAACGACAGTGGATTCAACTTCCACGCGGCGAACATCAGGATCGCAGACGTGACAACCACAAATCCTAGCACAAACTGTTTCGACAGCTTGCCGGCGGGAAGCGCGCGTATTTTCGTCCGTGGATTCTCCGCGTCAATGTCGGCATCGACCAACCGGTTGAATGCCATCGCCGCTGACCGCGCCGCCACCAGCGCCACGATGATCCAGATCGAAGTGTGCAGGTTGGGAATGCCACGCGCCGCCAGAACCGCGCCCGTCAAGCCAAAGGGGAGCGTCAGCACCGAGTGCTCCCACTTGATCATTTCCAGAGTTGTGCCGGTGTTGCGAAATATGCTGCGAAGGACGGCCACGCTTTGATTTTACCGTCTCAACCGCTACCCTGCGCCAGCGGATGCTGCGCCCACTTGCGCTCCCACGCGGGGACGGTCACCGTTTCGGCGACCAGCGCAGGTTTCAGCGCCCAGCACACCACGCGCGTCCCGAATGGAAAATTGATGTAGTGCAGCAGAATGCGTTCGCCATCGAGCAGCGCAGCCATAGCTGCGTTTGCCAGTTGCGAGGGATGAGGATAATGACGATGGCGGGTGATGGATTTGCGGAAGATATCCATGGCGGCCCGGCCAACTGCCAGCGGCAGGAATGCGCTGGCCACGAAGTACGATGCTCGATGAATTTCGAACCCGCTGGTCGTCAGCTTGCGACGCAACTCGCTGACCGTAT
>Ga0207930_1000669_pt1 | contig 10815 bp, 8 predicted proteins | sample NGESurshal092012_7_FD_184477 | JGI IMG/M metagenome (GOLD analysis project Ga0207930, IMG submission 184477) | Arctic peat soil microbial communities from Barrow, Alaska - NGEE Surface sample 210-3 shallow-092012 (SPAdes) | ecosystem: Environmental > Terrestrial > Soil > Wetlands > Peat ... | reverse complement strand
GGCCGACTCCAGTTTGGCTACCGCCACCGGCGGTGCCGGCTCAGGCTCAATCTTTTTCGCAGCCGGCGCCGGCACCAGCGGAATGGTCGCGCCGCCCAGCGAGCCGTAGATGAACGGCTCCTGCCGCCCCCCGGTCATGCTGATCACCTCGTCGCGAACCCGGCCCAGCACGATGCGGATATCGAGCCCTGGCTCGGCGAGATGCTTGATCAGCGCGGTGGCGTAGGGGCTGTTGCCGCCGTCGCCATCATAGGAAACCGAACCGGCTTTCGCGGCATAGGCAACCAGCGTATCGGCGCTGACGTCCTCGATCTTGGCAAGCCCGCCCTTCATCGTCGAGCGGATGCCGGCGGAACGCAGCTTTCCCGGAAACGGGTTGTCCCGGCAGGCATCGAGCAGGATCAGGCGCAGGCGCTTGACCGACTGCAGCGCCCAGATGATGCGGTCGAGTGCCACGGCCTCGTCTTCGACGTCGTAGTCGCGGCCGAGCTTGGCGTCCACCGGCACCAGATAGTTGGTGCCGCCAATCTCGACGCCGTGGCCGGCATAATAGACCACGGCGATATCGGAGTTCTCCGCCGTGAGCAGGAATTCGCGCACCGCGCGCTTGAAGTCGACCACACCAAGATCAGCGCGTGAAATGACGACCTCGAAACCGACCGACTTGAACAGAGCGGCGATCGCGGTCGAGTCGTTGATCGTATTGGGCAGCGATGAGGCGTTCTTGTAGGTGGAATTCCCGATCACCAGCGCGACTCGCCGATCCGCGGCGACGGTGGCTGTGGTGAACAGCACCCCCGCCGCGAGACAGAAGCCGCAAACAAGAAGGTCTCTCAGTTTCATCTTCTCATCAATAGTAGTCGTGCCAGGAATAATGGTGGTGGTGGTGCCGCCTCGGCCGCACCCGCGGCCGCGGCGGCGGACGGCCGCTTTCCGTTACTGTGACATTGATAACATCGGAATAAACCGGCGGATCGTGCGGCACGTGAGCGGAGTCCGCGAACAAAAGGCGCAGCTTGTGCGGGCCCGGCGGCAGCGTAATTTTAGCCTCGGTCTGGCCGGCACCAAAATGAAGGTGATTAAAATCGTTGGGGATAGGCTGGTCGAGCGGCGGCAGCTCGGCGTCAACAAGCAGGTGATGATGCCCGGTGTTCGGCTTGTCGAAGCCGGCCGGAGCGATGCCCATATTCAGCAGACCAAAGCGGATCACCGGGTTCGGCGTAATATAAGCGCCGTCGGTGGGATAGATGAAATACACCTTGGCATCCTTCGGCGAAGGATGCCGCGCGCCGGCTGCAGGCTGCGGAGCCGCAGCCGCCTGCGGAGGCGCTGCCGCCTGGTCGACGACTTTCACCTTGATGCGATCCGACACCAGCGGCGGGGTATGAGGAACGTGATTCTTGTCAGCGAACACCAGCTGCAACGTATGCTCGCCCGGTGTCAGCGTTAGCTCGGTTTCGGTCTGGCCGGCGCCGAAATGCAGGTGTTGAAAGTCGTTTGGTATTTCGTGGTCGAGCGCGGGCGTCGGCACGTCGACCATCAAGTGATGATGACCCGAGTTAGCCCGATCCGAGCCGGCCGGTGCGACGCCCATGCCGCGAAGACCGAAATGGATCGTCGACTTGGTCGGCAATGTGTCGCCGTCCTTTAAGCCGATGAAGTAAACAGCCGCTCCCGGAGGAGACTGCGTCGGACCGCCGGTCTGAGCCAAAGCGGTGTCGGATAGCGCCAGGATGCCGAAAAACGGTACGAAGATCGAGGCAAGTATGAAGCCAAATATTGAGGCAAGCGTTCTGTGGATCATCGCAATTCTCCAGCGGCAGTATAGCGCCCGGCGCGGTCGGGCAAACGATATTCGTTTGCCGTGCGATGTAAACCATAATCCAAGGCGCGCCCAACCTGCGCCAGTTCGTCGCGCCGGCGCCTCGCCTTGCCGATGATAGCTAAATGAAGCAAAGTACGGTTCGAGCATGTGACACCGCAGGTCAGAAGGAATCCGGTGATCTGTTTACGGTACAACAACATGAAATTGGGCCTGTTGTTTGTGATCTCCCTCACAGTGCTGGCTGCGACAGCAAGCACCGGAGCGGAATCGCCACGCGGGCTCAGTGTCGGTTCGTCGCCCGACCAGGCGTTGCCGGTTCAAAGGGACCTGGTGTTTGCCCAAAGCCAAAGGCAGACCAGCGTCGAGCCCGGCGAGATTTTTCGGGATTGCGACGACTGCCCCGAGCTTGTGGTTGTGCCACAGGGCGAATTCGTCATGGGGTCCAACGATACGCCGTATGAAAAGCCGGAGCGCACCATCGGCATCCGACGCCCCTTCGCCATCGGCCGCCGCGAGGTGACCTTCGCGGAATGGGACCAGTGCGCCGATGCCGGGGCCTGCAAGCACCGGCCCGACGATCACGGCTGGGGCCGCGGCGACCGGCCGGTGGTCAATGTGAGCTGGGACGATTCCAAACTCTACCTCGCCTGGCTGTCGCAGAAGACCGGGCAGAGATACCGATTGCCCAGCGAGGCCGAGTGGGAATATGCGGCGCGCGCCGGAACGAAAACGCCGTTCTGGTGGGGCCGCGACGTCGGCTCCGGCCACGCGCAGTGCGAAACCTGCGGCAGCCCGACCAACCAGAAAATCGTCGCCACGGGGTCGTTCCGCCCGAATGGTTTCGGGCTCTACGACACCGCCGGCAACGCCGCCGAATGGGTCGAGGATTGCTGGAACGACAACTATCGCGGCGCACCCAAGGAGGCGGCCGCCTGGACCACCGGCGACTGCCGCCTGCGCGTCTTGCGCGGCGGCAATTTCACCAGCAAGGCGATCGACGTCCGCTCCTCGGCTCGCTTCCGCTACGATGAGGACGTCCGTTACTACGCCAACGGTTTCCGGATCGTGCGGGACTTGCCGCAATGATCGCGCCGCGCTCGACCAATGTGGTCGTGCAAGCGCTGATATCAGCGATCTGGATCGGCGCCGGTGCTGGAAGCGCGATGGCGCAGTCCTATTCGGTCAACGGCCAGGTCGGTTATCTCCAGGAATGGGAGATGAAAGCGAATTTGGCCAAAACAATCACCGATAGCGGCGTGAACTATGATGGCCCCGTGACGCTGCGGCATGTCGGGCTGTGCAGCGTCAACGGCCTCGAGGAAAAGTCCGGCGTGGTGCGGCTGACGGTTTCGCGGCGGACCTCGGCCGTCGAGGGCACCCTGGCCATGAAGGACGACACCTGCCGGATCGTCGCGTCCGCATCGAAATCCCATTCGGGCCTGTTGAACTGCCGCGACGGCCAGGGCGTCCCGATCAGTTTTTCCATCGACGAAACAGCCGATACCGACCAAAACAATGTGAGGGCCGAAAAATAGCCGCCGGCTAAATCTCGCCCCTCACCGCAATTCGTCTTGTTTCTCAGTACCGGTAATGATCCGCCTTGAACGGGCCTTCCGGCTTGACGCCGATATAGTCGGCCTGGTCCGGACGCAGTTTTGTCAGTTTCACGCCGATCTTGGCGAGATGCAGCCGCGCTACTTTCTCGTCGAGCGATTTCGGCAGCACATAGACCTTCTTCTCGTATTTGCCACCCTTGTTGTTGGCGAACAGCTCGATCTGCGCCAGCGTCTGGTTGGTGAACGACGCCGACATCACAAAGCTCGGATGCCCCATGGCATTGCCGAGATTCACCAGACGGCCTTCCGACAGCAGGATGATGCGGTGCTTGTCGGGGAATTCGATCTCGTCGACCTGCGGCTTGATGTTGGTCCATTTCAGGTTGCGAAGCCCTGCGATCTGGATCTCGTTGTCGAAGTGACCGATGTTGCAGACGATGGCGCGATCCTTCATCGCCCGCATATGCTCTGTCGTGATGATGTCCTTGTTGCCCGTTGCCGTCACGAAAATGTCGGCGCGGGGAGCGGCGTCTTCCATGGTGACGACTTCATAGCCTTCCATCGCCGCCTGCAGCGCGCAGATCGGATCGACTTCCGACACCAGCACGCGGCAGCCGGCCTGCCGCAATGAAGCGGCCGAGCCCTTGCCGACGTCGCCGAAGCCCGCGACCATCGCAATCTTGCCCGACATCATGACGTCGGTGCCGCGGCGGATGCCGTCGACCAGCGATTCGCGGCAACCATAGAGATTGTCGAACTTCGACTTGGTGACGCTGTCGTTGACGTTGATCGCCGGAAACAACAGCTTGCCTTCCTTCTCCATATTGTAGAGCCGGTGCACGCCGGTCGTGGTCTCTTCCGAAACGCCCTTGATGTTTTTCGCGATCTCGGCGAACCAGCCCTTCGGCTTTTCCTTCAACAGCTTCTTGATCAGCGCGAAGAACACCTGCTCTTCTTCCGATTCCGGCTTGTCGAGGAATTTCACGTCGCCGTTCTCGGCGCGCAGGCCGTGATGGACCAGCATGGTGGCATCGCCGCCGTCATCCAGGATCATGTTGGGCGTGCCGCCGCCATGCCAGTCGAACAGCTTCGCCGTGTAGTCCCAGTATTCGGTGAGGCTCTCGCCCTTCACCGCGAACACCGGAATGCCGGCGGCGGCGATCGCGGCCGCGGCGTGATCCTGCGTCGAATAGATGTTGCAGGAAACCCAGCGGATGTCGGCGCCAAGCGCCGCCAGCGTCTCGATCAGCACCGCGGTCTGAATCGTCATGTGTAGGGAGCCCGCGATGCGCGCGCCCTTGAGCGGCTGCTTCGGGCCGTATTCCTCGCGCGTCGCCATCAGCCCCGGCATCTCGGTCTCGGCCAGCGAGATTTCCTTGCGGCCGAATTCGGCGAGCGAGATGTCCTTGACGATGTAGTCGGTGAAGGCGGGCTTCTTGGCGGTGGCGGTCATGTGAGTTCCCTGAGCGGATGAATTCGGAGGTATCGATACTGAATTAAACTGGACGCATTATGACGTCATCCCCGGATGAGCGAAATTGCGCTCACTCGGGAGGTGCGCGCTCTTTCTTGCGCGCCTCGAAGGATGGCCACGGGCACAATCTTTCTTTCCGCTGTCATCCTTCGAGGCTCGCCGAAGACGGCTCGCACCTCAGGATGACGGCGTATGCGGCGAGAAATCACACCGCGCGCTTCAGCACCTCGGCGAGGTCGGTTTTCTCCCACGAGAAGCCGCCTTCGTTGTCCGGCGTGCGGCCGAAATGACCGTAGGACGAGGTCCGCGCGTAGATCGGCTTGTTGAGATCGAGGTGCTTGCGGATGCCGCGCGGCGTCAGGTCCATGGCCTCGGCCACCGCGGTCTCGAGCTTGTCCTCGGGCACCTTTCCGGTGCCGTGGGTATCGATGTAGATCGACAGCGGCCGCGCCACGCCGATCGCGTAGGCGAGCTGCAGCGTACAGCGATCGGCGAGACCGGCAGCGACGATGTTCTTGGCGAGATAGCGCGCAGCATAGGCCGCCGAACGATCCACCTTGGTCGGGTCTTTTCCGGAGAACGCGCCGCCGCCATGCGGGGCAGCACCGCCGTAGGTATCGACGATGATCTTGCGGCCGGTCAAACCTGCATCGCCGTCGGGACCGCCGATGTAGAATTTTCCGGTCGGATTGACGTGCCAGACGGTCTTGCCGTTGATCCAGTCCTTGGGCAGCGCCTCGCGCACATAGGGCTCGACGCAATCGCGGACCTGGTTCGAGGTCATATCCTCGACCAGATGCTGATGCGAGACCACGATCTCGCGCACGCCGACCGGCTTGCCGTTCTCGTATTGCACGGTGACCTGGCTCTTGGAGTCCGGGCCCAGCACCTTTTCCTTGCCGGAGTGGCGGGCTTCCGAGATCAGCCGCAGGATCTTGTGGGCGTAGAAGATCGGCGCCGGCATCAGATCCGCGGTCTCGTTGGTGGCGTAGCCGAACATGATGCCCTGGTCGCCCGCGCCCTCTTCCTTGTTGGTGCCGGGCTGCAGCGCATCGACGCCCTGCGCGATGTCGGCGGATTGCGGGTGCAGCAGGATTTCGATGTCGCAGGTGTTCCAGTGAAACCCTTCCTGCTCGTAACCGATGTCCTTGATGGCGTTGCGGACGACGCTTTCGATCTGGTCGTTGGTGACCGATTTCGGACCCCGGGTCTCGCCCGCGATCACCACCTTGTTGGTGGTGGCGAGCGTTTCGCACGCCGCACGGATCGCCCACGGATCGATACCGGCCTTCGGGCCCTCGCGGAAAAACAGATCGACGATCTCGTCGGAAATCCGGTCGCAGACCTTGTCCGGATGACCCTCTGAAACCGACTCGCTGGTGAACAGGTAAGACGCGCGCATCAACTATCCCCTTTTCCGCCAGACCTCGGCGGTCTTTTTCATGATGTGTCCTGAGATGTCAGTCGCGACGGCGCGAGATGACGTAGGATTCGTCGTAAAACCAGAGTCCGTTATGCTTGCGCAGAACCTCTCTGGCGGCATCGAGGTAACGGCCGCCTTGTGTCATTTCCGTCAACCGGTCGTCCTCGATCTGGGCGACATACACCGCCGCGTTCCATGCTGCAAAGGCCGTCGAGGTTCCGATCGACCCCGTGACCTCATTTGGCAGCGCTTCCATATCATAGCGGAAGATCGAACGGTTATCGGCATAGGCATTAAAATTGAGGTCGCGCCCGGCCGATCCGAGCTCGTATTTCACCGCGCGCAATAGCTCATGACGGCTCACCGCGAAAGGATTTTCTCCCGGCCAGACCGCCTGGATCATCTCAAGGCCGGGATCCTGCCCGTGGGAGTGAATTCCGATCAAACGGCCCCCCGCCCGCAAGGCGCGCGCCAGCGGCGCAATGATGCGTTTGGCGCGAAAATTGACCGAGGATTTGGCCCGATAGGGCTGCGAGGCGATAATCAGGTCGAAATTGGCCTCCGAACGCCCAGCGCGCGGGATGATCGAATCGAGCAAAAACCGATGATCTTCCCGGTACAGGACGACCGCGACCGGCCGCTCGTAGACCGGCATCCCGGAGCGCGGGCTGACATTGGCGCGCCAGTTCTGCTCCAGAAAGGGGCCCAATTCGGCGATCTGGGCCTCGAATTCGCCCGATGAGGCCCCGCGCAGCGCCACTTCATGCCAGATCATCCCGGCGGCGGCCACCGGCGAGGCCGGCGTCAGCCAGGGCGCCTCGGCGTAATACATGTTGGTGAGGACAAAAACCGTCGCCGGATGCTCGAACAGCCGGTCCGGCACCTTGTCCAGCGTCAGCCGGACATCCTCCAGGCTGAGTTCCTTGCCGGCGATGTAGAACGGCATATGCGGAAAGCGGCCATGCATTGCGCGCATCACTCGCGCCAGCACGGTTCCGTCGCCGACGCCTGCATCGAACACCCGCAGCGCCGGCGGCCGGGGATGGATGCTGCCGAGTTCGAGCGCCACCCGCTCCGCGGTCACCCGCTTTTCGCTGCAGGTATGGACGAACAGCAGGTATTTCTGCCGGTTCTCGAAGAACCGGAAATTGCCGCGCGGATCGCGCTTTTCGGGCGGTACTTCAAGCCCGCGCGGCGGCGGCAGCCCGCCCGGCATGGAGGCGGTGATATAGGCCTGGATCCGGTCCAGTGTGTCGATGGTGATGCGCTTGCCCTCGCGCAGCCGGTGCACCAGCTTGCCGTCGTTGACGGCGCGGCGGCCGAAAGTCGATTCCGCCATCTCGGCCTGGCGGCAATATTCGGAAATCTGGCTCAGGATCTGATCGTTTTTCATCGGGCAGTCGGGAGCCAGAATTTGGGACGGTGGGATGGGCAGCGCAAGTTGACGGAAGACGTCCTACACCATCTGCCCACCGCTGGTAACCCCTGACGAGTCTGTTTGAGTGTGCCAGCGGGTGATGACGCAAAGTAAGCCGTCATTGCTCTAATTCCGCACACACGCCCGCGATCTCGCCGCACCTTTCGCGCGAGTTTTGCTTAAACGTCTCGCCCTCTGAAATCGCAAGGGCGCAGGGAATGCCGGGCGCCCAACGCGCCCGCGGCCTCGCGTGTAGAAAAAAACACGCGAGTTAGTCACCACGGTCACGCCGGCTCGCCCGGCATTCCCCGCGCAATGGTATTAACGGTTTCCTTCGTACTCTCCCCGGTGATCGGGCTTTCTTGTCACCGTCATCGGTGAAATTTCTTTCACCAACTTGACGCCGGCGTCGAGGCGTCAGGACCACACGACTTCGCCGTCCGCAGATAAGCGCCTTCGTCAACGCGCTCCTTGCGTCCACCGCATCCCGCCCCACGTCCGTGACGATCGCGAAACGCCCCTCGTGGAGGAGCGGGATGACTTCAGTTGTAAATATGATTTGCGCAAAAAATGAAGCGAAATATCTTTGCATCGATGACTGGACAGGGCAAATCAGCTTGATCCGTCAGGACAAATTAGATTTCAGGCGCGATGCGATGGCCCGCCCCGCTGAAGCGGACACCGGATCGCCAGTCCGAGCGGCTAGAGCCATCACCCGGATCAACGGCTTTCGACTCATTCCCAGTGAGCAATTTCCGAAGTGAGCAATACAGCTCACACTCCCTTGCCGCCCTTGAGCTACAAGCAGCTATAGCATCCCTTCACAGGCAACGTCCGTCGGCCGCGGCAATCAATGGTTCCGGGGAAAGCAATAGCAACATGGATTTGCGCCAACCTACGGCCAAGGTTCTCGTTGTTGAAGACGAGATGATCTTGCGGATGCGTGCCGTGGATATCGTGGAAGACGCGGGTTTTACGCCTCTTGAAGCGGTGAACGCCGACGATGCCCTCGCTATTCTTGAATCAAGGTCGGATATCGATCTTCTGTTCACGGATATTCAGATGCCGGGAACCATGGACGGCCTGAAACTGGCTCACGCCGTCCATGCACGGTGGCCGACCATCAAAATCATGTTGGTGTCCGGTCAAGTAACTCCGACAGAAAGCGAAAAGCCAGCTAACAGCCGCTTCTACGGTAAGCCGCTTGAAGTGAAAAAGATGATCGCGGAATTGCAGGAAATGATGGCAGAAGGCGCCCTAAGGATCATACCTGCCGATATCTCAAAACTTCTCGCAACCATTCCACGCGTTGAAACTCCTCACCATGTTGGCCCGGCGGTATCGAACAGTCACGCTTCCAACGAAGTCTTGACGGCGGAGAACGACAGTCTTCGCCTGTTGCTTGAGCAAGCAGGCATTGACGCGCAAGTTTTGCTGGCTCAGGCGGGCATCGACGCCAAGGAACGTGAAACTGCCGATAAGTTACAGAAACTCATTCTGGAAGAATTGCACCACCGGATCAAGAACACGCTGGCAACCGTAAGCGCCATTGCCTCTCAAAGCCTGCGAACGGCGACGAGCCTGGAGCACGGCCAGCATGCCATCGAAGGCCGTCTGGTCGCGCTTGGTCGAGCGCACGATCTGCTTTTGCAGGCGCGATGGGCCAACGCCGACCTGGCTAATACAATACGAGGCGCGACCGAGCCTTATGACGGCGAAGGATCGGGTAGATTTTCGATTTCGGGACCTGACATTAAAATTACATCTGGCGCGGTGATTGCGCTTGCGATGACCCTCAACGAGCTTTGTACCAATACAACGAAATTTGGTGCGCTGTCCGTTCCAGCGGGAAGCGTTGACGTCGACTGGAAGATCGACGAAGGAAAGCAGCGCTTAAGGCTAACATGGTCCGAAAAAGATGGCCCGTCCATACATGCCCCTTCCCGGCAGAGCTTTGGCACGCGTCTGATGGCGTCTCTCGGCCAACAGTTGAAGGGCGAGGTCCGGCTCGCATATGAACCGACCGGCTTCGTATATACGATGGACGTCCCGATGACCTCGCTCGTCGCACCGGCCTGAGCAACCGGTCAGCGATCAAGCAGCAATGTCGATAGTCAAGAACCTTTCAACGGGGATGCTTGCGTATCTGAAGTTCATGACTTGCGACTTTGGCACGAAACGGTCATGCCGGCACTTTGACTGCAAGTCCGCTATGAGGGGACGACCTTATTCATCCTGTTTCAGCTCGGGCTTCTCGCGCAAGACCGCGTCCATCAATGAACTGTGAACCTCGATATGCCCGTTGTAGCTGATGAGGCCCAGCTTGCGAAACTTGTTCATGAAATGACTGACGCGGGAGCGGGTGGTGCCGATCATCTCGGCCAGAGTTTCCTGACTGACATTCGGGCTGATCGGCTGCGGGCTGCCTTCCTTTCCAAAATTCGCCAGGAGAAGCAGCAGGCGAGCCAGTCGTTTCTCACTCGAATTGAATAGCTGGTCGATCAAGTCTTCTTCGATCCGGCTGTTCCGGGTCAGGAGATACGCCATAAACAGCTCGGAAAACTTCGGCTCGTCATGGAGGGCGGTGATCATCGCCGCTTTCGCAATTACGGTGATGACGCAATTCTCCATCGCCGTTGTCGTCGCGATGCGGATCGAATGACCATTCATGCAACCTTCGCCAAAAAACTGGCCCGGCTCCAAAATCGCGACCACGGCTTCCTTGCCCTGCTCGGACATGACGGTCAGCTTGATCTTTCCCTGTTGAATGTAGAACACGGTGTCCGCGACGTCGCCTTGCGAAAACACGGTCTGATTCTTGTGAAATTCAATAACCGTCTTGCCCACGCCCACCTTGGCGAGGAAGTCTTTGGGATCAAACACGTCAGTCGCTGACTTTGGGGTCATTTCATCACAGTTTGGGAGCACCGCTTGGCCGTTCCGAGCCTACCAGCGTGTGAGCATCCAGCCAACCCACATCTCTGAATAGTGGAGGGGAAAGGGACGACCGGTGGCCCTGCAGCTTAGCGCTACGGAGCTATCGCGGGCCGCGGAAGTCCCAAGTCTAAAGTCCCAAGTCTGAAGTCCCAAGCCTGACAGCCTCAGCGCGCCCCCCCCCCC